>Ga0335075_10007205_pt1 | contig 17111 bp, 16 predicted proteins | sample Lox_Sample_24_FD_206723 | JGI IMG/M metagenome (GOLD analysis project Ga0335075, IMG submission 206723) | Soil microbial communities from Loxahatchee National Wildlife Refuge, Florida, United States - Lox_Sample_2.4 | ecosystem: Environmental > Terrestrial > Soil > Wetlands | place: USA...
GCTTCGAGTGCCGCATCGGGCAGCCGAAATGCCACATTCATCGTGGAACGGTGCGGGCGCATCGCGTGGATGCGGAAAAACTCGGGATGCGCATCGAGCGCACCGTAGATCAGATCGGCCTTGGCGCGATTGAGCGCCGCCATCGCCGCGAGGCCGCCGACTTCGTCACGCAGCCAGCGCGTCACCAACATCAGCACATAGATGGCGAATACCGGTGGCGTGTTGTATAGGGAGCGGGCCTCGGCGTGAACGCGGTAGTCCAGCATGGCCGGCAGCGGCGAGGCCGCCCGCTGCATGAAAGCGTCCCGCAGGATGACCACGGTGATGCCGGCCGGACCCAGATTCTTCTGCGCGTGGGCATAGATCAGGTCGTAGCGGCTCACATCGAGCGGCGCGGCCGCGATGCTCGACGACATGTCGCAGACCAGCGGCACTCCTGGCAGTCCCGGCGTCTCGGAGAATTCGACTCCTTCGACCGTCTCGTTGGAGACGTAATGCAGATACGCGGCATCGGGCGAGAGTTGTAGCTCGCTGGCGGCCGGCAGACTTCGATAACCCCCGGAGGAGCCATCCCAGACGACACGCGTGCTGCCTTCGAGGCGGGCCTCCGGGGGCGCCTTGGCGCTCCAGTACCCGGAGACGATGTATTCGGCCGTGCGTCCGCTGCCGCGCAGGAAGCTCATCGGCAGCGTGGAGAATTGCAGGCTGCTGCCGCCCTGGATGAAGAGCACGTGATAGTCATCCGGAATGGCGAGCAGCGTACGCAGGTTGTGCTCGGTCTCGTCGAGCACTGCGCGGAACCAGTCGGAGCGGTGGCTCATGCCGAGTACCGAGAGGCCGGTTTCCGGCAGCGCCACGACCGCCCGCTGAGCCTGATGCAGCACCGAGGCGGGCAGCGCGCCGGGGCCACCGGAGAAATTGAGCTCGTTCCTCATCCGGCCCAGGAATCGCTCGGAGCCGCAAGCGCGTCGCTGCAGCCGGCGCGCCTCAGCACCATGCGCGTGGCGGCGGTCATCACCGCTTCGATCGCCGGACGCCGGTAGTCCCAGATGGGATCCGGGTCCGGCGGGAACACGATCATCGTGGCGTTGGCTTCGAACAGCATCACGGAGCCGTCCGGTGCGAGTGCAAAGTCAATGCCGGCGTAGTCGAGTCCCAGCGTGGCGCAGATCTGCGCCAGAGCGCTCATCGCACGCGGACCCAGCACGGCCGGCATGTCCTGGAGGAAGCGCCGTTCTTCTTCGCGGAAGGCCGCGCTGTGGCACATGGCGGAGGTGACATAGTGCACCTTCCAATCCGCCGATATTGCCAGATGCAGCGGGTAGGCGACGCCGTCGATGAACATGACGCGGTACTTCCGTGCCATGCCGTCCGCGCCGCGGGCGTCGAGGTACTCGATGACCAGCAGCTCGCCTGCACCCAGGGAAGCGATCGTCTCCGCCAGCCCGTCGCGATGCTCTACCAGAGCAAAGTGCTCGCCGTTGTGAAAGCCGGGCCGCCGCAGCAGCAGGGGGAAACGCAGGTCGCCGGCCGAGAGCACCGCCTGCGGCGTCATGGCGCGCATTGTCGGTGCGATTACGCCGTCGATACCCGCCAGGCGACGGGCATTGTCGAGACGTTGCGTCAGCAACACGCGCGCCGGCGAATTGATCACCGGTACATCGCTGGAGGCGACGAGATCCCGCGCGCGCTCCAACGCCCTGCCGCAAAGGTCGGCGTCACTGATGGCGTTGACGATCAGAGCGTGCGGCGGCAGTCGCGCGTCAGGCGGGTAATAGTCGGCGTAGATCGCCGTTACGCTGTAGCGGCGCTCGCTGAGCCAACGCGATGTCGAGATGTTGCCGAGACGCGCCGACACCAGCAGCAGCAGCGGTATGCCGCTACCGGTGCCGCGGTAAGGCTGTGTGACGACGGCATGTCCCGCATAACCCTTCTCCCGGTGCCATTCGGCGCCCGGCTCGCCGAGCTCGTCCAACACCCAGCCGAGCCCCTGATGAGCCTCGTGCATCTCCGGGTCGATGGCCAACGCCGTCTCGTAATGCCGACGGGCGCCCGCGACGTCGCGCTCGACCCGCAGCAGGTTGGCAAGATTGACATGCGCGACTTTGTTCGCGGGATGGTGCTGGACGGCCTGCACGTACGCTGTCCGCGCGGCGGAGCGAAACCCGCCGGACAATGCGAGGTTGCCGAGCTCGTTCAGCGCCATGAAGTGAGTCGGGTCGCGGCGTAAAACTTCCAAGTACGCCTCCCGGGCCGCCGCATCCTCTGCCCTGGCGGCGAGCGCGCGGGCGCGTGCCAGCGGCTCGGCGATCCCGGGGTCCGAATTGAAATTCATGCGCCATTCTAGGCGATCCACCGGCTACTTTCGCTACGTGGATCAGCGGCGCGTAACGGCCTCATCGCCGTGGCCGTTCTATTGCAGCAGGTGCTCCCCGGCCGCAGTCGCGGCGCGCAGCTTAACCTCACCACTGCGCGCCTCATCCTCCAGGCGATTGCAGGCAGCGATCTGTGCAGCATTCGGCGGCTCGTAGTCCAGGCCGATGTCCGCCTGCAGGTACGCCAGGAAACTCCGCAGCCGCATCTCGTTCATCACGTCGCCCTCGCTCGAGCGAACCTTGCGCTGGACGACGGCAGCCACCGCTTCATCGAGCGCGGCGAGTGCAGGAGCCGCCGCAGCCGCATCGAGTTTGTGCGCGGCGACGGCCTTGGCGAGGCGCTGACGAACCCCGATCGCCGCGTTGATCTGCCGGTCGAGCAGGTCCACGGCCTGGTGCAGAGCGAGCTCTAGGCCAAGGTGCTGCTGCAGCGCCGCGGGCGTCGTATGCAGTCTCGGGTCGAGATTCACCTGGAAGGTCTGTCGGTAGGACTTGTCGCCATAGTGGAGCACGACCGTGTAGCGGCCAGGATTCACGAGCGGCCCGCGCGCGTCGGCGACCTCATCGTCGGTCTCCTCCGGCGGCTCGAATCCGATCACATCCGTGGCGTCCGGGTAGCGCAGGTTCCATTGCACGCTGTTCATGCCCGGCGATATCGCCGTCAGCTTCTCTTCGTCGTAGCGCTTCTGCTGCGAAGGCAGGAGGTTGTCGCGAACGACGGGCGACAGCTTCGGGCTCTTTTTCTTCAGGTGCAGCGTGTATTGCCTCACCACGATGCCGTGATCGTCGAGAAACTCCAGACTGGCCGGCGTCTTGCCGTCGTATTTCGCCGGAATGTTGAAAAAAACGGTTGCGCCGAAGAGAGGATTCAAGCCGATCGGCTCCCGATACTTGGCATCATCGCTCCGCCCGTAGGCGCTCGTCAGCCAAGCGGTCTGCGGCGCGTACAGGGAGGCCGAGTCGGCTGCCGGCAGTCCTTCGTGGCTCAGCTGCTCGAGCAGCGCGAGATCGTCGAGGATCCAGAAGGAGCGGCCATGCGTCGCGGCTACCAGCTCACCCTCGCGCGTATCGATTGCGAGGTCACGCACTTCGACGTGCGGCAGGTTCAGGCTGAGCGGCCGCCAGTTCCGGCCGCCATCGAAGCTCGTGTACACGGTGTTTGCCGTCCCGAGGAACAGGAGCGAAGCGTCACTCGGGTCCTGCCTCACGACGAATACGGACTCGTCGTCCGGCAAGCCGCTCGTCAGAACGGACCAATGCCGCCCGAAGTCGGTGGTCTCGAATACGTACGGCCGGTAGTCGTCCCACATGTAGCGCTGCGCGGTGAGGTAAGCCGTGCCGGTCGCGACATGCGAAGGCTCTATGGATGAAATCTCCGCCCACTGCGTCAGCTGCGGGGGCGTTACTGCCTGCCAGTGCTGACCGCCATCGACGGTAACGTGGACCAAGCCGTCCTGCGAGCCCGCCCAGATGACGTGCGGGTCGACGGTCGAAACCGCAAGCGCGGAAATGTCGGGAAAGATCTCCGCCCCCGTCTGGTCCAGATCGACGGGGCCGCCGCTCGGTTTTTCGGTCGCTGGGTCGTTACGCGTCAGATCCGGGCTGATCGTATTCCAGGTGCTGCCGCCGTCAGCGCTCACCATGACGTACTGCGATGCCAGAAACAGGTCCTTCGGATCGTCCGGTGAGAAGAAGATCGGGTGAGTCCACCCGAGGCGGTATTTCATCTCTGCCGAGGAGACACCGTCGAGGTATTGCGGCCACGGACTCACCGATTTTCGCGCCCCGGTGACCCGGTTGTACCGCTGCATCAGGGTGTAGTAATCGCTGCCGTAAGTGACGTCGTCGGAGTCGGGTTGCGGCGCGACGAAGGTGCTCTCGCCGAGCGCCACCTCGTGCCACGCGCCGGTCGTGATCGCGCCTCCCGGCATGGCGCTCGGACCCTGGAACGAGCCCTCGTCCTGCTGTGCGCCGTACACATTGAAAGGGAAATCATGGTCGAGCGCGACATGGTAGAACTGGCCCGTCGGTTGGTTCTGATCGCTGCTCCAACTGTTGCCGCCGTCGGTCGATATGGTCGCCCCGCCGTCGGTCCCCACGAGCAGAACCTTCGGGTCCGTCGGGTTGATCCACACGATGTGGTCGTCACCGTGCCTCAAGTGCAGCAGGGAGAATCCCTTGCCGCCATCGCGGGACACCCATACGCCGTCCACGTTCGGAACGTAAAGTGTCTTCGGGTTTGTCGGATCGACATAGACGCACGTGTAGTAGAACCCGCGCTGGCGCAGGCTCCAGTTGTCGTTGACGCGCTTCCAGGTCGCGCCGGCGTCGGCCGACCGAAAGACGCCGCCCCCCTTGGCCTGAACGATCGCGAAAACGATGTTGGGGTTGCTGGCTGCGACATCGACGCCGATTCGGCCGAGGACGCCGCCCGGCAGGCCGGGATCACGCGAGATGTTCGACCAGTGGGCGCCGCCGTCGGTGCTCTTGTACAGGCCGCTTCCCGGTCCGCCGTCATCGAGTGACCAAGGTGTGCGCTGTGCCTGCCACATCGCCGCGTACAGTACCTTGGGATCGTGCGGATCCATCACGAGACCGATGGCGCCGGTCTTGTCGTCGACGAAGAGGATCTTGTTCCACGTCTTGCCGCCGTCGGTCGACTTGAAGACGCCGCGGTCGGGGTTTGGAGCGAACACGTGACCCATCGATGCCACATAGACGACGTCCGGATCATGCGGGTCGACGACGATCGCGCTGATCGTGCGCGTAGCGCGCAAGCCGGCATACTTCCAGGACTTGCCGGCGTCGACGGACTTGAACAATCCGTCGCCGGTGATCATGTCGTTGCGGATGTCGGTTTCGCCGGTTCCGACGTAAAGCACTTTTGGATTGGATGGCGCGACCGCGATGGCGCCGATGCTGTCGCTCGCCGACGGCCACTTGCCGTCGGTGATGTTCTGCCAGTCGACGCCGTAATCCGTGCTCTTCCAGACGCCCCCGTCGACGCCTCCCATGTAGAACAGGTTCCGCTCGCTCGCAACCCCCGCGACCGCGACGGACCGGCCGCCGATGTTCGGTCCGATGCTGCGCCAGGTGAGCTTGCCGTCGAGAAATTCGTGCGGTGCGGCGGCATGAGCCGCCGCCGCGAGAGACAGCCCCGCCGCAACGGTGGCAAGGGCCGCGACCCAGGATTTGCCACGGATGAACTGCGCTTCGGCAGGAACCTTCACCATTCGAGCTCCCCTTTGCGTTTTTGCTTCGCGGGCCGCGGGAAACGAGCAGCCGACGAGCTTAGCGAACTCGATCAGACGCCGCAATCAACCGCGCGCCCGATGGCATAATTGCCGCGACGAGGTGATCGACATGCAATCCGACCGAACAGAAGCCCCCTATGCGGGCCTGCGCGTGCTGGAGCTGGCGCGGGTGCTGGCGGGGCCGTGGATTGGCCAGACGTTGGCCGACCTGGGCGCGCAGGTCATCAAGATCGAATCGCCGGACGGCGACGAGACACGCCGCTGGGGGCCACCCTTCCTCACGAATGCAGATGGCTCAGCCGCCGATGCTGCTTACTTCCACTCCTGCAATCGGGGCAAGGAATCGCTGGCGCTGGATTTCCGCAAGACGGCTGACCGCGGGCAGGTGGTGCGGCTCGTGCGGGAGGCTGACGTGGTCATCGAGAACTTCAAGGTGGGAGGTCTCGAAAAGTACGGTCTCGACTACGCCAGCCTGGCGCCGCTCAATCCGGCCCTGGTGTACTGCTCCATCAGCGGTTTTGGCCAGGACGGACGCTATGCGAATCGGCCGGGCTACGACTTCGTGGCTCAGGCCATGAGCGGGTTGATGGATATCACGGGAGAGCCCGGGCGTGCGCCACAGAAGGTCGGCGTCGCCGTTGCTGACATCGTCACCGGTCTTTATGGTCTCATCGGCATCCAGGCGGCACTGGCCGAGCGGGCGCGGTCCGGCCGTGGGCAACGTGTCGAGGTGGCGCTGCTCGATTCCACCATGGGCATTCTCGCCAACCAGGTCATGAATCGCCTGATCGGGAATCTGACGCCGACGCGGATGGGAAACGCTCATCCCAACATTGCGCCGTATCAGGAGTTTCGTACCGCTGACGGCTTCATCGTCGTCGCGGTGGGCAACGATGCGCAGTTTCGCTGCCTGTGTGAAGCCCTGGGCTGCGCTCCGCTCGCGGACGATCCGCGATTTGCCGGCAACGGAGCCCGGGTTGGTAACCGCACCTCCCTGGAGCAGGCCCTCGCGCCGCTTCTGGCGGCGCTGCGACGCGCGGATGCGCTCGCGCGACTCGAGGCCGCCGGAGTGCCGTGCGGACCCATCAATACGGTCGCCGAGGCTTTCGCTGACCCCAACACCAGCGAGCGCGGCATGGTGGTCGCCTGTCCCGCGGAAGGCTACCGCATGCCGTCGATCCCTGGCCTCGCGACACCGATCCGCTTCTCGCGCTCGAAGACCAGCCCGTCACGGCCCGCGCCCCGCTTGGGCAGCGCCGGCGATGGTGCCACCTGGAGCTAGGTTTCCCGTATCAGCGACTGGTGTGTCCGAGTCCCCAAACGTAAGCCGCCACAGCCGCAACCTCTGCTTGCGTGAGCTGCGCGCCGCCCATCGGAGGCATGGGGCTGCGGTATTCCTTGGGTTTGGGCACGCCGTGAAGAATGGTCCTTTGGATGTCGCTCAGGCTGCCCTTGCTCCACAGCCATCTGCCGGAAGTGAGATTGGGGCCGAGCGGCGTGCCTTGACCGTTCGCGCCGTGGCAACCGGCGCAGGTGCCCGCAGCGACCTGGCCGTGAAAGATCCGATCACCGAGCTCGATCATCTCCCGGGTGGCGCCTGCCGGCACCGGCAGACCCGCCGCCGGATGGATGCCCTCCGGCGGCAATGGGTTGGCGGAGCCGGCCGTGCCGCCGAGTGCCGTCACGTTCGGGCATTCGGCCATTCCGGGCGCTCTTCCGCTGGTGCCGCGGGCGCCCCGGTACACGATCCTATAGATGCGTCCGCGAACGTCGTCTGATACGTAAAGCGCGCCATCAGGTCCGACCGCCAAACCTGCGGGGCGGTGCGCCGCCGCGCCCGGATCCTTGGTTCCTCCAGCGAAACCGTCGGCGAAGATTGCGCAATTCCCTGAGGCCTTGCCGTCTGCCAGAGGTTGGAACACGACGTCATAACCTTGCTGCGGAAACGGCGCGCGGTTCCATGATCCGTGGAACGCGACGAATATCCCGCCATGGTAGACCGATGGGAATTGTTTTCCGTAGTAGAACGATAGATCGTTGGGCGCCCAGTGCGCGGGGAAGGCTGCGACAGGGTCGAGCATGTGCGCGCAACGGCCGACTTTCTTGCCGTTGCCGCCGTATTCGGGGGCGAGCATGAGCCTCTGCCGCACGCCGTCGTAGTAGCAATAGGGCCAGCCGAAATCGCCGCCGCGCACGACGTGCATCACCTCCTCCGAGGGCAGATAAGCGCCTTGCTCCGGAGTGAAGAATTGCGGCCAGTTCTGCCCGAGCTGATCCCGGCCTTGCTGGGTCGAGTAGACGTTGTGGCCCGAGGAATCGATGGTGATGCCGTCCGCATTGCGGATGCCGGTGGCATAGCGGGCCGCGGGCGAGAATCTCTGATGCAACTTGTTCGCGCTATACCGCCATATGCCGCCGCGCGTCGCCAGCTCCGGGCAGGGGTCGATGCCGGGCGAATCCTGGATCCGGTTCTGTCTCTGGCACGAGTTGCTCGGGCTGGCGGAATCGACGTATAGCCAGCCGTCGGCGTCGATTGCAAACGGGTGCATCGGATGATCACCAGTGAGCGGCAACCCGGAGACAACCGTTTGTGCAGCACCTGTGGGCACGATTGAGCCCGGGGACATCCTGTAACGAACGATCCGGTCGTTGAGCTCGGCGTAGAGATAGCCGTTGTACAGTGCGATGCCGGTGCCGCCGTGCCCGCCGCGTGCGGGTGTCGCGCCAAACCGGCGGATGACGTTGGCCTTCCCTCGGCCGGTCGTGTCCTGCAGAGCGATCAGGAAGCCGCCGGGCGGCGGCGGAGAGTTGGCATAGTAGGTGCCGCTCCAGGTATTGACATAGAGCACGCCGTTCGGCGCCATCACCATATGGCGGGCGTGGCCCAGATTGTCAGCAAAAATACTGGCGCAGAAGCCGGCGGGAAGCGTCAGTCCGGCGTCATTCGAGCACGCCGGGGCTGCGCTTGGTGCCACAGCTGCGCTGCTGTCCTGGCCTCGCGCGACTCGCGGCCCGGCCACCAGGAGAGCGGCAGCCGTCGCTGCCGCGGCCAAAAGGAACCGGCAAGGCGTGTGTCTGCTTCGCATCGTTCTATTGTGTACCCGTATCTCTACAGCTCAGTTTCGCTACGACGCATCCAGCCAACTGCACAGCGCATCGAGCGCGGCAGCCTGCACATCCGAGTCCGTACGGCCGCTTCGGGCAGGTACGTGAAAGGAATGATCCGCATCGTCCAGTAGGTGCAGGGTGGCACGGGCGCCCAGACTTGCGACGAGCGGCCGCAGCAAACCGAGGTCCGCGAGCGGGTCACGCGTCCCCTGAATGAAAAGCATCGGGATGTCGACCTGCTGCAGGTGTGTGGCGCGGTCCGTGCCGGGTCGCTCGGCGGGATGCAAGGGGAACGCAAGGAACGCCAGGCCACGGACCCGCTCCAGCGGAGCCTGTGCCTGCGCCTGCGATGTCATGCGCCCGCCGAACGATCGGCCGCCGGCAAAGAGCGGCAGATCCGGCCCCAGCCGCGTGGCTTCCGCGACCGCGGCGCGAACCGTCGCATGGCAGAGGGCAGGCGGGTCCGGGCGCCGGCTCTTTCGCTCCATGTAAGGGAACTGATAGCGCAGGGTGGCAATACCGCGCTCCGCGAGCCCGGCGGCGACGGCATGCATCGACGGATGCTCCATGCCCGCGCCCGCCCCGTGCGCCAGGACGTACGTTGCTCGCGCCCCGCTTGGCCGGGCGAACAGCCCGGACACACTGTGGTTCGCACCGATTCCGATTGCCACGCGCTCATTGTGTGAGACGTTGGGCATCATGATTCCAGCACCTCGTCGCGCTGTCTGACGAGCTTTGCGGGTGCAACGAGCCGCCACGCGCGCTCCACTGCCTCGGCGATCGTTGTCCTGGAGGCTTTCTCCAGGCGCATGAGGATCATTGGATAGTCGCGATAGTGGTCGGTCAGGAAAAATGCTTCCGGCTGCGCGAGCAGGAGAATCTGTCGATCCAGAAAATCACAACGGATGGCGAGCGCCCCCTCCGCCTCCGTGCGCCAGCGCGACATCAGCTTGCCGCGCACCTTGATCGCCGGAGTTCCATACGAGGTGGAGGTCTCCGCCGCGGGCATGGCCAGCGCGATCCGGAGGAAGCGCTCATGACCTTTGGCGATCGCCGCCGGCATCGGTTTGCGCCGGTTGGCAGGATTGCGGACAGGCGTCCTTCGGGGTTGCAACAGCCACCTCCGTTAAGCGGGGGCGCTCTGGCAGCGCGCTCACGTTGATTATACTATCCGCATCCTTGAAGTTGCGGGCCGGGCTATCCGAAGCCATGGCTGCAGTCCGTCAAATGCGAGGCCGCCGTGAAATACATCGTTCTCATCGCGCGCTCACTCATAAGCCTCTTCGGCATTGCGCTCGTAGTGCTCGGGATATTGTTCTGGACGGGCCACGCCCTGTCGCTCCTGTCCCTCCACACGGCGCTCGGCGGGCTTTTCGTCATATGCCTGTGGGTTCTCGCCGTCATCGGGTTCCTCGTGCCCGGTTGCCGGGCGTTTGCTCTCATCGTCCTCATCTGGAGTCTGATCGTGCCGGCGCTCGGCGTTGCGCAGTTGAGCCTGATGCCCGGTGCCGACCACTGGGTGATCCAGGTGGCCCATCTGCTCGTCGGCCTGATCGCCATGGGCCTCGGCCATGCTCTCGCGCGTCGCATCGGGCGGCGGCCGGCAGCGACGGCCGGCATTCCTGAGAGCGCGTGAGCCGCTGGCCGAGTCTGCAAGACACCAATGGAGCAGGAATCGGGATGAGCAACGGGCTGACAGTGGCGCCCGACAGCACGGCCGTGCGAGTCGCGTTGTGGCGGGCTTTGCATGCGCAGGTCGATGCGCCGCCGCACATCCTCGAGGACGAGGTCGGCCTCCAGCTGGTCGCGCCGGGCGAAGACTGGCGTCGCCGCCCTGACATGGACCCACAGTTCACCAGGCCCTTCCGAGCGTCCATCGTGGCGCGATCCCGATTCATCGAGGACCTCGTGTCGGACCGCGCTGCACACGGGGTCAGCCAGTACGTCATTCTTGGGTCCGGACTCGACACGTTCGCGCAGCGAAGGCCCGAGGTCGCCTCACGCATGCGAGTATTCGAGGTCGACCGACCCGGGCATCAGGCATGGAAGCGACAGCGCCTGAACGAGTTCGGCCTGGGCATTCCCGAGTGGCTCCGGCTGGTACCGGTCGACTTTGGGGCCAGTGAGAGCTGGTGGGCACAGCTTACGGCTGCTGGCTTCGATGCTTCGCAACCCGCGGTCGTCGCCTGCGCCGGTGTCAGCATGTATCTCGCACGGGATGCGATCGCAGCGACGCTTCGCCAAATCGCCGCGCTCGCTCCGGGCGCCGCGTTTGCCATGACCTTCCTGCTTCCGTTGGAGCTCATGGAGCCGGACGTGCGCTCGGGGTTTCAGCTCGCGGAAAAGGGTGCGCGGGCAAGCGGAACGCCGTTCATCAGCTTCTTCGCACCGTCCGAAATGCTTTCCGTGGCACGCCAGGCCGGTTTCAAGGAAGCACGGCACGTATCCGCGGCCGATCTGAACGACCGCTACTTCAAGGGCCGAGCCGATGGCCTGCGGGTGTCGGGCGGAGAAGAGTTTCTGGTCGCTGCCACATAGTCAGGAGAAGAGCGAGCCCCCGTTGACCGCGAGTGTCTGACCGGTCATGTAGGCGTTGCCTGCGAGCAGCAGCACCGCTTGCGCGATCTCTTCTCCGGTTCCGGGACGTCCGACCGGAATACGGGCGGCGACGCCGGCATCGATGAGCGGCTGTCCCATTTCGGTAGCGACCAGACCTGGGGCGACTGCGTTGACGCTCACGCCTTCCGACGCAAGCCGCAGCGCATAGCCGCGCGTCAGGCCTTCGATTCCGGCCTTGGCGGCAGCGTAGGCGATGCTGACCGACCCCGCGCCGATCCGGGCCCCGATCGATGAGACATTGACGATCCGGCCCCATCGCCGTGCCCGCATGCCCGGCAAGACGGCCTGTGTGCAGAGGAAGGCGGATTTCAGATTGACCGCAAGCGTGTGATCGAAGTCGTCTTCCGTGATGTCGTCGAGTCCGCGCGCGACGGCCATGCCGGCGTTGTTGACCAGAATGTCGACCGGACCGAGCTCTACTTCGATGTCATGCACCATGCTCTGCACGGCGACGCGCAGCGAGACGTCCGCGCCGAAGATTGCGGCGCGCCGGCCGCTCCCACGTATGCGCGCGGCCACCGCTTCCGCCTCTTCGACGCGCTCGCGATAATTCAGGGCGATCGCGGCTCCGGCCGCTGCGAGTGCCAGCGCGATCGCTTTGCCGATACCGCGCGAGCCGCCCGTAACCAGGGCCACCCTATTTTGTAAATCAAGCATGCGGCCCGTCCAAAAACACTGTTTCAGCCTGAACCTTCTCGAAGCACAGATTCACGGTACGGCCTACGTCAATCGTGCGATGGACGACGCCGGCAGGAACCGTCGCCGCCTGAAGCGGACCGACGCGAATGGAAGAGCCGTCCCACGGGTATGGGTCGGTGTCGCCCAGCAAGGCGCGGTTGCAGGGCCCGATGATCACCAACGCTCCCAGCCTGTTTCCCCGGTCACGCGTATCCCTCCGAAGTGCTCCGCATCAGGTTAGCAATTTTTCCCAAGTGGGGCGGGTCATTCGGCTCTAGTCTGATGGCAGGCTGTGGTGGAGGTGAGTGATGGGATCGGTGACAAAAGAGGTATTGACGGAGGCCGCCCCGGATGTGGTATGGGATGTGATCCGCGATATTGGCGCGCTCCATACGCGTCTGGTGCCCGGCTTCGTGGTGAATACGGAGCTCGTTCCCGGTGGTCGTCGTGTGACGTTCTCGAGTGGACGCACGGTCGAGGAGCCCATCGTGAGCTGCTCCGACTCCCTGCGGAGGCTGGTCTGGACGGTGAAAGCGAAGGATTTCCCATTCACTCACTACAACGGGTCCGTGCAAGTGCATGCGCGAGCGGCCGGAGGCTCTCGCGTCGAGTGGACGACCGACTTTCTTCCGGATAGCGCGGCGACGACTCTCGACGGCTTGATGAATGCGGGCGCAACAGCCATGACTCACGCCCTCCAGGCCCTCGCGGCGAGGAGCAGATAGCGACGCTATCTGCCTCCGCTCCAACGGCTCGAGCGATCGCACGGTGGCGTGGCTCACCTTGCTGCGGTTAGTAAGTGCAGCAGTCGCTCCAAAGTCGCGGCCGCGCGGCGCAGTTCCCCCTCGCCGATGTGTGCGCCAAGCTCATCGGCCCAGGGCTGCTGCGCGGCCTGAATGGCGCGCAGCACTGCCCGGCCCTTCGGCAGGAGCCGCAGGAGCTTCGCCCGCCGATGCGCGGGGTTCTCCTGATAGGCCGCCAGGCCTTCCTCGGCGAGCACATCGGCGACCCGCTGCACACTCTGTCGGGCGAGTCCGAGCGCCCGCGCAATGTGGGCCACGGTAACGGGCGCGCTCTCGACCGCCGCCAAGACCTGCCAGCGCGCGCTCGTCTGACCGGCGGGACGCGCGAGCTCGTCTCCCGCGGTCGTGAGATAGCCGGCGAGGCGCAGGATGAGAATCGCTACCGCACTGAACGAGTCCCCGGCGGGGGTGCGGCGCGGGACGTCGCCGCTCATGTTGACAGCATGCTGTCGATTTCGTAGAGTACGAGCCATGACAGTATGCTGTCATATATCTCGGGAGTTCTCCACATGCTCAAGACCTTCAAAGGCAGCTGCCATTGCGGTGCCGTCCGGTACGAAGCAGATCTCGATCTGAGCCAGGGGACCGGGCGCTGCAATTGCACGTTCTGCCTCAAAGCCCGCGCTTGGGCCACGTACGTCAAACCCGAGGCATTTCGCCTGGCGGCCGGCTCGGAGGAAGGCGTGGCGTACCACAAGCATCCGCAGGCACCGGTGAAATATCACTGCGGTCGCTGCGGTGTTCTCACGCATGCGCGGGGTAATGCTGACTACATGGGTGGTCCGTTCGTCTGCGTCTTCGTCACGACGCTCGATGATGCCTCGCCGGGGGAGCTGCTGAGTGGCCCGATCCGCTATTCGGACGGGCTCCACAACAACTGGACTCAGGCGCCCGCGGAGATCCGGCACCTCTGAGTGCCGCCGCGGGTGGCGGGCGGATCGCGCGAGGTGCTATCGTATGTGCCGTATGCAGCTCATCGGCATGCTCGATTCACCTTACGTCCGCCGCGTGGCGATCTCGCTGCAACTGCTCGGGTTGCCGTTCGAGCACCGCTCGCTCTCGGTATTCCGGACTTTCGACCAGTTCCGTGCGATCAATCCCGTCGTGAAGGCGCCGACGCTGGTATGCGACGACGGAACGGTACTCATGGACTCCAGCCTGATCATCGATTACGCCGAGGCGCTGGCGGCGCCCAGGTCACTGATGCCGCATGGGCTCGCAGAGCGGCAGGCGGCGCTGCGTGCGATCGGGTTGGGGCTGGCCGCGTGCGAAAAAAGCATACAGCTCGTCTACGAGCGCAATCTCCGGCCGCCGGAGAAGCAGCACGAGCCTTGGGCGGCTCGCGTTCTCGGGCAGATGCATGCGGCGTTCGAGGAGCTCGAAGCCGACCTTGCGAAGCGGCCGCAACGGCCCGCCGGGCAGCGCATCGACGCAGCCGACGTATCCACGGCCGTTGCCTGGCATTTCACCGAACGAACGCTGCCCGCGACCGTCAAGGACGCGGCGTACCCGCGCCTACGCGAGCTGTCCGCATGGGCAGAGCAACTGCCCGAGTTCCTGTCGGCGCCGCACGGCGACGGCACCGTGCGGCCGCGTCACTGATCTACGGCAGTACCTTGATCCGCATGTTGCGGATCTTGACGCTCCCCGGATGGTTCCCCTGGAGACCGATCAGTCCCTCGGGCGCCAGGCCATAGCCGGGATAAGCCGAAAACTTCGAGGCGGCAACCCGCTTCTTCCAGTCGGGGCTGCCCAAGTCATAGTCGACGATCCTGCGTCCGTTCATCCAGTACGTGACATGGTTGCCGCGTACGACTATCCGCGCTTTGTTCCAGTGGCCATAGGGATGCACGATGCCGGCTGGCGCGGGGTACATGGCGTAGACGGAGCCCGCTGCCGTTATCCGCTGCTTGCCGTCGTCGGTGTTCTGGTCGTCGAGAAGTTGGTATTCGGGTCCGGTCCAGTAGACCTCGTCGTATTTGTGCGTGGCGCGATAGAAGATCCCGCTGTTGCCTTCCTTGCCGATGTTCCACTCGAGCTCCAGATCGAAGTCCCTGTACGTTCGCGTGGATACCAGATCGTCCACCGGCCCGCTCTTTGAGAGCACGCCGTCGTGTACCGTCCAGCCAGCAGGCAGGCCCGGATGGGTCCAACCGCGGAGCAGCGGCGCGGAGTTGCGCTGGATGAGATTCACCCACGCGCCGTGGTGACCCGTCGCGGGGGTTGCAGCGGTGGCGAGATTTGCGCCGCCCAACGACAGCGCGACAGCCAGAGAGAGGCTGACCAGTCCAAGAGTACGCATTACGCGCGCGCAAAACATTTTCATGCCAGCCCCAGCTTTTTGAGCAGCTCGACCGGAGGCCCGTCGAAGTGAGTGAGTGCCACGTTGCCGATGTACTGCAGGTCCTTGCGGCCGGCGAGGGTGGTGTAGAACCCTGCCGCCGTCAGGTTCCGGTAGGTGGCGAAGAACTGCGCCGGACCCTGCAGATCCGCCGAGGCGCGGCTTGCATTGCAAATAGGATCGCAGATTGCGCGTTGCTGCGCCTCGTGCAGCCTGGCGAACGGCTGCTCGAATCGATGTCGGGCCTCGCCGTCCAGCCATGCGAAGCCGTGCAACACCGTCGTGCGATCCTCACGTTGCAGCGGGTAGGGCGCGCTGATCCACTCGTCGATGAAGTCCACGACGCCCACCTTGGAGGCGGACGGGGAATGCTCGTCCTCGGGGATGATGAGGTCGGAGAGCGCGGCTGCGAGCTGCCGCTGCTGCGCATTCATGGTCAAGGGCCAGAAAGCACCCTTCTCATAGGCCTTGATCAGGTCCGGGTCGGGGCCGTACCCGTCCATGGTCGGCTCGAATTGCCGCACATCGCCAGGCGGCGACGCGCCCGGCTCCAACATGTAGGTCGCGCGGGCGCGAAGCGACGGGAAAGCAGCCGCCGCCGCGACGATCAGCTTGATGGTCGTACGTCTGTCGGTCATATTTCTCTCCGGCGCATCCGCTCCAGGATGTGGTCGGACATGCGCCACGACAGCGCCATGATGGTCAGGGTCGGGTTCTTGTCCGCGTTGTAGGGGAACACGCCGCCGTCGGCCACGAAGAGGTTGGGGACATCCCAGGTTTGCGACCACCTGTTGGTGACGGACGAGCGAGCGTCCGCCCCCATGATGGTGCCGCCGACCTCGTGGATCATGTACCCGCCGGGCGCGATCGCCTTCACCGGGTCGGTGATCACCGGCGACTGCACGCGCCCGCCCATCGCCTCGATGACCTGGCCGAAGGTCTCCTGCATGTGGACTGCCTGGCGCTGCTCGTAGTCGCCCCACTGCCAGTGGAAGCGCAGCACCGGAATGCCGAATTTATCCTTTATCTTGGGGTCGATCTCGATGTAGCAGTTGTCATTCGGTACCATGGCGCCCCGCCCGTCGAAGTAGACGAACGAGCCGTAATATCGCCGCGCATCCTCCTTGAATCTCTTGCCGTAGCTCCCGCCTGTGAGCCATTCGAGGCCGGAGAACGTCCCGACGGAGGGCATCCGCTTGCCGCCGCCGTACTCGATGTGGTAGCCGCGTGGGAAGGGGAGTTTGTGCGCAAGCTGTTCCTGGTACAGCCACCAGGGCACATAGACCTGCAGCCCATCGGCGGCGTCCTCATTGAGCGGTGGCAGACTTTCGAGGAGCGGGATCTGACCGCTCACGGAGCTGCCGACGGTATCCAGCACATAGCGCCCGACCAGGCCGCTGGAGTTAGCGAGTCCGTTCGGAAACTGGCCGCTCTTTGAGTTGAGCAGGATGCGTGCGGTTTCGAATGCGCTCGCGCCAAGCACGACTGCCCGCCCGGTGACGTGCTCGTGCCGCCCCGTCGTCGCGTCTACGAACCTGACTCCGTTCGCTCGCCCGTCCTTGCCCAGCGTGACTTCATACACCATCGCGTCCGTGATGACGTCAAGATTTCCCGTCGCGAGCGCCGGCGGCAGGTGCACGGTGGTCGACTGGTAGTTCGCGGCCACGGCGCAACCTTGCCCACAAGGCGTGGCCCACAGACACGGCGAGCGCTGGCGCATCGCATCCGCGAGGATTTTCTGCGCCCGTGGATTGCCGGGGTGCAGCCTGCCCGGGATGGTGCGGTGATCCTGCGCGCGTGTGAGCACCGCCCGTCGCCCCGGCAGCACGGGGATGCCGAGCCGCGGCGCGCGTTTCATGAGGAGGTGATCGCTGACTATTGGCTTCGGCGGCGGCAGCAGAGTGTCTCCGGGTCCGGCTGGTGTGTTTTCCCG
>Ga0335075_10007206_pt1 | contig 17111 bp, 13 predicted proteins | sample Lox_Sample_24_FD_206723 | JGI IMG/M metagenome (GOLD analysis project Ga0335075, IMG submission 206723) | Soil microbial communities from Loxahatchee National Wildlife Refuge, Florida, United States - Lox_Sample_2.4 | ecosystem: Environmental > Terrestrial > Soil > Wetlands | place: USA...
CATAGCGGTGATAAGTGCGAACTCAGTCGGGGGTGGGGCGGGCGCGGGAGGGTTGGACGCGCTTCGGCTCGCCCGCCATCTTCGGGTAGCTCGGCGGGTAGGGCATGTCGCCCTCGCCCGCGGCGGCCTGGCGCTCGTAGAGGTCGAGCAGCGGCCGCAGCGAGTGGGCGACGTCGTCGATCGCCGCGTGCGGGTCGCCGATCGCGGCGAAGCGGGCGGGCACGGTGGCGACGGTGAAGTCCTCCGGCGCGACCGCCGGCAGCTCGTCCCAGGTCAACGGCGCCGAGACCGGCGCTCCCGGCCTCGGGCGCACGCTGTAGGCGGAGGCGATCGTGCGGTCGCGGGCGTTCTGGTTGTAGTCGAGGAAGATCCGCGCGCCGCGCTCCTCCTTCCACCACTTCGTCGTCACCTCGCCGGGGAGCCGGCGCTCCAGCTCGCGACCGAAGGCGATCGCCGCGTGGCGCACCTCGGTGAAGGTCCAGCGCGGTTCGATCCGCACGTAGACGTGGATGCCGCGCCCGCCCGAGGTCTTCGGGAAGCCGACGTAGCCGAGGTCGGCGAGCAGGGCGCGGGCCTCCGCCGCCACCCGCACCGCGTCGGCGAAGTCGGTCCCCTCCTGCGGGTCGAGGTCGAGGCGCAGCTCGTCGGGGTGGTCGACGTCGGCGTCGCGGACCGGCCAGGGGTGGAAGGTGATCGTCCCCATCTGGGCGGCCCAGGCGACGACGGCGAGCTCGGTCGGGCAGACCTCGTCGGCGTGGCGGCCGGAGGGGAAGTCGATCCGCGCCGTCTCCACCCAGTCCGGCGCGCCCTGGGGCACCCGCTTCTGGAAGAAGGCGTCGCCGCCGCCTTTCTGCCGGGTCGAGACGACGATCCCGGGATGGACCCCCTTCGGCCAGCGCTCCAGCGTGGTCGGCCGGTGGAAGACCGCCCGCAGGATCCCGTCGCCGACCGCGAGGTAGTAGGAGACGAGGTCGAGCTTGGTCAGCTCCGGGGTGCGCTCGGTGGCGGGGAAGATCACCCGGCCGGGGTTCGAGATCCGCACCTCGCGACCGCCTGCCTCGACGATCTGCTCCGCGCTGGCCATCGGCTCAAGGTAGAGGAGAGCGGCGCGGCCGAGCGGCACGGCGGCGCCCGATCGGGTGGGTCCCGACCCCGAAGCGGAACTCGCGCGATATCCTCCGCTGATTCGGGGTGAGGCAGGGGGCATAGCCGGCCTCACCGTGCTCGGATCGCCGGGGCCTTGGGGGGCAGCCGGCTACAAAGGAGAGTCATGCGTAAGTACGTAGCTCTGGTCATGGCCGTGAGCGCCCTGCTCGCGGTCGCGGCGGTCGGCATCGCCACGGCCGCCGGGGGAGAAACGCCGGTGACGGTGAAAGTCGGCAACCTCGAAGTGACCGCCAACGGGGGCTTCAGCCCGACCACCATCTCGAAGACGAAGCAGACCCCGATCGAACTGAAAGCCTCGGGTGAAGTCAAAGAGGCCGACGGCAGCCATCCGCCGGCGGCGCGCGAACTGATCATCGAAGGCGACAAAAACGCCGAAGTCCACGTCAAGGGCATCCCGACCTGCAAGTCCGGTCAGCTCCAGGCGACCGACACCGCGGCGGCCGAAAAAGCCTGTGGCTCGGCGCTGATCGGCAAAGGTCATACGACCGCCCAGGTGGCGTTCGCCGAACAGAAGCCGATCGACGTGCCGACCGTGCTGCAGCTCTACAACGGCGGCGAAAAGGGCGGCAAGATCATCTGGTACGCGCACGCCTACTTCTCCAACCCGATCAGCGGGGCGATCGTCACCACGATCACGATCACCAAGCACCGGCACGGTCGCTTCGGCACCCTCGCGGTGGCGAAGATCCCGCAGATCACCGGCGGCAGCGGCTCGATCATCTCGTTCAACCTGGCGATCAAAAAGAGCGTCGGGGGCATCAACCCGATCAGCGCCAAGTGCAGCGACGGCAAGCTGAAAGTCCACGTCCTGGCGAAATTCGAAGACGGGACCAAGGCGGAAACGGAAATCATCCGCGCCTGCACCGGCAAGTAGCCGTCCGGCCGCCCGGCGGCCGACAAGAACGCAGCAGCAAAGAAAAGGGCGGCCCTCGGGCCGCCCTTTTCGAGATACGCGCGGGGTGAATATATGGCGGCAGGTTCCGTTTGGCAACCGCCGCCGTACCGGCGGCCGGGGTAGGGGACCGACCTGCCGCGAACCGCTTTCGCGGACTCCTACAAGAAGGAGTAGATGAGCGCGAACCAGAGCGACAGCGCCGCGATCGCCGCCTCCCTCGCCGACCCGGGCGCCTTCGCGGCGATCTTCGAGCGCCACTACGACGCCGTCCACGGCTACCTGCGGCGGCGGCTCGACGCCGCGCGGGCGGACGAGATCGCCTCGCAGACGTTCCTGGTCGCCTTCGACCGGCGGGCGCGCTTCGAGCGGGGACGTGCCGACGCGCGGCCCTGGCTGTTCGGCATCGCCACCAACCTCGCCCACAACCACCGTCGGCACGAGCTGGTGGAACTGCGGGCGCTGGCGGCGCTGCGGCCGGAAGCGGCGCTCGCCGTGGAGGGGGTCGAGGCGCGGCTCGACGCGGAGCGGCTGCGCGCGCCGCTGGCGCGGGCGCTCGCCGAGCTGCCGACCGAGGAGGCCGACGTCCTCTGCCTCCTCGTCTGGGCCGAACTGAGCCAGGCCGAGGTCGCCGACGCGCTGGCGATCCCGCTCGGCACGGTGAAGTCGCGGCTCTCCCGCGCCCGCGGCCGGCTGCGCGACGCGCTCGGACTCCCCGCCGACGCGGAAGCGGTAGGCGCCAACTCGAACGGAGGCGACCGATGGACGAGCTGACCCTGATGCGGGACTTCCGCGCCGAGCGCGTGAGGCCTGACCCGACGGCCCGGACGCTGGCCCGGCGGGCGCTCGAGGCGCGGATCGAGGCGGCGCCCCCCGCGGCCTTCCCGGTCGACGAGGCTCCCCGCCGCGCCCCGGCTCCCCGCCGCGCCCCCCGTCACCGCCGTCGCCTCTTCGCCTTCGCCGCCGCGACCGCACTGGCCGCGCTCCTCGCCGGGATCCTCGTCTTCGGCTCCGGCCCGACCGCCCAGCCGGCCGGCGCCGCCGAGGTCCTGCGCCGGACCGCCGCGATCGCGGCGGCGGAACCGGGGCCGGGGCTCTTCCCGGGTCCCCACCAGCTGCTCTACGAGAAGACCGCGCAGGCGGAACTGCAGGAATGGGTCCCCGGCCGCTACACCGCAAGCTACGGCGGGTTCCTCAGCACCGACCCGGCGAGGGCGTGGGGCGGCCGCGTCAGCTACACGCAGGAAGCCTGGATGAGCAACAAGCGGCGCGGCCGCGACCGGCTGGTGCTGGGCGGCATCAGCTTCCTCTCGGCCGCCGAACGGCGCCGGTGGAAGGCGGCGGGATCGCCCCTGCCGGGCCTCTTCAGCGGTGCGAGCGGGCACGCGCCGGAAGAACGCGTGCTCGAGGTCGGCCGCGGGGTGCACGACGTCGAAGTCCTCGACGGTCCCGGCTACGGCCAGTTCGGCAAGCTGCCGACCGCGCCGGCGGCGCTGCGGCGGGCGATCGAGGCGCGCCGGCGCGGCAAGGTCGACGAGGGCCAGGTGATCGGCGAACTGTGGGAAATCCTCGACAAAGCGAACACCAGTCCGGCACTCCGCGCCGCTGCCTTCAACGCGCTCGCCGAAGAGCCCGGGATCGGCCTCGACCGCGACGCGAAGGACCTGGTCGGCCGCTCCGGCTACGCCCTCTCCTACGTCGGGCGCGGGTCGAGCGGCGACGCGCCCGCGGGCGTCCGCACCGAGTACATCTTCGACCCCGCCACCGCGGCGATCCTCGGCAAACGCGAAACCCTCGTCGACCCGGGCAGGCGCCCCTGGACGAAGGGCATCCCGGCGGGGACGGTGCTGCGCGACGTCGCCTACCTGGACCAGGGGATCGTCGACTCGATCCACCGGCGCCCGGGCGAAGCCGGCACATCCTGAACTGGGTTCAAGGTCGTCGGCGGTGCTGCCGATGGGGTGACGGCATGTCTCGTAGAAGTCTCTCGTCCACGTCCTGAACTTGCCGGCCCTGAGAATCAAGCGGACGACTTCGGTCGTCGGGGTCCTGCTCGTCCTGCTGTCGGCCTTCGCCGTCGGCTCGGCGGCGGCCGCGGGCACGGCCGGCCGCGCCGCGCTCGGCGACGTCTCCCGCCACGCCGCCTTCACCGACCAGGCCCGCCACGCGCACGCCGTCGACCGGCCGGCTCGCGCGGCGGCGATGATCGGCGCGCTCGCGATCGGCGCCGACGGGGAACTGCGGCTGCGCGCGGGGGGCAGCGGCGTGCTCACGATCTCGCTCGCCCGGCAGGTCGGCCGGCCGGTCCGGGTCGCGGGCCAGACGGTGACGGTCGCGGTGCCCCGGCAGTACCGCGCGGGCTCGGTCGAGGCGCCGGGCTGGAGCTGCGCGCGCCACGGCCGCACCGTGCGCTGCGCCGCCTCGCGCACCGTCGTCGCGGGCGCGCTCGGCCCGATCCAGGTGGGCCTCCGGGCCCGCCGCGGCGGCCGCGCGGCGATCCCGATCGAGGCCACCTGGCGCCAGGGCGGCCGTCGCTACGCCGCCGCCGACACGGCGCGCTTCCGCGTCCGCGGGGCGCTGAAGCTGCGCGCCCGCGCCTCCGCCGCCACCGTCCTCGACCCGGCGCCCGGCCTGCGGACCGCGCCGATCGTGCTCAGCGCCCGCCTCGGCCGCTCGGCCAAGGGCCTGCCGGTCACCTACCGCTGGCGCCAGCTCTGCGGGCGCGGCTGTCGCCGCGTCGCCTGGCTGACCCCGACCTCCGGGCGCGCCGCCGGCACGCTCGCCACCGCCCAGGTCCGCGTCCCCGAGGTCGCCCGCCCGACCCTGCTGCGCTTCGCCGTCACCGCCACCAGCTGGCGCGGCAGGGCGAGGGCGACCACCAGCGTCCTCGTCCGCCCCCAGGCCAACGTCCGCCTGCGCTCGCCGATGCGCCTGCGGCTGCTGAAGCACGCCCCCCGCCGCGCCGGCGCCAAGGCGCACCGTCGGATCGCCCGGGCGCTGTCGTCGGTGGGCGGATCGCGGATCCCGGCGCCGCTCGCGAGCCGGCGCGGCCCGGCGCGGGCCAAGGGCCCCGTGGCCGCGGCGGCGAAGCCGCTCGGGCGCGTCCTACGGCGCGCCGTCGACCCCGGCTCCGACGACGACTCCTTCTGCGCGATCTGGTCGGAGGCCGCGGGCGACGAGGCGGCGATCGAACTGGAAGACGGCAGCACGATCGGGCTCGGCGAGGTGACCCGGTCGGGCGACGGCTGCGAGGACGACGACGCCACGATCAAGTTCGCCGCCGCGACGCTGGAAGCGGGACCGGTCACCTTCGTCGACGTCGCCGGCACGCTCACCGCCGAGCGGCTGAAGCTCCGCTCCGGCGCCCTGCGGCGCCCGGCGGGTTGGCCGGACCAGCTGCCCGCGAAGCTGCACGTCGACCTCGGCGACTCCGCCGCCTGGGGCGCGCAGATGACCGAGGCGGGCTGGGGCCCGCTGCGCGCCCGGGTCGAGCTGGACGACGGCCTCGAACTGCTGCCGCTGCCGGCCGGCTGGAGCTTCCCGGCGGGCGGCTCGACGCTCGAATACGAGGCGCAGGATCGATCCTTCGAGCTCCGGGCGGTGGCCCGCGCGCCGAAGGGCGCTCGCGGCGAGGTGCGCCTCCAGGGCAGCCTCGAGGGCGGGACCACGACGCTGGCGGTCGAGGCCGAGGACCTCGCCGTCCTGCGCGGCAGCGGCGACGGCGCGGTGGGCCTCTCCGGCAGCGGCGAGGTGACGATCGGCGGCGGTAGGACGAGCGGCTCGGTGCGCCTCGCCACCGCCGCCGGCGAGGCGATCCCGCTGGCGGGCGGGGTCGCGATCGAAGACGCGGTGGGGACCTGGGACGAGAACGGGATCGCGCTCGGCGGCAAGCTGCGGGTGGACACCAAGAACGGCCCCTTCGAGGCGCAGGTGGCCGGCAGCTTCGTCTCGACCGCGGAGTGGAAGCTCGAAGTCGCCCAGTCGGCGCCGTTCGCGCTGACCGACGGCGTCACCCTGAGCGGCGTCCGCGGCCTGCTCGGCCGCTCCCCGGCGACGGCGAAGGTGGAAGGCACCGCGAAATCGGACGGCGCGGCGAAATCGGACGGCGCGGCGAAGGTCGAAGACGCCGCCAAGGCGAGCAGGGCCGACGAGGACAAGGCGGGCGGCGCCTTCGCGATCGACCTCGCCGGCACCGTGCAGGGCTGGGATCCCTCGCCGCAGCTCTCCGGCGTCCGCGTCGGCGGGCGGCTCACCAACGTCTGCGCCGAGGACGCCAAGGGCTGCAGGCCCGGCCCCGTGCGGCTGGCGCTGGAGATCGACGGCAAGGCCCACCTGCTGGGCCAGACCATCCCCTGGGAAGGCGAAGCCGAAGTCAAGCTGAAGACGCTCGCCCTGCGCTTCGCGGCGGGCGCGCGGCTGGCCGAATTCGGCCCGTCGGCGCTCGCGCTGACCGGGGTCGAGCTGGGGATGACGAACGAAGGCCCGCGCTGGTGCAAGGCGCCGGGGGCCGCCGGCTCCGCCGCGACCGACGGGGCGGCGGCGAAGCCCGAGGGCGAGGACGGCGACGAGCCCGGCGCCCTCGCCGCCGAGCAGGAACTCTCCTTCACGGTCTCCGGCGACGGCCGCATCCTCGGCGAGCCGTTCCACGCCCAGGCCGAGCTGACCTCCTCGGGCTACTGCCTGGCCGGGACCTTCGGCAGGTTCGACCCGGAAGGGCTGACCGCCGCCGGCCGGCCGCTCGTCGACAACGCCCGCCTCCTCTACGCCACCCGCGACGCGCAGGTCTCGCTCGCCGGCCGCACCGTCGCGGTCAAGGCGAACCAGCTGCGCCTCGCCGGCGACCTGAACCTGCCGGTGGGCCAGTTGCCGGAGCAGCTGCGCGACGTGCTCGGCGGCCGCAACGAGCTGACCCTGACGATCGCCCGCTCGGAGGGCAGCTTCGCGCTCGACGGCCAGGCCTCGTTCAACTTCGCCCGCCCGGTCTACCTGCTCGGCGACGCCGCCCACGCCGACCAGGCGCGCCTGCAGGCGCGCTCGGCCCAGCTCGCCTTCGCCTTCTCCACCGGGAGCGGCCTGCGGCTCGGCCTCGGCGCCCGCGCCGCGCTGCTCACCCCGGCCAACGCGGCGAAGGGGATCGCCGCCTCGACCACGCCGCTCTTCCTCGCCGCCGGCATCGACCTGGGCAAACCGTCGGTCGCCCTCTCGGCCGGGGTCGACACCGAAGATCCGTCGGTGGTCGACGGCACCGTCACCGACGCCTTCGGCCAGCCCCAGCTCGACGTGCGCAAGCTGGTCGTCGCCGCCTCGCTGGGCGCCGAAACCTCCTTCGGCCTCTCCGCCGCCGCCACCCTGCCGAGCGCCTGGACGAGCTCGCTCGGGATGAGCGCCCGCGCCCCCACCGCGGTCGCCTTCAACGTCTCCCAGACGGCGCCCTGCCTCGAACTCGCGGTCGGCAGCCCGCCGCCCGCCGACGGCGGCACCAGCCAGGCGCCGACCGTGATCAGGCTCGGCGCGCTCAGCGCCTCCTACGCGCAGATCGTCGTCGCGCCGACCGGCTGCCGGATCGGCGGCGCCGTCCCGGGCACCCCGGCGACCACGATCGACCCCGGCTTCAGCCTCGGCTTCGACGGCCAGATCGGCACCGCGCCGGTCACCTTCGTCGCCTCGATGCGGCTGGAGAAGCAGGCCTTCGCCCTGCGCACCAAGGTCCGCGTCGGCGCCTTCGACGCGGGCCCGATCCGCTTCCGCCGCACCGCGCTCGACCTCGACGTCGACCTCGGCGCCGAGCGCCGCCGCGTCGACGTCGCCTTCAGCGGCGGCCTCGACCTGGGCGAATCGAGCGTCGACCTCGACGGCCGCTTCCTCGCCGACGAGAACACGATCTCCGCCGCCCTCAAGGGGCAGGGCCGCCTGCGCCTCGCGGGCCGCACCTTCGCCGAGGGGCGGATCGACGCCGCCCTGCGCTTCCAGCGGCAGAACGGCAGCTGGAAGGCGGGCAGCGCCAACGTCGACGCCCAGACGACCGTGCTGGGGACGAGCGTCGGGGTGATCTTCGCCTACCAGGACGGCACCGTCTCGACCGCGGCGGGCGCCTTCGAGTACGCGGCCGGGGCGGGGCCGGCGCAGCTGCGCGGCGGCGTCCTCTTCGCCTACGCGCCCGACGGCGTCAGCCTCCGCGGCGACGGCTGCAACGTCGGTCAGCTCGCTCCCCAGGGCGACAAGCAGCTGCTGCTGCGGCTCTGCGGCGGGCTCACCGTCGGCGCGCTGCGGCGCGACCTGCAGATGACGGTGGCGCTGCCGCAGCGCTACGACTTCGACCTGCGCATCCCGCGCAGCGAGGTCGGCGTCTACGTCGCCTCGGTCTACTTCGAGGGCTCGCTGGGGGCCTCGCTCCAGCTCGGGCTGGAAGCGCCGCGCTTCTGGGTCCGCGAGGGCCACGCGCGGGCGGGCGGCTGCGTGAAGATGGTCTTCTGGAGCAAGTGCGCCGACGGGATCAGCGTCGACTTCAAGCCCGACACCGGCCGCTTCGAGGGCCACTTCCTCGGCGTCCCGGTGAGCTGGGGCTCGGACTCCTGGCGGGTCGCCCCGGCGGCGGCCGAAGCGGCGGGGCCGGCGGTCGGCGCCGACGACCGCGTCTTCCTCCGCGCGGCGGTCGAAGTGAGGATCGACCAGCGGGCGACGGACGGCGCCTGGCGGCGGGAGACCTACGCGCCGAGCCGCGGCCTCGAGCTGCCCGCGAGCGCCGTCTTCGATCCCGACCGCAAGCAGGTCTCGCTGCTGGTGCCGCTCCCGGTCGGCCTGCGCAAGGCGGTCACCAAGCCGGCCCTCGGCTACCTGGTCACCTTCTCCGGCGTCGCCTTCGACGGCAGCCGGCCGCGCACGACCCCCTACGGCGGCGCCCGCCAGGCCGCCTACTCCTCGGTCAGCGTCGCCCGCGTCACCGACGCCGACGGCGGCAGCCAGAGCGCGATAGTCGATCGCGGCGGGTCGCTCGTGCTGGGCGGCGACGGGCTCTCGCTGACCTGGAGCGCCGAGCGCGACACGCCGCCGCCGAGCGCCGCCGAGGCCGCCCTGGCCGGCTCGGTGCCGAGGTTCGTCGAGGAGGGGCTGCCGCTCGGCGTCTCGCTGCGCTTCGGCGACGCCGAGCCGACCGCCGAATCGCGCCGGGCGCTCGAACGGCGCCTCGGCTGAGTCTTTTCCATCGATGTCAACGTCAATCGACAACCCGACAGGTAGGTGATCCCGTCCATGATCAGGTTCCGCGCAGGCCGTCTGGCCCTGCTCCTCTCGTCCACGCTCTCCCTGCTCGCGCTGAGCGCGAGCGCCGCAGGTGCTGCCCCCGGCGCCGAAGCCGACGCCAAGTTCGCCGACAAGATGACCTTCATCGGTGACTCGGTGACGGCAGGCTTCGGCTTCTGCGGCCCGGCGGAGAACGCCAAGAACGTCCACTGCAAGCCCAACGAGGAGATGGCGAACAGCTGGAACCTCGGCGACAACAGCCTCAACGACTGCAAGCCGCCGAAGGGCACTCCCAACGACGCCTGCAGCAACAACAACTTCGACGGCAAACCGTGGCACTCGGAGCCGTGGAAGGCCGGCCCGAACGCCCCCGACGTCGCCTACCCGTTCCAGATCGCCGCGCGGCAGACCGGCCACGAGAAGGCCGAGGTCTCGAACTGGGCGCTGACCGGCTCGACCCCCTCCGACTGGGATCCCGACGGCGGCGGCGCCTTCGGCTCGCTGCTGGGCAAGCTGAAGAACCAGTACGTGGGGATGACGCTCGGCGCCAACCCGCTGCTCGCCTACTACACCAACATCGACATCAGCATCCCCTTCATGGACGTCGAGGGCCCCTGCGTCGACTCCACCGGCTACAAGGCAGGCATCTGGGGCTTCCGCTCCTGGTACGCCGGCCCGGTCCAGAACCAGGTCGACTGCCTCAAGGAGCACTGGAACAAGCTGCACCAGACCCAGCACCTCGTCCACATCTACACCCAGCTGCTCGAGCAGAACGACCGCGTGGTGGTGATGGGGTACTACCGCGCCTGCTCGTGGTCGTTCGGCAACTGGCAGCCGAAGGCGAACCCGTTCAAGGGGCCGGCCTCCGGCAACGACTGCAAAGGCGAAAGGCGGCCGACCAGCCGCGACGACTCGGCCAAGGTCTCCCAGTGGGACCAGGCAGTCGCCGTCGGCGCCGAGCTCAACAACCTGATCCACGACGCCGTGATGAAGGCGAAGGAGCACGCCCGCAAGGCCTGGCCGGAGACCAACCGCGACGACGACATCGTCTATACCCAGCCCGACGAGGCCGAATGGGAAGACCACCAGCCGACCAGCGCGCACACCTGGGTCCTGCTCCGCGACACCTGGATCCACCCGAACAAGGCCGGCGCGGGGAACCTCGCCGACACCGTGACCAAGGCGATGTGCCGGCACTTCGACCACTGGTGCGGCCACACCGAGTGGACCAGGTAGCCGGCCAGGCGACCCGGTCCACGGCGGGCCCTTCCGTGCGCGGAGGGGCCCGCTTTTCGTGAACAAACCTGCTTAAACCGTCGCTCCTGCCGAAATCGGCAGGTCAGGTGGTCATCGCGGGCGGCCTGGGCGATGTCGCACTTCGCCCGCTTCCGTCTCACCAGCGTCGATGTCGAGGGACGACCTGTTGCGGCAGTGCTGGCGCCGCGGATACCTCGGCGACTCCCTCGCCGAGCGGAGCTGAGGCCGGGGCGCCCCGGAGCGCGGGCTCAGACGCCCTCGGTCGCCTCCAGCTCGCCCGCCGCGATCGCTTCGGCGAGGCGCGCGTGGTCGCGTTCGTTGCGGTCGGCGTAGCGGACCGCGAAGTCGGCGATCGCGTCGTCGAAGCGGCTTCCCTTGCCGAGGTAGGCGGCGATCGCCAGTCGGTCCCCGGACCGCGCGTGGGAGCGGGCCAGGGACCAGGCGCAGGCCCGGGTGTAGGTGACCAGGCCGCGCTCGCTCATCCGCGAGAGGTCGGCGGACGCCTTCCAGTCCCACAGCTGGCGCATGTAGAAGTCGTGCTCGAGCCCGTCGAGGCCGGTGCTGCGCTGCCAGCTGAGGAAGATGTCGGTGGCCGCCTGCATCATGCGCTGCCCGCGGACCACGCGCTCGCCGTGGTTCTCGTAGGCGCTCTCGCCGAGGTGGGGCTCGAGCACCGAGGCGACCGCCTCCTTGGCCTGCAGGACGAGCGGGTCGCCGACGCCGTGGGAGACGAAGAGGAAGACCCAGGCGCGGGTCCCGACGCTGCCCACGCCGACCACCTTGCGCGCCATGTCGACGAAGCGGTAGGAGCGGAAGAGGTGCTCGCGGTCGGCGTGCAGGCCCGCCGCGTAGGCGTCGAGCAGGCCGCCGATCCAGGCGGCGCGCTCGTCGGGGTCGCTGCTCGCGCGCAGCTCCGACAGCGGCGTCAGCAGCGGCGGCGCGGAGGCGAAGCGCAGCTCGCCGTCGACCACCTCGGTCAGCTTGCGCGTCGCCCGGGCGCTGTCCTTGCGCCGGCCCTTGGCGAAGGTGCGGGCGAAGATCTGCTGCGAGCCGGGGTCGAGGCGGGTGCCGAAGCGCGCCGTCAGCTCGTCGGCGTCGAGCCGCTCGTACCAGGCCTCGAGCATCGTCTCGGCGGCGAATTCCCGCATCCCGTCGCGGTACTGGGCGACCGCGGCGGCGACGATCCGCCGCCGCCGCTTCGCCCCGAGGCCGAGTTCGCGGGCGGCTATCTCGATGCTCGCCGCCATCCGCTTGACGTCCCACTCCCAGGGCCCGGGCAGCGTCTCGTCGAAGTCGTTGGGACCGAAGACGAGGCGCCGGTCGGGCGCCGCGAAGCCGCCGAAGTTCGCGATGTGGGCGTCGCCGCAGACCTGGACGACGAGGCCGGAGCCCGGCGTCCTCGCGAGGTCCGCCGCCATCACCGCGGCGGCGCCGCGGTAGAAGGCGAAGGGCGAGGCGACCATGCGGCCGTAGCGGATCGGCAGGAGCTCGGCGACCCGCGTCTCGGCCTGGCGGCGGAGGATCGCGATCGGGTCCTCGCGGTCGGCCGCGGGCTCCCACCCGGCGTGGGCGGAGCGCGGCGCGGCGGCGCGCGCGGCCCGCCCTCGCTCGGCGTCCTCGCCGTGTTCGAGTCGGGCGACGCGTCTCACCGGCGGGACGTTAGCGCGGCGCCTCCGCGGTCCTGCGGCCGAAGAGGCTGACCAGCGCCGGGACCAGAAGCGGCCGGGCCACCCAGGTGTCGAGCATCAGGCCGACGAACATCGCGAAGGCGAGCTCGCGGAAGGCGGCGATCGGGATCAGCCAGACGGCGGCGAAGGAGAGCGCCAGGATCAGCCCGGCCACGGCGATCGCGCTCGAGGCGCGGGAGCCCGCGGTGCGGATCGCCGCCCGCAGGCCGCGGCGCGCGGCCTCGCGCCAGATCCGCGAGACCAGGAAGACGTTGTAGTCGGCGCCCAGCGCCAGCATCAGGATCGCGGTGGCCACCGGGACGAAGAAGGCGAGCTCGTTGTAGTCGAGCAGGCCCTGGAAGACGTAGACGGTGAGCCCGAGGGAGGCGGCGACGACGAGGAGGCTGGAGGCGAGCAGGTAGAGCGGCGCGGTCCAGCTGCGCAGCAGCGCCCAGAGCAGGAGCAGGAGCACCGCGAGCGCGACCTTGAGGCCGGCCTGCCAGGTGTCTTCGGTCAGTTCGTGGCCGACGACGGTGTCGCCGGTGACGCCGAAGCTCGCCCCTTCCAGGCCGCTCCGGTCGAGCAGCGCCGGCAGCTTCGCTTCCAGCGCGGCGACGAGTTCCGGCGCCACCGGTCCGTCGGGGTCGGCTTCGAGGACGACGAGGTACCGCGCCGCGCCGGCGCCTTCGGCGACGAAGACGCCGGGCGGGAGCGGACCGAGGCGCGGCGAGGGCCCGAGCGCCGAGGCGACCCCCGGCTGGGCCGCGAGCCGTTCGCGCAGGGCGGCGATCACCAGCAGGCGCGACCAGACGATCGCCCGGCCGAGCCGGCGGGCGGCGCGGCGGCGGGTTTGGATCGGATTCCCGTTCCGGCATCGGGCTTGCCCGTACCCGGCGGCGCCGAAACGACCCGTGGCCCCGGGCCAGGGTGCGCCGGCCCGGGTCAGGGTGCGCCGGCGGGTCAGGGAGCGGCGCTCAGTAGGTGGGCGGCGGTGGCGGCGGGTCTTCCGGGCCCCGGTAGCCCTGGGTCCGGCGGCGCGCCATCCCCTGCGCGACGAAGCCGAGGATCAGCCCGGCGGCGCCGGCGATCATCAGGATCACGCCCACCGTGTCGAGGTTCACGTGCGCGACGTGCCAGTTGGTGGCGAACTTCAAGATCGCGCCGACCACGATCAGAAATATCGATGCCCCGATCGTCATCCCAAGGGCGCAGGTATCCGCTCAGCCGAGATTGAAACCCGGCCGGCGCGGCACCTGGTTCGCCTGCGAGCATTGCGGGATCCTCCCCGACCTGATCACCGGCGCCGCGGGCATCGCCTGCGGCCGCATGCCGCTCGCCCTCGCCGCCGGCGGCCGGGTGCGCGCGGCGCGGATCGGGGCGACGGCGGAGGTGGGCGGTTAACCGCTTCGCCGACAAGTCGGCGCTGGTCACCGGCGCCACCGACGGCATCGGGCGCGAGGTCAGCCGCCGCCTGATCGCCGAGGGCGCCGCCGTGCTGATGGTCGCCCGCCGTGCCGAGCGCGGCGCGGCGCTCGCGGCGGAGCTCGGCGGGCGCGCCCACTTCCTCGCTGGCGACGTCGCCGACCCGGCCACCGCCGAGGCCGCCGTGGCGAGCGCGGTCGAGCGCTTCGGCGGGCTCGACGTGCTGGTCAACAACGCCGGGCTCGACCACACCGCGCCCCTGGCGACGGCCCCGCTCGGCCCCGTCCGCGAGGTCTTCGAGGTGAACTTCTTCGGTGCCCTGCGCTTCATGCAGGCGGCCGCCGCGGTGATGTTCGACCGCGGCGGCGCGATCGTCAACGTGACCTCCCGCCTGGCCTCGATCGGGGTCCCCGAGATGTCCCTCTACGGCGCCTCCAAGGGCGCCCTGCTGGCGCTCACCAAGGGCGCCGCGGTCGAGTGGGCGCCGCGCCGGGTGCGGGTCAACGCGGTGGCGCCGGGGATGACCGAGACGCCGCTCTTCCGCCAGTGGAACGAGGCCGCCGCGGACCCGGCGGCGGCGCGCGCCCGGGTCGAGGCCGCGATCCCCCAGGGCCGCCTCGGCACCACCGCCGAGGTCGCCGCCGCGGTCGCCTACCTCGCCTCCGAGGAGGCGTCCCACGTGACCGGCGCCTCGCTGCCGATCGACGGCGGCTACACCGCGGCGTGAGGCCCCGGGCCGGCGCCGCCGCGCGGGCTCAGCTCGCCGCCGGGGAGGTGATCCAGAGCAGCTCGGCGTCCGATTTGCCGCGGTTCTCGCAGCGGTGGGGCACGTGGCCCTGGAAGGTCAGGCAGGAGCCTTTGTCGAGCAGGAATTCCTGGTCTCCGAGCTCGAATCGAAGCCGGCCGTGGAGGACGTAGACGGACTCGCAGCGGCACTGGCTGACCACCCGCTCCTCGCCGGTGCTGCCTTTCGGGTGCATCTTCACCCAGAGCATCGAGATCCTTGCGGATGACCGGGTGCTCGGTCGGCGGCGGGGAATTGAAGAGGTCCCCAATCTGGACGTCGAGCGCCCGGCAGACCTTCGACAGGGTGCCGAGCGAGGGGGTCGAGAGACCCCGCTCGATCTGCCCTGCACGCGGGTGCCCCTATAGCCCCTGCGGCAGGCCGCCAAGCCGTGCGTTCGCACTAATGGCCGCATAGCGGCCATTAGTGCGAACGCACGGGGGGTGGGGGAGTGGCGTCGATGAAGACCTCGGTGACGTCGGGGACCACCTCGCGCAGGCGGGCGTCGATCTCGTCGGAGACGCGCTCGACCCGGTCGGCGTCGAGGCCGTCGGCGAGGTCGATGCGGGCGCCGACGAGGAGGGCGTTGGGGCCGAGGGTGAGGGTGAGGAGCTCGCGCACCTCCTGCACCTCGGGGAAGTCCGCCAGCGCCTCTTCGAGGGCGTGGCGCTCGTCGGGGCGGGCGGCGGCGCCGACCAGCATGTAGCGGGCGTCGCGGGCCATCCAGAAGGCGACGACGATCAGCAGGGCGCCGATCGCGATCGAGGCGGCGGGGTCCCAGAACTCGGTCCCGGTGATCGCCTGCAGGCCGATGCCGAGCGCCGCCAGGGCGATGCCGATCAGCGCCGCCGAGTCCTCGAAGAGGACCATCTTCACGTTCGGATCGCGGCTCAGGCGCACGTAGCCGAGGTAGCCGAGCCGCTCGCGCCGCGCCTCGGTGCGGGTCTGGCGCAAGGCCCGCAGCCAGGAGAAGCCCTCGGTCAGGAGGGAGAGGCCGAGGACGGCGAAGGGGACGAGGAACTCGGTCTCGGCCCGCGGCGGCCTGAGCAGCTCGTAGACGCCCCAGCCGATCGCGAAGACCGCGCCGGCGAGGAAGGTGCCGACCGCGGCGACGAAGGTCCAGAGGAAGCGCTCGCGGCCGGAGCCGAAGGGGTGGCCCTCGTCGGGCGGCCGCTCGCTGAGGCCGATCGAGTAGAGGAGGAAGCTCTGGTTGGTGGTGTCGGCGAGCGAGTGGGCCGCCTCCGCGTACATCGCCGCCGAGCCGCTGAGGACGCCGGCGACGATCTTCGCCACTGCGATCGTCACGTTGGAGGCGAGGGCGATCGCCGCCGTGCGGCGGCTGGCGGCGCTGCGGTCGGGGCGCAGGCTGCGCCCGCTGACCTGGGCGGCGGGGCGGCGGCTGGGCTGGTGTCGGGCGGCCGACTCGATGGTTCGCCTCTACCCGGGTACTCACGGGTGTGATCGACGCCGTCACCGCCCGCGCCTACACCGTGCCGACCGACCGCCCCGAGTCCGACGGCACGTTCGCCTGGGACGCGACCACGATCGTCGTCGTCGAGGTCGCCGCCGCGGGCGGGCGCGGCCTCGGCTACACCTACTGCGACGCGCTCGCCGCGGGCCTGGTCGAGTCGGTCCTCGCGCCGCTGGTCGCGGGCGCCGATCCGCTCGCCCCGCCCGCCGCCTGGGAGGCGATGCGCCGCGGGGTGCGCAACCTCGGCGGCCAGGGGATCGCGGCGATGGCGATCGCCGCCGTCGACATCGCCCTCTGGGACCTGCGGGCGAAGCTGCTCGGCCTCTCCCTCGCCGACTCGCTCGGCCGCCGGCGCGACTCGATCCCCGCCTACGGCAGCGGCGGCTTCACCTCGCTCGCGGGCGAGGACCTTGCCGCCCAGCTCGGCGGTTGGGCCGCCGCGGGCTTCGCCGCGGTGAAGATGAAGGTCGGTCGCGATCCCGACCGCGACCGCGATCGCCTCGCCACCGCCCGCGAGGCGATCGGCCCGGCCGTCACCCTGATGGTCGACGCCAACGGCGCCTTCGACCCCCGCGAGGCCGCCCGGCAGGCGGAGGTCTATGACACCTTCGACGTCGCCTGGCTGGAGGAGCCGGTCTCCTCCGAGGACCTCGACGGGCTCGCCTGGCTGCGCCACCGCGTCCCGGCCGGGATCGAGCTCGCCGCCGGCGAGTACCTCTGGGACGCCGCCGAAGCCGCGCGCCTGGCGCCCTCCGTCGACACCCTCCAGCTCGACGTGACCCGCTGCCTCGGCATCACCGGCGCACTCCAGATCGGCGACCTCTGCGCCGCCCGCGGCCAGCCCCTCTCCGCCCACGGCGCCCCTCAGATATCGGCCCACTTCTGCTGCGCCACCGAACGCGCCTTCGACCTCGAGTTCTTCCACGACCACGCCCGCATCGAGCCGCTCCTCTTCGACGGCGCGATCGAGCCCGAGGCCGGCCGGCTGCGTCCCGACCCCCACCGCCCCGGCCTCGGCCTCACCCTGCGCGAGGAGGCCGAGCGCTTCCGCGCCTAGCGATTCGGGGGCTCGGTGACGAGTCCCCGACGCCCGCGGCCAACCCCCCGGCCTTGGGGGGGGGGGGGGTGGGGGGGGTGGGGGGGGGGTTGGGGTGGGGGCTGGGGGGGGGGGGGGGGGGGGGGGGGGGGGGGGGGGGGGGGGGGGGGCCCGGC
>Ga0335075_10007207_pt1 | contig 17111 bp, 10 predicted proteins | sample Lox_Sample_24_FD_206723 | JGI IMG/M metagenome (GOLD analysis project Ga0335075, IMG submission 206723) | Soil microbial communities from Loxahatchee National Wildlife Refuge, Florida, United States - Lox_Sample_2.4 | ecosystem: Environmental > Terrestrial > Soil > Wetlands | place: USA...
AGCGCAGCGCGCGTGCGCGCCTTGAGAAAAGGCTCGACCGCCTCGAAGTACAGGCGATTCGACAGCTGCGGGAATCCCGCCGCCGCCGCAGCCGCTCCTTCCTCGGGGTCGAACAGCCGTGCATTGCCCGAGCCGATCGAGCGCGCGATCTCGAAGCGCCGGCTCATCTGCCCCGAGCTCGCCCAGGCCGCCTCCGTGAGGGGGTAGCCGTCCGGAGTGCTGCGTCCGAACGGCGCCTCGCCGAGGCCGTTCAGCCAGTTGAGCATCGGCCGGGTATTGGTGATGGTGCGCCCGTCGTAGGCAAATCGCACCGCCGATATCACGAAGCGGGTCGGATCCTTGAATTTGCCGCCGAGCGCGGCATCGAGCTCGGGCGAGAGCAACATCACGCGCAGCACCGCGGCGATGTCGCCGTCGGTGCGTCGAAACGTCTGCGCCATCCGGTCCACCAGCGGCGCGGGAGGGTCGTCGGCGACGAAATACACCGCCAGCTCGTGCGAGATGAAGTGCGCGCAGGCGGGCTGTCGGACGATCAGGGTAACGGCTTCCTCCACCTCGGCGAAGCCGCGGCCCTTGATGGTGTGGCCGAGCAGCAGCTTGTCGCCGAAATCATGGCGCGCCGGATTGAACTCGAACGCGCCCTCGCGGCGATAGAGTTTTTGCCACGCGGGCTTGAGCTTCGGCGGCGGCCCGACGTTGATGCCGCTGCCGGTGAGCACCCGCGCGAGCTGCTGGACGTCCTGCTGCGTGTATCCGCCGTTCACGCCGAGGGTATGCAGTTCCATGAGCTCGCGCGCGTAGTTCTCATTCACGTGCCCGACGGCATTGCGGCTGTTGTCCAGGTATTCGAGCATCGCCGGATGCTCGAGGGTGGCGAGCACCAGATCCTTGAAGCGGCCGAACGCGTGCGGCCGAATGGCCCGGTCGGCATAATCAGCCACCAGCCAGCGCAGATTCGCCTTGGCCTGGTGTACGCTGAAATGATTCAGCCAGAACCACACCATTTCCTCTTTGAGCTGCGCCGTCGAGTAGGTCGCCCTCAGCAGCTCGCTGCGGATCGCCTCGTAGGCCAGCTCGCTTCCCCGCTCGCCGAGCGCCTTGCGCGCCGCCGCTTTGTCCGGGCCGTCGGGCATGGCGTTGATCGCCTGATAGCGCGCGCGGATGTCGGCAAGCGTGGCGGCCGGATCGGTATGCGAGATCTGGAGGGCTGCGAGCTCGGCTGCCACCGGCGCCGGCAGCATCTCGCGCCCCTCGAGCTGGCGGTCGAGATAGCGCTCGCGTCCGAGACCGTACAGCTGCGCGACGCTGGCGCTGTCGATTCCGAAGCTCACCCGCTGCAACCACAGGAGGTCCTGCCGGCGGAACACCGGCAGCGCCGCCGCGGCGCCCCTCGGGCCGCCGCGGGCGGCGGAGCCTGCGCAACCCGAGACGAGGCCGGTAGCCCCCGCCACACTCAGCAAGGCAAGCGTGAGGCGGAGCGCCGAGCCGAGCTTGCCGCGTCCAGTACGCCCGTGCACATGCCTCCAGATAGCGAATTGGGCCCAAGGGCGGCCACGATCATAGAACGAGGCGCGGCAGCGGGCGTTGACGCGAATCCCGCCGGCGCGCCGCGCCGGGCATTAAGACTTTGAAAGATCGGCGCCGGCGGCCCGGGCCGGGGGGCCGCCGAGGATCCCCGGCGGGATCGAGAGGACCCCGGCGCGGGGCCGAGGCCTCCGTGCGGGGCCGAGGACGCCCCGGCGGGGGCGAGAACGCCCGGCGGGGCCGAGAACGCCCGGCGGGGGGCAAGAACGCGGAAATATCCAGATTTTTTCGACACCTGCCCGCTGCCGTGGCAAACTCTGCGCCCTTTGAAACCCCCTCGATGGATGGAAGCTCGCAATGGCCCGTACGATCCCCCTTTCGGATATCCGCAACATCGGCATCATCGCCCACGTCGACGCCGGCAAGACCACGACGACGGAGCGCATCCTGTATTACACGGGGCGCAAGCACACCATCATCGACATTCATGACACCAAGGACTTGAAAACCTCGACCACCACGGATTACCTCGAGCAGGAGCAGAAGCGCGGCATCACCATCCAGAGCGCTGCAGTATCGGCGTTCTGGCGCGACAAGAAGATCAACCTGATCGACACCCCGGGCCACGTCGATTTCACCATCGAGGTGAACCGCTCCTTGCGCGTCCTCGACGGTGCCGTGGTGGTGTTCGACGGCGTCGCCGGCGTCGAGCCGCAATCGGAGACCAACTGGCGGCTGGCCGACAACTACGGCGTGCCGCGTTTCTGCTACGTGAACAAGATGGACCGCAGCGGCGCCAATTTTTTGCGCTGCGTCGACATGATCAAGAAACGTCTCGGGGCTCGGCCGCTGCCGGTGCAGATCCCGATCGGCTCCGAGGAAAATTTCAAGGGCATGATCGATCTGGTCGAGATGAAGGCGCTGGTGTGGGACTCGGACGACAAGGATTCCCAGTGGCAGGTCCTGGAGGTCACCCATGATCTCGCCGACAAGCTGCACATCACCGTGCCGACCGATCGCAAGCTGCTCGCGGACGTGGCCAAGTTCCGCAGCGAATTGATCGATACCTGCCTCGAGCAGGACGACGAGGCCATGGACGCCTATTTGACGCACAACGTGGTGCCCTCGCCGGACGTGCTGCGCCGCGCTTTGCGCAAAGGCACCATCAGCTCGGCGTTCACGCCGGTGCTTTGCGGCTCGTCCTACAAGAACAAGGGCGTGCAGCAGGTGCTCGATGCCGTGGTCGATTATCTGCCGGCGCCCACCGACGTCGCCGCCATCAAGACCGTGAACGCCGACGGCGAGGTGGTGGGCGAGCGCAAGTGCTCGGACGATGAGCCGTTCGCCGCGCTCGCCTTCAAGGTGATCAACGATGCCTATGGCGCACTGACCTTCGTGCGCGTGTACTCCGGAGTGCTCACCAAGGGCGCCTCGGTGCAGAACTCCACGCGCGGCAAGCGCGAGAAGATCGGCCGCATGGTGGAGATGTTCGCCAAGGAGCCCAATCCGATCGAGGAGGCGCGCGCGGGCGACATCATCGCGCTCGTGTCGCTGTCGGATACCGAGACGGGCGATACGCTGTGCGATGCGGCGAGCCCGGTGGTGCTCGAGCGCATGCGGTTCCCGGACCCCGTCATCAGCGTGTCCGTCAAGGCGAAGACCAAGGCGGAGCAGGAAAAGTTCGGCGTCGCGCTCGGCAAGATGGTGCGCGCCGATCCCTCGCTGCATCTGGAGACCGACCGCGAGACCGGGCAGACCATTCTGCGCGGCATGGGCGAGCTGCACCTGGAGGTGACCCTGGATCGCATGCGCACCGAGTTCGGCGTCGAGGGCACCATGGGCGAGCCGCAAGTGGCGTACCGCGAGACCATCACCAAGAAGGTGAGCGAGCAGTACATTCACAAGAAGCAGACCGGCGGCGCAGGCCAGTTCGCCGAGGTGTGGATCGATTTCGAGCCCCTCGAGCGCGGCAAGGGCTTCGAGTTCGTGGACGAGACCGTGGGCGGATCGGTTCCCAAGGAATACGTGCCCTCGGTCGAGAAGGGCTTGAAGGTTCAGAAAGAGGACGGCGTCCTGGCGCACTATCCGACCGTGGATTTTCGCGCCACCTTGACCGACGGCAGCTACCATGACGTCGACTCGAACGCGCTCACGTTCGAGATTGCCGCCAAGGCGGCGTTCCGCGAGGCGATACGCAAAGCGGGACCCATCCTGCTCGAGCCGGTGATGAAGGTCGAGACCGTCACGCCGGGGGACTACCTGCGCGATGTGATCGGCGACATCAACCGCCGCCGCGGCTCGATCCTGGACCAGCTGGAGCGCGGCACCAATATCGCCGTGGTCGCGACGGTGCCGCTGTCGGAGATGTTCGGCTACATCGGGCACCTGCGCGGCATGACCAGCGGCCGCGCCTCGTACACGATGGAGTTCTCCCACTACGATCCCGTGCCGCGCAACGTGGCGGACGAGGTCATCGAGGCGGCGAGCAAGTCGAAGACGGCGGTGGCGAGCTGAGGCGCGCCGGGCCGCGCCGGTGCGCCCGGCTTGGCCCGACTCGGGAGCGATGCGGGCGCCTCAGGGCTGATTCGCGTACAGCTTCACGACCTCGTACAGAAACCGGCGGCCGTTCATCAGCGACACCACCCGGATGCGCTCGTTGAGCCCGTGAGCGTGGGGGCCTGCGCGACGCTGTGCACCGGCCCCATGATGCGCGGTGAGAGCGGTGGCGGGGGCGACTGGATCCACGTTGGCATGCGCGTGCTGGGGCAGGGCATTTGCGGCATGGCCGCCGCTGATCTCGGTCGCGACGCAGGTCGTGCGCAGCATGCCATTCCAGCCCGGATCGGCCGCCCACAGCCGGTCCACCGCGGCCTCATCCGCCGGATGCGCAAGCACTGCGCGCATGTCCGCCGCCACCTGCGGCGCCACGAGTTTCGATTCGGCCTCGAAGTAGCCCCGCGTCGCCTCGTTCAGCGCCACCGGAAAGTCGTACGCCCCGAGCCTTGCGATGCCGGCGGACAGTCGCGCGATGGGATTGTTCCGGGTCGGCCGCGAGCTATGGCCGCCCACATCGGAGGTATCCAGCGAGAAGTCCTGGTATACCTTCTCCCCCGCCTCGATCCGCAGAGCGAGCGGTTTGCCATTGCCGTCGAGCTCGCCGCCCGCGCCCTCGTTGAGCGCGAACTGCGCATCGAGCACCGCAGGTTGCGTCCGCAGCAGCCACTCGACGCTGTTGAAGACCTCGGGCGTCTCCTCGCCGCAGGTGAGCGCCAGCTTGATATCGCGCCGGGGCTCGAATGTGAGCGAGGAGCAGCAGCGGTTTCGCGCGCCGGTCGCGCCCGTGCAGCACGGCGATCAGGGCCCCATCCTTGGGCCGATCGGGGGGCGCCAGGATCTGCATGTCGGCCGCCGGTATCCCGGCGGCGGCGAGGTGTGCGCGCATGGCTTCGGCCGCCCGCGTGCAGCTGCCGACCGAGCGGGTGGTGTCAATCTCGATGAGCTCCTTGTAAAGTCCACGAAATGCCGCCTCATCCGGCGAAGGTGTCTCCGCTCGGCTCGTTGCCGCCGCCATGCAGGCGGCCGCCGCGGCCGACAAGATCGCTGCCCGTAGGCTCATGACTGCTCACCCCGCGCCCGTTGAGGAGCGTGCAGCCTGTCGCGTGCCGAGGCGGATATCAAGGGGGAACTTGCGCAGCGGTGTGCCGATCACACCACAGAGGCACGGGGACGATGCGAGCATGAGCCCGATGATGCACAGAGAGGATTTGGAATGCCACGAGAGCTGCTGCTGCTGGCGGTTGCCGCCATGTTGACCACCGCGGTCGCCGATGCCGAGAAGGGCGGGTTCGGGCCCTCCAATCCGTTCTACGCCCCGAGCTCGCTGCCGTTTCATGCGCCCCCCTTCGACAAGATCAAGGATGCCGACTATGAGCCGGCGATTCTTGCCGGCATGGCGCAGCAGCTCGCCGAGGTGCAGGCGATCGAGCGAAACCCCGCGGCCCCCACGTTCGAGAACACGTTCGTGCCGCTGGAGAAGAGCGGGCGCTTGCTCGATCGCGCACTGCAGGCCTTCGAGGGCGTGAGCGGCGCGAACACCGATCCGTACCTGCAAGCCGTCAAGACGAGGCTGGCCCCGAAGCTCGCCGCGCACAGCGACGCCATCTTCTTGAGCGCGCGCCTGTTCGCGCGCATCTCCCGGATCCACGAACGCCTCGAGGCGAGCGGCCTCGATCCGGAGCAAAGGCGGCTGGTGCAGGTCACCTACGATCAATTCGTGCAAGCCGGGGCGAGATTGTCCGAGGAGGACAAGGCGCGGCTCAAGAAGATGAACGAGGAAGCCTCGACGCTCTCCGATACGTTCGTCAAGAAGCTGCTTGCCGCGAACATGGCAGGCGCGTACGCCGCTCCAGACCCGGCCCCGCTCGCGGGTTTGAGCGATCGGCAGCTTGCCGCCGCCGCGCTCGCGGCTCAGGGCCGGCACGCCGCGGGATACGTCGTGCCCCTGCAGAACACGACTCAGCAGCCGGTTCTCGCTTCCCTATCGCTGCGTGCGACTCGCCAGACCATCTTCGAGAACTCCTGGAACCGCACCGAGCGCGGCGACGCGAACGACACCCGCTCGATCGTCTCGCGGCTCGCGCAGCTGCGCGCCCAGCGCGCCCAGCTGCTCGGATTCGCGAGCTACGCCGCCTGGCGGCTCGAGGACCAGATGGCGAAGACGCCCGAGAACGCGCTCGACTTCATGAACGCGCTCGTCCCCTTGGCCACGGCCCGGGCGACGCGCGAGGCAAACGACATTCAGGCATTGATCGACGCCCAGCACGGGGGATTCACGCTCGAGCCCTGGGACTGGGACTTTTACGGCGAGCAGGTGCGCAAGGCGAAGTACGACCTCGATGACGCCGAGGTGAAGCCCTACTTCGAGCTCAACGGCGTGCTCGAGAACGGCGTCTTCTATGCCGCCAATCAGCTCTACGGGATCTCGTTCAAGGAGCGCAAGGACATTCCGGTCTACCAGCCCGATGTGCGCGTGTTCGACGTCATCGACGCCGACGGCAAGCCGCTCGCGCTCTTCTACTGCGATTACTTCAAGCGCGACAACAAGAACGGCGGGGCTTGGATGTCGACCTTCATCGGGCAATCGAAGCTCCTCGGCACGCGTCCGGTGGTGTACAACGTCGCCAATCTCCAGAAACCGGCGCCGGGCGAGCCCGCGCTTCTCAGCTTCGAGGACGTCACCACCCTGTTTCACGAGTTCGGCCACGCGTTGCACGGCATGTTCGCCGACACCGTTTACCCGAGCCTGTCCGGAACCGCCACCGCGCGCGACTTCGTCGAGTTTCCGTCGCAATTCAACGAGCACTGGGCGATGTACCCGACCGTGTTCGAACACTACGCGCGTCACTACAAGACCGGCGCCGTCATGCCCCCGACGCTGGTCGAGAAGATCAGACGTGCCCGCAATTTCAATGCGGGCTACAAGATGACCGAGGTGCTGGCCGCGGCCGAGCTCGATATGCAGTGGCATACCCTGCCGGCAGGCGCGCCTCTGCAGGATCCGGATGCCTTCCAGCGCGAGGCACTCGAGAAGGTGCACATCGCGTTGCGTGCGGTCCCCCCGCGCTATCGCTCGAGCTATTTTCAGCACATCTGGGGCGGCGGCTATGCCGCCGGGTACTATGCGTATCTCTGGACGCAGATGCTCGCCGACGACGCCTATCAGTGGTTCGAGGAGAACGGCGGGCTCACGCGCGCCAACGGCGATCGCTTCCGGCAGATGATTCTCTCGCGCGGCAACACGGAAGATCTGGCCGCGATGTACGCGGCGTGGCGCGGGCGTCCCCCGAAGGTTGATGCAATGCTCAAGGACCGCGGGCTGGTCACGCCCTAGCGCGCAGTGCCGGCGCGAAGGGGCCCTGGCGCGATGGGCGCCCTCGTCCTGCCGGGCTAATGGGTGATGGTCACCGACGGGTCAACCATCTGCAGCGCCCCCGCGGCGGTCTGCTTGCCCGTCTGCTCGAGATCAGTCTGCGAATACGACCGGCCGATCCCGGTGCAGGTGGTCCCGTTGGCGGGAATCCGGCTGCCGGTCGAAGTGAGGCAAGTCGAGTCTTGCGCGGTCTTCGGCGCCGGGCTGTTCGCGGCCGCGCAACCGCCGAGCGCGAGAGCGACGGCCACCAAGCCGAGCCCGTGAATTCGAGTAATCATGGTCGATCCTCCTCGCTGAGCGCTCTTGACAATATGCATATGCTACGCCGGAGTTCAATGAAAATCGCGCAGGCGCGCGGTTTGGCCCACGGCGGCTCGGTGGGGGTGGCGCACCGCGGCAATCGTCCGCGCCGCGATTAAGTTAAGTCGGCGGCCATCTCGACTCCGACCGCTCGCGGCGATCGGCTATCATGAATGCGTGTCCCGGAGCGCAACGCTCCGCCAGTTCAGCGCGAGGGATTTTCAGTGAAACTGCGCCGACCGCTCGTTCATATTTGGCCGCTCGCTTTTGTATTGACCTGCATCGCCGCCGTGGCGCACGCGGTGCCCGTGCAGCACATCCAGGTACGCATCGTCACGGGCATGACGGACCTCAGTGCCGGGAGCTATCTGGAGCTTCGCATCTACGAGGCGGGCAAGAGCGTGCGCAGACTGCCGCTCACGCACGGCGAGGCATGGCCGCGGGACTCGACGCGCATCATTCCGCTCACCCTCAACGATGCGCTCGACCCGCGCAACGTGCTGCGCTTCAGTCTTTACTATCGTGCCGCGAGCCCGCTTTCGCCGCCCTGGGAAGTGGTCGCGGCGGATGTGGATCTTGCGGCCGGCCGAGAGCCGCAGCAGCTGTTGCTCGACACCACGCTGTCCGGCGAGATCTCTCGACAGGGCGAGCTGGCGACGCTGGATCGCGATGCGAGCACCATCGGCTGCATGAGCGATGCGGATTGCGACGACCAGAAGGCCTGCAACGGCCGAGAACGCTGCGCGCCGCATACCGCCGGCGCGGATGCGCGCGGTTGCGTGAGCGGCAGCCCGGTGGTGTGCCCGGTGAACCAGATCTGCACCGAAGGGCGCGGCTGTGTCGGCGCGGGCTCGCTGACTGCGCTTCCCGCCAAGCAGTAACGCCCCGGGCTCCTGGCGCGCGGCGTCGCGGACAGCCGCGGCGCACGGCTATGGCGTCAGCACCAACCGGTAGGCCGTGGCTCCGGGCAGCAATGGGGTAGGCCGCCCCTCGGCCCAGGCGCTGAACCCCGCTCGGTAGAACGGCGAGAGCGGATGGCCGCTTTGCCCTCCCGGCATGTGAAAGTACCCTTGCTCCTCATGGCCCGGAGAGACGCTGAAGCGCTCGGAGGCGCCGTAGTCGGGTCCTTGGATGCGCGGCATGTCGTGGCGTCCGCCCGGGATGCGAACCACGGGCATGTCGAGGAAGTCGCCGAGCATCGGCAGGGCGCCGAGCGGGTGCGCGATGCGCACCGCGTTCACCGTGCCCCACGTGCAGGCGGAGAGGTCGACGCAGCCGGGCGGCAGCGCCTCGCTCGCGATCAACGCCTCGAGCAGGAAGCCGTCCCAGCTGGCGTACTGGCGCGCCAGCAGATGTGCCGGGCGCAGCGACAGCAGTCGCCACAAGGGACCCTCGAAGGAGGGAGGAATCTCGAACTGAAAGCCCATGGCCTTGAGGCGCGCCGGGGCGATCAGCATGTAGAACGCGCGCGCCTCCACCTCGCGCCGGAATTGGTAGGTCAGGCGATAGGCCGGATCGTCGGGCGCCGCCGAGCCGCTCCATCGCGCGAGGACCGCACGAGCCGCGTCCTGGCGGTGATCGCCCTGGGCGCGCGCACGCTCGATCACGGCGCTGAGCAACGTCTTCCAGCGCGCCAGGAAATCGGCGCGAGCGTCCAGCGCAATGCCGAGACTTGCGCGCGCCGTGAAGGGTTTTGACGCGCTCTCGAGATCCGAACGTATCTGCGCGGCGCGAGCGCCCCGATCCATGCCGTCATCGCCGATGAGCAGGGCCTGAGCCCCGCCCACGACGCGCGCATTGGCCGACCACAGCAGGCCCCCGATGGGATCGAGGACCTGCGGTTGCGCTTGCGCCGCGAGCCACCCGGGAAATCCCACCTGCGGGTCCGTCGAGAGCTGTGGAACGCCCGGCGGCGCGTCACCGCGCAGCGGCAGCCGGCCGGCGATGGTCCAGCCGATATGCCCGTCACGGTCCGCGACCAGCAGATTCTGCCCCGGAATCCCGAAGCTTCCGGCCGCGCGCAGCGCCTCCGCCGCCGAGCGCGCCTGCTCGAGCGCGATGAGCTTCAAGTTGACGGCCGCAGGATCGTGCGCCGTCCAGTTGAGCGCATAGGGGCGGTTCTCCCAGTCCGTACCCATCACGGGGCCCCAGGCCGTGAGCGCGATGCTCAGGTGCTCGGCCGCGGCGCCTTTCACCTCGATGGTTTCATCGAGGTAGCGTAGCCGCTGCGGGCCGCTGGCGGTGGCGTAGGCGCCCGGCTCACCCGGCACCGGCACGAGGCGAACGACCCTCTCGAATTCGCCATAGCTGTTGGTGAAGCCCCATGCGATGTGCCGGTTGCTTCCGGCGACGATGGATGGGGTGCCGGGCAGGGTGACGCCGATCACGTCGAGCCCGGCGGCGTCGATGAGCCGCGCGCGATACCAGATGTTGGGCACACGAAAGCCGAGATGCATGTCGTTGGCAAGGACGGCGGATCCGTCGGCGGTTCGGGATCCGGCCACGGCCCAGTTGTTGCTGCCCGTATCGGCCGCATTTTCCACCTCTACCGGGGGATAGACCGACAGCCCCTTGAGCGAGCGCAGGTCGAACTCCGAGCGATCGGGAATCTCGGGCGATGTGCTGCTGCTGCCGTCGATGGCCGCATCCCACTCGGGCGCACCCGCTTCGAGAAAGCGCCACACACCCTGGGGCAGTGTGGCGCGCAGCAAGCCGCGCTGCAGCTGCAGGTGTCCGGTGGAGTCCTGCAATTGCAGGAACATTGCATGTATGCACAGAACCGAATCCTCTGCGCTCCAGGCCTTGGGCCTGCTGCGAAGCAGCCAGTACTCGAATGGGCGGGCGCCGAGGGAGGACAGGCCGGCATTCACGCCCGACACATAAGCGTCCAGGAGCCTGCGGCTCGGTGCATCGAGCGCCGCCACGGCGGCGTGTGCCGCCGCGCGGAATCGATGCACGCGCAGCTTGCGGTCGGCCGCGAGCAGCGAAGGCCCGAGCAGTGCCGAGAGCTCGCCCGCCGCCGCGCGCCGCAGCAGATCCATCTGAAAAAACCGATCCTGCCCGTGCAGATAGCCGAGCCCGAAGGCCGCATCGTCTCGATCGCGCGCCCGGACGGTGGGAACGCCGGCTGCATCGCGCTCGACCGTCACCGGCGAGGCGATCCCGCGCAGCTGCACCCGACCCTCGAGCACCGGGAGGCTGGCGCGCAGCATGAGCCATCCGCCGACCGCCGACAGCAGACAGAGCGCGGCGAGAGCGCCGGCCGCGATGCCGGCAATGCGAAACAGACGCTTCATGGTGATGCGCGCGCCTCCGTGCGCGCGACTTTTTCCCATGGGACGTCCTGACGATCACATCCATGCTGCCGGGCGTCCGCGGCAATTATCGGCAGCCGTCGGTTGGCGCGCAGTGCGACCCTGCGCGTTCCGGATGGCGATATGTCAACGATCACGGCTCGCCCGGGTGATAGCGCCGCCGAGCGGACGCCGCCACGTCTGCAGGCGCGAACAGGACGTCGCGGAAGCGCCCTGCGCAATACATCAGGGCCTGATCGGCGAAATGCGGCGAGGCCGGATCGCCGCTCTCGCCGCCCGTGAGCAGCGCCTTCGCGCGCACCGTCGGGCCGAACTCGACGGCCGCCACGAAGCTGTTGCCCTTGGATCCGAAAATATGCCGAGTGGTGCGCGGCTGTGTCGAGTCGAACGAGGCGAGTGCGCCCCACTGTCCGGGCGCGAAGCCCACGGGCAGGCTCGGCTGGCGATCGTCGAACGGCTGCACGATGTCGTCGGTGAGACGCTGAAAGCGGTTGATCTCGCCCCAGGGCACGCGCCAGCGCCCGAAGTCGTGCTCGAGCTGCGCGACCGCGGCGCCGAGCGCAACGAGACGCTCATCGTCGGTGAGTCGTGCGAGCAGGTAGTCGTACGGCGTCTCATTCGCCGCGCGTGCGAGCGCGCGCTTCTCATCGATCAATGCCTGGCCCCAGAAAATGGCGAGCGCGGTGGCCGCGGAGTCCGCCGATGTGCGCCGGTTCCAGGCGCGCAAGGCGGCGATGGGCCCCGCGAGCGCGGTGTGCCGCGGATCGGCGCCGCTCAACCGGTCATAGGCCCGCAGCAGCGGCGGGATGAGGGCGTCGAACGCGGTGAGATGGGGGTCGTAGCCGAGCGCGATGAGGCTGTCGAGCGTGAGGCCGTGAGCATGCTCGAGCAACTCCACTGCATGAATGCCGCGCGGAGTCTCGCCCCGTGTCCACATGTAAGCGGGATAGTCCTCGCGCCTGGGGCTCTGTGAGCCCGCGGCGGAAAACGGCCAGTCGTTGGTGTTCTGGATCCATCCATTCGAGGGGTTCAACAGCATGATGGTCTCATCGAGCGCGTGCGGGCCGTGCCACTCGGTGGCGGGATTGCTGCCGTCGACCGGGTGCGTGAAATCGAAGCGCGCATCGCGCTTCGGTATGAAATTGCCGTGAAAGTAGGCGATGGTGCCGTCGGCATCGGCGTAGACCGTGTTGTTGGAGGTGTCGGTGCGCATGTCCTGCGTCTTGCGAAAGGAGGCGTAATCGGTGGTCTTGGTGCGCAGGTACGACTGCTCGAGGGCTCGTACCGGATCGAGGAAGATCTTGACGGCGATCCATTTGCCATCTTGCGCGCGCACGATGGGTCCGTGGTGCGTGCGATAGACCGTGAAGGTGCGCATCACCAGCGCGTTGCCGCTCTTGACGCTCAGCTGGATGCGGCCGACGGTCACGGGCCGCAGGCCCCGGCCGTATCGGTAAGCGCGGCCCCGCGGCGAGTCGACCATGCTCTCCGCGTACTCGTCGATGGCATCGCCGCCGTAGGAGGTGTGCATCCAGCCGTTGTGCGCGTTGAAGCCCTGATAGATGAAGAACTGGCCCCAGGTCGCCGCGCCATATGCATCGAGCCCCTCATCGCTGCTCATCTGCAGCTCCGATCGGAAATAAAACGAGGTATGGGGGTTGATCCACAGCAATGCATGTCCGCTGGCGCTCAGGGCCGGCGCGATCGCGAATCCGTTCGAGCCGCCGGGCGCAGATGGCTCGGGCGCTGGCTCGGGCACGGACGCCGGCTCGGGCACGGACGCCGGCTCGGACGCGGGCGCTCGCTCGGACGTCGGATAGAACCGCGCAAGGCTCGGCAGATCGACACTCCCGATGTCTCCGCCGATGCTGCCCTCGGTGAAGGAGAGCGCCATCCACGGCTCGAAATGCGTGATCACAGCCGGCTTCACTTGCGGATGCACGGCGAGGTAGAAATTCAAGCCATCGGCCCAGGCATTCATCAGCGCCTTGAGCCAGGCGGGGCTGCCCCGGTACTGCCTCTTGAGATCCTCGGGATCGATGAAGAGCCGCTGCCGCAGGTCGCTGTAGGTGGCCGATTCGCCCTCTGCCTCGGCCAGGCGGCCCAGGGCCAGTAGATAGTTGTGCTCGATGCGGTGAAAATCGTCCTCGGCTTGAGCGTACATGGCGCCGAACACCGCATCCGCATCGGACCTGCCGTGCACATGCGCGATGCCCCACGGATCGCGAACGATGGTCACGGCGGCCGCCTCGCGGCGCCATGCCGCCGCCTCGCCGCTCGTCGAGGCGGGCGGCATCGCCCCGGGGGCTGCGCCGTCTCGCGGGGCCGCCCGCAGCGCAGAGGCGGCCGGCAGCGCAGAGGCGGCCAGCAGCGCGGCGATGCATCCGATGAATCGGCCGGTTCGAATGTCGAGTCCGCCTTGCGAGCGCTGGTCGCGCCGAAGCAGTATCATTGCATGCGTGCGCCGACCCTGGCGAGCATCGGGATGAGTGCCGTGCCGACGAAGAAGCCTTTCACGCTCTATGGTCGATCGGGGTCGGGATCGCTTGCGGTGCAAGTGGCTCTCGAGGAGATCGGCACCCCCTACGAGTGCCTCTGGGTGGGCCGTGAGCTCGCCGAGGTCGCCCGCTTCAAGGAGGTCAATCCGACCGGCCGGGTGCCGGCATTGACGCTGCCGGACGGCACGGTGATGTTCGAATCGGCCGCGATCCTGATCCATCTGGCGCTCCTGTACCCGGACGCCCGGCTCGCACCCCAGCCGGGCACCACGCGCCACGCGATGTTTCTGCAATGGATGACGTTCCTGTCCGCGAACGTCTACGAAGCGGTGTTGCGGATCTACTATTCCGCGCGCTACTCGGCGCGCGGCGAGGCCGACGCGGCCGTCATCCGCGAGCAGGGCGTGGCCGATTTCGTCACTCACGTGTCCCTGATCGCGCGCAGCCTCAATCCGTACGTCCTGGGGACGGAGTACTCCATCGCCGACGTATACCTCTACATGCTCGCCGGCTGGTATCCCGACAAAGGCCAGCTGCTCGGCAGAGTGCCCGCGCTCGGAGCGCATTCGGAGCTGCTCCTCGCACGGCCCGCCGTGGCGAAGGTCGAGGCGGACCACGCCGCACACGCGTAGCCAAGCGGTTCAGGCGCGAGGCCAACGCCCGACGCGGCGCGCGGGCGCGGCCCGGCCCGCGATCGCCGCTCGGCGCCGGCGCGCTCACTCGCTCCTGAGCGAGGATTGCCGCCAGCCGCCGCCCAGGGCCTTGATCAGCAGCACGCTTGCGCTCATGCGCCGCGCCTGGATGGTGGTCGCCTGCACCTGTGCCTGCAGCGCCGCCGTCTCGGCGGTCGAGACCTCGAGATAGGTGACGATGCCTGCGCGATAGCGGTCGATGGCCTGCTGCAGCGCCACCCCGGTTGCGAGCACCGCGGCCGCATCGGTCTCGCTCTCTTGTTGCAGCTGCCGCAAGGCAATCAGGTTGTCTTCGACGTCCTGATAAGCTCCGAGCACGGTGTTGCGATAGTCGGCGACCTGCTCCTCGTAGAGGGCTTTGACGCGGGCGGTCTCGCCCACCAGGCGGCCGCCTTCGAATATCGGCAGCGATAGTTGCGGGCCGACGGACCAGTAGCGGCTGGGTGCGGAGAAAAGGTTCGCGGTGCGGGTGCTCTCGACGCCGCCATCGGCGGCGAGCGTCAGCTGGGGAAAGTAGGCCGCACGAGCGACCCCGATCTGCGCGTTGGCCGCGGCCACGCGACGCTCCGCTTCGGCGACGTCCGGACGGCGCTCGAGCAGGGTGGAGGGAAATCCGGGATCGATGGGCGGCGGCACGACGTCGAGGGGCAGCGCATTGACCGGCAAGCTGAACAGCGAAGGATTCTCGCCGAGCAGTACGGCGAGCGCGTGCTCCGCCTGTGCGCGTTGCAGCTTGATATCGGCCGCCTGCGTGCGTGCATTGTCGAGCTGCGCCTGCGCCTGAGCCACATCGGCCAGCGCCGCGGCCCCGCCGTCGAACAGATCGGTCTCGAGCTGCAGAGACTTCTCGTAGTCGCCCACCGTCTTGTCGAGCAGCTGGGACTGGGCGTCGTCGGAGCGCAGGTTGAAGTAATCCTCGGCCAGCTGGGCGCGCAGCGACAGCTCGACCGAGGCGTAATCGGCGGCGCTCGCTTGGCGCGAGGCCCGGGCCGAGGTCACCTCGTTGCGCACGCGCCCCCAGAGATCCACTTCGTAGGTGAAATCCGCGCCGAGCAGAAAGTCGTCGAACAGCTTGGGATAGCCCGGCAGCTCCTGCGGGGCGTTGGTGGAGAATCTCTCGCGCGTCGCGTGCGGATCCGCGGTCACGCTCGGAAACAGATCGGCGCGCGCGATCCGGTACTGGGCGCGGGCCTGCTGCAGGCGCGCGAACGCCGCCTGGAGCGAGAGGTTCGAGGGGACCTTGTCCTCGAGCGCATCGAGCTCGGGGTCGTTGTATACGGTCCACCAGCGGCCGCGCGGCTGCGCGTCCCGGGGCTGCGCGATCTTCCAGTCGCCGAGCTCCTTGTACTGCGCGGGCGGCTTGCCGGTGTCCGGGACCCTGTAGGGCGGCGCGAACGAGCAGGCGCCAAGCGCCGCGACGCAGGCCGCGAGGGCGGCCCGGCACCCGCCACGCAGTGTGCAGGGCGCGCTCCTCGGAACCGGGCCGGCTCGGCTCATGGCGGCCGTGCTCACGGCGCGGCGTGCGCCCCGCCGCTCTGGTCGGCGGAGGACTGCGGCGCTGGTGCGATGTGAACGCGCGTGCCGGTCTCGATGGAATCCGGAGGATTGATCACTACCATGTCGTTCGGGCTGAGGCCGTTCAGTATCTCCACCGTCTTGCCGAAGTCCCTCCCCTGATCGACATTCTTGATCTCGATGGTATCTCGATTCTCGACGACCGCGACCTGCAGGCCCTGGGCACGGAACAGGATGGTGTTGGCCGGCAGCCTGAGGGTCTCCGTGCTCGAGGGAAGCTTGAAATGCACTTCGGTGTAGGAGCCCGGGAAGAGCCGCGCCTCGCGATTGTCGAGCTGCAGCTCCACCTGCAGCGTGCGGGCGCTCGGATCCAGCGCATTCGATGTGCGTACCGCCTCCGCTTCGTAGGTTTTGCCGGGCCGCTCCGCGAAATGCAGCTCGGCCTTGACCCCCGTCTGCGCCGCCGCGGCGTAGGCCTCGGGAACTTGCGCGTAGATGCGCAGCTTGTGGATGTCGGCCAGCCGGAACAGCTCGGTGCCCGGTGCCTGTCCGGCATTGATCAGATAGCCGACGTCGGTATTGCGTGCGGTCACCACGCCGTCGAACGGCGCGATCACGCGCTTGAATGACTCCAGATCGCTCAGGCGCTTGACGTTCTGGAGCGCCGATTCGACCATCGCGGCCTTGGCGGCCGCATCGCCCGCCCTGTTGTCCGCATCCTGCTTCGATACCGCCTGCTTCTTGAGCAGTCCCTGCCAGCGCTCGTTGGTGATCTTCGAGAGCGCGAAATTGGCCTCCGCGGTATCGAGATCCGCTCGCGCCTGCGCAAGCTCGCGATCGACCTCCGGCGTCTCGATCTGCGCGAGCAGCTGTCCTTTGTGGACCCGTGCGCCGATGTCGGTGTACCAGACCTTCAGGTAGCCGTTGGTGCGCGCGTAGATCGGAGACTCGGTGTACGCCTGCACGATGCCCGGAAGAACCAGCTCGTTGCCCGCGTTGCTGAGAACCGGCTTGGCGGTCGCCACGGTGAGCACGGCCTCGGCGGCGGTCGTCCTGCGCAGCTGCTCGCGCGCGGCGATGCGGCTGCCGATACCCCAGACAGCGAGCGCGGTCGCGACCAGGGCGGCGACCAGGGCGTAGCGCTTGACGCGCGACCTGAGCTCGCGCCGCGGCTGCGGCTCTTGCTGATCAACCATGGGCATTCTCCGAGTTGTCATTGACGAGGCCCGGCAGGTGCTTGCGGCCGTGGATGAGCGCGAACACGGTGGGCACGAAGAAGAGCGTGGCCACGGTCGCGAACAACAGTCCACCGATCACCGCGCGGCCGAGCGGCGCATTC
>Ga0335075_10007208_pt1 | contig 17110 bp, 20 predicted proteins | sample Lox_Sample_24_FD_206723 | JGI IMG/M metagenome (GOLD analysis project Ga0335075, IMG submission 206723) | Soil microbial communities from Loxahatchee National Wildlife Refuge, Florida, United States - Lox_Sample_2.4 | ecosystem: Environmental > Terrestrial > Soil > Wetlands | place: USA...
GCCCCTGTAAAAGACCTGAGGGCGGGAGGACTGTCCAGATTGGTGCGACGGTGTCTGCTGTGGCCGTTGCATTTGTTTCATGGGCAAGTTGAGCTAGTGCTGCGCTGGCGGAAAGTAGGAGAAGCAAGGATATCGTCAGTGGGGATAGCCGTATAGTTGCAAACATTTTGAAATCCGGGCTTTGTCGGATCGATCAGCTTCTCGATTTATCTTGAAATCCAGAATTTGAGTTTAAGGACAAAGTTGATGTCAGCGTGGAACCGTGTTTACGTGCTGTGGCCAATCGTCTCGTTGAGTGGACCCCGGAATGGGTCCATTAAATCATTGAGATCTGTAACCCAATCGTGGCTCATCTGGCCAGCCACATCGGTTGTGTGGACCCCCAACGCACCAATTCCAATGTTGAAATTTGATGTATCAGAATTGTGGAGCCAATCTTGAACGAAGAGCGCAAGCAAAATGCGCACGCGTGAGACAGCGCTAAATTGTTTACTCAGCCTGCGATTCGGGGTTGACCTTTTCCGGCACATTAGTCGTTGAAACCAAGGCAACCCTGTAGATGTGGCGTTTCGAGTTTAGATTATCGACGCAGGAATGGACCATTTGAGCCAATAGATTGCTTTGGGTAACAAATCTGAAAAGGTGTGGCTTTTGCGTCAAAAGACTTCAAAATTCTCCAACTTTAATCAACACAAGCTTCATGCCACAATGTTACTATCATCGCTTCTCTTGCTTTCTGTCAACGCACTAGGCGTACCCGTCGAAAGACTTCCCTACACAAACGGAATTACCACAAGTGACACGGTATCACCAATTTGGAACACCTTCTCCTCCTCAGGCGGATTATTACTCGGCTCACCAGGGAGGCCAACAAACTTTAGAGAGGTAGTCGACGAATTCGCGCAAAAACTAGTTCAGAAGCGAGACATCTGCAAGTCACGAACAGGGGCTGCAATTCCAATTAATCGCGGGATGCATTAGGACAGGAATGTCGACTGGAGGGAGAAATCATCGATAAATTGAGGAAATAAAAAAGTAAAGAAACTGACTATCACAACACCACCACTGCCATCTTGAAGAGCGCAAGACTTCACATTATGACATCCAGCGCCACTCTGATCAGTGTTTATCTCCTTGTTTTGCCTTACATCACCTTTCAATCGGGTTTGAAGCCTACACCATCAATCTAGTAACTTTCAATAAAGCAACAACCATTCAGGCAAATGGCAGAACGGTCTTCGCAGCCTCCCTCTTCTGTACAGAGTCCACAAGCGCCCAGGGACTGGCACTGCTCATCTGTCTCATATACACAGCTGAAATAAGGGCCATAGACGTGGCAGGTCCCATTGCAAAACATGCCTCCACAGTTCATCTCGTCCGCAGGGGAACACACACTAATCTGTGGAAGTTTACCGCCGCGTGGAGTTTTACCGCCGGGGCCGTAGCAGGGTGGTATTTTACCAGGAGGGCAGGGAAGATCTTCAGGGAAGTGCACCGGCGCACAAACGACTTGGCGATCGACCGCGAATGTACGTTGGTTTGCTTGGCCTAAGCAACCCGTAGCGAGAAATGCGAAGAGTAGGTATGTCAACATCCAGACAGGAAGGGCACGTGAAAATGCTGAAAATGTGAGTTGGAGTTGTGTGGGAAGGGAAAAATGCGGGGAGTTCATACATCCATGGAACTTTAGGCTAGATTCAGTGTCAGGTCCTCGTTTAAGACCCATCACTACATATACAAAAACTCCAATCACATCGCTGCTCCGGTTATTCCACGCCGATTTGAGTCTCCCGGTAAAACGAGGGAACACCTGGCGCTACATAATTAGGTTTGCACCCCCAATAAGGTTCCGGTGATAGGCTGTGCCGAAATCGGCTAGGGTGCTTCCGCCCTTTGAACTCTAAACATCGTATGAGAACTGGGTTCGATTCACTCCACGTTCCTTTGTTGGATTGTTCTCCACGCGATGATCGTCTAAATTTAGAGTGCACAGGGACACTTACCTAGCCGCTAAGCCAATCAATAGTAGCGACTTGGATGCAGACTTAGAACCGAAACTGAAAGCGCAAGAGCGCAATAGAATAAACCCCCACAAATGGTTGCCAATGAGAAATCAATAAATTTTTTCTTTAGCCTTTACATTGATTTAATGACTTTGTGACTGTCAGTGGAAAGTTATGACGGGACGCATTGGACCTGTAGTCCAATTAACGTTTGAGGACAAAGAACCGATGCGAAAGTGTGCCATTGTTCGTTTTGTCTTTTCTATGAAAATCCTATTTTGGGATATTCCGGTCTATGTAATTGCATTTGAGATTATATTATTGTACAAGGCAAGAATGGTGGAGAGGCAAAAAGTTACCCAAATCTGGGCCAAACTTTTCAAGCTGAGTGCAATGAATTGAATTTCCCCGTCACGAAAATTCAGCCGCAGCCGAAACAGTTTTCCGGCCCATCCCTCATCAATTTTCCGGAGGATCGGCAGTGAAGTGGCATTTGAGCCGTCATATGCTGTACCTGAATGCGGGGCTGTGGAATCTAATAATAAACAAGTGTTATGTCTTCTTTGCTTTCGATGGATTCGTCTGGTTCGAAATATGCCGTATCTGGACATTGTACCTAGAAACTAATTTCGCGACGTTGTAGCGCAACTCCTGAACACGTGACAATATTTCACTGCCACTCCCTTCACTGCCACGTAATGAACAACTGATACTTAAGAACGACAACTTCGCCACCGATTAAGGCTCTTATGGGACTCTTTGAGTATCCGGTTACTCTTCCAATCCCCTTAGGACGATGGGGTAGAGTGCTCTTTTGGATTGTTGCCATTTTGTATGTCGTATTAATCACTATTCTCAACGTTGTCTCGGTCGGATACGAGTATGTTCAGGTCATTTCACCCAATTACAACGCCACCAAAAAGTTGTGGTACGAGGCTTTGCCATTTGGAAGCTCGGCGCCAGCGAGTCTGATATGCAATCCAACTCAGATAAGCTGGGATGAAGGTAAGTCAACCTAGCTTATCTGAACACTGACCTGAGTTAAGTTGTTTCGAGTCAACACAATGTTTTTACTTATCAGGTCCAGTGGGATGTCCTTCCTCTCACCAACGATCAACAGCCTGCTATACCGGGAACAGCAAGTTACGCCGGTGGATCTCTCAACTGCGGGGACCTTTCATTTTCAGTTTGCTTTGGCAGCCCCGGAGATATTTCCCTTCAGGCAAGCTCAGTAATACTCTGTGGTTGACTTGGATAGTTCCTTGCGGGCCAGTGTAACCCAGATGGAGGGCCATCAAACCTCAGCCTTGCTTATAACGCATCCATAGATGTGACACAAGTACCCTCCGCACGTTCTGTTGGCCCGAACACCGCTTTCCAGATTACCTCGAGTGTTCCTTCGGAACCAAATTCAATCGTACGACTCATCGTGTACTATTCTGGTGTATTGTTCGATCTCCTCAGTCCTATACCTCAAGTGTCAAGTTGGAATGTTCCCTCGAATATTTCCGGCACTTGTTTGGACTACTCTCTAATGACGCCCAACACAATTATAGTTTTCAGTCAGAGCCTCAGTGTCCTGGGTGAAATCATATTCAATCTCACCGATCCAACAGACTGCAAGTCAGGAATCTCATCCGCCTATTTCGGTCTATCACCAGACTTTCCGGTTTGTAGCCTTTTCAGCTGGGTATTTGGAGTTTGGAGTTCCCTCGCCCTTTATGACTTTGGCCAGCTCTACGATCTCGCATATTACCAATCGAATCCCGGACCAGTCGATTCTCTCATTAACCAAAACCTCTTCGTAAATAATGAGGTGTTGCAAAATTACAACTCGTTTCTTATGAACGTCTTATTCCCCTTCCAAGGTCTCGATGCGGCACGTAATCTTCCACCAGTTATGGCACTTAATTCAACCACCCGACTCTTCGCCGTTCCGACGCCGTTCGCACTTACCTATTCCTGTTCACAACGTATTATAAAGGGCTGGCTGTCACTTCTCATTTCAGTACTCGCTGCCGATATTGCGTTGATAATTGGTGCCTATAACCTTTTCATTTTTGTTGCGGGATATGTCCAGAAACGACGCATTAAGGCCGGCAGTATGTGCGTTTCGGGTAACGGTGCTAATTCTCAGAAAGTTTCATCAAAGTTCAAGAAGATTGAGGGCCAAAGTCGAATTGAGTCCATTAGATCAAGTGAATACTTATAAAGTATCTATGTTGCAGTCCTCAAAACTCGCATCTCGGTGGCTTTTCCCGTTGATGCTGTGTTAGTATTTGCCGCACGGCTAGACAAAATGTACAAAGTCTTAAGTACCTCTTCTAGTTGGCATTGCTTTGTTTTGTTAAAACTCGAGGAAGGCGTAATCCCCCGCTCCAGAGTATCTTTTAATGCTGACTCCAATGAATTTCATTTTGTTAAACATGCAAGTGATTGATAGTTAGAACTATCCTTAATTAAGCTTGCAAGATTCATATCGCAGAGTCCCATGTCGATATAGTAAACCGCAGAAGTAACCCATCCATGTCGTAAACTAACAAGGATGCTGGCATGAGCGCGCATGAAACTCACATATTTCGCCCAGCAGCTCAGGGGGTCGGTATCCTGATGTTCCCCGTCCGTCTTCGCTCGGGATGAGTCTGCTGGACATTCCTTCCGACGTGAAACCAAAGTCTGTCACTTTTCACGGTTTTTCCCATCCACGACTGCAAAATAGGACTGTCCAAATTAACGGGGTGAACGTGAGATACGTGACATTTTTCGGCTTTAAGTCTCGATGAATGTGAACATTTTGATGCATGAATTGAAGCCCAGATTTGCGCAGCAACGACGCATGTAGTGTGCAGGCTTTGATGGATTATATGTGAGTGTGGGTGGGTTAATTGTATACAGGAGGTATAGATCTGGCTTTATATACATCAGATGGAGGCACAGAAATTACCAGAATATTTCTAACAGGCGTTCAAGCTGGGTGCATCCTCTGCGAAATAATCGCGGGTCAAAGTCATCTCCGAATGCGATGGTCGGGGGGAGGGAGCGATTGCGAAAAACGTAATTGATGTAATCGTACAACGTCCATTGTAAACTCGAATCGAGTGGTGGTACATTGTCACTTTATAGTGGCGTTGTTCGCGGTTCATTCAGGATAGGCAAGCAGTGGCGACCAAGCACCTTTGAATCAGGACTGGACAAGCGATTGCAGTTAATAATCGACGGATGGAAAGTGCAAAATGTGGGACACGTGTCCACAGTCCCACAGACCACACCAGCATTCGCTTCCACGAAACCTTAAATTGGCAGAGTGCCCTATAGTTATCACATAGCGACTTGACCACGTCTCGCGTAGCCACGTTCAAGGGATATGCCTCCCTTCACGTACCAGCCGGCCCTTCCCACCTTGCAAACTAACCAACAGGGTGTCGTTGAACCGCCTCCTAGCCCGCAAACGAAGAACCACTCCCAATGCTGAGCCGCCGTTTCCCCTGCCTGCCGAAATCATCGATGAAATCACCGCTCACCTCAACCTCCTCGATGCCTGGAAGGCACGAGGCATCAACCGCGCCTTCAACGTCTCCTGTCTCCGCCACATCAGCCAACGCCTTACCCCCGCAATCAAATTTGACCTCAGCTGGTTTGAGAATGCCACCGATTACCACCTCCCGAGTACTCGCCTAGCGGAGGGAAAGCTCATCCTCGAACCCAACGAGTTTGCCCTCTGTCAGTGGATGGTCGACCTGCGGTTCACATCATTACACACTCACCCGCGACCCTGCACTTACGGCGAAGTCAAAATGTACTTTACCTTTAACCGGTCCCAAGAAGCCGCTGAGGCGATGATTTGTAGTCTTTACAAGGAGTGGCTGCGACCTCGGTCGCGATGGCCAGGCAACATCTTCACCAATACGGGTGATCCTACGCATGTTCAGGCGCTGTGGTTCGATCCGCGAGATGGAAGACTGGCGGTCGGCGTGATTTACAAGCCCATCAAGCCGGTCAAGTGCGCTGTGTTGCAGGACTTTGAATTAGAAGTCGTGATTCGTTTGGTGGATATCATTCGGGTTGTGCAGTATACTTTAAAGTACGAGACGAGTCGGGATTTCATTCCCCTCGAATTCACGTTCGCTGTTGATTGCAAATACTTTTGGCAGTTGCAGTACATTCTCGTACCCTTCCCATAGTTCAGACATAGGGTTTTATCAAAACCGGTTTAGTAGTTAGTCGCTTTTCCTAGGTTTTGTGGAAGTTTCTTTCGAATTGGCGGCTGAGATGAGACCCCCGCCTCTAAGTTTTGGGATGTGTATTGGCATGTTACCGAACCAGCAATTAGCGTGCTGCATAAAGAAAGCGACGTGATAATATATAATAATGAAGAACCTATCCAGCATCATTACTTCATAGCCGTATTCGGTAAATTCCCGCTAACCATATGTACTAGTACCTCTTTGACTTGCTCTTTCCATTTTCAGAAACAGTTGGAAGAACCTGAACTGCGAAGACATACACGACCTCCAACACTGTCAACATCAATACACCCTCCAATTGAATCCTCTGCATTCTCTTGTACGCAAACGGTGAATACTTCTATTACTCGATCATTCCACTCTTGTGAAATGCACGCGGTATTAGTTGTCTGGCTAGCAAAGGTAGCCTGACAGGGCCCCGAGTTGACAAAGGCACCATCGGAGATGCAAATCGGACTAGATGGGAAATTCGCAACTGCCTCAAGTTCTGGAAGACAATTCTCAATTGTCAGTTGACCACAGAGGCTGGCCGAACAAGTTGGTGTAGTGTCTCGTTGCATAACCTTTAACTGGGTCTATTGGTTTTCGACGTCGGTTGATAGATGAACCGTGGGGGTTGCTCTGATGACGGTCGAAAGGATCGAGAGGAAACTTAATTGCAGATGAAATTTCATAATCGAATGAAAAATTGGAAGGTTGAGAAAAGAGGGACCGAGATTTTGCTTTATCAGAGATTTGATTGTGTATATATGTGCTCGAGGAGGAGTCGATGTGTTGTGAGCCAAGGTTTGTCGTAAGAAGTAGGACTCATAAATGCTATTTATCTATATCCGTTTCTGTGTCGTCCCCCTCTCCTCTCGGTGATGATACAAACACTGAGGCATTTACTCGATTCCCAGCCCACTGTTCCGCATCTGTCCTTTTATCCGTCCTTTTCCGTCCGGCTCCAAAATGACGTCAGGTTGCGGCACATACATGAAGCTCTTAGCTAGATTCTTAGTCACATCCGACAGACATGTCACTCGCTCACACGACGCTCCGATCTATACTTTCCAACAAGATCGCGAAACCGGGTAGTACTCTTTGGTGTGGACCCGAACCGCTCGATCGATCATCGATGGGTGTACCGGATGTGTTGGCAGGAATACATTATGACGTATGTGAAAACATCAAAAGCGCAGCGCCGTAGGAAGATCGTGGTTCAATTCATTTATAAAGATATACCCATAACTAACCTTGCTTTTAATTGCATTGCTCCTCGCCAGGAATTCTCCAAGAAATTATCGAAACCTGTTCATCTCGCATCAAACAAACTAACCAAGAGGACCCCGCCACCAACCGACCTACAACCGAGAAGACATAAAATGGGCCTATTGATCAGAAAGTTGTCTCATGATATTCTTACCCGAAGACTGGATGTGAGAACCTCCACTTTTGGTGGCGGAACTTGTAGCAGCAGCCGTGGCGGAGCTAGTGGTATTTGGTAGCAGCACCCACAGTAGGCTTTGGAGCGGTAGTAGGGCTGGTCTAGAACCAATTGCCGTGGTTTGGTGGGACGTAGTACTCGGCGTAGCCGCTCCCGTTTCGCCGAAATCGGTGCAGACATATGGAATATTGCTAACCACTTGCCCATTGGAATTTGGTGGCCGATTGAAAAGTACAACTAGGACTGTGCGGCGACCCTTTCAAGATTTGAAAAGTAATACTGCAACAAGTAGTGATGTTAGGATTAGAATAGACGTCTCCGGGAGCTCCACATTCCGGATCAAAGCAATTAAGGTGTCTCCATATCGCATTTGCCATGTATCGAAGATGTGCTGGAACTGGTGTCCTGATGCAATCTTTCTCAGCAAATTCATCGGTGAAACACCCAAATCAAAGACCGAGACAGTTCTTTGATGAGCACCCTTCACCTTGTACAACTGTCGTGGTGTAACAAGTGGCTACGTGAATGGTTATCCTTCAATTTACTCTCCTTTAAAAATATGGAAGAAATGGTCGCAATAATTGGTTGGTGCCACGCTGCGTGAATTTCTGCTAATGTATCACAAACTTACGGGATTGGCGGTGCCATCGTCCAGCGTCCAGTCGCCTATCCGATACTGCCTCATGCGTAGTTTAAAGTTCACCAATCACAGAACAATGCTGACCAGGTGTTGTGTGATTGGAAGGTGATAAAGCCTCGGGGAATAAATGTTTGGTCATGCGACCATCTTTCAGTGGGGGTGGCAACCTTTCAGCGGACTGTCGGGTTTTCGTGGTCCAGGCGTATTCAGAGGGGTGAAAAGTGTCGGTCGGGATTTCGTGGGGGCGGAAAACTCAATTCGGTGGAAATATAGTTTCGGTCATGAGACCGTATTTTTGCCGCGGGTCAGGCTCAATTCATTATTCTGGTTTGGGAATACAGTTTTGCATGAGACTGTGTTTCCGTGGGCGGTGCCAGCGCAATTGTGTAGTAGGAGGCTGGGAGCGCCGAGCCCACAAGATTAAGTATGCATACAATAAATCCATAGCCGGCATAATTTTCTCTTGCAAACCGCTAGATATGCCATTGCCTTGCCACCTATTGGAAATACTCCTCGGCATAAACTTTATTTCAATTTTAGCAACATGAGTCAGACTCGCAACAAAGATATGTTTCTTATAACGATTAGTTTATTTCAGCTCTGTCGTCCACAGCGACTTTGACGACGCTTCGTTATCAGTATTAAGACCATCCATCAAAACACCAATTTGCATTCTTGTGTCAAAATGATACTGTTGGGGTACGCTCTCACTCGCCCCATCAAACTGGGTAAGTGGACACTTGCAGGAGTTGCCCTTTTCGCTGTATTGTACCTTGGCATCATCACAATTCTCAACGTTGTTGCTGTTGGCTATGAAAATGTGGAAATCACCTCAAATTCATACAATTCTTCACTGTTCTTGTGGTATCAACATATTCTACCGTCTAGCTGGGTACCACCGACAACTGTGTGTAGCCCTGCCGTCTTGACACTGAACCAAGGTTGCCCAACATATTTCAGAGATACTCATAGTCAGTGGTGAGAACCGGTGGATTATTCGAATACACTATCTCCGATGTGACCACAGCTCAAGGCGAGCCGGGCCCCGAGAGCCTAAGCTACCAAGCCGATCCTCTTGTAGACTGTGACATCCTCAGTTTAACTCTGCAGTTCTCGCAGGTAAACACTGGTTTCGCGATTTCTAATCGGTACAGGAGAGTGAGGAAGTATTGGCTGATGCGTCGTGCACCACAGCTGGCTATGTACTGGGCTTGACCTTGACTGAGTCCTCTACTGCTCAGACCCTATTTAACGAACCTTCTTTGGCCCAACCGCTGAACGTTACACAGGCTCTTGAATCCTATACCTCTGTAGCCCTGGACCTCATTCGATTCGCATATAATTATATAACCTTTTCTCCGTCCTCTTCTATTCCGTATCCTATTACATTCGTTTTTGAGTACGAGGATGGTTTTTATCCCACCATTCTACTCGAAGAAGGCGGAAACGGAATTATTTGGAGCGTCCAATTCTCCACGACAGGATACCTACTCGACACAACCAATTTGACGGAGGTCACCGCTCCTCTCGGTGTCGGTTTTCTGCCTCCGGGTGATCCAGACATTAAGGATGCAGAAAACTTCTGGACGGCTATGAACTGGTTATTCAATGTCTGGTACTGGGCTGCCATGTACTACGACTTTGGACAGCTTTCGGCAGGCGACGCGCCTTCCATGTTCGCAAACAATACGTTACTCCAGAGTTTTACTACTATCGCCGCAACAGTGCTGATTTCCGGCGACTTCCCGCCGGTACTGCCACTAAATGAAACGAATCGTCTATACCCTTTCCAACCCACGCTGCAACAAACCTACACATGCACACAACGACAACTCAAAGGATGGCTAACTGTCACCATTTTTGTCATTGTTGCAGATTATACCTTGGCTCTAGGAGCATATAATCTTTTTATCCTCATAGCTGGATGGTGGCAAAAGCGGAAGGATGATGCTGGTAATTCTCAACGGGTACTACGATACTAATAAATAGAAGCGAAAAAGACAATGGAGGACGCACTATTTGACTTGGAAGAAGGCAGTACGCCGAGTGCCGAGAACGATTCCCAGGAAACAGAAGGACTTCAGGCGGAAAATGTGGGGGAGAGCCAAAGTGAAACCAGTAGTCATAGGCTTCCGGAAGACGCAGTGGAGGAAGAAAACAGTATTATAGAGCCTCCATTGGTAACGTTGGCAAATGAAGACGATAGCGAATCCGACTCTTCACTTCAAGTGCATCTGACGGCTACGGGTTCTTGAGAGGGAATTTCCCTGGCGCATGCCCATCAACATGTATTTGTTGTTATTTGTAGCATACATAACTGCGCTTATTTATCTGACAGTGTTGATTCTGAAGGGTAATTTATGGATGTATGAATAGAGATGACTAGGGTAGATCTAATCAATGAATTGTATACCAACTTCACGTAAAACAAAGCCAATAGAAATAATTCCTGTAATACACCCTGTATTACAAAATAAGACTACGGGAAATCCCAGCCACATGAAATGCAGGTCCTCTAGTGTTCCACAACTCTTGCTTCCGTTTGGCAGCCAAGATCAGGTCGATTAAGCCGAGAGCTTATAAATCCAAATGCGGGGTTCGGGTGATTGGAACGTGTTTTCATTATGTATATGTGGGGAATACGGTTTGGTCGTGGGACTGTATTTCCATGGGTGCAAACCCAATTCCCGCCACCAAAACTTTATTGTTCCCGAAGACCGTAGCCGCTCAATGAAGAACTCTGTTCGTTCAAAAGTGGAACGAATGATCGGCACCCCACCAACAGCGGCCAATCAGTGTATCGAACAATACTGTTTTCTACGCAGACCATTCGGCCGAAAAGCGCTGCCCGACGAGGGTGGGCTTATGTCGTGTTGATAAGAAGTTTCAAGTCTGCGCTACAGCACAAACATTGCCGCGTATAGTAGATGAGTCGGAACGAGCCTTACTCGCGCTTTCGTAGGCACAATGAACCTATTACTCATAAAGCTCAACCACAGTGCTCTTAGCGTGCTCGTTGGTGATGACAAGAGACCCTTGCGTTCGTGGCTCGAACTGGCCCGAACATCTCTAAAGCGAGTATTGCCCAACTTGGGGATGGCTAACAGGAACAGAACAGTTCGAATTGTTCGGACCCGATATAATTCCACGGTGATGACAATACGATTGATCTGATATCGTACGCAGCCTCGGAGTAAATTGTGATAGATGATTTCAAATCACACTAGTTTATATGGATGGAACCCCGCATTGCCGTGCGGGTCAAGGGACAAGCACGCAATTCGTCAGAGTTCACACGCCACGCGATGCTCACCAATGATACCTGTGACAGCCCCCTGTCAGTTCTCCAAAGAATGGTGTCATTGCTCGCGGCGATTTCAGCTTCTCTCTTGAGGTCTACCTTCGCGGTAATACGAGGAAAAGAATTTCTGATCATTTTTGGTTTTACATCTTGTTTTACTGTATGTCATCGCCACAACCTGTAAGTGTAGCCCTGTGAGACGCGGTCGTGGTACTAACTGATGCCGGAATAGTTTGTTCCTCTCTCGACATATGGTCAGTCCGAAGCCTTCACGATGATACAAACAAAAGAACCCGACGCGACACCACTTCTCTCCTCATCCTCTTCATCTTGCGACTTGGAGAGTGACACAGAAGACATCAAACCCAGCCGCCAGATCGAAGACGCCCACATCCCAGAAACCCACGCTCTAGGCCGAAATCTCTCCTGGAGCAGCGCATATATCCTCATCATCTCGCGGGTGATCGGTTCAGGGATCTTCGCAACACCAGGTTCCATCGCCAAAACAGCTGGAAGTGTTGGACTTGCACTGCTGTTATGGGTAGGAGGCGCTCTCCTGGCGGGAACGAGCATGGTGATCGGGTTGGAATATGGTTGCATGCTCCCAAGATCTGGAGGAGATAAGGTCTATCTTGAGTTCACATACCGTTATCCGCGCTTCTTGGCATCGACTTTGATTGCATTCAGAGCCCTGTTATTAGGCTTCACGGCCAGCAACTGTATTGTTTTCGGGGAATACGTGCTCTTTGCATTCGGTGTTGAAGTCACAGTATTTCCACAGAAGGCTCTAGCTCTAGGTCTTCTGACAACGATTACGATTGTGCATGGCTGCTTCATGCATGCCGGGATCCGAATCCAGAATTTCTTGGGCTGGATCAAGGTCGGACTTATTGTGTTTATGGCCTTGACAGGAATGTATGTCGTCCTGTTTAATGTTCCTGGCACTGCTGCCGGAGATGTAAGATCTCGGAACCAGCTTTCTTGGGATGTGCTATGGAAGGACTCAAATTGGGGATGGGGCACTTTGTCGACGGCTGTTTTCAAAGTATCCTACTCGTATGCCGGTTTGGAGAATGTCAACAATGTTCTCAATGAAGTCAAGGATCCTGTACGAACTTTAAAGACTGTGGGACCTGCGGGCCTGCTAACGGCTTGCTTGCTGTATCTGCTCGTCAACTTCGCATACTTTGTTGTCGTCCCTCTCGAGCAGATCAAAGAGAGCGGGGAACTTATTGCTGCCCTGTTTTTCGAACATGTATTTGGGAAGAACTTGGGAAGAATTGTACTCCCGCTAGCGATTGCAATTTCTGCAGCAGGGAACGTCATGGTTGTGACTTTCACTCATGTATATCAATCTCCTCTTCCGCTCTCATCAATTTTCTGACACTACAGGCACGCATCAACCAAGAAATCGCCCGCCAAGGATTCTTCCCTTACTCGCGCCTTCTCTCCTCGTCAAAGCCCTTCGGCGCTCCTCTCGGAGGTTTAATCGTCCACTACATCCCCTCATGCCTCGTCATCTTAATCCCTCCTCGGGGCGACGTCTACAACTTCATCCTAGACGTCGAAGGCTACCCAGGACAATTTGCAGCCCTCACAATTTCCTTAGGCCTCGTTTGGCTACGAACCAAACGCGCCGATCTAAAAAGACCTTTCAAAGCATGGCTGCCTGCAGTTTGGTTGCGAATTGCGTTGTGTGTTGCGCTGATTGTTGCGCCTTTCTTCCCGCCCAAGAATGGGAAGGCGGATGTGGGTTTCTTTTATGGGACTTATGCTATTGTAGGCATGGGAATGTAAGTCCTCCAAACTTTATGGAGGATTTGCTGATGTGAAATAGTATTTTATCTGGGGTTTCGTACTGGTATGTGAAGTTTGTCTTGCTGCCGAGAAGGTATGGATATAGTGTAGAAGAGGAAGTGGAAGTCCTGGATGATGGCACTAGTATCACTAGACTGGTTAATGTGAAGAACAAGTGAAATATATGATAGATTCTATTAGATCCTAGCATATGCTGGAATTGGGACGTTCTCCATCTACATATCAAATCTTGTACTTCATCACCGTGGAAATAGGAAGTGTTGGGAAATGTGCGATCACGGTGCCGCCCGGTGGGTGAATTATGGCTCCGGCATATAGTTTTGCCTGTGGTTGCCTGCTATTGTTTCTCGGCTTGGCACCCCCAGCTATCTGATCTCATTGGTTCCCCTGCCAAAGGAAGTATTTCACGCCGCCAATATAAAATTTGTTTTTGACAAAAACCTGTTTTGCCCGCAACCGAAAAAAACGGTTTTATTCATGTTACCATGGAAATGCACACGGCTCACGGTTTGGTACTCCCCGCAATTTAATCTCTTGAGTTAAATCCCCATGAGTCACCAGGAACCAATCTACGCAGGAAAAAAATCTCAAACTTGATTGTATCCGTGCGGCGATCACAATCCGTTCTCCTTGATTTTAGACTTTTTACATCGGACCCTCCGATGTCATTGGCCGCCACACAGAATCGTTGGTGCAGTTTGTCGCAGTTTGTGTGTGGCCAATTTGCATCTACTCGTGATTCTTCTCCAGGATTTGGCTGAATTCTTGAGAATAATATTCTGCCTCCACAAAAATTGAGTCTCGGCGAGTGACGAGTCAAAGCGGGATCTTCTCGGTCTACAAAAACGGAATAAGAGATTCCTGCCATATAGTTCATTTCAGCCTTGCCGAGCCAAAGAAGAGATATTTTGGCTGGGACCAAGACAATGGGAAATCCGTTGCGAGAATACGAAGTTGGGAAATGTAGCGCCGGAAGGTTCAAATGAGTGGCCGAACCGTGCTACTTTTGACTCGCCACCACAGAGCTTTACAATTAGGTTCGTGCTGATCCCGCTAGAATGTCCGGAGAAGTGCGGAACAATTATAAACTTTCTTTCCTGTGTGGTTGCACAATGTGTTGAGTGGTTTTCGTCGGCCGCTCGTCGGCCGCTCTGTTCTCAGGTAGGCTGTGGACTGTCGGGTTGTGTTGGTGATTTTTACTGTGGGAAAATAGAGTTTCGGGCTCGACTGAATTTTCGTGGGGGTTCAGCTTCAATTCTCGGGCGGCTTAGAAAACATTTAAGCTTTTTGGTCATGAGACTGAATTTTTGGGGCTGTGCAACACCAATTCTCGGGCGGCTTAGAAAATAAACTTTTTGGTCATGCGACCGTATTTCCGTGCCGGTTCAGGCTCATTTCTGTGCAATCGTTAGTGGATTGTCGGATTTCCCTGGTTCAGCCCCAATTCCGATAGCAACCGTAGCGAGCATTAAGGTTCGGCACACGGAACCATTATTATGTGGAGTGCCAGCGGGGGGTTCAATAAATACAGCTGCACGCCCACTTCCAAGAGTTAGACACACACACTCTGGTTAATCACTGGCTTCAGCACGTCGCTAGAGGCTCCAACCCCGCTGTGAGATCCCGTGAGAACCAGGTGAATCGTCACAGCCTCGGAAGCAATTTCAACGACTGCTAGCAATCCCGGCGGTCACCTTAGTGCTTTTACTTCTCACATGGGGGCTCTCTCAAACCGTGCTAACGAGGCGACAAGGTGGCTGTTTAAGAAACGAGTAGATTTCAAAGATGCCGCTGCGCGCCTAACTGAAACGTTGGAGATTCTCCGAAATACTTTGACGGCGCTTAAGCACGAGTCATTTGGCAACGTTGAGTTACAGGACGACTTCAGCGACTTCAGCAATCTATTTTTGCAATGTTACGGCCGCCTGTTCAAGTTGCGTGATCTATTGCAGACATTGAATCTAGCGACCTCGCCCTACACATGGGAGGAACTGCTTGAAAATATTCGGTCGGAAACAAGACATTTTAACGGGGAATTGCGAGTAATCGAAATTTTGGTCAAGTCCTCCGAGAGCAAATCGGATGTACCAGGGAATGTAAAGTTAGGCTTTTTCACCTTCATCCGAGCACATATTCAGCTCATTTTTTCCATCGTGACGAGTCTTCTGTTCCTTTGGGCGGTTCTCTACCTTCTTCCGCCACCCGAATCCGCTTTGCGCGAACACAATGTTTCCTTATCGCCTATTATGACCTATCTCCGGCGACGCTTGTTCGATAGCTCTCAAAACGGTTCAGCGCCAGACACTTCATCGCTCTTCGACTGCCAATCCCTTGAAGAAGCTGAGCCCGATGTCGTTGGCCCTGGAGTATGTTCCCATTTTACACAAAAATTTACCGTCAGGTATGGATCTCGATTGTCATTCAAGTTATTTTAACTCTGGTCTTTTTTTTCCATCTCTCTGACAGCGCCGTTGTTCGTTGCTTCTTGGACGCCGGGAGGCTTAGTCGTTTAATCTTATCTACTGTCGGCATCGTTCAAATTTTGATGCAAAGAATTTCCTTTTATCACGGTATATCACTTTGTTTATTATGCGAGCTCTTGGTATTGCCACAGGTTGGAATCTGCGTTCTCCGGTTCCCGGAAAGTGAGGAATACGCCTACGTGTTTGTCGAACGCTTTACAAATTTCCTTATTTCGATTGCTGTAATGTCTCTCATGGGCCTTTTGGCGAGCTCATCGACGACACAGATGATCGGAACCCTGTGCAATGGGACCTTCAAGGGAGATGCATCAAAATTGTCAGAAGCTGAATTGAACGCTGCATTGCAAATATTCACATTCGACTCTCTTATCTTACCCATATCCTTCATCTTCGAATTGTTTTTCTGTATTTACAAATTTGTACTATTGATTATCCATCCGAAACGCCAAGATTATCGGTGGGATCTGTTTGATTGGCACATTAGGGACTTCGTGGTCTGTTCTACTGGACTTAGTCTTACATTTCTTGGAATTTGGAGATTAAGTGCAAGAATTCAGGAACTGAACAGGTTCAGCACACCGGAGCAGACCATTTGGTCGTTTGGGCAAATGGTTGCGATGTTCACTGTGGTTATCACTATTCTCTCTGCGCTATTGCAGTTTTTCGTTTTACATTTCCAGGACATAAATAACTGGGGTAGGTGTAATTTGCATCGAACAGTGACTTATTATCAGGTACGAATGCCTATAACCAATTTCGGACATGGGTAGTGAAGGGCCCAGCTGCAGGAGACGGTCAGAAGCCACCAGCTGAAAACCCCGATCAGAGAGCGGGGCAAACCCAAATGGCGGATGGTGAACTTCAAGATCTGCAACACATCGTGGCAAATTCCAATTCTCCTTTTCAAGTGGGAGATGACAGGCAAGAGGAGGATGGCGAATTGTAAACGATGGAGATTCGGAGCAAGAACCTGCCCAGAGTCAATCTGAGCGTCATGTGGAGAGTGTGGGTAACTCTATACATATGTGAGTCCTGTCCTATATGTAGCCTAATATATATAATACCTGTAATACACCCCTACTACTCTATATTATACCTGTAATTGCACCCTGAATTATTTCATACTTGCACCTGCAAGTATCGTGGTGCACCATATTATAATTTCGCTCCACACAAATTATAATATGTAATTACA
>Ga0335075_10007209_pt1 | contig 17110 bp, 13 predicted proteins | sample Lox_Sample_24_FD_206723 | JGI IMG/M metagenome (GOLD analysis project Ga0335075, IMG submission 206723) | Soil microbial communities from Loxahatchee National Wildlife Refuge, Florida, United States - Lox_Sample_2.4 | ecosystem: Environmental > Terrestrial > Soil > Wetlands | place: USA...
GCGGCCAGATCTGACCGACCCGGCCGATCTGGCTGAGGAGGTCATCCGGCTCGAGGGCTACCAGAACATTCCGGTCCGCGCAGTCCGGGCAGTCGGCGGCCGGGGCCTGACCGGGCGGCAGCGGCTCCGCCGGACCGTCAGCAGGGCGCTAGCCGCTGCCGGTTACGTCGAAGTGATCTGCTCGCCATTCACGTCTGTGCTTGATTTCGACAGGCTGCAGTTGCCGGCCGGCGACGAGCGGCGGACGGCGGTGCGGCTGGCGAATCCGCTCAGCGAGGACGAGCCGCTGATGCAGACGACGCTGCTGCCGGGCTTGTTCAGGACCGTCGCCAGGAACCTTGGCCGCGGCTTCAACGACGTGTCGCTGTATGACTTCGGCGTGGTCTTCCGGCCGCGGCCAGGCGCCCCGTCGTTCGCGCCCGTCTTGCCGGTGGATCGTCCTCCGACGGTTCACGAGGTCGCGCGGCTCGAAGCCGCGCTGCCGGACCAGCCGCTGCATGTCGGCGCCGTGATGACCGGAAATGCCGAGGCGGCCGGCTACTGGGGCCCAGGCCGGCCAGCTGGCTGGCAGGACGCGATCGAAGCGGCCAGGGTGGTGCTGCGCACCAGCGGGCTCGCCTTCGACATCCGGGCTGACCAGCATGAGCCCTGGCACCCCGGCCGGTGCGCGGCGATCTTCGTCCGCAGCGACGAGGGTCAGGAGTGGCTGGCCGGCCACGCAGGTGAGCTGCACCCGCGGGTCATCGCCGCGTACGGCCTGCCGGCCAGGACCGCGGCGATGGAGCTTGACCTGTCCGTGATCGAGACGGCCGCGGATGCCGCCGGGCCGGTTCAGGCGCCATCGCTGTCCAGTTACCCGCTCGCCGTCCAGGACGTGGCACTCGTGGTCCCGCAGTCGGTTCCTGCTGCGGAGGTGGAACGGGCGCTGGTCGCTGGCGCGGCCGAGGCGGGCGATGTGCAGCTGGAGTCGCTGAACCTGTTCGACGTCTACACCGGCGAGCAAGTCGGCGAGGGGCGCAAGTCGCTGGCGTACACGCTGCGGTTCCGCGCGCCGGACCGGACGCTGACTGCCGAAGAGGTCGGCGTGGTCAGGGACGCTGCTGTGGCCGAGGCGGCCAGGCAGATCGGCGCGGTGCTGCGCGGCGGGTAATCCGGGTCCGGCGCGGGGCAGTACAGGCGGTCGCAGAATGGCTGGACCTGGCCGTTGTTGCGGCCACGGCCAGGTCATATTCATCGAGGTCAGCCGCATGACCGCCGGCCCGCGCCGCCGCCCCAACGGTGATGTGTGGTTCGGCGGGTCGGCTAGGTCTCCCGCTAGCCGTTATGGGTGCCGAGTTCGTCGGGCAGGGACGCCACTGATCCGGCACCCATGAAGTTCATCGCGCCGACTTGGCGGACCGCTCAGCTCGGCGTCTTCAGGACCTCGACGATCTCGGTGCCCTTCTTGACGCACTTCGAGGTATCGCCGGTCTTCAGCACCTGCGGCGTGGGAAAGGACTGGCACGTCCAGCCGCTGACGGTCACTGGCCCGGCACCGCCGGCCCCCGGTGCGTCGCCATCGCGGATCGCCGTGGCGTAACCCTTCTCCACCGACATGGCACTCGCGCACGAGACTGTGCCGCGGTAGACCTTGACCTCGACCGGAACGCTCGCAGCCGTCCGGCTGGCACCGCAGTCCTGGACAGTGCTCGCGTTCGACTTCGTACCGCCGCAGCTGCTGAGCGCGAGTGTCCCGGTCATCACTACGACCGCGAGACCGAGCGCGACGACTAGTCGCTGGCCCGCGCCCGTTGTCAGCCGGACATGCATGGAGCAAATCTCCCTTCCGCGCCAATCATGCCGTCTGCGCAGGCACCACCGAACCTGGATCGCAGATCTCGCGGCGCGGAAATACATCCTTGCATAATCAATCACAGGTCTGCATAATGATTCATGGCATAGGTCACCTAGACAGGGGCGGGCTGCGTCCGTTGCCGGTTTACACGGAAACGCTGGAGGGTCGAGCATGGGCGCGCGGGTTGCGGTGGCCGGCGCGAGCGGGTACGCAGGCGGTGAGCTGCTCAGGCTCCTGGCCGGGCACCCCGAGCTCGAGATCGCCGCGGTGACTGCTGGCGCGAGTGCCGGCCAGACAGTTGCGCAGCTGCATCCGCACCTCGCCGGATCGCCTGCCGTCGGCGAGCAGACACTGCAGCCGCATGATCCTGCCGCCTTCGCAGGCTGCGACCTGATCTTCCTCGCCCTTCCGGTCGGTGAGTCCGCGGCCGTCGCGAGGGCCGTGCCTGACAGCGTGAAGATCGTGGACCTAGGCCCGGACTTCCGGCTGGCCGATGCGGCCGCGTGGGAACGCCACTACACCGGCAGCCACGCCGGCCGCTGGGTCACTGGCTTGCCCGAACTGCCCGGCGCCCGGCACGCGATCCGCGCCGCCAGCCGGGTTGCCGCTCCTGGCTGCTATGCGACGGCAGCAATGCTCGCCCTGGTGCCGCTGGTCGCCGCTGGCCTTGCTGACCCGGCCGACGTCGTCGTGGTGGCCGCGTCCGGGACGTCTGGCGCGGGCCGGTCGCTGCGCGCGGACCTGCTGGCTAGCGAGGTCATGGGCTCGGTTTCTGCCTACGCCGCGGGCGGGGCGCACCGGCACACGCCGGAGATCGAGCAGGCACTGGCCGAGGCGGCGGCGCGGGGTCAGGCTGCCGACGTTGACGTCCAGCCCGTTCCCGCCGTGGGGGTGAGCTTTACCCCGGTGCTGGCTCCGATGCCGCGCGGCATCCTGGCGACCTGCACGGCAAGGCTGACCGCCCCGGCGGTCACCCCTGGTGAGCTGCGTCAGGCCATCGCCGAGGCCTATGCCGGCGAGCCGTTCATCACCGTGCTCCCGGCCGGGAGCTGGCCGGCCACGGCGTCGGTGGCCGGCTCGAACGGCGTGCACCTGCAGGCCGCCGCCGACGAGCGGGCCGGCCGCGCTGTCGTCGTCGCAGCCATCGACAACCTCGGCAAGGGCGCGGCCGGGCAGGCCATCCAGGACGCGAACCTCATGCTCGGCTTGCCTGAGACGGCGGGCCTGACCGCGATCGGAGTCGCCCCGTGAGCGTTACCAGTCCGCTTGGCTTCCGTGCCGCCGGCGTGGCTGCCGGGATCAAGGAGTCCGGCCTGCCTGACGTGGCCGTAGTCATCAACGACGGGCCGAGCGCGGCGGCCGCCGGCGTGTTCACTGCCAACCGGGTGAAGGCGGCTCCGGTGCTGTGGAGCCGGCAAGTGCTGGCGGGCGGCATCGTCCGCGCGGTCGTGCTGAACTCCGGTGGCGCGAACGCCTGCACAGGACCTGACGGATTCGCCGACACTCACCACACCGCCGAGCACCTGGCCGCGCTGCTTGATGTCGGCGCGGGCGAGGTGGCGGTCTGCTCGACCGGGCTGATCGGCGAGCGGTTGCCGATGCCGAATCTGCTGGTCGGCGTGACTGCTGCGACCGGGCAAGCCACCGCGGACGGGGGCCTTGCCGCCGCTGACGCGATGAGGACCACGGACACGGTGCCGAAGACAGTGACCGTGACGGGCACCGGTTACCAGATCGGCGGCATGGCGAAGGGTGCCGCCATGCTCGCGCCCGCGCTCGCCACGATGCTCGCAGTGCTCACCACCGACGCTGACCTGCCTGCGGCCGGGCTGGACGCCGCGCTGCGCGCCGCCACGGCGACGACCTTCGACCGGCTCGACACCGACGGCTGCATGTCCACCAACGACACCGTGCTGCTACTGGCCAGCGGCGCAAGCGGCGTCACGCCTGACCCGGCCGAGTTCACCGCATTGCTGACTGCCGCGTGCGCGGACCTGGCTAGCCAGATGCAGGCGGATGCCGAGGGCGCGAGCAAGGCCATCACGATCGAGGTGACGGGCGCCGCCAGCGAGCCGGATGCGGTCGAGGTGGGCCGCGCGATCGCTCGCTGCAACCTGCTGAAGTGCGCGATCGGAGGCGAGGATCCGAACTGGGGCCGGGTTCTGGCGGCGGTCGGCACGACCAGCGCGGCGTTCGAGCCGGATCAGCTGAGCGTCGCGATCAACGGAGTCTGGGTGTGCAAGTCCGCCGCGCCCGGCGAGGACCGGTCAGCCGTCGATCTGCGGCCGCGCGAGGTGACGATCACCGTCGACCTCGCGGCAGGCCCGCACGCGGCAGCGGTTAAGACGACTGATCTCACGGCCGAGTACGTGCACGAGAATTCGGCGTACTCGACGTGACAGCAGAAGCGGCGGGGACCGAGGCTGCCGGGAAGGCGGCCGCTCTCATCGAAGCGCTGCCGTGGCTCGAACGGTTCCATGGCGAAACTGTCGTGCTGAAGTACGGCGGCAACGCGATGACCGAAGACGGGCTGCGGCGCTCGTTCGCGCAGGACGTCGTGTTCCTGCGGTACGCCGGGTTGCGGCCCGTTGTCGTGCACGGCGGCGGACCGCAGATCAACGCCCACCTCGACCGGCTGGGGATGCGGTCGACGTTCCGCGCCGGCCTGCGGGTCACGACGCCGGAGACTATGGACGTCGTCCGCATGGTGCTGACAGGGCAGGTCAACCGGGAGATCGTCGGGCTGGTTAACGAGCACGGGCCGTTTGCCGTCGGGCTGTCCGGCGAGGACGCGCATCTGCTGACCGCGCGGCGGATGCAAGCCGAGGTGGGCGGCGAATTCGTCGACATCGGTGAGGTCGGCGAAGTCGAGTCGGTGAACCCTGGCGCCGTCGCCGCGCTGCTCGCGGACGGACGGATCCCGGTCATCTCGAGCGTCGCACGCAGCGCGGAAGGCGGCGTGCTGAACGTGAACGCCGATACCGCGGCCGCGGCTCTTGCGGTGGAACTGCGAGCGGCCAAGCTGGTGCTGCTGACCGACGTGGCCGGGCTGTACCCGAACTGGTCAGGCGCCGATGCTGCCAGCGCCACTCAGGCCAGGCCGTTCAGCCAGCTCACTGCTGACGAGCTTGCGGCGCTGATGCCGGGTCTGTCGGACGGCATGATCCCCAAGATGGCCGCGTGCCTGACGGCGGTGCGCGGTGGCGTGCCGCAGGCGCACGTGCTCGACGGCCGGCTGCCGCATGCGATCTTGCTAGAGATTTTCACCGACTCCGGCATTGGAACCATGGTTGTCCCGAATTCGAGCCCTGGAGCAAGCGATGTCAGCCACTGAGCTACTGCAAGACCGGTACGGCGCCGTGATGATGCTCACCTACGGAATGCCGCCGGTGGCGCTGGCTCGCGGCAGCGGCTGCACGGTGGTCGATGTCGACGGCAACAGCTACCTCGACCTTATTGGCGGCATCGCGGTCAGCGCGCTCGGGCATGCGCATCCAGCGATCATCGAGGCAGTCAGCAAGCAGGTTGCGATGCTGGCGCACACCTCCAACCTGTTCTTGCACCAGCGCCAGGTGGAACTGGCTGAGCGACTGATCGGCCTGCTTGGTACCGACGGCCGGGTATTCCTGGCCAACTCGGGCGCCGAGGCGAACGAGGCAGCGCTGAAGCTGGTCCGCAAGGCTCAGGGTAGCGACAGGCCGGTCATCGTCGCTGCCGAGCACAGCTTCCACGGGCGGACCATGGGCGCGCTGAGCCTGACCGGCAAGGCTTCGATCCGCGAACCGTTCCAGCCGTTCGGCGTGACGGTCAGGTTCGTGCCCTACGGTGACGCGGCAGCGCTTGAGAGCGCGGTGGGTTCGGACTGTGCCGCGGTGTTCCTTGAGCCAGCGCTCGGTGAGGGCGGTGTGGTGCCCGCCCCGGCCGGGTACCTGAAGGCAGCACGCGCCGCCTGTGACGAGGCTGGCGCGCTGCTGGTGCTTGACGAGATCCAGAGCGGGATCGGCCGCACCGGCGAGTGGTTCGCCCATCAGCGCGAGGGCATCACACCAGACGTGCTCACGCTGGCGAAAGGTCTTGGCGGCGGGCTGCCTATCGGCGCGTGCATTGGCATCGGGCGGTATGGCTCGGTGCTGGAGAAAGGCGACCACGGCAGCACCTTCGGTGGCAACCCGGTCGCTTGCGCGGCAGCGCTCGCCGTGCTGGACACGATCGAGCGAGACGGCCTGCTGGCGCACGTGACCGCGGTGGGGATGCAGCTGGCCGCCGGCATCGAAGACATCAGGCACCCGCTGGTCGCCGGCGTGCGCGGCAGCGGGCTCTGGCTTGCGATCGCGCTCAACGGGGTGGCCGCTACTGCGGTCGCTGCGACCGCGCAGCGGCACGGGTTCCTGGTCAACGCGGTTCAGCCGGACGCAGTGCGGCTCGCGCCGCCGCTGATCCTGTCGGCTGAGGAAGCTGGCACCTTCACCGCGGCGCTGCCCGCCGTCCTGGATGCGGCAAGCGTCGTGCTGGCCGGGCAGGACGCGTCATGACCGCCCCGGCAGCCGGCCCTAAGGACACCGTGGTTGCAAGCACGGGCGCGGCCGCGGTCCGGCATTTCACCCGTGACGACGACCTGTCCCCGGCCGAGCAGGCTGAGGTGCTGGCTCTTGCTGCGGAGCTGAAGGCGGACCGGCTCAGCCGGAAGCCGCTCGCCGGGCCGCGCACGGTCGCAGTGCTGTTCGACAAGCCGTCATTGCGCACCAGGGTCTCGTTCGCCGTTGGCGTCGCCGAGCTCGGCGGTTTCCCGCTGGTGATCGACGCGCAGGGAACGCATGCCGGGCGGGGTGAATCGGTGTCGGACACGGCCAAGGTGCTGGCCGGTCAGGTGGCCGCCATCGTCTGGCGCACGTTCGACCAGGACGATATCGACGAGATGGCCGCGGCTAGCAGCGTGCCGGTGGTCAATGCGCTGACCGACCGGTTTCACCCGTGCCAGGTGCTGGCCGACCTGCTGACGATCAGGCTCGCGTTCGGCGGGCTCGGCGGGCACGTGCTTACCTTCCTCGGCGACGGCTCGTCCAACATGGCGCACTCCTACCTGCTCGGCGGCGCCACTGCCGGGCTGCACGTGCGGATCTGCGCGCCGGAGGCGTACTGGCCCGCCGCCGACGTGCTTGCGGCCGCGGCAGCAGTGGCGGAACGGACCGGCGGCTCGGTGACGATCAGCGCCGACACGCAGGATGCCTGCAAGGGCGCCGACGTGCTGGCGACCGATGTCTGGACCTCGATGGGACAGGAGGGACAGGAACGCACCCGCACCAGCGCGATGGCGGCGTACCGGCTGGACGCTGCGAAGCTGGCACTGGCGAGTCCCGCCTGCCGGGTGCTGCACTGCCTCCCGGCGCACCGCGGCGAGGAGATTACCGCTGAGGTCATCGACGGGCCGGCCAGCCTGGTCTTCGAGCAGGCCGAGAACCGGTTGCACGCGCAGAAGGCGTTGCTGTGCTTCGTGCTCGGCTCCTCGTCCGGCGCGCCGCCTGGCAGGTCTCGATGAACATCAGCCCGATGACCAAGGCGGCCAGGCACGCGCAGATCGCCGCGATCCTGAGCCAGAAGTCGCTTCCTGTTCATTCCCAGGAGCAGCTGGTTGACTTGCTGACCCAGCGCGGCGTCCGGGTCACTCAGGCGACGCTGTCGCGCGATCTCGATGAGCTCGGGGCTGTGCGGCTGCGGGGGCCAGAGGGGGCGCTCGTCTACGCGTTGCCCGGTGAACCCGGCCCCGGCGGCCTCTCCGCGGGCCTGGGCAGCGTTCTGGCCGGCGGTCCGTTCGCGCCCTCGGCAGCGGACCCGGCCACCCGGCTGGCGAGGCTGGCCGCCGAGCTGCTGATGTCCGCGGAAGCCAGCGCCAACCTGGTGGTGCTGCGAACTCCGGCCGGGGCCGCTCAGTTGCTCGCCTCGGCCATCGATCACGCGCGCTGGCCATCCGTCCTTGGCACGGTAGGCGGCGATGACACCGTGCTCGTCATCGCGCGCGATCCGAGTGGCGGCGCTGAGCTGGCGCAGGAGCTGCTGCGGCTGGCCGAACGTACCGGCCCGGCCGCAGGCCGCCAGTAACACCAGACGACCGTGAAATCAACTGACAGTGACAACAGATAGGCAGGTAGCCCGGTGACAGAGAAAGTCGTCCTCGCGTACTCCGGCGGACTGGACACGTCCGTGGCCATCGGCTGGATTGCCGAGCAGACCGGTGCGGAGGTTATCGCGCTCGCGGTCGACGTCGGACAGGGCGGTGAGGACCTGGAGACCATCAGGAAGCGGGCGCTTGCCTGCGGAGCGGCGGCCGCCGAAGTCGTGGACGCACGGGAGGAGTTCGCGGCCGAGTACTGCATGCCGGCCCTGCTCGCCAACGCCCGCTACATGGAGCGTTACCCGCTGGTGTCCGCGCTCTCCCGGCCGCTTATCGTCAAGCACCTGGCCGCAGTGGCGCTGGAGACGGGCGCGGGCCTGGTTGCGCACGGCTGCACCGGCAAGGGCAATGACCAGGTCAGGTTCGAGGCCGGGCTCGCTGCTCTCGCTCCGGATGTGCGGGTCACCGCCCCGGTCAGGGACTCTGGCATGACCAGGGACAAGGCCATCGCGTTCGCGGCCGAGAAAGGCTTGCCGATTAACGTGACCTCGCGATCGCCGTACTCGATCGACCAGAATGTCTGGGGCCGCAGCTGTGAGACCGGCCATCTGGAAGACATCTGGAACGCGCCGCAGCCGGATGTCTATGGCTACACCAGCGACCCGGCCGCCGGACTGCCCGCCGACGAGATCACCATCAGCTTCGCCAGCGGACTGCCGGTCGCGCTGAACGGGGAGCCGCGGACGCCGCTGGAGATGATCACCGAGCTGAACCAGATCGCCGGGGCGCACGGCGTCGGCCGGATCGACATGGTCGAGGACCGGCTGGTCGGGATCAAGAGCCGGGAGATCTACGAGGCGCCCGGTGCCATGGTCCTGATCACCGCGCACTCCGAGCTAGAGAGCGTATGCGTGGAGCGGGACCTGGCCAGGTTCAAGCGGCAGGCTGAGCAGCGCTGGACGGAACTGGTCTACGACGGTCTCTGGTTCTCCCCGCTGAAGCAAGCGCTGGACGCCTTCATGACCGAAGCCTCCCGGCACGTCACTGGCGACGTCCGGCTGACGCTGCAAGGCGGCCGGGCGGTCGTCACCGGCCGGCGCAGTCCCGCTGCGCTCTATGACTACGCGCTGGCCACCTATGACAGCGGCGATATGTTCGACCAGCAGCTAGCCAAGGGCTTTATCGAGCTGTTCGGGCTGCCGGCCAAGATATCGGCCGACCGTGACCGCAAAGTTGCCAGCTAGCTGCCGGAGCCGTCGCGGCTGCTGGTCAGCCACCGGCAACGCGGCCGGGCTGGCCCGGCTGCGCCAGTTGTTCTCGGACCCGGCCGGCCAGCAGTTCGAAGGCGGTGACCTGCTCAGGCACCGCTCTGGTGACCATCACCGGCTTGCCCTGGTCGGCGTCGGCGGCCGCCTGCGGGCTGAACGGCACGCTGACGATGCGCTCGATCTGTCCCCACACGCTGTCCTCTGGCGGCGCCGGAGGGAACATCGGCGTGAGCTCGCCGCAGTGCGCGCAGATCAGGCCGCTGTAGTTCTCGACCCCGCCGAGGATCGCCGCGCCTGCTCTGGTGCTGGCCAGCCGCAGGTGGGCCAGCAAGCGGCGGACGTCCTGGTGCGCGATCACCTGGGGCGTCACTACGACGAGTACATGCACGGGCCGGCCGCGGAGCGCGAAGACGAACTGCTGGATATCCGCGGTGCCCGGCGGCAAGTCGACGACCAGGCAGTCCGGGCTGTCCCAGTCCGTGTCGGTGATCAGCCGGCGGACCAGCAGCTCGGCGAGCCCGGCCGCTACCCCCAGGCCCTGGCCCTCGCCGATGAGGAAGCCGGCCGAGGCCAGCTGGATGCCGTGCCGTCCGACCGCCTGCAGCCGCGCCGCAGCGGTGCCCGCGGCGCCGAACACGGTGAGCTGGCGGGCGTCCTGACGGCGGCGCAGTCCCAGCATCCGCGGCACGTCGGGCCCGTACAGGTCCGCGTCGACCAGACCGGTGCGCAGGCCGCCGGCCGCAAGCGCCAGCGCGAGGTTCACTGCGACGGTCGTCTTGCCGACCCCGCCCTTGCCGCTGGCGACAGCGACGACGGGGACTTCATCGGAACTTGCTGGCACCTGACTTCCTCCGGGCTCGGCCGGAGTCACTAGCCCGGATCGCGGGCGTTTCGGTGGCTCCATTTGGATTGTCCAGTTAACTCAAGCAGACTCAATTCCCAGCCGAATGCCTAGCCCGGAGACTTACCGTGACATCTGAGGAAGAGACGCCAGAACCAGAACAAGCGTCGGGCGGGGCGTTGCGGTTGTGGGGCGCCCGTTTCGAATCCGGCCCTGCGGAAGCGCTGGCCCGGCTGTCGGTCAGTGTTCAGTTCGACTGGCGGCTGGCGCCGTACGACTTGCTGGCATCGGCTGCGCACGCACGGGTGCTGCACAAGGCAGGGCTGCTCACTGACGCCGAGGCGGCCCGCATGCTGGCCGCGCTCGATGATCTGGGCCGGGCCAGCCGGGACGGCACGTTCCGGCCGTCGGCGGCGGACGAGGACGTGCACACCGCGCTCGAGCGCGGTTTGCTGGAGCGAGTAGGCCAGCTCGGCGGCAAGCTGCGAGCCGGGCGCAGCCGCAACGACCAGATTGCCACCGACCTGCGGTTGTACCTGCGTGATTACGCGCGCACAGTGACTGCGCGGCTGACTGAGCTCGAGCTGGCGCTGATCGGCCAAGCCGAGCGGCACGCCGATATCCCGGTGCCCGGCATGACTCATCTGCAGCACGCCCAGCCGGTCTTGCTCGCCCACCAGCTGCTCGCGCACGTCCAGGCATTTGCCAGGGACGCGAGCCGCCTGCGTGACTGGGACGCGCGTGCCGCCGTCAGCCCGCTGGGCTCGGGAGCCCTGGCCGGCTCGTCCCTGCCGCTGGACCCGGACGCTGTGGCTGCCGAGCTCGGGTTCGCCCGCGCGGCCGACAACTCGATGGACGCCGTCAGCGACCGGGACTTCGCGGCCGAGTTCTGCTTCGTCGCGGCGCTGCTCGGCGTTCACCTGTCCCGGCTGGGGGAGGAGGTCGTGCTGTGGTCCTCGCACGAGTTCGGCTGGGTGGAGATCGACGATGCCTACGCGACCGGCTCGTCGATCATGCCGCAGAAGAAGAACCCGGACGTGGCCGAACTAGCCCGCGGAAAGGCCGGCCGGCTGATCGGTAGCCTCACCGGGCTGCTTGCCACTTTGAAGGGGCTGCCGCTCGCCTACGACCGGGATCTCCAGGAGGACAAGGAGCCGGTATTCGATGCGGTCGACACTCTGCTGACCGTGCTGCCCGCGATGGCCGGGCTGATCGGCACGCTCCGGTTTCACACCGAGCGGCTCAGGTCGACTGCGGCAGCCGGGCATGCCCTGGCTACCGACCTGGCCGAGCTCCTGGTCCGGCGGGGCACTCCATTCCGGGAAGCGCACGAGGTTGTCGGGCACCTGGTGATCTGGTGTCAGGTGAATGACTGTGAGCTTGCCGAGGTGAGCGACGAGGACCTGGAGAAGGTGTCGCCGCTCCTCACGCCCGACGTGCGGGACGTGCTCACGGTGGCAGGAGCGATCGCGGCCAGGGCCGGCCGCGGCGGCACGGCGCCGGTGCGGGTAGCGGAGCAGCTCGCCAGGCTGCGCGCGGACGTGCAGGACCAGGCCGCCTGGGCCGCGGGGAGCTAGCGGCCTGTCATCGGTCGTGGTCTGAGTAGTTGGCGGGATGCGCCCCGGCGAGCAGGCCACCGCCATCCTGGCCTGTTTGGCTAGTCTCCTCGGATTCATCACAGGTCATAGGGCAGCAGCGTGAAATGGTCAGCCCCCAGAGCGGCCGGAGCCGCCGGAAGTGTCGCTGGTCGAGAGTAAGCAGCAGCGTTGTGCGGTAACGATCGGCTAGCACCACGTTGGCGGCGTCCGCGATACCGATGTAGTTGCTGTCATCTGAGTTCTGGTTGATGACATCAATGGCCGCCGCGTGGTCTGTCGCGGTATACCAGCCTGACCACCGGCCCCATCGCGGGATGCTGCGCAGAACTGGACATTCCGCGCACCACTCACGGAGCGTTGCATGCGATTGAACACCCGCAGAATCGATCGGCGCGGGGTTGCCGGAGTTAACTCTATATAGCTAGACTTACCCTGTGACTCGTTCCAGGAAGCCCTCCGCGCAGACTGCTGCTGTCTTGCAGGCCTTCGCCGCCGAGCCGTCGTCCTGGCGGTACGGGTATGACCTGGTCCGCGAGACAGGTCTGCAGGCCGGCTCGCTGTATCCGATCCTGATGCGCCTGGCTGACCGCGGACAGTTGGAGGCGCGGTGGGAGCCCGGCGAGCAGCCGGGAATCCCCGCCCGTCACCTTTACCGGCTCACCGCAGCAGGGCAGGCTCTCGCGGCCGAGACTAAGCCCGCGCCTGCGCTGGGTGCGCTGCGCACCCAGCCATGGCCACAACCAGCAGGCAATTGATGGGCGGGGTACCGGCCGGAGGCCGCAAGAGCGGCCCGCCAGCCGATGATCTAGCGCGTCACTTCCTTGCTCTTGTCGTGGCCCGCGCCCCGGCGGACCGGGGGGAGTGGAGCGAGGCGATGCTGGCTGAGCTCGACCAGGTGGCGGGCCGGCGGGCTCGCTGGCGTTTTGCTCTCAGCGCGGCCCGCGCCGCACTGGTACCGCCGGGCAGTGGGCGGCTCTCCGGGTACTTGCTTGCGGCTTTCGCGGTCACGGCCGCAACGGTCATGCACGTGCTGATGCCCCAGACCGGGCTGGTGGCTGCCGTTGCCGTGCCGGGGCTATCGGCGTTGTGCGCCTGGGTTGCGCTGTCCGGGCCAGTCGGACCCTCCGAGGCCAGCGCAGCGGGACGGGTGGTCCAGGCCGTCGCCGTCGCGGCCCTAGTGGCCTGCCCAATGCTGGCCATCCGGCTGATCGCCGCCTACCCGGGGCAGACACTCGGGGATCTGCCGCACATAGTGCCGGTCGCGACTTTCGTCGGCACCGAGCTGACGGCTTGCCTGCTACTCGTATTGCGGCGGCCCGCACTGCTTGGCGCCGGGCGGCATAGCGGGCCAGCCGGCCTCGCCGCGGCTGCGGCAACCGGCTCTCTCTTCTTGCTTCAACAACCACCTGGGGGCCAGTCCGACAACCCGGTGGTGACCACGGCGGTCGTGGCCACGGCGATCGGTGCTCCGCTGGCCGCCGGCATCGTGACGGCGGTGGTCCATTTCGTGGCGGCTGGCCGGTTCGGCCGGAGCGTGCGCTGCGCAGTCTGCGAGGTGCTGTGGGGCGCGCTGCTGACCGGTCCTGCCGCGACAATCGCGTTCCTGCTCACCACGTCGCGCAACGCGGTTGCCGCCGAGGCAGCAGAGCCGGTCTTCATCATTGAGGCCCACCACCAGGGCGCGGCCAGCGTTCTGGCCTGGGTCGCCCAGGATGACGTCGGCGGGGCTCTCTCGGTATTCACCGTACTGACGCTTGGGAGCATGCTGGTCTTCCTGGTTAGCTACGGCGTGCTCCGGGTCACCAGCAAGCTGCGCCTGGCCGCAGCCCCCAGCGTCGCTGCGGCGTCCTGGGTTAGCGGCTCACCGTGACGGAAGCACGCGACTGCGGCGCTGAGGCGGGCCAGCCGACGGAACGACGCGGTGGCCTGGGCGCGGTTAACGTTGAATAGGCCGCAGATGACGTCCCCGTCGTGGCTACGAGCCGCAGCGGCGCTCGGGGGTTCCGCCGCTGGCAGATCACCCGCCGGATGGTCCGTCCGTGACTTCAGCGGCGAGGCTGGTTCGCGCCGGCGCCGTGACGCAGGCCGTCAGTCATCAGCGCGACCATGCGCTGGCTGTAGGCCGGTCCTCGTCAGCTACCGGTATGCACAGAAGGTCCACCGCGTGCAGGAGATCCCTGGCGCTGACGCCGGCGCGGATCTCGCCGCTTGCTATCGCGGCTTCGAGCGGTAACGCGAGGGCGGGTGCGAGCCGCTTCTTGACGTAGCCGGGAGTGCGTCGAACGCACTCCCGGAGGACGCAGCGTGGCCAGCCGGTCAGGGGAGGTGTGCGGTATCGGTACGCTCTGACAGTGCCCACGACTCAGCGTTTGCAGTTTTCAGCACATAGCGCTGAAAACTGCAAACGCTAAGGGCGCGGCGGGGATTGGCATGGAGCGGCTGCCGCGGGAGTTCTTTGGCCGGCCTGCCACTGAAGTGGCGCCCGACCTGCTTGGCTGTGTCCTCTGGCACGACAGCCCAGAAGGGCTGGTCGCCGTCCGGCTGGTCGAGGTCGAGGCCTACCAGGGTTCCAGCGACCCGGCTTCGCACGCATTCCGCGGGCAGACCGCGCGTAACGCCGTCATGTTCGGCCCGCCTGGCCATGTGTACGTCTACTTCACTTACGGCATGCACTTCTGCGCCAACCTGGTCTGCCAGCCGCCCGGTCAGGCCGAGGCGGTGCTGCTGCGGGCTGCCGAGGTAGTGGCCGGGGAGGAACTCGCAGCCGAGCGGCGGATCCGGGAGAACGGGCGCGCGCCTGGCAACGGCCGCACACTGCGCGTCATCGACCTGGCCCGCGGTCCAGCCAGGCTCTGTCAGGCGCTCGGCATCGATCGCGGACTGGACGGCGCGGACGTCTGCGAGCCGGGCTCGGCCCTGGGGATCGGGCCCGGTCAGCGGCCAGCTGACGCCACGCCCGCGCCGGTGCCGGCAACGACCGGCCCGGCAGCGGCCGGGTCGGCCGCGAGCGGGCAAGCCGTCATCCGCACCGGACCCAGAGTCGGTGTCAGTCAGGCAGCCGACCGGCCATGGCGTTACTGGCTAGCCGGCGACGAGCACGTTTCCCCTTATCGTCAGGCAAAGCCGAGAGCGCCCAGACAGAAACCGGTTACCGGCTTCAGTGCCGGGGATGGGACGATGCTCCGGTGAGTGACATCATCGACGAGCTGACCTGGCGCGGTCTCATCGCCGTATCCACCGACCTGGATCACTTGCGCAAGGCGCTGGACACCGGGATTGTCACGTTTTACTGCGGGTTCGACCCGACAGCGCCCGGACTGCACATCGGCAACCTGGTCCAGTTGCTCACCATGCGGCGGCTACAGCAGGCGGGACACCGCCCGATCGCCATTGTCGGCGGCGCGACCGGGCTGATTGGCGATCCGGGGGGCAAGTCGGTCGAGCGCGTCCTGAATCCGCGCGAGCTAGTCGCCGAGTGGGTCGAGCGCATCCGCACGGAGGTGAGCCGGTTCCTGGACTTCAGGCCGGGTCCTACCGGGGCGATCGTGGTCAGCAACCTGGACTGGACCGGTCAGCTGTCTGCGATTGACTTCCTGCGCGACATCGGCAAGCACTTCCCGGTCAACCAGATGCTGTCTCGCGAGGTCGTGCGCGCCCGGCTGGAGTCGGCGGGCATCAGCTACACCGAGTTCAGCTACCAGATCCTCCAGGCCAATGACTACCTGGAGCTGCACAACCGGCACGGCTGCACGCTCCAGCTGGGCGGCAGCGACCAGTGGGGAAACCTCGTATCCGGCGTCGATCTGATCCGCCGGGTTACCGAGCACACCGTGCACGCCCTGGCCACTCCGCTGATCACCAAGCCGGACGGGACCAAGTACGGCAAGACCGAAGGCGAGGCCGTCTGGCTGAGCCAGGACCTGATGAGCTCGTACGCCTTCTACCAGTTCTGGCTGAACCGGGCGGATGCCGAGGTACCCGGCCTGCTGAAGGTCTTCTCTTTCCGCTCGCGCGAGGAGATCGGCGAGCTTGAACGGGAGATCGCCGAGCGGCCTGCCGCCCGCCGCGCGCAGCGGTTGCTGGCCGAGGAACTCACGATCCTCGTGCACGGGGAGGCCGAGCTGGCGCGGGTGCAGGCGGCGAGCGAGGCGCTGTTCGGCCAGGGGGACCTGCGCGGGCTGGATGCCGGGACGCTGGCGGCTGCGGCAGCCGAGGTGCCGCATGCCGAAGTCGACGCGGCGCCGGGGGGCGGGGCTGGCGCTCTGCCGCCGGTGGCTGACTTGATGGCGGCTACTGGCATCGTGCCCAGCAAGTCGGCGGCCCGGCGGGCGATCGCGGAGGGCGGCGCCTACCTCAACAACGAGAAGGTCACCGAGCAGGACGCCGTCCCGGCTGAGACTGACCTGCTGCACGGTGAGTACCTGGTGCTGCGGCGCGGGAAGCGCACCGTCGGAGCCGTCCGGATGCGCCGCGGCTGATCCGCGGAACCCGGCCTGGCTCGGGTTGCAGTGCTCGCGATGCGGGCGCTGACGATCAGCTGCCGGCCGGAGTCCTGGCGCGCCAGGCTGCCGTGCCGAGCGTTGCACTGACCCGAGGTGAAATCGGCAGCGAACCTCGCGACGCCCGCCGCGATCTCGCCCGGCCCCGGCAGGCCCCTGCGGAGCTGGCCGAATTCGTGACGCAAAATTTATCCGACCGGGAACGGGCTCTTGCCGCGCGGTCGGTTGCCCTCGCTGGCGGGGAAGACACCAGTCAGCGATCCTCACCGGGGATCGGCGGTCAATGGCGTGTGCCGATTATTGTCCAATTAGAGTGGCATTCCTCACAACAGATCGTTGCGGCAGACATAGCGGGCCTGGGCGGCTTGGGTACGGCGGGCAGGCGGCCCCGCACACCTGGGTTGGCGCATCGGCACAGGTCACAGCATTAACGCGAGCCTGCCGGGCGCTGCGGGCGCGTTCCAGCCAGGCTGGGTGAACGACCCGATTTGACTTGGGAGCCCGTGCTGCCTAATGTTTCGTCCTGCGCCACGACGGCGGGGCCCGCTAGGGCCTCTGGGTTCGTGGGCCAGCAAACCCCCGTTAATCCGTGGTAGCTGGATGCTGAACATCAGGCATCGGGCGGCTCGGGTGTGGGTAAGCTGAATGTACGGAAAGCAAGAACTGCCCCCGCTGGCGGACTTGACAGCCTCTGGCCGATCAGGTAAGTTAGCAGGGTTGCCCCGGAGGCGGTCGCAAGACCTCCGATGGTGAGCGTCCGCTCCTTGAGAACTCAACAGCGTGCTAAAAGCCAGTGCACATGCACATCCTCGTCAATGGAGGACAAAGCCAGACTTCTGGTGATGTCCACCGACGATTATTGCCAGATCGCCTCGTGGGCTAAACGCCTCTGAGGCATCTCTTCAAGTCTGCACTCCGCTGGCGCCCTCGGGCACTTGCGGTTCTGCATATAGACATTCAA
>Ga0335075_10007210_pt1 | contig 17108 bp, 15 predicted proteins | sample Lox_Sample_24_FD_206723 | JGI IMG/M metagenome (GOLD analysis project Ga0335075, IMG submission 206723) | Soil microbial communities from Loxahatchee National Wildlife Refuge, Florida, United States - Lox_Sample_2.4 | ecosystem: Environmental > Terrestrial > Soil > Wetlands | place: USA...
CCACCGCCACTTCGGCGGAAGCACCGCGCACCAGGCACCCGAGCCGGTGCCGTCCCTGGCCCGGTTGTTTTCTCGCCCGCCGTCCAGCGTGCTGGCCAAGATGGCGAACCTGGATGGCTCCCGGTCGCACGGCGCCCGGTGGGATGCTCTGGCCGGAGCAATGCTGCGCGATGATCCGGCCCGCTTCAGCGGCGTGTACCGGATCCTGCTGCAGGCAGCCCGCGCCGAAGGCATCGGCTCCGGACGCCTGCCTGATTTCCTGGGACTCGAGCATGGAGGAGAGCTGGCCCTGCTCGGCCAGGAAGAGCTCGACATCTCCGTGCTGGAAGCGGCTCTGCGCGATCAGCTATCCCGCGATGGCGGTGACACGGTTCAGTCCGTGCTTGAAACCGAACGGATCATGCTGGCCGTCACTCGGGTCGGCCAGCATGTCTTCGCCGGGCAGGTGCTGGCCAACTGCGGCGGCCAGTGCGTGTTCTGCGGGCTGCGGCCCGGAGCGTTCGGTGCCAAGCGGATGCTCCTGGCCGGCCATATTAAGCCATGGAAGGACAGCACGCCGACCGAGTGGATCGATCCGCGCAACGGGCTGGCCGCCTGTCCCGCCCATGACGTGGCCTTCGACACGGGCATGATCACCGTCAGCGAAGGACTGCGCATCCAGCTAGCCTGCCCGCTGGCCGAGGCCGTGCAGAACGACCAGCTGACGCGGCAGTACTACGGTCGGCCGCCCTTGCGCGAGGTGCTACTCCTCCCCGAGGGCGCTCAGGCGCCCGCGGGGAAATACCTCGATTGGCACCGCCAGAAAGTCTTCGTCGCCTGAGTCGCGCCGCTACCTACGGGTCCGCAGCTTCAACGACATCAATGAGAGGAGGCGTCGCTGACACTTGGCAGACGATCTCACCAGGGACGCCAGGATAAATTTTTGGCCTCAGACCCGTGGATCGCAAAGCGTTGACATTTCCCCGTCCTCGAGCCAATCGACATCCGCGTGGATATCGTGTAGTTTCGATATTCATTCAATAGCGCCCCGCCCGCAGGGCTTCATTCGCGTTGCCTGGTGAAGATATTGGAAATCTTGGCGTTTGATCGCAGGTTCGACCGCGGTCTGTTCGGCTGCGGCAAGCCGGATCTAGATGACTGGCTGAAGACCAAGGCTGGCCAGCAGGAGCGAGCCGATAACACAAGGACGTTTCTGGCTGTCGACGGGTCAAAGGTAATCGGCTACTACGCAACGACTGCCTACCGGCTCGGTCTTGACGAGGCCGCCGAGATGTACGGAGTTGGCAAGCGCGCGTACCCGATTCCGGCAGTGCTGCTGGCACGTCTCGCGGTTGACACGGGCTGGCAAGGCTGCGGCATCGGCTCGCAGTTGTTGCTTCATGCGCTGAGGCAGATCGCGGAGGCTTCCCGGCATGTCGGATTCGAAGTGGTGGTGGTGCATGCGATCGACCGGGATGCCGTGACGTTCTACGCCCAGTGCGGCTTCACTCAGTTCGAAGACAACGAGCTGCACCTGTTCATGCCGGTTAAAGACCTACTGGCTACCCTCGAGTCCTTGTCCAGTTGACTTGTACGTCCCAGAGACGTACAGTTGGACCCGTAGCCAGGAGAAGGAAGCGATAGCCATGTCTGAAGCCAAATCTGCACGTATTAACCTGCGGCTGAGTCCCGAGTCACTTGAGACGCTCCGGGCGGCCGCCAGCGTGCAGCAACAAGACCTGACGTCGTTTGTCCTGGGAGCCGTGATGGAGCGCGCCCGCGCCGTGCTTGCCGAGGACCGGATCCTCCGGTTGACGCCACATGAGGTGAACCAGCTGGAACGAGCACTGGACTCCGAGCCGGAGGTCGTTCCGCAGCTCAGGGCTTTCATCCGAAGGATGGGCATGGACCGCGAGGCTGCCTCAAAGTAAACGTCGGCGCAGCTCTCGGGCCCCAACATCGTCTTGGTTGCGCGGATCCGGGCCGTCGGCTCCGTGCGCTGGTGCGCACTTCAGTACCCTGGTCGCTGCGGAAGGACAAAATCTAAGGCCACCGTCGTTCAGGGTGCAGACCACATCGTGCCCGTCGACATCTACCTGCCCGCCTGATGGCGCCCCTGGCAATTCGCGCAGCCTGGTTTACGGGGGAGCCGGATCCGGTAGGTCGCCGCTGAGGCTACTGAAGTAGCCGCAGGGCATCTGCGACCAAGGGGGGGACTCATGCCGAAGTATCTGGTCCAAGCGTCATACATCGGCGACGGGTCCAGGGACTCCGCCGGGAGGGTGGTTCGGCCCGCCGGGCCGTCGTCGAAAAGGCGTGTACCAGCGTCGGCGGGAAGCTTGACGCGTTGTACCACGCCTTCGGCGAGACGGACGTGTTTACGATCATGGATCTGCCGGACAACGTGGCCGCTGCCGGAGTCGCGCTGCTTGTTGCCGCCAGCGGCAAGGTGGACGTCAAGACCACCGTCCTGCTGACTCCAGAAGAAGTCGACGGTGCAGTCAAGGTAACCGGCGACTACCGCCCGCCCGGGGGCTGAGGCTCCTGCTCCCCTCCCTGTCCGGAACGTGCCGGTGCCGAGCGGCAATTGCGAGCGTGAGCAGGTTCGCCGCCGCGGCTGCTCGGCACCGGCATCGAGAAACCGCACATAACCACGGTGCGGGGTCACGCCACATCCAGGGCTCAAGTGGACAGGTGGTCAGCCCGTGAGCAGGAGCGTCTTGGCTGTTGTGCGGCGTGCCTCGATGGCCTCGTGGGCCTTTGCTGCTTCGGCGAGCGAGAAGGTCTGGCCGATGAGCGGGGCGACTCGCCGTCCGGCCAGCTGCGCGAGGACGTCTTTCATGAGCCTGGCGCGGTCGCCCGGGCTGTACTGCAGGTCCCGGATGGTGCTCACCCGGACCTGTCGCTGCCGCGCCGCGTCCTGGTCAATGCTCGCGAAGGACCCGCTCGGTGACCCGTGAGCCGAGAAATGTCCGCCGTCTGCCACCAGGGCGAAAGCGGCGGCACCGATAGCGCCGCCCACGCCGTCGAGGACGGACGCCGGGCGCGCGCCGCCAGTAGCTTCGAGCACGGCGGAGGTCCAGTCGGGCAGCCCGTAGTCGACGCAGGCGAGCGCTCCCGCACGGGTGACGGCCTCTTGCTTGGCCTCTCCCCGCACGGCGCCGATGACGTTCGCGCCTTGGGCCGCGACCAACTGGACGAGGAGGATCCCCATGCCCCCGGCCGCGCCAAGCACCAGGACCCACTGGCCGGGACGCGGGCCGCAGATCTCAAGAACCCGCAGCGCGGTGGTCCCGTCGTGCAGGACGGCAACGGCGGACAGCAGGTCAACGTCTCCGGGCACGACAACGCTGTCCTCAAGACCGGCAACGGCGAGCTCGGCGTAGCCGCCCGTTCCGCCGGGGCCGCCGCTGTGTGCCGCCACCGTCTGGCCGAGCCACTCCGGGCTCACCGACTCTCCGACCGCTACAACCTGCCCGCCCACCCCGTTGCCCGGCACGTAGGGCGGCTTGATGGGGAAGTAGCCGGCGCCGGCGCCGGCGCGGATCATCGTGTCGACGAACAGCACGTCGCAGGCCGCAGCGGCGACCAGTACCTGTCCCGGTCCCGGTGCCGGATCGGGAAGTTCGGCGACCTGGAGCACCTCCGGCGGGCCGAAGCGGCGAACTTCGATGGCACGCACGGCGGTCAGGCCACTTCGGTGCTGTCGCCGGGCTCGATGTCGCGTGCTGCGAAGCCGGGACGGTCGGGGTCGACGTTGAACGAGATCACCCGGCGCGGGTGGATCCGGATTATCTCCGGGGCCAGGTGGCCGGTCGGATCGTGGGGGCCGACGGCAGTCTCCGCGTGACCCCGGATCTCGAGGAAGTGCGCCCCGTCCACGTTCGGCGCGGTCACCTCGTCCACGACGAAGGCCACGTTCGGGTTGGCGCGGACATTGCGGTACTTGGCGCTGCCCGCCATGTTCATCCCGGCGATGTCGATCGTGCCGAGTGCCGCGTTGTAGGTGAATCCGAGCGGCTTGACCTGGGGAATGCCGTCAGGGCCGACGGTCGCCAGGTGCCCGCGGGGCTGGCGGGCCAGGAAGCGCTGTTCTGCGTCGGTGAGGGTCATACCCGGAGCCTAAAACTTCAAGTGCAGTTGAGGTCAACATCAGAGTTGTCATTTTCGGGCACGGCCAGCGGCCACCACCTCTACCTCCCCGCAGCGCCTCTTCCGGCACTTTACTCAGGAACAGGCAAGAGTCGATCACTCCGAACGTTTCGTGCTCCGACTGGACCGCAGATAGCAGCCCAAAGTAATCCCGAATAGTCGACATTAATCGACTATTCGTCTGTTTCGCCCAGTTCGCTGAGTTTTGCCGCGTCGAAGCCTGTCAGCATGGAGACGACACTTTCCTTGGTGCTGTCGAGTTGGGCGAGGGCCTCGCGGACGCCAGCGTTGATCTTGTCGCGGCGATTCTCGATGTACTCGCGAACCGCAGCATCGACGACATCCTTCTTCGACCGGTCAAGGAAATGCGCCGCGTGGGAAATCAGGGCATCGGTTTCGACGTCAACCTTGATGGGAGCAACCCCAGAAGCCATTTTGATACCTCCAGATCGAGTACCAAGGTACCAAAGTAGTCCATAGCCTGCCGCGTCACGTAGCGTCGCGAACGCCGCTCGGGAAGGCGTCAGCCCGGCCAGGATCGGGTTTACCTGGCGGGTCGACGAGGGGTTGCACGCGCTTGGCCGGGACACGTTTGCGCAGCCCGCAGGGAGACAACTGTGACCACCTCGTCCGGCCGACTTGTGGCCCGAACGCACATAAATGCGACGCACAGCCCTGAGCGCGCAGCTCACCTAGGATCGCGGATTTGCCAGTGCCGGACAGGCCGGTGACGTAGAGAAGGGCCATCGGCTCCGGGTGTCCCAGGAATGTTCGGGCGGCTCGACCACACGGTCTATTCGGCTTGCTCGACGTATTCGAGGAAGATCCGGTTATCGAAGGCTCCCCGCTCGGTGCACTTGCGAGCGGCGATTTCGAGGATATGGTTCCAGCTCAGGCCATGGGCTTCGGCAAGGGCCTGAAGCACTTCTAGGACGTCGGCTAGTTCGGCGGCAAGTTGCTCGGCCGAGGCTTGCCGTGCCTCGTGCGCCTCCTCGGCGAGCTTTTCCAGAAGAGCGACCCGGTAGCTTTCCTCGTCCAGGACTCGCGTGACGGCCCGGTGGCCTTCTGCCTGGATGATCTCTGGGATGCGGTCACGGACCAGCTTGCTGTAGGAGATCTGCATGGCGAGGACATTACCCTCAGCCTCTTGCACGGGCCGCGCCTCACCAACCGGGAAGACGAGGCGGCATCCACGGCCGGAGGAGGGTCGTCGCCTCTGTGTAACGTCGAACGAGGGTTTGCTCGCGTTCCTCGGCATCTTTGCCGAGCTGCTTCATAAGGGTCTCTCGCAGTGGATGATGCGAACCGATCAACTGCTCGGCGCGTTCGACAAGCCACGGCATCCATTCCTTCGCAGGAGGGCGATCACGTTTGGCTGAGTTGCAGGCCCAGCAGGCGAGGACGAAGTTCCAAACTTGGTGGAGGTCTCCGTCCTGCCATCCGTGAGACATGAGCAGGAATGGGATCACGTGGTCGACGGCGACTCGGCTCCGTCCGATGTCGGTGAACTCTGTGCCGCAGTAGGCGCACCGCCCGTTCTGGTAGCCACTGAGGGCGTCCCGGACTCCTATCACCGGAGCGCGTCGCAGCCGCCTGGGGGCGTACAGATGCAAAGGGTCTGGGTCTGCGTCGGGCTCCATCTCGAAGGAGACGATGCGGCTGCCGAGTCCTAGCCCCCAAGAAACCTCCACGAGGTTCCACCGGGCTTCCACCTCGCGCGGCAGCACACCCGCGTGGGGTCCGCTGGCGAGAGCAAGCAGGTCATCAGTCAACGCAATGCCGTTGCGCTTGCTGCGCTCGTCGATGAAGAAGCGATGCTCTACTGGCTGTCCGTCGCGGCTGACGTGAAAGCCGTCGATGACGTTCTGGAAGCCCAGTCGGACCGTGGTCTCGATGAGCTTTGTTTCATCCAACTCGCCGCGGCTCCGGGACCGGCAGGCGTCCAGAAATCGACTCTGCGCAGAGGTGGTCTGCTTGTCCTCCAGCTCCAGGTGTCGGCAAAGCGCGGCAGCGTAGGGGACGGCCAGGTCGGCTAGGGAGGCGAAAGTCAGCTGATGCGCGCCGAGTTCTAGGAGAACCTCGCCGAGCGCGAACTTATAGCCGGCCACGTTGCGGCCGAACCGCACGATGTGGCGCCAGTCTCCCTCTGGCGTCGGAACCGCCCCAGCATGCCCATGCCAACGAGAGGCCTCTAGACGGTTGCTTGTGCTCGTCCGCGATTCTGGCCAGGCGCTTCGACGGTGAGTGAACTTCTCGGTGCCGAAGAGACGTGGGTCACCACCGTACGGGAGCTCCAGGGCGCCAGCGCCTTGAAGTTCGCCGACTGGCCCGACGGGGGAGTCCCTCGACGTGCGGCGGGCGTATACACCATCTGGCGTCAGGACAACCTTCTATATGCCGGGATGAGCGGCAGAGGCGCCCAAGCTGAAGACTTCACCGTCGGCAGCGGAGGTAAGCCGGCCGGCTTGTGGACCCGTCTCAACTCGCAGCGTCTGGCAGGCGGTCAGGAGACCAGTTCAACGTCTATGTTTGCGACCGCTTCATCGTCCCGGAGCTGACACGTGACTAGCAGAAGACAATCGCTTCCGGCCAGCTGCTTCTCGATCAAATGACGAGGGATTTCATACGCGAGAACCTTACGTATCGATACCTGGTCTGCCGAGACGGAAGCGAGGCGCTAAAGATCGAGCTCTCCGTCCGCGCGGGGCAGCTGCCCGCCGGGCGCCCATACCTCAATCCCTCTGGCGGGGCTCATTTAGCTCCACAGCCTCCGCTTCATGAGTCGTCCGCGCGGAAGGGTGGTCACGGACATTACGCAGACGAACGATCGCTCGACCACATCCTCCGTGATGAGGACAATCCTGCGGGTGCGGGTGACCTTTGCAGGATTGTTCCTGCGGGTGGTGTCCGAGAGAGCAACGAAAGACCGTTGAGCGCGAAGACGATCGGTTCCGGGACAGCTGGCTGGCAGTGACTCCTCGTGGGACGGTGACTCATTGTGTTCTGGTACGGCATGGTGTTTGGCTGTTGCCACTGGGTTGTCCGACCGGACGGACGTGGGCAGGAAGAGCGCGCCATGGGAGAGCAGGACCGCAGTGTCGCGGAGATCGTCACCGGTGCGCTCACCGACGACAAGTTGCCCGGACGGGTCGCCGGCCTGATTACGCACGGGCGCTCGCGAAGACCGTGTCCCTGCCTGAGGGGTTGTCGTGTTCACCCACTATGACCGGCTGCCCGCCGCCCTGAGACAGGGATTCCTTATGCGGCAAATATGGCTGTAACCTCCATGCGTGGCTGACCTGGCTGACTACCTGGACCTTACGGTCGCCCAGGCACGGGAGCAGTTCCGGGCGCTGGCCTCGCGCCGTCCGAAGTACGGCAAACAAGTGACTTTTCTGCCGGCCGAAACACTGCTGTGCTTGGCCGCGTCGTTCCTAATCAACCACCGCCACTTCGGCGGAAGCACCGCGCACCAGGCACCCGAGCCGGTGCCCTCCCTGGCCCGGCTGTTCTCTCGCCCGGCGTCCAGCGTGCTAGCAAAGATGGCGAACCTGGATGGTTCCCGGTCCCACGGCGCCCGGTGGGATGCTCTGGCCGGCGCCATGCTGCGTGAGGATCCGGCCCGCTTCAGCGGCGTGTACCGGATCCTGCTGCAGGCCGCCCGTGCGGAAGGCATCGGACCTGGACGCCTGCCTGATTTCCTGGAATTGGAATACGGAGGGGAGCTGGCTCTGCTCGGCCAGGAAGAGCTCGACATCTCCGTGCTGGAAGCAGCCCTGCGCGACCAGCTATCCCGCGATGGCGATGACACGGTGCAGTCCGTGCTTGAAACCGAACGAATCATGCTTTCCGCCGCCCGGGTCGGCCAGCATGTCTTCGCTGCGCAGGTGCTGGCCAACTGCGGCGGCCAGTGCGTGTTCTGCGGGCTGCGGCCCGGAGCGTTCGGCGCCCGCCGGATGCTTATGGCCGGCCACATTAAGCCGTGGAAGGACAGCACCTCCACCGAGCGGATCGATCCGCGCAACGGGCTGGCCGCCTGCCCCGCTCACGACGTGGCCTTCGACACGGGCATGCTCACCGTCAACGAAGGACTGCGCATCCAGCTGGCCCGCCCGCTGGCTCAGGCCGTGCAGAACGACCCGCTGACGCGGCAGTACTACGGGCAGCCGCCCTTGCGTGAAGTGCTACTTCTTCCCGAGGGCGCACAGGTACCCGCGGTGAAATACCTCGATTGGCATCGAGAGAAGGTCTTCGTCGCCTGAGTCGCAACAGCGGCACGGACCTGACGCGTATGTGGCAGCCGCGGAAGGGGCGGCTGGAACAAATCTTCGGGAATAACGGCCGATCTGTATGGCCGTCTTCCCGAGTCGGTGAGGCTTGGACAGTGGAGGCTGAGATCGTGGCGACGCTTCGCCGGTCGATTGAAGTGAGCCAGCAGGGTTCGCGGCGGTTGCGAGCCCACCGTTTCAAGGATCTATTTGGCTTTCAGGCCTGGTCACCGGCACGGCGAGAGATGGTCGGCAAACTTCTCTCCGACGAGGGCGTCGTGGTCCAGCCGTCCTTGGAGCAGGCTGGACGCGATGACTGGCTGATTTTCTCGATACCGGCCGTGGGGGTTACAACCGCGACGCCTCCGGAGCCGAGGCCAACGGTGGAATGGTTCGCCGAAAAGGCAGGATTGCATCTGGCGTTTGAGCGCGAGGTGGAGATGCACTTCGTGTCCCCGGTCTTCGAGCAACTGGGCTACCGCGTAGAGCAGGAAGCGGCCGGGTTTGGCTTTGTGATGTGGGAAGGCGTGCGGCAGCACCACGCCGAGGCAGATCTGCTGTACTTCGCAACCGACGTCAATGACCTGGCCGCGGGCGACCCCCTGGTGCTGGTGGAGTGCAAGGCGGTCGGGAAAGGGCCCGATGCCGGCCTTGGGCAAGCCCGCAGTTACGCCTTCTGGCTCAAACCTGCCTATTACCTGGTTACGGACGGCGATTACCTCACCGTGTGGAACTACCGAGGCGGTGCCGTTCCAGATCTGAGGGTCTGCGAAGCCAGGCGAGCCACCCTCAGTGAGAAGTTCGATGAGCTGTACGCCGTTCTCAATCCGCAGGCGGCTCTAGCAACACGGCAACAAAAGATCAAGTTGTTCGCAGGACCCCAGAAGCCAGACCCCGCCGCTGCGGATCCAATCTCATGACTCCTGATGATGGCAGAACGTCGATGCTGGAGCGGCATGAGCTGCAGCAAGAGAGGCAGGGTCGTGAGCCTGTTCGGCCGTGACGAGTTCACTTGGGATGAGATGGCCGAGGCGGGTGAGACTTTTCTGGTCGAGCGAGCTCGGCTGGCCAGGTTGACCTCTTATACCGAACTGAACGCAACGCTCATCCGGCGGACAGGTCTGCCGGGCTTTGATTTCAGCCGCCAGGACGAGCGCGCGGCAATGGGCCATCTGCTTAGCCTGATTGTCCAGCGCAACCGGCCTACCACCGGCCTCATGATCTCCGCCTTGGCCACCTACATCGACGCCAACGACGCCGGACCTGGGTTCTACGTTCTAGCCCAACAACTCGGTGACCTCGCCTGCGGCGCCTCTGCCAGCGCCAAGTTTGACTTCTGGGTCACGCAGGTCAAGGCCCTACATCAGCACTACGCTCGGGCGCAACAGAAATGACACGGGCCGCCGACCCACGGTGTTGAGGGCATTACCACGCTGTCGTTTTCACATGCCCGGGCGATTGCCTCCCGCATTCGACAGCCTCTCCGGCAATCGGGGGAGGATGCGGCGGCCCAGTCCCAGGCGCCAGGGGGCACCCACAACCTTCCACGGCGTTCCACGTCGCGGCAAGACATCTGCTGAAGGCCGATCACGTCGGCAAGCAGGTTGTCGGTGGCGTGACGCCGCAGCACATGCTGCACTGCAAGGACAACGGACGACATATGCAAATTCTGAAAGTAACGAAAAAGCCTATCAAGATCTACGCATGTTAGAGTGATCTGCTGTTAATTTTCGCTAGTTTGAAGCAGGTGAGCGGTGGCAGGGTGGTCGACTGCGGCGTCGGGCACAGGTGCGCAGGACGAGACGCGGCGGGCTCGATTGGTGGAGCGAATCGCTAATGAGTGGAAGCACGCCCTCATCGACCTTGGCGGGCGTAATAACCTGCTGCACTACCGTGACCTAAAGCTAGGCACCCTCGACCTGATGGACGCGGACCCGCACCTGATACGCGACCTGCTGTTCGGGAAGAGTGTCCGCGTCAGCTCCCTGTTTGATAACGACCAGGCGCGCGAGCAGGCGGTTCGCCGGGCACGGACGATCCACAACAAGGCCAAGGAGAACTCCGAAGAGCGCGGCCTGGAAACCGTATCCGTCGGTTATGGGATGGCGACCTGGTCCAACAAGCGCGGCGCGTGGACGCCGGCCGCACCAGTGTTGCTGCAGAGCGCCTCGCTCTCCCCGATCGGTGCCGCGCAAGACGACTTCGAACTGGCAGTTACCGGGGATATGGAGGTCAACCCGATCCTACTGCACGCTCTCAAGGTCGACTTCGGCTGCGAGTGCGATCATGTGGCACTCACGGCGCGCATTGATGGTGCCATCGACGAACCCTGGGAGCTCCTTGAGACCTACAAATGGATCAGCGAGCAGGCAAGGGACGTCGTCGGCTTCCACGTGGACGAGCGGGTGGTCCTCGCAAACTTCGCCTACGCCAAGCTGGAGATGGTCCGCGATCTGGACTCGGCGATAGAAGAGCTGGTAAGGCACGACCTGATCGCTGCGCTAGCGGGTGACGAAGAGGCACAGAAGCAGGTCCGTGGGCAAGGCACCGCCAACGTACCGCAAGGCGAGCTGGACCAGATCCCCCTGGCAGATGAGTTCCTAATCCTGGATGCGGATTCGAGCCAGAACTTCGCGATCAATGCGGTGCTGGGCGGTATGAACCTGATCATTAAGGGTCCTCCTGGCACAGGCAAGAGCCAGACGATCAGCAACCTGATCGCCTCGCTGACGGCGCACGGGAAGAGAGTGCTCTTCGTCGCCGAGAAACGCGCGGCGATCGAAGCAGTGACGAAGAGACTTGGGCAGCGCGAGCTTGGCGATCTGGTGCTCGATCTGCACGGAGGGATCACTTCCAAGCGTGCCTTGGCCCAGGCGGTCGGGACCGCTCTGGCGGCCGTGAGCGAGGCCCGGCGAGTGGACAACGGTCCTGAGCTGGCACGCGTGGAAAATCTCCGCGACCGCCTCAACTCGCACGTGCGCGTTCTGCACGACACGCGCCAGCCATGGGGATTGTCGCTCTACGAGATCCAGGCAGAGCTCCTGGGGCTCAGGTCTTCGCTTCCAGGCCTGAATGTGTCCGGGCGCAGACTCGTACGCCTTGACAAGGGGAAGGCCGAGCAAGCCGAGCGTGATCTCGTCCGATACGCCGACCTGGGCGGGCTGACGCTCTCGGGGAGCGGGAGCCCGTGGGCCCGATCCCGGATCGCGACCGACGACGAAGTCAGATACGCCGACAGCATTCTGGACGGGGCGCTGCGCGAGACGCTGCCACAGATCGGTCGGCATATGGAGCGAGCATGCAGGGCCATTGGCTTGCCGTTCCCAATGGTCATCGCGGACTGGAAACCTCTCGTTGACCTGTGGGCGGCGGTCGCCCAGACCGCAGCCACCTTCTCCCCGGGCGTCTACTCGCTCGACCTGGTCGCTGAGCTTAGCTCGCTGGCCCCAGTGGAGCGGGGAGGATTCGCGCGCCTGATCGCAACCGTGACTTCGTCGTCCTACCGCGCCGCGGGAAAGCGGGTGCGGGAGATGCTCTTGCCCGGAGCGAGAGTGCCAGCGCGTGCGCTCTACGCCCACCTGAGATCCGCCGAGTCTAACCTCCGCGCCTGGCACGAACTCGGAGGCAGCGAGCATCCGGCTGTACCGGAGGACCACCCGGCGCTGCGGTCGTCGTACCAGACTTTGCTTCGTCAACTCGCTCAGCTGGAGGCATGGACAGGTACCAGTGGCCTCGCGGCCGCGTCGTGGGAGTCCTGCACACAGGCCCTTCAGCGGCTTGATCACGACCGGGCAACCTTGGCCAAGCTCCCCGAGCTCCACAGGCTCCGCGAAAGGCTTGAGTCGGCTGGCCTTGGCCATTTCGTCGCCGCTCTCAGCGCTTCCCCGGTCTCCGCGGATGTCGCGGTGCGCAGCTTCCGCTTTCTCTGGCTGCGGTCAATCATCGATCACATCGAGCTCACTGATCCTTCAGTGAGCGGGTTCTCCGGGGTGGCGCAGCAGCGCGCGGTACACCAGTACGACGCGGGCGATCGCCGCCACATCAGCACCACGCCGAGCCGGATCAGGCGTGCATATGCCGAGGCGGTCATCACCGCCCTCGATGAGTTTCCGGAGCAGGCAACGCTGGTGCGTCGTCAGGCCGCGCTCAAGCGCAAACACATGGCGGCGCGGGACTTCGTTCGCAACGCGGCAGACGTGCTGCTGGCCCTTAAGCCCTGCTGGGCGATGAGCCCCCTCGTGGTGAGCCAGCTGCTCCCGGCGAAGCCGTACTTCGATGTCGTCATCTTCGACGAGGCTTCTCAGATCACCCCTGCGGATGCGGCGACCTCCATTCTCCGCGGCAGGCAGACGGTGGTGGCGGGCGACGATAAGCAGCTCCCCCCGACCGCCTTCTTCTCTTCGGGCAACCCGGACGATGACCCCACGGAAGAAGAGGAGATCCCGGCACTGCTTGCAGGGACCAGCGGCTTCGAGTCGATCCTTGAAGCTCTCGACCCGCTGCTCACCTTCCGGACGCTCACCTGGCACTACAGGAGCCGGGACGAGCGCTTGATCGCCTTCTCTAACGCGGAGATCTACAACCGGATGCTGACCACATTCCCGGGAGCGGATCACAACCGCGTTCTTAGCTACATTCCCGCGCCATGGAGCCCGTCAGCCGATACAAATAGCCCCGCCCCCGAAGTCGATACGGTCGTGAACCTGATCTTCGAACACGCCCGCGAGCATCCGGAGGAATCGCTCGGCGTGATCACAATGGGTATCAGGCACGCGAACCGGATTGAAGAAAGCCTGAGAAAGCGTTTGCATGATGACCCTGCGCTCGCTCGCCGATTCGCGAACTTCTTTGACGAGAACCGAGAGGAACGATTCTTCGTCAAGAACATCGAGCGAGTTCAAGGCGACGAGCGGGATGCCATCATCCTGTCAGTCGGATACGGCAAGAACAGCAACGGGACTCTCCCGTACCGATTCGGACCGCTGCTGGTGGAAGGCGGTGAACGCCGTCTGAACGTTTCGGTCACCCGCGCCAAGAACAGGCTCACCCTGGTTTCGTCATTCTCATCGAGCGACATGGCACCAGACCGCTCGGCTGCCGAGGGGGTGCGGCTACTGCGCCTTTACCTTCAATACGTGGAGTCCGGCGGCGCCAACCTGAGCGACGACCTGCGAAGCACGCCGGTGCTCAACCCATTCGAGGTCGATGTCATGGACACGTTGACCAAGCGCGGCCTCATCTTGACCCCACAGTACGGGGCGTCGGGGTACCGGATCGACTTCGCTGTCAGCCACCCGGACCAGCCGGGACGACATGTCCTTGCGATTGAGTGCGACGGAGCCTCCTATCACGCCTCTCCAAGCGCGCGTGACCGAGACCGACTGCGGCAGGAGCAACTAGAGCGGCTCGGCTGGCGCTTTCACCGCATTTGGTCCACCGAGTGGTTCCGTGACAAGAACACCGCGGCCGACCGCGCGGTGATCGCCTATGAGGACGCACTGCTCGCGGCCGACAGCGGCAATACGACGACGTCAGAGTCTCAGCCGGCCGATGAGCATTCACCGACTGAGCAGTCATCGTCAGTGGATGCCCCAATGCGGAACGTGTTGCTTGATCCACATCTGGTCCCCGGGCAGCCGATCGGCGCCTATTCCGATCGCCAACTCGAGCGCCTTGCCCGATGGATCCGCTCCGACGAGGTGCTCCGGACCCAAGATGAGCTACTCGACGCAATGATGTGGGAACTCGGGTTCCAGCGTCGCGGTAAGAACGTGGTGAACCGGCTTAACCAGGCCATCAACTCCACCAAGCCCTGATGAGCCCTGGTCCGCTCACGCGTGGAGGGCAAATCGGCTCTGTGGTGTGCGCCGTGGCGGAAGCGCTGATTCCCCACTTGGCGGCAGGCAAGTGGGGAATGAGTTCCAGGCCGTGGCCGTCATCGGGGTAGCCGACGGGATGGCCCCCCGCCGTCAGCGCCTGTTCCGGGCGGGATGGGGCCGAAAGCGGCATATGCGACGGTCCGTGCGACTGACTCCTATTGTCCCCTACGCTACTGATCCATGGAGTTGAGCGGGCAGTCGCAGCGGTGGCAGGGGCCAGCGCTCGCACTACTCATGGGAGCAGTCGGCACTCGACCACGTCAAGGCTCAGATGTCAGACGCCGAGCCGTACCGCGCCTGGCAGACTTTCACCTTCACCGGACCCAACGGTCACGTCCGCGAGGTGGACCTGTTCATCGCGACCCCCGCTGGCCTCTTCCTCGTGGAGATCAAGTCCCACCCAGGCACGGCTGTTAACCACGGCTCGACCTGGCTGTTCCGCGACGGCGACAAGACCAGGACGATCGAGAACCCGCTGCACTTCACCGATCTGAAGGCCAAGGAACTCAAGGGCCAGCTGGAGAAGGCGGCAAGGAAGCTGCGTGTTAAAGACCCGCTCCCGCGCATCGAGGCGGTCGTCTTCCTGTCGGCGGAAAACCTGAAGTGCCGCCTCGACGAGTTCCAGCGCCAGCGGGTCTACGGCCGCGACAAGCTCGAAGCCAGCACTGGCTTGCAGGGCATCTGGACGGGCTTCCTGAACCAGCCGCCGGCGAGCGAGCGAAGCCGCGTCACCCCTTCCCTTTCCAGGCAGCTGCCGAAGCTGATGCACGAGATCGGCATCGCCCGCCTGCACAAGGCTGGCCGAGTCGGCCCCTACGAGCTCAGCGAGAAGTCCTCCGACTCCGGCCCCACCTGGGAGGACTACCTCGCTTCCAACCCGTCACTGCCGAACGACTACCCGCGAAGGGTCCGGGTCTTCCTCACCGAGCGGACCGCGACCGACGAGTAGCGCACATCCGTCCAGCGGGCGGCGCACCGCGAGTACCTCGCCCTCCAGGGCATCTCGCACGACGGCATCGTCCGCGCCGAACAGTACAGCGACGAGCTGCTCGCCGGCCCGGCAGTCGTGTTCCGGCACGGCAGGGACTGGCAGCGCCTCGACCACTACATCGCGGGTAATCCAGACCTGCCGCTGCACACCCGTCTAGAGATGATCCGCCAGCTCGCCGAGGCACTCGATCATGCGCACCGCCGCCACCTTTACCACCGCGCGCTCGCGCCCCGCTCGGTCTACGTGGAACTTGACGGCCGGTACCCGAGGCTGCGGATCGCCGACTGGCAGGTCGCCGCTCGACCGGACGTCACCACTGGCGGCACCGCGCGCACCCGGCACACCTCGCAGACCGCCTTGTCCGGCGGCGCCGCCGCGCTCCTCGCTCACATCGAGCGCTCGGCGGGCGCCTACCTGGCACCTGAGTTTGCCTCGCCAGAAACGCCGGCACTACTCGACGTTTTCGGCCTGGGCGCGCTGACTAACCTGATCATCACAGGCCAGCCCCCCGCGGCCTCCCGGGGCGAGATGGCCGGGAGGCTCACCCAGGCGCACGCCCTGCTCCCTTCGGCGGTCATCGACTCGGTCAGCCCGGCGATGGACGCTCTGCTCCGCGACGCCACCCAGCTTTCCCAGGCCGACCGCACCGAGTCGGTGCGGAAGTTCCTGCGGAGCCTCGACGCGATCGAGGAGGAACTCACCGCGCCGGAACACGATCCCGAACAGGACCCGCTCACCGCCCGCGCGGGTGACGAGATCGCCGGCTGGACGGTCGTCCGCCAGCTGGGCACCGGCTCGACCTCCAAGGCGCTCCTTGCCGCCAGGGAGGGCTACCCGGACCGCGTCTTCAAGGTCGGGCTGAACGACGACGCCGCTGCCCGCCGCCTGGAACGCGAAGCAGAGCAGCTCGCCCCGCTCAACGACTCGCATGTCGCCAGACTGCTTGACCAGCCTTTCCAAGCAGGCCCCGAGGACGGCCGCCGCACGGTCATCGGCGTGGAGTACGTCGGCGACCACACCCTCGCGGAAGAACTGCGCCAGCATGGCCCGCTCACCATCCACGAGCTCGAGCGCCTCGGCGAGGACCTGTTCCAGGCCATCGCATTCCTCGACCGGCGCGGCATCTGGCACCGCGACATCAAGCCGGACAACCTGGCGATGAGGGAACTAGACCGTAAGGGCCGCGAGCTGGTCCTGTTCGACTTCTCCCTGGCGGGCGCCCCGGAAACTGACCTGGTCGCCGGCACCAGGGGCTACCTGGACCCGTTCCTCGGCACCCCGTCGCGCCAGCGCTACGACCAGGCTGTCGAACTGTACGCGGTCGCGGTCACCCTGCACGAGATGGCCAGCAACGAACTGCCGTCCTGGGGCGACGACATCCCCGACGGCCGCTTCATCGACCCGGCCGAGGAGGTGCAGCTCGCTGAGGACCTCTTCGACCCGGTAGCCCGTGATGGCCTCGTCGAGTTCTTCAAGGTCGCGCTGCACCGGGAGGAAGCTCGGTGCTCACTTCCCGCAGTCAGGACCTTGGAGAAAGGCGGCCCGGGGTCCCCGACGGAAGCTCAAGGCCCCCTACGCCTGGCGTTTGCCCCGATGAAGCACACCCACCGACCAAGGGTTTTGCTGCCGCGCGTGGCGGCTGGTCAACCGAGGGCGTGAGCTAGCTGAGGGGTTCTCCCGGTCGTTCGGACAGAGGATGCTCCTGTTATGGATGAGTTTGACGTGGTGTTGCGGGGCGGGCGCGTGGTTGACCCGGAATCTGGGCTGGACGCCGTGCGGGATGTCGCGACCGTCGGCGACCGGGTGGCTAGGATCGCGTCAGGCTTGCCGCCTGGGCGC
>Ga0335075_10007211_pt1 | contig 17107 bp, 17 predicted proteins | sample Lox_Sample_24_FD_206723 | JGI IMG/M metagenome (GOLD analysis project Ga0335075, IMG submission 206723) | Soil microbial communities from Loxahatchee National Wildlife Refuge, Florida, United States - Lox_Sample_2.4 | ecosystem: Environmental > Terrestrial > Soil > Wetlands | place: USA...
CACGACCCAAAGCGGCAGCAAGGTCGCTGCCTTCTCGCTCGCCACCAACGAGAGCTGGACCGACAAGCGCTCCGGCGAGCGCGTCGAACGCACGGAGTGGCACCGTATCGTCGTCTTCAACGAGGGGCTCGCGGATCTGGTGGAAAAATTCGTCGGCAAGGGCGACAAGCTCTACGTCGAGGGCACCCTCCGCACGCGGGATTGGGAAGACAGCGAGGGAATCCGGCGATACACGACCGAGATCACCCTCGGCGCCTTCGACGGCCGGATCGTGCTGCTCGGCAACCGTAGCGGCAACAGTCGCATTGCGCAGGGCAACGACGCTGAGCCCGCGCCTGCCGGTAGGGCGAGCGCCGACGACTCGATCCCCTTCTGAGCGCTGCAGCGAAGGCGGCGGCCGGTGCGTCATCTGCGCACCGCCGTCGCCCGCTTCCTCCTTCGCAATGGAGCTTCACCATGAGCAAGGTCTTCACTCTTCTCAAGAAGAACGAGGACGAGACCAGGGTCCTCGTGGCCTACGCACATCGCGAGCATGCGATCCGGTGCGTACAGGCCCTTGCCCGCCACCACGCCGCGCTCCTGCGGCGCTTCGATGAGGAAATGCTCGATTGTCCCGTCGCGCCGGATCTCTACCGCGTCGTGACCAGGGAAGACACAACGGGCATTCATGTCTCGACGATTCACGCGATCGCCAACGAGCCGGGCAGCAGCACGCGGTGGCTCGTTCAGGAAATCGAGCTCATTGAGACTGAAATCACGCCGGGTGGTGAAGGCGATGGCATGAAGCAACTCCTGCCGGAAGGAAACGAACGATGACGCGGAACAGCTCTGACGGCCTCTTCGAAATCGGCGTCGAGTAGCAGACGACCGCAAGCGGCGAGGAGGCGATCGTCACATCGATCGGCATCGACGGCCGCCTGCACGGGCACGTACCGCGGCACTTCACCGCGACGTGGTGGCACCCGAACGGACGGCACAATCTCTTCCAGGACTTCGACCTCGTTCACTCGGAGACCAGCAGGCCGGCTCGACGGTTGAATTCGGGATGAGCGGGGCAGCCCATGTCCCGAGTCGGGAACCGAGACGACATGATCGAAGCGGCAAACCCGCTCGGGATCGGCCGCCTCTCGCTCTGCGTGGCGGGGCCCTGTTCGCTCCGCTCACTGAGTCCCTTCGGATATCGGCCCATACTCGTAACGGTACCTGGCACAGGCGACGAGCGAAGACGTTCGGGCGGCAAGAGCCCTACGGCCCCCGCCCGATCCTTTCAGCCGCGAAGGGCTTCCATCGCCACAGCCGGGGCCTGGCCGCTGAGCGCATGGCGAGGGCGACAGCGGCCTCGTAGGGCTTCCAGGGTCTGCTGTGCCTTGCGCCGCGCATGTACGTCTGCCTCAAGAACGGCGAGCAGAGTACAGCCGGTGGGGACCGCCAAGACGGCACGGCAAGCGACCCGGCTCAGGTCTCTTGCCGTTCCTCCTTGCGCAGCTTCCCGCGACCTCGCCAGCGAGCATGGCGAAGAATGGGCCTGTGTAACCATGCCGCCGACAGAACGACAGCGCCACCGAGACCGCGCCGGCAACGGCACCGCCGGCGCAACAATGGAAGCAGCCGATTCGTTCAGCTGCGGCCGCAGTGTGACGAGACGCCAACCTGCTCTGCGGTCTCCGCCGATTGCGGCGCCGTTGCCCCGCGCTCGGGTCACAGCAGCGACCGTTTGGGCCTGGCCGGCGAGGTGGGGAAGCCTACCGTGGCGATGGCGACTGGTTGGGGGCTCCGCAGGGCAGCCTCTTTGCGGAGTCCTTCTGACCGCGCCCTCCGCGGCCGCCGTCTGGATCTTCTCTCACCTTCGCGCGGGCATAGACCCCAGGGCCTGCACTTCCCCCTCGTCTCGCGCGGGTTATGGGCCGGGCGGCGGCCGGCGAGGAAAGGGCGGGTCCTCGCCATGCTCGCCGTGCTCGGCCGCTGCGCGTGCCTTCCGCGCGGCTGCGCGTGGCTCCGGTCCCGCGGCGCCTGGTCGGTCCTCCCGGCCCGGCTACACCAGTGCCGGGTCCGGTCCGCGCCGCGCCTTTCACGCCGGCCGCCTGATGCCCGACCGCAATGAACCGCACCCGAGGAGGCAAGACGCAGGCATGGGGCCTGCGGGCCCCACGGGAGTTGAGAGATCCGAACATGGCCGCGAAGACCACTCAGAAATCCGCTCAGAAGCCCGCCCGTACCCCTCAGGCCCGCCAGGCGATCACCCTCGAGCTCGTCATCAGGCTTGCTCCCACCCCGGTCCAGGCCGAAACGATCGCCACCCGCTTCGCCCTCGACCCCGTGGACTACGACGGCATCCGCGAGGCGACCGAAGAACAGCTCGGCCTCTCCGCCAAGGCGCTGCAGCCGACGCTGAACGAAACCGCGCTCCGCATCCACCTTCAGCGCGTCGTCGGCGCCTTCGTCAGCTCGGCGCATGGTGCCGCCACGTTCTACGGCAGCAAGGTCACTCACGCCCGCGACCTCACCTCCACGCTCGCCAACGAGGACCGCGACGAGGACCGCGAAGGGGTCCTTGGCTTCGAGTCGCGGGCCGCACGTGCCCGCGCCTTCGCCGCCCAGGCGGGCCTCACCGCCTACGCGCTGCTCGCCGCTGCGACCGGGGCCCTCCATGCCTATGCCGAGATCACCGGCGAGGAATGGAAGCCCTACGAGGCCCCCAACGCCCCCGCCGGCAGTGTTAGCCGCCAAGCTGCGACCGCCGAGATGGAGGCCTTCGGCTGAGAGGACCGGGCGGGAGCCTTGAGGCTCCCGCCTCTTCGCCTTCACTGCCCGAAAGGGAAAGAGAGTCGAAACTGCACAGAAGGAGGAAGGAGCACCTCGACATAATCGGAACCCGTGCCCCACTTCATGGTTCGAATCCTGCTCTCCGGGGCGATAATCAGGATTGATTTTCGTTGTGGTTTGGCGGCTGCACCGCGCATCGTCCTCCATCGCTCCCCGGTCAGCCGCTCCCGGTACTGGCACTGCCGCCCCGACCTTGGCAGAGTGCACGGTGCGTTTCATAGAAGCGAGCTGGCCCAATGAGCGACCTCTACGATCGCGACATCCTCGCCTGGTCCGAGCAGCAAGCGTGGCTCGTGCGCGAGCATGCAGCCGGCCGCCGCACCAACGACGCCGATATCGACTGGCCAAACATCGCGGAGGAAATCGAGAGCGTGGGCCGGGAGCAATTGCATGCCGTCGAATCCCTGCTCACACAGGCGATGCTCCATATGCTCAAAGCGGAAGCGTGGCCGCTCTCACGCGACGCTCCTTCCTGGCGGGCCGAGGCGGTCCGGTTTCGCGCCGATGCGCGGCGCCGCTTTGCACCCTCGATGCAGCAGAAGATCGACCTCGCCGGGCTCTACGCCGACGCGCTCCGCGCCCTGCCCGAGAAGCTCGACGAGCAGCTGCCCTTGCCGGTGCCGGAAGTCTGCCCGGTCACGTTCGACGAGTTGTTGACCCTGCCCTGATCCGGGACGCCGAGATCTTCGTCGCTTTCCCGTCGCCATCTGCAAGTTCGCACAGGTACTGCGTCGAGTTTACGACTTCTGGCCGCAGGAGATTCTCGCTGCACCAGATGCGGCGCCCAATGCCGGCAACAGCACGAAGAGCCGAGATCCAGACCTGGAGGCTGCGAACTCCACAGGGAGTCGAGAGCGTGGATTGGCGCCCAACCATGGTCTTGCCCAGCTCTTCCAAAGCAATGGCTTGTTGCGCCGATCGGCGCCGGAACCCGACATTCCAGACGTGGGCACCGCCTTGCCCAGACGTTCGGGGATCGGCGACCTCCGACCGATGAATGTTGCATAACGAAGAGTGTTTTTGGCTTACCGGCGCGGCTCCCTCCATGCAGCATCCGCCGCCAGGCCCGCGCGCCGCGCCACCAAGCCAAAAACACTCTTCGTTATCAATAGTAATCGAACTGGACAGAGCCGCTTCAGCCGTATTACAATAAACTAGACTGTTAACTGGACCATGGAGCAGGCATGCGCGAAATCGGCGCCTTCGAGGCGAAGACCAGACTCGGTCAGCTGCTCGACTGGGTCGAGGCCGGCGAGGAAGTCATCATCACGCGCCGGGGCATGGTGGTCGCCCGGCTGGTGCCCCCCGAAGCCGGGTTCGACCGCAAGCGGGCCCGCGCCGCGGCGGCCCGCATCCGGGCCATGCGCAAGGGCGTCACGCTCGGCGGCATCAGAATCAAGGAGCTGATCGACGAGGGCCGCCAGTGAGCATGGTCATCGACGCTTCGCTCACCCTGGCGTGGTATTTCGCGGACGAAAGAACGTCCGAGACGGACGAAGTGCTCGATCGCGTGGCGGACGGGGGCGCCGTGGTACCGGGCCTCTGGCGGCTCGAGGTCGCCAACGGTTTCCAGACGGCGATCCGGCGCCTGCGAATCGACGCGCGCTACCGCGACGCCTCGCTCGGCGAGCTCGCCCAGTTGCCGATTTCGATCGATGCCGACACCAGCAGCCACGCCTGGACGACGACGCTGCGTCTTGCCGAGCAGTTCAAGCTTTCCATGTATGACGCCGCCTATCTCGAGCTTGCCGAACGCCGCAGCCTCCCGCTCGCCACGCTCGACCGGGATCTGCGCAAGGCGGCGCCGGCGCTCGGCGTGGCGCTGCTCGGCACCACCTGACGGAAGCCTGCGATGAGCGGCGACCAGCTGCCCGCTGAAATCTCTCCCGCCAACCGGCTTTTGACCGCAGCCGAATTCCACCGCCTGGCCGAGGTGCCACCGGAAGGGGAATGGTTCACCATGATTGCTGGACGAGGAGGCCAGCAATGATGGTGAAAGCTCTGTCGGAGGATCTTCGGTCTCGACTGATTGCGGCCGTCGAAGGCGGTATGTCATGCCGAGCTGCGGCGGAGCGCTTCGGCGTAGCCGCGGCAAGCGCGGTGCGCTGGGTTCAGGCATGGCGAGCGACCGGCGTGACGCGGGCCAGACCCCAGGGCGGCGACAAACGCTCGCATCGCATCGAGGTTTACCGGGACACCATTCTAGCTGCCGTCGATGCCCAAGTGGACATCACACTGGTCGAGCTGGCCGATATGCTGCGTCGCGAGCATGGCGTCGCGTTCGCACCCAGCACGGTATGGCGCTTCCTCGACCGTCACGACATGACCGTCAAAAAAACCGCGCACGCCAGCGAGCAGGATCGACCCGACGTCGCCGCGCAGCGCAGGGCCTGGTTCAACGCGCAGCCTGATGTCGATCCCGAGCGCCTGGTCTTCATCGACCGGCGCGTCGACCAAGATGGCACGGCCCCGAGGCCGCGCGAAACGTGGACAGCGTTGCCGCGCGCCCGTGCCGCACGGCCATTGGAAGACAACCACCTTCACCGGCGCGTTGCGCCTGACCGGCCTGACCGCACCCATGGTTCTCGACGGTCCAATGAACGGCGATGCGTTCCTGGCCTATATCGAACAGGTCCTGGTGCCGACGCTCGGTCCAGGCGACCTCGTCATCATGGACAATCTCCCGGCCCACCGTCGCGCGGGCGTCCGTGCCGCAATCGAGGCCGCGGGCGCAAGGTTGCGCTTCCTTCCGCCTTATTCGCCGGACTTCAATCCAATCGAGAACGCCTTCGCGAAGCTGAAGGCCTTGCTGCGCAAGGCCGCCACACGCACCATCGAAAACCTCTGGAACGCCATCCACGAAGCTCTGCCCAAATTCACCCTCCACGAGTGCGCACACTACTTCACCGCCGCAGGATACGAACCAGTGTGATCGGATTTTGCTCGAGCAGGCTGTTGAAAAAGGGTTTTCCGGCGTACCTATGAGCAATAGTGATTCAAGAATGGGCCCAGTGTCGCACGATCGATTCGAAATCGCGCCGCCCGGGATTCCTTTGTTGCTCATCGCCGCACGCGCTCCGACTTTTTCAACAGCCTGCTAGTGTCCCGTCACTGAAATAAGTGACATATTTCTGAGAGGTGTGTATGCTCCTCGAGGGGGGAGCAGAGCATGCGCACTGGTCGTCCGAAGGCTTCCTTGGTGCTCTTGGTGGAGGAGCGCGAGACGCTGGAGTCGTGGTCGCATCGGTCCCGTTCGGCGCCGGCGTTGGCGCGCCGGGCCCGTGTCATTCTGGCTTGTGCGAGCGGTTTGGATAACATGACGGTGGCGCGCCGCGCGCGGCTCACGCCGCAGAGCGTGGGCAAGTGGCGGCGTCGGTTCATCGACGAGCGTCTGGAGGGTCTGCATGATGAGCCTCGCCCCGGCGCCCCGCGCAGGATCAGCGATTCCCAGATCGAGCAGGTGGTGATCCGGACCTTGGAAAGTACGCCCCGCGGCGCGACGCACTGGAGCACCCGGGAGATGGCCAAATCGACCGGCCTCAGTCGCATGACGGTCAGCCGCATCTGGAAAGCGTTCGGCTTGCAACCGCACCGCAGCGAGACCTTCAAGCTCTCCCCCGATCCGCTGCTGATCGACAAGGTGCGCGACATTGTCGGGCTGTACGTCGACCCGCCCGAACACGCCGTGGTTCTGTGCGTCGACGAGAAGTCCCAGATCCAGGCGCTCGATCGCACGCAGCCACTGCTGCCGATGCGCCCAGGCCAGATCGAGCGGCGCACCCATGACTACAAGCGCAATGGCACCACTTCGTTGTTCGCCGCCTTGGACCTCAAGACCGGCAAGGTGCTCGGGCAAGCCCACCGGCGGCATCGCGCAGTCGAGTTTCGCAAGTTTCTCGACCGCATCGAGGCCAACCTCCCGCCCGCTCTCGACGTGCATATCGTCATGGACAACTACGGAACCCATAAGACGGCCCTGATCCGCCACTGGTTCGCCAAGCGCCCGCGCTTCCATCCGCACTTCACGCCGACCTACGGCTCCTGGCTCAATCTCGTCGAACGCTGGTTCGCAGAGCTGACCAACAAACAGCTCCGCCGCGGCGTGCACCGCAGCACCGCCGAGTTGCAGCGTGCCATCCGCGAGTTCATCGACGCCCACAACGCCGCCCCCACGCCCTTCCGCTGGACCAAGGGAGCTGACGAGATCCTCGCCAGTATCGCCCGCTTCGCCCACCAAACCTTCGCCGCCCACAGCCCGTAGAGTTCTGTTACGAACCATTGGGACAGGACACTAGAGCGTCACTATTTTGCGGGCACCAACGACGCTGCACGTGGCGACCAGGTAGCGGCCGTCGATGGGTTGTTTGCTATGCCCGGCCTGCGGAATTCGCAGCGCAAGCCAGAGGTATCAGAGCGCACGAGATAAGTAGCGCTCCTACCTACGGTGTTTTTGTCGCAGGTCGATCCTTGTGGCGCGCCCTTTGGCCCTGACCTCTGAGCAGGTTCTCCCGCGCCATTCCAAGTGGAAGAGGGCAGCCGAAAGCGGGCGAGACCCGGAACGAGAAAGAGAGCGTCCCACCGGGTCCGCCTGACGCCCGCTCTCGGAGATCCCGCGCACGCTCGTCAGTGCTGCCGCTGCGGCCCGATCCGCGGCGACCCTCCCGCTGTTTCTTCCTCAACCTCCCGCCGACAAGGTTTCCGGTCTCATTCATGCCGCGACGTTGCTTGCGCAGCTGCTCGGTCAGGGGCGTGCGCTCCACACTCGCGCACTTCGTTCCGCAATGGAAACCGCCTTCGCCGCCTCCGACACTTCGGGCGCCTGGGTGTGGAAGGAAGCCTATGAGGCACTGGAAGCGGCGCAAGTGCTGTTCCTGCGCAAGTCCGGTGCGGCGATGCGCGCCCGCGCAGGCTCGCCAATGGCGATGCTGGAAATGCTCACCCGGCTTGCCGAGCGGCTGCCCTCGCACACGTGACGCTCCGAGGAGTCCGAGCGGCTGCAGCAGTTCTCCACGCCCGTCATGCTCGGCTTCGTGGCCACCGAGGTGGCCGCTCTTACCTCGTCCGACCTGGTCCTGGAACCTCCGGCACAACGCCGAGCGGATCCACGACCGTCTCGACCCTGCCGTGCGGCCGAGCGTCGTTCTGATGAATCCGCCCTTCTCGGGGTTATCGTCCCCGGCGTGCAAAAACTGACGGTAAGGAAGTCAGGCTTTTTCAATCGGTTATAATATGCCTCGCAGGCATAACCAATTGAAAGAACACAATTGTCTGTTCGGCGCGATCGTTGCGGGTCCGGCCGGCCTCTCAGTTCTTACAAATGGCGCCTTTTGCCAAAAGTCGGGTCCCTCGCAAGGGTATTTCTCGCGATCTCGGGCGATATTCATGCCCCTGACCACCCGGCGAATGGTCGAGAGTGGGGAAATGGCACCAACGGCAGACCCGAATCCCGCCAGCACGACCCACCAAGCAAAGTGCGAACTCGTAACGAAATGGCAAAGCTGAGATTGGCGCTTTTTCAATGCGTTACGACACGGGGTCTATCGCAAACCCTTGAAAAGCTGGGGACTCCCTTACCGTCAGTTTTTGCACGCCAGCGCCGAGAACTCCAATTTCGCCACCTCTTTCTGCGCGCGAAATCCAGTGAGCATCGCGGCAGCGCGTTTCTTGGCGGCGGGCACTATCTACAAGCGCTCAAGTCAAGTATCGATGCCACCCGCTGCTGGCAAGTTGTGGTGCGGCGGCATGACGCCGTTCGACCCAATTCTTTCATCGATACCGATGGCGCAGGCGCGGAAGCGATCGCGGGTACGACTCTATTCGATCTAATGTAGCGGGTCGCCAACCGACACGCAGGGGAGGAACCAGCGCGTCGGATCCTCCCGGATCTTCCGCTGCAGGGCCGTGAGCCCAGCCGAGGCCAATGCAAACCCTGCCATAGTGGCAATCAGGGACCACGCGAACGAGCGCTGCACCGGGTCCGATGTGTGCAGCAGAATCATTATGAGGAAGAACAGCACGAGCGGGCTACCGAAAGTGACGAAACGCGTGAGCGCCGCGATCGGCCGCAGCACGATGAGCAGCAGGATGAAGATCGTTCGCAGCAGCCGCATCGCCTAGCCCTTCGCGCTCGCAAGCCCGGGCGGGCCGATCCAGAGCCAGAAATTGCACGCTTTCTGGCCGTTCTGCACGGCGACCTTGCTGCCGGAGCACTGCGCCCAAAGGGTCTTGATCGGGTTGTAACGCATCAGCGTGTTCCAATCGCGCACGGCACTAGCGCCTTCCTGACGCGCAACGAACTGCACGACCGGATCGGCCGTGCGGATGGTGCGCGCAGCATCGCCCTGACCCCAGGCAAAGCCGAGCGCACCACCGGTCACGAACACGACGAGCACCACACCGACGGCCAGGGCCACGGACCGGAGCCAGGCGGTTCGGGTCATCGTGCGGAATTGCTGCGCGGCCGCCGCGGCGATCGTACCTCCCGCCTGACGGGACATCTCCGCTGAGGCCTTTGCCATCTCGGCTTTGGCTGCGTTGCTCGCCGCCTGGCCCGCTTCTTTCAGCTCGGCATGGATCTCGTGAATCTCGTCGAGGCGGCCGTCGAGCATGTCAAGGCGCCGGTTGGCCAAATCCTTTTCGGCCTCGTGCATTTCTTTCTGCGCACCGTGGAGCGCCGCCATGTCGCCAACCACGTCCCGGAGCGCTGACAGCACGTGCACCAACGGATCATTCGTGATCCGCGACAGCTCGACACTCTCCGCGAGCTTCCTCGCCGTCGCGCGCAACCTCCCATCGAGATCGTGCGCGTGCCCGGCAGGTTGTGCGTCGCCGTCCGCCATCACGGCATCCAGCTCGCGATCGGCGTGAATTCCTCGTCCATCCGATTGAGCCAGTGACGAATGCGGGCGCGATCGAAGGGGCCGAGCGGCGCAGGCCCCTGCCCGTCCCGAGCCTGCGCGAAATGCACCCGCCGGCGCTCGATCTCCGCCGCCGGGCCCAGGCGGGGGAAGTGCACGATCGCTGCGCCCGCGGCTTCCGCCTTGCGGAAGACGCTATGCCGGCGGAGCACATCGAACCCCGTATCCACGGGCACTCCCGGACCGAGGAGCCCTTCGTTCAGAACGAGCATCGTCGCTCTCGGCGCGAAAGCAAGCTCCGTAAAGGTCGCAAGCGGCGAGAGGTCATCCGGTTGCGTTCCCAGGAGATAAGCCAGCACGACCTCGAGGCCCTCTTCGCCAAGCATCCCCGCGAGAGACGAGACCTCTTCGACCAGCTTCATCAGAATCGTGTCACCACCGCCGAGATCGACCAGCGCCGAAGCATCCGAGCGCGCGATCGCATCCAGCCCTCTCTGCAGCCACTGCACTCCGGCCGCGTCATCGACCGTCGGCAGGCGCTGAACGCCCTCGATGTAGCTGGTGAGGGTCGCGTTCGTGCGGTCCATGTCGATACAGACCACGGGCGCCGATGCGGCGGCCGCCTTTTCCGCTATCCAGCGGATCAAAGTCGTCTTGCCGGTGCGGCCGCGTCCGACGAAGAACCAGACCTTGCGCCGTTTCGAGAGATCCAGCTTGACCGGCCGCCCGCGCGCCCCCTGCCCTGCGCTCACGGCTGTTCGCTTCAGCCCCACCGGCACTTCGGGAATCGCTTCGGCATCCTCGGCGAGCGGCACCGCCGACACACCCGCATGTGACTTCACATCATCCATTCGGTGCATCCTTCGCTCTCTTTGGCTTTGCAGTCCGCTGTGCCAACTCGGCCACCTCGCGCGCCGCGGCGGCTTCCGCGGAACGCGGCTGCCATCCCCTCAGCCGGCTGGGAATGGGCTTGAGCTCGACATCGCTCTGCTCGCCCAGATCGAATTCAGGTTCGATCGGGACCGGACGCGCCGGCCTCGCGCGCGACGCCGGTTCGACTCCCGATCCATTCCCGCCGCGAGTGTCACGCGACTGAAACATGCGATCACTCTCGGCACCGGCACGCGGGACCATGCCTTCCGCCAACCTTCTACGGGCCGCCGCTTTCTTCTCCCTGGCGATCACCGCGCGGGCGCGCTTCCAGCATTGGCGCACGTTGTCCGGGTTCAGTGATTGCCCTCTTCCATTCCGGAAACCCTGCTTATCGACATAGGCGCAGAAGCTGGCCCAGTTCACACGCGTCCTGGACAGCATCGCGGCAAGCTCGTCGTGATGTTCGATCATCCAGACGACCAGCGGCGCACGCGCGCCCGGCGCCCTCAGCGCCACTGCCAGTTCGTCGAGATCGATCCGTGGCTTTTCGTTCATCGATCACATTGCAGATAGCTGGTCATAAGAGTCTGGTCAAGAATCCGATAGGGATCTGGTGAAGATTCGGGGAATTTGGCAGTAGGAAGTGGGAAGGATCCGGGTAGGATCTGGGTAGTAAGTGGATAATTCTCCGGGTAAGAGTCGGGAATCATCCGGTGATACACTCGGGGATCCGAAGGAGGTAGTTCGGCAACAGACCATTGCACCTATGGTGCGTCATCGTGCTTGCGCGCGCACGACTCGCGCGGCTAACGTCAGACCGCGATGACGGCCCTTTCTGCTCACGAGACGCAGTCCGTTTCATACGAGCTTCAGCAAATAAAAAATGCGCTCAGACTCATGATTGAGACGCAGCGCACGCAGACCGAGATGCTGGCGAAGCTGATCGAGGCCGCGACGCCGAGCGACGAGCCACACCCGCTCGAAGAGGCAATGGCTGCCGTTGCCGCCGCACTGCGCGATCAGACGACCGTGCTCGAGCGCGTGGAGACGGAGATCGGCGGTCTCGGTGCGGAAGTAGAAGCAGGAGTCCTACGAGGCCTCGCCGGCGCTCTCGGTGTCGATACAGAGCGCTCGTCCCCGCGCAGGCGGCACACACATGCGCGGGCGCCCTCCGAAGCGACGAACACCCAACCGCGGCAGCAGAGTTCCGCCCGTGACGATCCTGGGCCTGCGACTCTGCCCGCGGCGCCGGACGCGGGATGCTGACATTTCGGGCCGGCGCGGCGGGCTCGGTCGGCGCGGCCTGCAAAATGGCCGACCACCTGATCACGCAGACCTTGCCGGCGACGACACAGGCGCTCGCGACCTACTATCAGCGCGGCATCACTGCCGGTGCGATCGAGGGCCAGGATCACGCCCAGGCCGCTGATGCTCAGGTGCCCGGCATGGCGCCGGAGCCGCGGCGTGACATGGATTCCGCTCTCGCCGTGGTGCTCGGTCTCGATCTCTCCCGGCCGCCGACCCGCGATGAAATCGCCTCTCTGCTCGCGGGCTTGCGGGCAGACGGGGACAAAATCGAGGGCAAGCAATACCAGAAGGCCACCCTCCCCCTTTCGGAGATCTTCGGTCTCGATCCGATGCGCCTCGCGACGCGCGATGAGCTCGCCCACGTGCTCGCCGGCCACCGTGCCGACGGCAGCGCGCTTTCCGAGGATGTTGCAGCACCGGCCCTCGTTCGATTCGCGAAGGCACTCGGGGCGGAGAACGGCAAGGCGGCCACGGAAACAGAGAAGGCCAACATCCTTGCCGGTCTTACGGCAAGCGGCGAGCTGCTGGATCTGCTTGCCTGGCGGCAAGTTGTGAGTCACGCGCGCACGCCGGTCGGCTACATCGATTTCACGTTCAGTGCCGATAAATCGGTTTCCCTTGCGTGGGCTTTTGCGCCGACCGAAGCGGAACGGAATTCTATCGCACAGGCGCACCGCGAGGCGGTGCATGCGGCGATGCTGCACCTCGCCGTGACCATCGGTCAGGCGCGCAAGGGCAAGGGCGGAAAGGACGGCAGGGAGTTGGGCTCGATCGGCTGGATCAGCTTCGATCACTATGCCGCCCGGCCGACACTCGAGATTGCACACACGAAACCGGACGGCACGGTGGAGACCGAGCTCGTCACGGTGAAGGTCGCGGGTGATCCACAACTGCACACGCACGTCGCGGTGCCCAACGTGGTGCTCTCCCCGAACGGCAGCGTGGGCTCACTCGATACAATGCGGATGCACAGCCGCATCCACGAATGGGGCGCGATCTACCAGGCCCATCTTGCCCAGAACCTGCGGGCACGGGGCGCGGAGGTCGTGCTGGACGAGACGCTGGGCGCGGCAAGGCTCACCGCCGTTCCGGAACAGGTGCGGGCTGCGTTCTCCAAGCGCACGCGTGATGCAGCCGCGGACGCCAGAGCTTACGCAAAATCCGCCGGCGCCGACTGGGATCGCATGTCCCCCGTAGAGCGGATCAAGTTGCTCAAAGGTGGTGCCTTCGCCAGCCGCACCGCCAAAGGTGACGATCTCAGCGATTTCGCTTCCTGGCAGCGCCAGGCCGAGGCCCTCGGCTACCGGCACGAGAGCGTGCTCGACCCGAGCCGCCCAGTGCGACAGCTCGCCGAGCGGGAACGCATCGAGCAGGCCTATGCTGCCGGTTCCCGGATGCTGGCGCATGAGTTCGGCCGCCGGGCCGTCATCAAGGAGGAAGACGCGCGGGTCGCTGCGGCGCGCGGGCTGATCGCAACAGGCATCGGCGCGGCGGAGGATGTCGATCTGGTGCGCCAGACCTTCACCGAGCGCGGGATCCTCGAAAGCGGTGTCGCAGAGCGCAGCGGCAGCACCGCGACCACCACCCTGATCGCGGTGCCTGTCAGTGTTCCCGATCCGCACAACGAGGGTGCCGTGGTGACCGAGGAGCGACTCACCACCAAGGCGCACGTTGCGCAGGAGAGCGAGCTGCTCGCGCTGGTCCGCAAGCACGGCAGAGACCGGCGCGGTCTGCTGACACCCCCGGAGATCAAGCGCGCGGTGGAAGCCTCCGGGCTGGATTTCTCGGGCGAGCACGGGCGGGCGCAACGGCGCCTCATCAACCATCTCGGCATGAGCGGGCGCTTCGCCGTGGCGATTGGGGCTGCCGGCAGCGGAAAGACGACGCTGCTCAGACCTCTTGTAACGGCATGGCATGCCAAGGGCGCGGACATCCACGGGATCAGCCTCGCCTGGCGGCAGGCGCGCGATCTGCTTGGCGCCGGACTCAAGCAGGACGCCGGTGACACGTTCTCGGCGACGAGCGTTTTCCTGCAACGCGCGCAGTCGGGGCGGCTTTCCCTGAGCCACAAAAGCGTGGTGATGATCGACGAGCTTGCGACGATCGGCGCGCGCCAGCTCCTCGACCTGCTCCGCCTGCAGGACCGTTATGGGTTTCAAATGGTGGCGATCGGTGATCCGAAGCAATGCCAGGCGATCGAAGCGAGTTTCGTTACCGGCCTGATCGAAAAGGCGCTCGGCTCGATCCCGTCGATCGAAACGACGGTTCGCCAGACCGATGCACGGGCACGCGAGATCACCACCCTGCTCCGCCGTGGCGAGGCCGCGGCGGCCTTGGAAATGAAGCGCGAGGACGGCACTGCCGAGATCGTGCCGGGCGGGTACCGGGAGATCATCGCTCGCACCGCCGCCCTCTGGCACGAATGTCAGGCTGCCAATGCTGGCCGCCGCAACTACACGGTCACGGTAAGCGCGCCGACCAACGACGATGCCCGGGCCATCGGCGAGGCGATCCGTGCACGGCTGCAGGCGGCGGGCGAGCTCGGCCGGAACCGCAGAGTGCTCGAGGCGAGCGACCCGAACGCCGGTACCGATTACAAGCTGCCGCTTGCGATCGGCGATCGTATCCGGCTGTTCCGGCGGACCAACGCAAGTCTCGGCGAGGGGCGTTCCGGGGTAATCGGAGACAACGGCTCCCTCCTCGAGGTCTCAGCCATCCGCCCCGCAGGCCTCGTACTGCGAAACGAAAAGGGCACCGAAGGACTGGTCAGGTGGGAGACCCTCGCTGATGTGAGGACGGGGCGCGTGCTGCTCACTTACGGCTACGCGATGACGACAAACACCGCCCAGGGCGTGACCTCGACCGAGCACGTCTTCGTAACACCGGGCGGCTCGCAAGCGACCGAAGGGCACAAGGCCTACGTTTCCGGCTCGCGGCATCGGGAACGCGACTACTGGCTCACATCCGAAGGCGCCGAGAAGCAGGAGGTCGTGAACCGCCGGCCGCTCGGCGATCCGCGACCGGTCCGCGAGCCGGATCTCTGGATGAACTGGGCGCGCAACATCGGCCGCCGGCCCGAAAAGCTGAATGCTACGGACATCGTCAGCCAAGCGGACCAGGTCCGCCGCGATGCTGCTCGCGACTTCCTCAAAGGGCTCGCCCGGCACGAAGCGAAGTTGGAAAACGGCGCGCGACGCGATGTGCTCCTTGGGAAATTCCTCGATGCCCGCGCGCGCACGCAGGCTCGGGAGAACGGATGGTTCGTGCATCAATTGGAGGCGGCGGTGCGGCAACGGTGGGGCACAATCGCGCGCATAGCAGAGGCTTCTGACCAGGTGCGCAGGATGGTCACCCATCACCTCAGTCGGGCGCGTCCGATCATCGCGCGCGCCAGCACCGACCTGCAGCACCGGCTCGCCAATGTGCTCGGGCGCGAGCGGATGCGCGCGGTACGCGAGGCCGAAGCGAAGGAGCATGATCGCCGTCTCGCACGCAATTACGATCAGGGTCTCTCGCTGTGAGCGGAACGCCTCTTTGGGTTGCAGCCATTTTCAGAGCGGCCTGTCAGCGTGCTACGCGCTTGCCCCGACGCCGGGTTTCGACCGAAGTCAGTTCTTTCGTCGACTGCGTCGAGACGACCGCAGTTGGCCTGAGCCGGGCCGACTGCTTTGAAATGGGCAACGTCACCATCGGACGCTCATCCATGGAACTTCCGGATGCTGGTTTGCGGCCCTGTCGGCGACTCCTAACGGGATATCCAGATCCGCAGCCGGCGGCTGTCGGAAGACCTCGCCGTCGAGGATTTCGCGCAGCTGACCAAGCCGGCGTTGATGAAACTTGAGCGCACCTGACAAATTGCGTGGTGGAGCCCCTTCCATCAGCTACCAAGGGGGGGAGCCGTCACCGGATCCTCCGGGCCGACAGCAGAGTGGCGCCTCTCTCGGCTCGAAAGTTGCTAGGAAACGCCTCGCCAACAAACGTGCCGCCGGGTACTCGCTGAGCCCTTCCGCCAGGGGGAAAACCCCGTTCGCTCGTATTGGCCGATGCCCTGACGCAGCAACCGCCGAAATTCGGACGCCATGCAAGGCGATCCAAGAAAGTCTGCCGGACCGGACTAGCATATCGGATCAATATTTGAAGCGGCTGGCCATTCCTTGAGCAGTCGGTGCCTCGATTTTGTGCGGAGGGCAACGAGGGACAGCCAAGCCGTCCAGCGCCAAACCACAATAATGTCCTCAAAAGCAAACTGATAGAGCGCTCACTGCTGCCGGTCACCAGATTGTGCACAATCTGGCACGATTTATGCACGAGATCGCCAGCCACGGACGGAGTTTCGACATCCGGGCGTCAGTTTGTGCACATTCTTGGCTGACCTGGGCGCAGTTCATAGGTGGCCCACGAGCCATCAAGGAGGGAGACGAGAATGGTTTCAATGAGATACATGAGCCTGAAGCTCGCTCCATGCGCGCTCGCGATGTTGCTGCTCGCCAGCGCGCCGAGCTTTGCCGGAGGCCGGACCATCGCTCAAATCAAAGCCGCCGGCGAACTCAGGATCGGCGACGAGGCGAGTTACGTCCCGTTTGCCTTCCGCCAAGGCGGCCAGATCATTGGCTACGACATCGATGTCGCCGAGCGGTTCTGCAAGGATCTGAAAGTCAGGTGCCGCGTCGTCGATACCGTCTGGGCGGGCATCATTCCCGCGCTGCTCGCCGACAAATTCGACATCATCATGGGCCAGCTGGACTATGAGCCCGACCGCATGAAGAAGGTAGACTTTTCCATACCCTACGTCGACGCGTCGCAGGCCATGCTGATCCGGGCCGCCGATGCCACCAAGATCAAGTCGCTCGACGATATGTCCGGCAGGATTCTCGCGGTCAAGCTCGGTTCGCCCGGCGCCGATCACATCACCGAAATCAAGGCCCAGATCGTCAAGGCCACGGGCAAACCACTCGCCGGCGTGCGGACCTTCGACGACCACCCGGCCGCCTATCTCGCTCTCGAGGAGGGACGCGTTGACGGGGTCCTCAACTCCTACACCACCCTCGCCGTTCTGCTCAAAGACCAGCCCGGAAAATTCGCCATTGTCCGCGGCATCGGGCCGCAGAACTGGGCCGGAATCGCAACACAGAAGGGCGACACGAGTCTCATCGACTTTCTCAACAGCGAGATCCGCAAGATGGAAGCGGACGGCTCGCTTGCCAGGCTGCAGATCAAGTGGTTCGGCCGCAGCATGACTCTCCCCG
>Ga0335075_10007212_pt1 | contig 17106 bp, 17 predicted proteins | sample Lox_Sample_24_FD_206723 | JGI IMG/M metagenome (GOLD analysis project Ga0335075, IMG submission 206723) | Soil microbial communities from Loxahatchee National Wildlife Refuge, Florida, United States - Lox_Sample_2.4 | ecosystem: Environmental > Terrestrial > Soil > Wetlands | place: USA...
CTGCTCGTCTGGGCCGGCTACGCGTACCGCGGCGTGGTGATGCATGCCTGGCCGCCGAGCCAGCGCCTCTACGCCCTTCTCGGCCTCGGCCCGACGCGGCCCTGACGCCTTCTCTCACGCCGCCCGCTCCGTCGAGCCGAAGCTAGAACTGCTTGAGCAGGCGGTCGATGTAGTCGCGGTCGGGCACCGGCAGGTCGGGGTTGGCCTCGCGGCTGCGCAGCTCCTGCTGGATCGCGCGTGCCTCGGCGGCGACGTCGCCGTTCGGGATATTGACGAAGCCGTTGGGGTTGCCACCGTCGATCTGATCGCCGGTCGGCCGCCCCAGCGGGTCGAGCCCGATGCCCGGCGCGCGGCCCATCTCGCCCTGGCCCGGGTTGGCCCCGAACGGACCGCCCTCCATCAGGAAGCCTGCCCCGCCGGCGCCGGGCTGCATGCCGGCCGTGCCGGCCTGGGCCGCCATCGCCGACATCGCCTGACGCCCGCCCTGCTGGAGATAGGCGATCGCCTTGCGCTCGGCGGCAGCGGCCGGCTGATCCTCACCGGCGCCGAGCGCGCCGGCGGCCCCGCGCATGGCGATATCGGCCTTGCCGAGCGCCGGCGGGATCTTGCCCATGGCGTCGGAGAAGCTGCTCATCATCACGCCGAGCACCTGGCGCAGCGCCTGCTGGACCGTCTGGTCCGCGCGGCGCCCGGCGGCGGCGCCTTGCCCCGGGCTCTGGGCAGACCCCGGGGAAGCAGGCGCGGCGTCGGGCGAAGTGAGCCGGGCCTCGGCGCGATCGAGGAGCCCGCCTTCGCGCTGGACGACGTCGCCGAGCGCGGACAGGGCCTGCTGGCCCTTCTGCATTTGCATCGCCCGCGCCATGTCCTCGGCCGTCAGCGGCCGGGCATTCTGCAACTGGCGGAGCAGGTTCTGCAGCTCGGCCATCTCCTGCCGCGCGGTCCCGAGATCGCCCCGGGCGATGGCCTGCCGCATCGCCTCTGCCATCCGCTGGAAGGTTTGTTCGTCGTACTGCCGGGCGGCGAGCTGGTCGGGAAGCTTCAGGCTGTTGGGCGTGAGGTTCCGGGCGAGCGCCTCGATCTGCCGGTCGATCGCCTGCTCCAGGGCCGCGATCCGCCGGTCGATCTCCTTCTGCTGCGGCCCGCCGGGGCGCCCGGCCTCGGCCAGCGCCTGCTCGAGCGCGCGGGTCGCGGCGGCGAGCGCGCGGGCGGTCTCGGCGGTCGGGCCTTCCTCGTAATGCCAGGCGAGCTGCCAAAGCCGGTCCTCGGCGCGGCCGACGGCGGCGGGAGCGAGATCGCGCGCCAGCAACGCCGCGATCGCGCGCATGTTGAGGAAGGCGCCGAGATCGCCGTTGCGCGCCGCCGGCGTCGCGGAGAGCGCATCGAGTGCGGCGATCGCGGGCTCCCGCGCGTCCGGCTGGAGGACCAGCTCTTTCCGCACCGCGATCAGCGCGCGGGCGAGCGGGTTGCGGAAGGCGATCTCCGGGAGGTGGAAGCGGACGGTGCCGCTTGCGCCGGCCAGCCCGGCGCCGTTCAGGGCGTGGAGCCGGGCGGTGACTTCGAGCCCGGCCCAGGGACTCGCGGTGAGATCGGCGAGCGCGGCACCGCCCTCGTCGCGCGGGTCCCCGCCGGTGAGCGGGATCGGGACGGTCAGGGCAGGCGCGCCCGGCCGCGCGGCGAGGTGCAGCACGGCGCTGAGGCGCGTGACGCCGTAAGTGTCATGAGCGTGCCAGGGAAAGCGCGTGTCGGTGCTGCGCTGATCGGGACCGGGCAGCCCCGTGAAGCGGACGGTGGGAGGCGTGGCCGCGATCACCGAAAGGTCCCAGGCGCCGAGCACTGCCCCGCGACGGGTCAGGCTGAGCCGGCCGCTCTCGGCGAGCAGGGTGGCGGCGCGGTAGCTGGACGGGCCGAGCTTGTCGAACGGGACGGAGTGGCCGGCGAAGGCGAGGCGCGGGGCGCCGCTGCCGCCGGTCAGGCTGACCGCGAGGCGCGAACCGGCAGGCACGGCAAGCGGGCCGCCGGGAACGCGCAGGAAGAGAGGCGGCAGGTGGGTGTAGGCAGGGGGGGTGATCCAGCCGGCGAGCTCGGGCACCGTTGGTGCCGCCCCCATCGGGACGACCGGCGTGAAGGCGGCGGCCAGGCGGTCGAGCGAATCGGGTCCGCCGACGCCGATGCCGGCGACGAGACCGACGATCAGACCCATCCGGAGCGCGCGAGGGTCGCGCGCGGCGAGGTTGGGATGCGGCAGCCCGACGCGGATCCGGGCGAGATGCGCGGCCATGCGCGCGCGGTGGGCCTGCCAGAGCAGGCTCGCCGTGGCGCCGGTGACGGCAGGCCGGTCCGCGATGGCGGCGAGCGGGCGATGGACGAGGTGGTTCGTGAGCTCGAGCCAGCGATCGGCGGCCGGGCGGGTCGGAAAGGAGAAGCGGGCGAGGCTGCGCCCCGCCAGCGCGGCGGTGCCGGCGGCGAGCAGAACCAGGAGCAGGAGGTGCGGCCAGGGCGGCAGCAGCGAAACGAGGCCGAAGAGCGCAGCGGCGACGAACAGGCCAAGGAGCCCGAGCGGCGGCCAGAGCAGCGGCCACAGGCGCTCGAAGGCGAGCGCGAGCCGGGCGGCCAGGCGCTGCCGCTCGAGCCGGGCCGTCGCGTCCGCCGCTGGACTCACAAAGCCACCCTCCTTCAGGGACTCGCCTTCAAGGTTAGCTTATGTGGGCCCGCTTCCGTGAAGGAAAAGCTTCGGAGCGGCGCCGTCAGGGATCGTTCGAGATCGCGGCTTCCGGTCAGTCGGAGGCACCCCAGGCACCGGCCGGCGCGGCTTTCGGGAACCGGAGCGGAGCGGCCCTTTGGGCCGTGAGCACTGGAAGCGCAGAAAGCCACGGCGGACGACCACCGCACTAGCATTCCCCGAGGTCTCTTAGAGCCAGTCCGGCACCTGCTCGTCGGCCCAGAGATCGGCGAGCGCCTGGCGCGGGCGGATGAGCGCCCAGCGCTCGCCCTCGACCATCGCCTCGGCGGCGCGCGGCCGCGCGTTATAGGGGGAGCTCATGACGCTTCCGTAGGCGCCGGCATCGAGGATCGCCACGCGCGCGCCGGGGGCGAGCGGCGGCAGGGCGCGGGCCAGGCCAAAGACGTCGGCGCTCTCGCAGACCGGGCCGACGATATCGATCGGCTGGGGTTCCGACGCGGCCGAGGCAGCGGCGAGCGGAACGATGCCGTGCCAGGCGTCGTAGAGGGCGGGACGGATCAGATCGTTCATCCCGGCGTCGAGCACGACGAAGGGCCGCTCCGGGCCGGGCTTGACGCGGACCACGGTGGCGAGCAGCAGCCCGGCCGGCGCGAGGAGCCAGCGGCCCGGCTCGAGGAGAAGATCGAGATCGAGGCTGCGGAAGGCGCCGGCGAGCGCGCCGGCGAGCGCGTCGGGGGTGGGCGCGGGCTCGTTGCGGTAGGGAACGCCGAGGCCGCCGCCGCAATCGACGCGGGGGACCGCGAGGCCGGCGGCGCGGAGCTCCCGGACGAGGCGGGCAAGGACGGCAAAACTCTCGCGGAAGGGGGCGAGCGAGAGGACTTGGCTGCCGATGTGGAGCGCCAAGCCCACCGGGGCGATCCCGGGAAGTGCCGCGGCCTCTGCATAGAGCGCCGGGATCTCGGCCGCCGGGATGCCGAACTTGTTCTGGGCGAGGCCGGTCGTGATCTTGGCATGGGTGCGCGCGTCGATGTCCGGGTTGACCCGAAGCGCCACCGGCGCGGTGCGGCCGAGGCGCTGCGCTACGCGTGCGAGCGCGCGGAGCTCTTCGGCGCTCTCGACATTGATCTGGCCGATCCCGGCCGTGAGCGCCTGTGCCAGCTCCTCCTCCGTCTTGCCGACGCCGGAGAAGACGATGCGCTCGGGAGCAATACCGGCGGCAAGCGCGCGGAAGAACTCGCCCTGGCTCACGACGTCGGCGCCGGCGCCGAGGCGGCCGAGAAGGTGGAGCACGGCGAGATGGTCGTTCGCCTTGACCGCGTAGTGGATGTGCGCGGCAAGCCCGGCGCCGTCCAGTGCGGAGGCGAGCGCTGCATAGCGGGCGCGGATCGTCGATGCCGAATAGACGTAGGTGGGCGTGCCGAGTGCGGCGGCGATCGCGGCAAGCGGCACCCCTTCGAGGACGAGCCCGTCGATCGCGCTCCGCGAGAGGAAGGGGCGGCCGGCAATCAGTTCCGCCGGGGTGGGGTCGGCGGCGGTGTCAGGCGGCAGGGAGCCATGCATGGAGGCTTCGGTCTTGTTGATCGGCCTCTCTAGCGCGTGGTATCGAGGGGCGTCGAGGAGGAGGGTGCGATGATCAAGCGTCTGTTCCTTGCGTTGGCCATTCTGGCTGCCATCGGCGGCGTTGCCTCGTTGTTGAGCCCGACCGCTGCGGCCGCCTGCCAGTACAAGCACACGAGCTGATAAGCGCGCGCGCCGGCGGCGGCTGAGGGCCTGCCGGCCCTGAGGGGCCGCGCGGCCGGTGCGGTGTTGCATTTTCTCACAATCGGCAATGCGGCGGCGGGTGGTATCCGGGCTAGGAACGCGACCGTTGCGTAGCGTTCCTGACTGCACAAACGGGGATTGGATCATGTCCGCTGGCGTCATGGTGCCCGAACCGGGAAACGCGCCGGTTCTGCCGCAGGGCCGGCTGTGCGTGTGGCTTGCCATCGCCGCGCCGCTGCTGGCGCTTGGCGCCTGCGCGGCGCCGGCGCCGACGGGACCGACCGTGAGCGTGATGCCCGGGCCGGGAAAGACCTTTGCCGCCTTCCAGGCGGACGACGCGACCTGCCGCAACTTTGCGGCGGAGCGGACGGGCGGCGCGTCGCCGGCGGCGGCGGGTGCGGCGAGCGGCGTCGCCAGCGCCGCCGTCGGCACCGGGGTCGGTGCGGCCGCCGGGGCTGCGCTCGGCTCGGTGAGCGGCAATGCCGGCGCCGGGGCCGCGATCGGTGCGGCGAGCGGACTGCTCTTCGGGAGCCTCATCGGCGCGCAGAACGCCGCCGCCTCGGCCGGGAGCGTGCAGAGCGCCTACAACATGGCCTACGCGCAGTGCATGGCGGCGCAGGGGAACCGCGTCCCGCCGCCGGCCTATCCGGGCTACTACGCCTACCGCCCCTACCCCGCGTACGCGGGATATTACTACGTCTATCCTTGAGGCGCCGACGGCCGCGCTACTCGGTCGGATAGATTTTCGGATAGTTGATCTCGTTGGCGGGTCCCGGCGGCGAGGGCGGGCCACGCTTGCCGCACGCGGCGAGCAAAGGAAGCAGGAGCGCCAGCACCAGGAGGGCCGCGATGGTCGCGCGGCCCGGCGCGATGGGGTGCTGCTTTTCGCTTCCATCGAGGGACGGCATCCCCGAGCGCGTAGCACGCCGGCCGCCACGGGTCACGGCCAGCCGTGCGTGCGGTTCTTCTCCTGGGCGGGCGAGAGCTGGTACGGACCGTCCGCCACTTGCGGCGGCGGATCGACGAAGGCCTGCGGGTCGGTCCAGCAATCGACCCAGCCGAGGGTGCGAGTGCAATAGGGAAGCGCCGGCGGTTCGGGCTCCAACGGCTTGCAGTAGCCGTGGCCCTGGTCGAGATAGAGGATCGAGCAGTCCCGGTCGGCGGCGAGCGACCAGATGACGTCGAAGAGCGTGCGGTGGAGCGCCATGATGCTGGCAAGGTTGAGCCCGGCAAAGGCGCCGACCGGCACGGTCCAGGATACGCCGCAGGCGACCAGGGGCAGGAGGAGGGCGACCGGCAGGAGGCGGCGCATGGCGCCCATTCCTCCCAGGAAGGGATGAACGGAGGGTTTTGCGCGATCGGGGGCGCGGGGACCGCGGCGAATTCCGTAGGGAATTCCCCTCTCTCCGGATCGGCTTTATGGTCCGGCGCCCGCCTTTGGCGAGGGGAGTGACTTGGTCGATATCTTCGAAGAAGTCGAAGCGGATCTGCGCGCCGAGCGCATGCGGGCGCTGGCGCTGCGCTACGGCAAGTTCGCGGCCGCCGCGGCCGTTGCCGTCGCGCTGGGCGTGGCGGCGTGGGAGGGAATGGCGTGGCAGCAGGCGCGCCGGCAGAGAAGCGTCGCGATGGCGTACTTCACGGCCGCGCAAGAGGCGGTGGCCGCAACCCCCGCCGGATCGGGCAACGCCAAGGCGGAGGCGGATTTCGCCCGCCTGGCCGGGAACGACACGCCGGCCGGCTACCGCACGCTGGCGCGGCTGCGCGCCGCGGCGCTCGCGACCGATGCCGGGCAGAACAAGCTGGCGCTTACCCTCTGGCAGGAGGTGGCGAACGATCGGGACGCCGATCCGCTGCTGGCGGGCCTGGCGCGGCTGCTCTCCGTGACCCACCGGATCGACGGGGTGAGGACCGAAGCTGAGGCGAAGCCGCTCGAGGCAGAGCTTCAGCCGCTGCTGGCCGCCGGCAACCCGTGGCGGCCGATGGCGGAGGAGGCGGAGGCGCTGATCGACATCGCGAGCGGCGACAAGCCGGCGGCGGAAAAGACCCTCACGGATCTCAGCGGCGACCCTGGCACGCCGCAGGGAGTGCGCGGCCGCGCGGCGGCGCTTTTGGCGCGCCTTTCTGAATGAGCCGCGACGCATCGCGCCGGGCCGGCGGCTGTAGCGGCCGCGCGCTCTCGCGGCGGGCCGCGCTGCTTGCCCCGCTGCTTGCCCCGCTGCTCGCCTCTGGGGCGCTGAGCGGCTGCAGCTCGTGGTTCGGCACGACGAAGACGCCCCTGCCGGGCACGCGGCTCGACGTGCTGCCGCCCGAGCGCAACCTCACCGTGGACACCGCCAACACCAGCCCGATCGTCCTGCCACCGCCGCGTCTGAACCGGGACTGGCCGCAGGTCGGGGGGAATCCGCAGCACCATATGGGCCCGCTCGCTGCAGGCACGGCGCTCAAGCTCGCTTGGCGCGCCTCGATCGGCGAAGGGGCGAGCTATCGGCGCCAGCTCACCGCCCAACCGATCGTCGCCGGGGGAAATGTCTTCACGATGGATGCCGCGGGCGTGGTGCGCGCCTTCCGCCTCGCCGACGGCTCCCGCCTCTGGCGCTTCAATACCAAAGCGAAGAAGGACCGCAGCGAGGAGCTGGGCGGCGGGATTTCCTTCGACCAGGGCGTTCTCTACGCCGCGACCGGACGGGCGGAGGTGGTGGCGATCGACGCGGCGCGCGGGGTGCTGCGGTGGCGGCGGACGATCGGCGCGCCGGCGCGGGCGGCGCCGACGATCTCGGACGGCAAGCTCTTCGTGCCGACGATCGCAGCCCAGTTGCTCGCGCTCGACGCCGCCGGCGGCAAGCAGCTCTGGTCCTACCAGGGGCGGCCCGCCCTCGTCGGCCTGCTCGGCGAGCCCTCGCCCGCGATCGGCAACGGGCTGGTGATCGCGGGCTTCGCCTCGGGCGAGCTGACGGCGCTTTCCAGCGATACCGGCACGGTGCAATGGTCCGATAACCTGGGCGCGGTGCTCGGCGCCGCGAGCCCGGCGGATCTCTCAGCGGTGCACGCGCTGCCCGTGGTCGATGGGTCGGAGGTGTACGCCATCAGCATGGGCCAGGTCCTGGTGGCCGAGGACATCCACTCGGGCCGGCGGGTCTTCTATCTCGACGTGGCCGGGAGCGAGACCCCCTCGGTCGCCGGCGACTGGGTCTTCCTGCTCACGGCCGACCAGCACCTGGCGGCGATCCAGCGCGAGGTGGGGCTGGTCCGCTGGATCACGGTCATGCCGCTCTTCACCAACCCCAAGCACGAGCGCGGGCCGATCCTGTGGCACGGACCGCTGCTGGCGGGAGGGCGGCTGTTGCTCGCGGGCGAGAACGGGGAACTCGCGACGGTGGCTCCCGAAACCGGGAAAATCCTTGATCGCGCGCGGCTGCCCGGTCCGGCCGCGCAGGCGCCGATCGCGGCCGACGGAACGGTGCTGGTGCTGCTCCGCGACGGCACGCTCACTGCGTGGCGCTGACGTGACCGGCGTGATGCTTCCCCGGGTGGTGATCGCGGGCCGTGCGAATGTCGGCAAGTCGAGCCTGTTCAACCGGCTCGCCGGGCGCCGCCTGGCGCTGGTCGGCGATGCGCCGGGCATGACGCGCGACGCGCGTGAGGCCGAGGCGCGCCTGGCCGGGCGCGCGGTGCTGCTGGTCGATACCGCCGGGTTGGAGGAGGCGGTGGCGGGCTCGCTCGGCGGGCGGATGCTGGCGCACGCCGAGGCGGCGCTGCGCCGGGCCGAACTGGTGCTGTTCGTCGTCGATGCACGGGCCGGCGTGCTGCCGCGCGACCTCGAGCTTGCGCAACGGCTGCGCCGGCTGGGCCGGCCGGTGATGCCGGTGATCAACAAGGCGGAAGGCAGAGGGGCGGCGGGCGCGGCCGAAGGCTGGACGCTGGGCTTCGGCGAGCCGCTCGCCGTCTCGGCGGCACACGGCGAGGGCATCGACGCACTGGCCGCGGCGATCGCGGCACGGCTCGCGCCGGCGGGCGAGGTGCGCGAGGCCGAGGAGCGGGCGCTCCGGCTCGCGATCGTCGGACGGCCGAACGCCGGCAAATCCACGCTGATCAACCGGCTGATCGGCGAGGACCGGCTGGTCACGGGGCCGGAACCCGGCATCACGCGCGACGCCCTGACGCTGCCCTTCACCGCCGCCGACGGCACGCTCTTCGCGCTGATCGACACCGCCGGCCTGCGCCGCCGCGCCCGCGTCTCGGCCGGCGCCGAAACGCTCGCGGCCGGAGCCGCGATCGCGGCGCTGAAACGCGCCGAGGTCGTGGCGCTGACCGTCGACGCGACCGCCGGCATCCACGATCAAGACCTCGAAATCGGCCGGCTGATCGCCGAGCAGGGCCGCGCCGCCGTCCTCGTGCTGACGAAGTGGGACGCGGTGAAGGCACGCGTCACCGTGCAGCGCGCGATCGAGGAACGGCTCGCGCGCAGCCTGCCGCAGCTCAAGGGAATGGCCGTGCTGCCCCTCTCGGCGATGACCGGCGCCGGCATGACCGCTTTCCTGCCGGCGGTGACGGAGGCGTCCGAGGTGTGGAACCGACGCATCCCGACCGCGAGCCTCAACCGCTGGCTAGCCACCGCGCTCGCACGCCACCCGCCGCCCCTGGTTGGTGGCAAACGCGTCAAGCTCCGCTACATCACCGAAGCGAAGGCACGACCGCCAAGCTTCGTCGTGTTCGGCAGCCGCGCCGACGCAACGCCGGAGGAATACCGGCGCTACCTCGCGAACGGACTGCGCGAAAGCTTCGCCCTGCCGGGCACGCCCATCCGACTCTCCTTCCGTAGCGCCGAGAACCCGTTCGCCCCGGCGGAGTAAGCAAGTAGGGCCGGGGGACGCTGTCCCCCGAACCCCGACAAGGGGCAGAGCCCCTTGGTCTTGCTACGTCGCGTCGGTTGCGCCGATGATGGGCGCGGGAGACATCGGTGTGCGCAGTGGGGGCGGGTGAGCATGCGGTTCGTATATGCGCTTCTGTTTTCGTTGGTCGGGGCGGCCGCTGCGATGGCGGCGGGCAACACGCAGGGCATCACCGCGACGACGATCAAGATCGGCATGATCGGGCCCTATTCGGGTGTGGATTCGGCATTCGATCCGCTCGACTACGGGCCCGCGGCCTATCTCCGTTATGTCAATTCCCAGGGCGGCGTGAACGGGCGGAAGTTCGACATCGTTTTCGCCGACAGCGCCTGCAACGAGACCCAAGGCATCGCAGCGGCGAAGAAGCTGATCTACCAGGACAAGGTCTTCATGATCATGGGCCAGCCGTGCAGCGGCGTGACCATGGCGATCAAACCGATGCTGCTCGCGACCGGCGTTCCCTGGATGGGCAGCGCGGCCAACCCGCACATCGCGATTCCGACCAGCCCGGGGATCTTCGCCGACGATTACAACGGCGAGGCCTCGGGCGATGCGATGGCTGCCTTCGCGATGAGCAAGCCCGGGGTGACGAAGATTGCCCTCGTCATGCACAGCAATGACTGGGCGCACGGCTATTGCGATGCGTCGAGCGCGTACATCAAGAGCCATGGCGGGAGCGTCGTCGCGACGACGATCCTCGACACGAGTGCCACCGATGCGACGGCGCAGGTGCTCCGGATCAAGGCGTCCGGCGCCCAGGCGGTGATGGGCTGTCTCTACCAGCAGGCGCTGATCGTGTTCCTGCGCGCGATGCACGAGTACGGGGTGCACGTTCCGGTGGTCGCCGCACTCGGCGCCGATTTCGACCAGGTGGTGCGCGATGTCGGCAATATCGACGCGGTGAAGCAGGTCTTCTTCCAGCCCTATCAGTTCCAGGCGCCGATCGGCCAGGGCCCGCTCAAGAAGTTCCATGACATCTTCCTCAAATACCTGGCGAAGAGCGAGCTGCCGGCGAACGGCGTACCGACCAATTTCTATTATTTCGGCGTGCCGGTGGCGATCGTGGCGGTCGAGGGATTCAAGCTCGCCGGTCCCGAGCCGACGCGCGAGAGCTGGATCGCGGCTATCGAATCGCTGAAGGGCTTCCAGACCGGCGTGCTCGCCGACACCGAGACGATGAGTGCCACCGACCATGTCGGCGTCGAGCGCATGTACGCGGTGGGGCTGAACGAGGCCGGGAAGGAGACGCTCTACGAGGCCTGGGGCAAGAAGCTCGCCGGCGAGTAGGCTCCCCAAGCGTGCTCGCGATGCTGCCGCAGCTGGTGGTGAGCGGGATCGCCAACGGCATGCTCTATGCGCTGATCGCGCTCTCGATGACGCTCGTCTATCGGGCGACGACGGTGCTGAACTTCGGGCAGGGCGACATGGCGACGGCGGGCGCCTATGCGGGCTTCGTGCTGATCGGCGCGGGCCTGCCTTTCGCCGCCGCCTTCGCCTTGGCGCTCGGGCTGCTCTTCGCGCTCGGCTTCCTGGTCCAGCGGTACCTGTTGAGGCCGATCATGCGCGGGCCGCACCTGGCGCTGGCGACGATGGCGCTCGCCGTGGGCTACAGCTTGCGTGGCGCTGCCAGGCTGCGCTGGGGCGACCAGATCGTAAACCTGCCGCGGCCCTATCCGCAGGGCGCGCTGATGCTCGGCCCGGTGGTGGTGACGAATGATGCGCTGGTGATCACCGCCGCGGTGCTGGTGCTGTTCGCGCTCATGCTGCTGCTGTTCCGCGCGAGCGGGCTCGGGCGGATCATCCGCGCGGTGTTCCAGACCGAGCGCGGCGCGGCACTGGTCGGGATCAACGTGCCGCTCTTCCACGGCATGATGTGGGGCGTCGGTGGCGCGCTGGGCGCGGCCGCCGGCGTGCTGCTCGCGATGATCGTGCCGCTGACGCCGGATATGGGCGAGTGGGTACTGGTCCGCGGGTTCGCGGCGATGACGCTGGGCGGCTTCGGCTCGCTTCCCGGAGCGGTCGTAGGCGGGGTTCTGCTCGGCGTGGGGGAGGAGGTGCTGGGGTTCTATGTCGGCACCGTCTTCACCGACGTCACGGCCTATCTGGTGACGATCCTCGTGCTGCTGATCCGCCCGCGCGGCCTGTTCGGCAGGCAGGCGCTGGCACGGGTGTGAGAGGCGCCTCGCCTGCCGCGCGGCGGATCTTCTGGCTCGTGCCGCTGATCCTGCTGCCGGTGCCGCTCGGCCTCAATCCCTATCAGCAATTCGTCGTCGATCTCGTCCTGATGTACGTGCCGGTGGCGATCGGCTTCAATGTCGTGGTCGGCAATCTCGGCCTCTTCGCCTTCTCCAACGTCGCCTATTTCGGGATCGGCGCGTACGCCTCGGGGATTTTGATGGCCAAGGCGGGGCTGCCGTGGTGGATCACGGTGCTGCCGGCGGGGCTCGCCGGCGCGCTCGCCGGCGTCGTCACCGCGGTTCCGGCGCTCCGCGGCGTGCGGCTCTTCTATCTCGCGATCATGACGCTCGCCTTCGGCGAGCTGATGCGCTGGACCTATATCCGCGCCGAGCCGCTCACCGGCGGTTCGATGGGGCTCGCTTTGCCACGCCCGCTGCTCTTCGGCTGGCCGCTCGACGATGCGCGCATGTTCTATGTCTTCCTGGCATTGGCGGTGGCCGCCGTGATCGCAACCGAGCGGCTGCTCTGCTCGCGATTCGGGCGCGCCTTCATGGCGATCCGCGGCAACGAGACGGCGGCGGCCGCGATGGGCATCCCCACGGAGCGCTTCATCGTCATCGGCTTCGCCTGGAGCGGGTTCGTCGTCGGCGTCGCGGGCGCGATGTACGCGGCGCTGATCGGGCATCTTTCCCCGGATTCCTTCAACCTCACCGAGCTGATCCTCGAATTCGCGATCATCATGGTGGGCGGTCTCGGAAGCCAGCTCGGCTCGGTGCTCGGCGCGGCGGTGCTCACCGCGCTGCCGCAGGTCCTGACGAGCTGGCCCGGCTCCGAGGAGTTGGGATTCGGGCTCTTGATCATCCTGGTGACGCTCTTCCTGCCGCGCGGACTGGCGAGCCTGCTCGCACGGTGGCACCCGATTTTTCGCGACCGGTACCTCGTGGAGTAGGTGGGGCGGAGTAGGAGGGTGGAGCTGCTCGAGCTGGCCGACGTCAGCGTGCATTTCGGGGGCGTGGCTGCGGTCGACCGCGTGTCGCTCTCGCTGGCGCCGGGCGAGATCGCGGCCCTGATCGGGCCGAACGGTGCGGGCAAGACGACGCTCTTCAATGCGATCGCCGGCAATGCGCCGGTGAGCGGAGGGACGATCCGCTTTCGCGGCGAGGAGATCCAGAATCTTTCACCGCACGCGATCGCCGGGCGCGGCATCCGCCGCACCTTCCAGAACGGCGGGCTGTTCCCTGATCTTTCCGTGATCGAGAATGTGTTGGCCGGGATGCACACCGAGATCCGGAGCGGCTTCTTCGCGCGCGTGCTCGGCGCGCGGGGCGCGGCGCAAAGCGAGCGGGAGGCGGGCCGGCGGGCGCGCGGGCTGCTCGAACGGATGGGGATCGGCGCGATCGCTGAAGAGAGCGCGAGTGGGCTTTCCGGCGGCCAGCAGCGGATGGTCGAGATTTTGCGCGCGGTTGCCGCGATGCCGCCGCTCGTGCTGCTCGACGAGCCGGCGGTGGGGCTTGCGCCGCCGGCGCGCGAGGCACTCGCGGCGCTGGTGCGGCGGCTGGCGCGCGAGAACGGCATCGGCGTGCTGCTGATCGAGCATGCGATCGAGCTCGTGATGCAGGTGGCCGACCGGGTGATCGTGCTGAGCGAGGGAAGCAAGGTCGCGGACGGCGCGCCCGAGGCGGTGCGCGCCGACCGCGCGGTGCTCGAAGCCTATCTCGGCCATGCCTGAGGCGCTGCTCACCGCGCGCGGGATCGTTGCGGGCTATCCCGGCAAGCAGATCCTGTTCGGGGTCGATCTCGAGGTGCGCGAGGGCGAGGTGGTGGCGCTGCTCGGCGCCAACGGGAGCGGCAAATCGACGCTGCTCAACACGATCTCCGGCTTCGTCCGCCCGAGCGGCGGATCGGTGCGGCTCGCCGGGATCGAGCTCGCCGGCGCACCGCCGCACCGCATTTTCCGCCACGGCATCGTCCAGGTCTCGCAGGCGCGCGACCTCTTCCCGGAGATGACGGTCGAGGAGAATTTGCGGCTCGGCGCGGTGGTGCGGAAAGGCCCGCGCGAGGCGCTCGAGGTGGAAGTGCTCGCGCGCTTTCCGCGGCTTGCCGAGAAGTGCCACCGGCCGGTGGCGCTGCTCTCGGGCGGCGAGCAGCAGATGGTGGCGATCGGGCGGGCGCTGATGGCGCGGCCGCGCCTGATGCTGCTCGACGAGCCCTCGGGCGGGCTCGCGCCGCTTCTGGTTCAGGAGATCGCGGCGATCATGAAGGCGCTGAAGGCGCGCGGGACGACGATGGTGATCGTCGAGCAGAACATCGCGCTGGCGCTTGCGGTCGCCGACCGGTTCCTGATCCTGCGCGACGGGCGAGTGGTGGAGCGCCACGATGTGGGCGCGGCGGCCGGCAGCGCCACGCCGGTCGAGGAGATCGTCCGCGCGATCTATTTGTGAGGACGAAGCGCCTCAGCCGATCACCGGGCCCGGGATGAGATTCTTCCATTGCGTGAACCGTCCGGCGGAATCGCGGGCGACGTACCAGGCCTGGAACCCGGCATCAGGGTGGCGGATGGAGAGTTCCCGCTTCAGCTCGGTGACGTCGGCCATATGGGCGTCGAGCTCGAGCTTCGGGTTATTGTACACATCGTCGCCGTAGGCGATGCGCAGCGCGCCGCAGTTCGAGTGATCGACCACCACGAGGTTCTCGATCCGGTGCAACTGGATGGTGGCGCTGAAATTGTCCCAGAAGGTTTCCCCCCACGTCGAGGGGAAGGCGGGTGCAACGACGCCGACGGCGGCGCCGGCGATGGTGAACTGGCTGTACTTGCCTTCGAGGCCGATGCTGTGGCTGTCCGGGATCGGTTTCGTCATCCAGCCGGCGATCGGCGCCTGGGTGCGCGGATCGACGCAGGAGAGGAGCATCGCCTTGTAGGGCGCCGCGGCCTGGGCGCGGGCGCGGCCGGGCGCGAGCGCGAGCCCGGCGGCGCCTGCGGCGGCCACGCGCAGGAAGCTCCGGCGGCCGAGGCCCGGGGGAAGCATGGGCGCACGGCAATGCGCACAGAAACCGGAACCGCTGACCAGGACCATCGTCTCCTCCCTTGGAAGCCGCGCGTCGTGGGCGCGCGTGTGTCGTTTCGAGGATAAACGGTTGGCGCGCGAAAGAGAACTTCGTCCGCTGCGGGCCAAGGCTCTCCGGGGCGGCGCCGGGATTGACGCGGCGAGACCGATGACCGCCCGATTCGGACGTGGGGCGAGGTTGCGGGAACAGGCGCGAGCCTGTTCAATCTCCATGTTGCCAATCTCCGAGGCGAATGATGACTGCGAAAGCAGAATCCTCCGTGCGTGTGGACGGGCTTCGCTTCCGCTGCCGCGTGGACGGGGAGGAAGGCGCGCCCTGGATCGTCTTCAGCAATTCCCTGCTCACGGATCTCTCGCTCTGGGACGAGCAGGTGGCCGCGCTCGCGGACGAGTTCCGCATCCTGCGCTACGATCAGCGCGGCCATGGCGGGACCGAGGTCCCCGAGAGCCCGGCGACGATCGACCAGCTCGTGGCGGATGCCGCTGCGCTGCTCGACGCCTTCGCGATCCCGCGCGCGGCCTTTGTCGGCATCTCGCTTGGTGCGGCGACCGCGCTCGGCATCGCGGCACGGCTTCCCGAACGGATCGCGCGCGTGGTCGCCTGCGACGGGCAGGCGCGCACGCCGCCGGGTGGTGCTGCGGCGTGGCAGCAGCGGATCGATCTCGCCGCCGAGAAGGGAATGGAGGGGCTCGTCGAGCCGACCGTGAGACGCTGGTTCCCGCCTTCGTTCGTCGCCGCCGACGGCGCCGGGCTGAACCGCGTGCGCGCGATGATCCACGACACGCCGTTCGGCGGCTTCGTTGTCTGCGCGCGGGCTTTGCAGAATTTCGATCTGACCCCTGCCCTCCCCGACCTCGCCCAGCCGGTCCTGCTGGTCGTCGGCGAGGCGGACGGCGCATTGCCGCAGACGATGCGCGCGATGCAGGCGCAGATCCCCGATTGCGAGCTCGCCGTCATTCCCGGCGCCGGGCACCTGGTGAACATCCAGGAGCCGGATCTCTTCAACCGCGCGCTGTCGCCGTTTCTCTCGAAAGGTGGTTCGTAGGAGCGGCCGGGTCCGGTTCCTCCGCCAGCGGCCCGAGGGCGGCCCTTATGCCGAACTCACCCGGCAGGGAGCCGAGCGGAAAAAGCCTGGTCACATGGCCCATCTTGCGCCCGGGCCGCGCCTCGCGCTTGCCGTAGAGATGGGGAATGAGGCCGGCCGAGGCGAGAATCTCGGGCCAGAGCGCCGCTTCCTCCGGGCCGACCAGGTTCTTCATCACCGCATCCGAATGGCGCATCGGTTGCGGCAGCGGCAGGCCGGCGACCGCGCGCACGAAGAGCTCGAACTGGCTCGCCGGACAGGCATCGATCGTCCAATGGCCCGAATTGTGCGGCCGGGGCGCGATCTCGTTCACCAGCACGCGGCCGCCGGAATCGACGAACATCTCGACCGCGATCAGCCCGACGAGATCGAGCGCCTCGGCCACGCGGAGCGCGATCGCGCGCGCCTCCTCTGCCGTCTCCTCGGCGATCGGCGCGGGGGCGAGGGTGAGATCGAGGATGTGGTGGCGATGGCGGTTCTCGACCGCATCGAAGGCGACCGCCCGCCCGTCCTCGCCGCGGGCGGCGATGACGCTGATTTCGCAGGCGAAATCCACGAACGCCTCGAGCACCAGCGGCTTCGGCGCGAGTGCGGCGAAGGCCTCGTCCAACTCGCCGGGGCGGGTGATCAGGCGCTGGCCCTTGCCGTCATAGCCGAGCCGGGTCGTCTTGAGCACGGCAGGAAGCCCGACCGCCTCGACCGCGCGGCCGAGCCCGGCGCGGTCGGTCACGCTCCGCCACGGCGCGGTCGGCACGCCCGCCCCGCGGAGGAAGGATTTCTCGGAGACCCGGTCTTGGCTCACGCGCAGCACCGAGGGGGCAGGCCGCACGGGCTTGAGCGCGGCCAGCAGATCGAGGCCGGCTGCGCTCACGTTCTCGAACTCGAACGTCACGACATCGACCGCGGCGGCGAAATCGGCAAGCGCGGAAGGGTCTTCGTACTCGCCGATCGTGACCGAGGCGGCGACCTGGCCGGCCGGGCTCTCCGGCTCCGGGGTGAGGATATGGCAGCGATAGCCGAGGCGGGCGGCGGCGAGCACGGTCATCCGGCCAAGCTGGCCGCCGCCGACGATGCCGATCGTCCGGTTGGGCGGCAACGGAAAGACGGACGGCCGGCTCATCCGCTCGCCTATCCCCTCGAAACCTCGGCCGCGCCCTCCTCGGGCAGCGGACCATCCGCCGGCAGCGGACCGTCCGCCGGCAGCTCCGGCACCGCCTCGGTCTGGGCGGCTCGCCAGGCATCGAGCCGGGCGGCGAGCGCGGGATCGGCGAGGGCGAGGATCGCGGCGGCGAGGAGGGCGGCGTTCACCGCGCCGGCGCGGCCGATCGCGAGCGTGCCCACCGGCACGCCGGGCGGCATCTGGACGATCGAAAGGAGGCTGTCCATGCCCTTGAGCACCGCACTTTCCACCGGCACGCCAAGCACCGGCAGCGCGGTGAAGGCAGCGC
>Ga0335075_10007213_pt1 | contig 17102 bp, 14 predicted proteins | sample Lox_Sample_24_FD_206723 | JGI IMG/M metagenome (GOLD analysis project Ga0335075, IMG submission 206723) | Soil microbial communities from Loxahatchee National Wildlife Refuge, Florida, United States - Lox_Sample_2.4 | ecosystem: Environmental > Terrestrial > Soil > Wetlands | place: USA...
CCACCTGGTCGTTGCGGCTGCGTGCGGTGTGCAGGCGCTGGCCGGCTTCGCCGATACGTTCGGTGAGCCGTGCCTCGATGTTCATGTGGATGTCTTCGAGCGCCTCGGAGAACGGGAAGTGGCCGTTCTCGATCTCCTGCGCGATCGCCGCGAGGCCGTCGCGTATCGCAACTTCGTCGGCGCCGGAGATGATGCCCGTCGTTGCAAGCATCGACGCATGTGCCAACGAGCCTTGGATGTCCTGCCGCCAGAGCTTGCGGTCGAAGCCGATCGAGGCATTGATCTCCTGCATGAGGACCGAGGGACCCGCGGCGAACCGTCCGCCCCACTGCGCATTGGCCGGCATGTTTCTCCGGTCCGCTGAATTGCTCACGAAACGAGGTCCATCATGCTGGTGGTGACGCGCCGGGCGACGCTGGTGGGCGGGACCGTAGCCGCCGTGCTGGCGCTGCGCAAACCATGTGCGGCCGCCGCAGGTGCACTGCCCGATCTAAAGCCGATCAATCCCCCGGTGGTGCCGCCGGCGATCGGCTTCGTCGATGCCGAGGGCGATTCGCACACGCTGAAGGAGTATCTCGGCTCCGGCGTGGTGCTGAACCTCTGGGCCACCTGGTGCGCGCCGTGCGTCGCCGAACTCCCGTCGCTCGCTGTGCTGGCGGGCAAACTGGCGGCACAGCGCATTGTCGTATTGCCGCTGTCATCCGACCGCGGCGGCGCGGCGGCGGTCTCGCAGTTCTATCGGGCGCATAACATCAAGAACCTGCCCATTCTGCTGGATCCGGAGGGAAACGCCATGCACGCTCTCGGGGTCAGCGGGATTCCGGTGACCTTCGTCATCGACCGCAAGGGTCTGGAGCGGGCCTCGGCTGCCGGGGGCGGGGATTGGGGCAGCGATGCTGCTATCGCTCGTGTCCGGCAGTTGGTCGAGGCGTGACCTCAGTCGCGAGACTCGGTCGGCTCGTCTGCACCACTGGTTTTTTTCGACACGAAGGACGCGAAGGTCAGAAAGGTTGTTGTTTGGCATGGCGAGAAACGCTTTCTCCGCCGCCGAATGACTGTCGTAGAGGTCGAACGCGACGCGATCTGAATGCCGCGAACTACTGTAATTGGAATGCTCTCGCTGAAGCCCGCGCGCACTGGCTGCCGCCGACCAGGCAACTCCTCGATCTGCGACCCCGGCGTATAGCCCGCGCTCTCGTCGTACTGGCCGAGTTAAAAGAACTCCGGCGAAAGGCGCATGCGATCAGGCTGATTTTGTCCCGGTGCCTCCAGTGCCAGGCTGGGACCGGCGCCGCCTGATCCGGCGGGCCGCCGACGGGCGGGATCGGTGGCGCAGGCAGGATGACGGCCGCTCCCGCCTTAAGGACCGCGAGCACAGCGTGGCGCTCCGTCATGTGCGAACACCTCCATTGATCCGCCCAGTGCCGCGTGGATCCTCCTGCGGGTTCGTGGCAGGCGGTCCGAGCGGGCCGGTGCCGGCATCGTGCCAAGCGTGCAGCGCCCAGCGGACGGTAGGGAAAGCCACCTCGTCCCAGGGTACGTGTTTCCAGGGGAACAGCGCCACCTCCAGGCTCTCGGGTCCCGCTGCGAAATGCGGTGTGACGGTCGGGTCGGCGAAGTGGGCGCGGAACATGACCTGCACCTGGCCAATCCGGCTGACACTGAACACGCCCAGGATGCCGTCGATGGCGATCTCCGCTCGGGCCTCTTCCCATGCCTCGCGGCTGGCGCCTTCCTCCAGCGTCTCACCGAATTCCAGATAGCCGGCCGGCAGGGTCCAGAAGCCAAGCCTCGGTTCGATCGCGCGGCGGCACATCAGCACCGCGCCGTCTTCGGTCACCACGGAGCCGACGACGACTTTGGGATTCTCATAAGCGATATGGCCGCATTCGGGGCAGACCAGCCGCTCCCGATTGTCCCCGTCAGGGACGCGGCGGACAAAATCCGGCATGCGGCGAAGGATGCCGGCTCAACTGACTCGAATCAATCCCCGGCGCGCAGACCCGAATCTCCCCCTCCCCTTGCGGGAGGGGGCCGGGGGGAGGGGGTGTCGGAAGGAAGCCGCGGCGAGGAAACCACCGGGAGTGCGCCTGCTCGAGGAAGCCGCGGGGCCCTGCGCCGGGGGGCCGGAAGCCCCGGCTACACCGTAAGGTCGAGCAATGAGCCACGCGGCAGAGTCCGCGACGGCGGAGTGGTAGTGCTGCCCGAGGCAGGAGCAAGCTGCGTGCTCGGCGATGCCGCCGGGGTCTGCTGCGATCGCCCGAACGGCCGCAGCATCTCCGCCTGACGGATATTGCCGACGCCCGTGGTGGTGGCGACAGTGGAGGACGAAACAGGCGAGATCATCACCGGAAGCATCATCTGTTTCGCCTAACAATCTATGAACATCCACGGAAAACGCCAAGGAATGTCATCGGGCCGCCCGGCCGCGTCAGCCGGCCGCACCTTGGCCGCCTGGGCTGCATCGCATGCGCGAGCCTGGACCCGCCGAGCACGGCGACGGCACCAGGCTGACCGAGACGGCGCAACAGATCGGCGAACGGTTCGTCGAGCGCATGCCGGCCGCTGCTCGCGCACTCGGGCCGATCCATGTGCCAATGGACAATGTCGGCCGCAACATTGGCCATGCCGGACCGAGCGCAATCTGATGAGCGCGATCTTCAGGATGCAAACGCCGTACCTCTGCGCCTTGCGGTCAGACTTCCACTTTCTTGCTGGATGCCCCGTTGACCGCCTTGCCAGCCCCTCCGGCCAGCCCACCTCAGAGCGGGTTTGGCCCTACCACTTCCCACCGGTGGTGCGCAAACAATCTGGCGCGTTCCGCGTCATTGGTCGGCCGGCGCTCAGACAGCTCCTCGACCAGGGCGCCTGCATCGGCCGGTGCATAGAGAAACAGCGCGCGGGCGGGTTCTGTGCCCGTATTCTTCCAGGCATGCGGGACGTTGCGCGGCATGAAGGCGCAGGTGCCGGGACCGCCGACCGCGACAACGTCGCCGATTTTGAAGGTGAATTCGCCAGCAAGCACCCAGGCGACCTCGTCGCTGTCACGGTGCAGATGATAGAGGCTCGTGCCGCCGGGGGGCAGAGTCTCTTCGAACATCATGATGCTCCCGCCTGTCTGGCCGCCGAGCAGCTTCAACGCAAAGGAGCGGCCGGGTGTCGGCGCGTTGAAATGCTTCCCGCCGCCCGCGGGCACAACGAAGCCCTTTGTTCTGCTCGTATTGCCATCCCTCCCTGTCACGTGATCAACCGCCAACTCGGCCATGTCCTTGTCGGCCAGCTCTTTCTTTGCCTTGTCGTTCTTCGTGAGCGCCAGGCCCATGCCGCGCATCACATTGGGCGCCTTCGTGAACTGAACGTTCGAATATTCGATCACCTCGAGCCGATTGCCCCACGGATCGAGAAAATCGAGGAATGGGCCCTCGACGAAGCGCGCACCGGCAGCTTTCGCCAGCTCGATGATGCGCCTGCGGTCGTTGACGACGAGGCCGAGATGCCGCTTCTCGACGCCGCTGACCGCGTAGTCGGGTACCAGGGGCATATTGATGAACTGGTCGCCCATGTCGATGAAGACGTTGCGCTCCCCCCGTCCGCGCAGCGTGAAATCAAAAATTCGGCCGTACCACTCCAGTGCCTCCTCGATGTTGCCGACCTCGATCGCGACATGGTTGATGCCGATGAGCCGCGGCTTGTTTCCTTCGGACATGATCGCCCTCCAACGTCGGTCTTCTCGTGGAACTATTCGAACCGTAGATGGGCATTCACGCTGTTCAAAAATAGCCATAAAGTACTGGGGCCAGTGTTCAAGGAATTCGAAATGCCGGCGCCTGGGACACCGAGTCTCGACCAGCTCGGCGTTTTCCTCGCTGTGGCGGAGACCGGAAGCTTCGCGGCGGCGGGCCGTCGGCTCGGGCGGGCCACGTCCGCGGTCAGCTACGCGATCGCCAGTCTGGAACAGCAGCTCGGCGTCCAATTATTCGATCGCGAGCAGGCGAGGAAGCCGGCATTGACGGAAGCTGGCACCGCCGTGTTGGCCGAGGCCCGCTCAGTCTCCATCGGCGTCGACAACCTGCGTGCCAAGGTCAAGGGACTGCTTGATGGACTGGAAGCGCAGATCGTTCTCGCCGTCGATGTGATGCTGCCGACGGCGCGGCTGGTCGATGCAATGCGGGCATTCGAGGAGACGTTCCCGACGGTAGCATTGCGACTATACGTCGAAGCATTGGGAGCCGTGACTCAGCTCGTCCATTCCGGCATTGCCGATATCGGCATCAGCGGAGTGGAGGTGACGCTTCCCGGCATCGAGCGGATCAAGGCAGGGGGTGTGGAACTCATTCCCGTGGCCGCGCCGGGCCATCCACTGGCCACCGGTACCCCTCATGCACCGGGAGCAGCGCGCGACTTTGTACAACTCGTCCTCACCGATCGCTCTTCACTGACGGAAGGTCGCGATTTTTCGGTGATCGGGGTCAGGACGTGGCGTCTCGCGGACCTGGGTGCCAAGCATGCATTGCTGCTTGCCGGCATCGGTTGGGGCAACATGCCCGAGCCGATGGTCCGCGATGATCTGGCGACCGGACGCTTGAAACAGCTCCACCTCTCGGAATGGTCGGGTGGCTTCTACGCCCTCCACGCAATCTACCGCACAGACACGCCGCCCGGGCCGGCGGGCGCCTGGATGATAAGACAATTTTCCGAGAGGGCTGCTTAGAGCAAGTTCGGTTGAGTGGAAACGCCCGACCTCCGTCCACCTCTCCCGCTCAGCGGGAGAGATCGCCGCGCGGCAGCGCGTACGCTGCTGATTTCCAATCATCGCGAACGTGCCCTGATGCCGCGCCAATATGACCGGTTGAAACCCGGGCGACCTCAAAGCGGTGCGGAAGTCAGGCGAGATGCCCGGCCGCTTGGGCCGACCGGCCAGACTCACACCGCGATCCCCCAACGCCGGCGCGCCTCAGAAAAGAACCTCCTTCAGAGATGATTTTCCTTGCCCCGGTCCGATTTTGTGCTCTAATGCCGCTCGTGTTCGACGCAGCGCCCCCACCGGCCGAAGCCCACGACCCCGATCCGACCGATCGGGCCCTGCCTCCGCGCGCCGGCAAGCTCCTCTGCCTCCTCCACACGTTCATCGCCTACGGCCGCAATCTCGCCGATACGCTGCGCCACCACGCCGCCGACCCGCGCGTCCTCCCTTGGTTCACCGACGTCGCCTTAACCTTCCACAGCGTTGACCTCGCCCTGATCCTCGCCCGCATCAGCCGCGGCCTGCTCCGCGCCGCCGCCCTCGAACAAAGGCTCCGCAAGCTCGCCGCTCGCGGCCAGGACCTCGATCCCGACCGCATCCGCCCGCGCAAGCCACGCAAGTCGCGCCCCCGCAAGAAGCCGGCCTCCCGCCTGCACGACCCGGCTCATGCTCCCTCCCTCGACACCCCGCCCACCCTCGAGCAGGTCGCCGCCGACCGTCCGATCGGCGCCGTCCTCGTCGATATCTGCCTCGATCTCGGCATCATGCCCGCCCAGATGGATCCTGCCACGCACGAGGAACTGCGCCGCGCCGTCACGGATTACCACGGCAGCCTCTGCACTCTTTACGTGACCCGCCTGCCCGACGCTGACCCCACCGCCATCCCCGACGACCTGCCCATTCCCTTCGACGAAGACGGCAATCCCATCATCACGCATCCCCCATGGCCAGCGCCCCCCGAATTCCCCCTCCCCTTGCGGGAGGGGGTTGGGGGGAGGGGGCCGGGCCCGTAACGCACCCCAGCGCCTTCACACACAAAGCACCGAACGGGGCTGGCGCACGGCCAGCCCCGCCGTCCTGATTCGCACAAGCGTGCGGCAGCGGCCGTTGTTGGGATCGACCGGCCTCAAGGGCTGCTGACATCAGCCCAAGAAATATGCTCCCGCAGTCACTCGGGCTTGGCAGCATCCGGACAAAGTTGGATGGCAGATATCTCGGGGCCGGTCACCAGAAAGGCGGAGAACACCGGCGATCACGGAGACGAAGTACAGGACGCTTCCGGATAGGCGCATTCCATTTTGCTGCTCCGTGGTCACCGTGTTCTCCGCCTTCCTCCGTGCTGAAAGCTTTACTTGCTGCGCGCAGGCACAAGCACCGCCCGCTCGCATTGCGCAAGTCCGTCGTGGCGCAGGAGCCTGGGCGAGCCAACTCCGCACACGAAAGCTTACGACCGACTGGCTGACCACAATTCCCGCGGCTCGCGAAGATTTTGGGCGCCGGCAACACAAGGCATTGGTCGGCTTCACCGGTATCTATTGTGACCGATACCATACCTTCGGAAACTCAGTGGCCCAGCGCGGCTTTCCTCGCTTCGGCAAGTCAGGCTCGCACCGTCACTCGGTCACTCCGCCTTGACCCGGTCGCGGCCGGCCAACGCAAGCCCCTCTGCGACCGACACGAACTCATCGCCCGCGGAGACCCGCTCTGGCCCGAAGCGGCGCAAAAACAGCCCCCGCACCGCCGGCACGAAGGAAGTGCCTCCGGTGAGAAACACACGGTCAATGTCGTTCGGCCTGACCGCCGCCGCCTCGAGCGCCGCATCGACCGCGCTGCCGATCCGGCTCAGATCCTCGGCGATCCAAGTCTCGAATTCGGCCCGGCTGATCGGTGCCTCGATCGCGAGACCCGCTTCACGGAAGCGCAAGATGGTGCGTTCCTGGTGGGAGAGTGCCATCTTCGCTGCCGCCACGGCCTGGTACAGCCGGTAGCCGTGTTCCCCCTCGATCAGTCGGATCAGCGCCTGAAGCCGCTCGGGATGCGCGGCGGTACGCGCCACCGAACCAATTTCGCGCAGCGTGCGTGGCGTACGCATCATCGAAAGCCGATGCCAGCGCGCAAAGCTGGTGAAATATTCGGGCGGAACCGGCAGCTCCTTGCCCATTATGGTATAAGTGTCGCCCTTACCAAGGCGTGGCGCAATAACGCGATCTATAATGCGATAATCGAACGCATCGCCGGCGATTCCGATCCCCGCATGGCCGAATGCCGCGATGCCTCGACCGGGGGTAAAGCGCAGCACCGAGAAGTCGCTCGTGCCGCCACCAAAATCGCCGATCAACACGGTGGTGGGCCTGGAGAGCGTGCGCATAAAGAACCATCCGGCAGCCTCCGGCTCGAGCACAACGTCCAGCACCGGGAGCGACGCGTCCGCAAAGGCGGCTCGCAATCGCCTCTCCCCGAGCGCATCATCCGCCCTCTCACCGGCGAACCGCACCGGACGTCCGGCTATGACCGTGGCCCCGTCCCCTATTGCCGGCAGAAGCTCACGCAGAAACGTCGCCACCAGCCGCTCGAGTGTATAGTTGCGTCCGAATATGCGCGTGCTTTCAAAGCTCTTTTGCGCAAGGAACGTCTTCATCGACAGTATCAGCCGACTGTCGAGCGGGTCTTCGAGATAGGCTCGAACAGCCTCCGCGCCTGCAGCATAGCGAAACTGCTGGCTCGCGCCGAACGGCTCCAGCCAGAAGCAAAGCACCGAGCGGGCGAGCGTGGCCCCACCCTCATCGAGCACCGCGATCACGCTGTTGGTAGTGCCGAAATCAACCCCGACCAGCCGCATCACGCCTCCATAAGCCCCTCCCCTTGCGGGAGGATCGAGCCGCAAAGCGGATCGATGCCGCGAAGCGAATCGATGGGGGGAGGGGACCGTGCCGGCGGTGCACCATAGTTCTTCACGCGCACCGCCACAGCCGCGCTCACCCGAAGACTACCGACCCGCCGCGGTCAATGGTCAGAATGAAACTAACAACTGATCGCTGACCGGATCGCTCAACAGAACGCGACTCTATCCATAAGCCCAGCCTCCACCGCGGCACGGTAGATCGCCGCGGCGAAACGCGGATCATCGGCGACACGCTCGGGATCTGCGTGCCGGCAGGCCCTGCCATCAGTCAGCACCTCCTCCAGCATCGGCCGATCGACGGGGACAATAACGCCACTCGTCATGGCGAATTGGTCAGGCTTATATACCCGACTCGCAAAGCACATGCCAGCCGCGCCGCTCTTCTCCAGCCCTTCATCGACCAGCCAAGTCTCTGCCTGGCGGATCAGGTCATCAATCACCAGACCGCATATGTCATGTCGGCGGGCGATCCGCCACAGCGAGAACCGCGCGCGGCACATCGCTTCCAGCACGAGCCCATCGTCCGAGTCGGATCGCAGCCCCGCTGCCCTCGTGTAGCGATCGATGGCTCGGGTTCGGCCTTCTCTGGCGGTGTGGATGGCCAGGTCGAACACCAGTGTCAACTCTTCCTCGCTGTCCGCGATCACCGTTTGACGATCCCGCATTCCCAGATGCTTCGCATGTTCCAGGATGGTGGGCTGAGCCAGAAACGTCAGGATGGTATGGTGATGATGCTTGCTGATCGAGCGCAGGTGTCGATACCGGCCCAGCACATCCCGTCGCGTCATTGTTGGGCTCTCCTTTGCAGTTTCTGGGCGTCCTGCGGGACGCCCACGCTGTGCGGTGGTGGCCAGAGTCAGCCAGAGCGGCTTCAACAGCGTCGAACCGAACAGGATGACCCGGCGCATTCGCAGCCGACTCGGTTGCCGCAAGTCTGGCCCCGAACGTCGATTCGGGGGAATGACGGCGCACCCAATTCACCTCGCCCGCTTGGCGGAAGAGGTCGCCGCGCGGAGCAAAGCGGGCGAGGGTGCCGGAGCGGGCGAGACACTCACGCGGATCGCGTCGCGACCCGACTTCCCCCGCACGCGGGAGAGGTGAAACCGGCGTTTGCCTCAGGAAATCCCGGATAGTACACCGAATGATCGCCGGCGTGGTTCGCCATTCCAGGCCGGGTAAGGCAACCGCGCGGCGCGATGAAACTATCGATCCGCCGACGCGGGCGCTCGTGCCAGCCGATGTTGAAGGCGGCGAGCTTGGGGAAGAACTCCAGGTGGCTGTACGGCAGATGATCGTGGACCCACCACGCCATCGCCCGCCAGTCTGCCCCCTCGGCGTAACGGTCGGCGAACCACGGCACGACCACGCAAGCGACGGCCCCCATACAGCCCTCGGCGTCCCGGCGGTCCCAGATGTGGCGCGCCGCATTGCGCTTGTTCGAGGCGCAACTCAGTCCATGCTCATTGCCGAACTCGTTGACCGCCGGCGAGCGGTACGCCGAACGGATCGCCAGCCTGCCGAACACGCTGACCAGCGGCTCCAGCAGTTCCTCGCAAAGTCGCCGCCCCGCCGCGATGGCGAGATCCGGATGATCCGGCATGTTGGGAATCCCATGCAGGTTGGCGATCTCGCTATAGAGGAAATCCCGCATGAAGAACGAGCGCGACAGCCTGACGCGACCGAGCGCCTCCAGGCCACGTACCGAACCGGGCTTGCGCCGGCGCGAGGTCATCGTTGGTTCATTGCTCCGGCCATCTCGCGCACGGTCGCCACGACCAGGCCAAGCGCACTGGCCCCAACCAACGCCGCAAACACCGCCACCGCCGCGAACAGCCCAATCAATTGTGCGCCGAAGCCCACACCGATCACCGGCAAGGCCACGCCGACATAAGTTACGACATAGAAGGCGGCCGTGACATCGCCGCGCTGCTGCTCCGGCGCAATCCCATTGAGCAGAGTGAGGCTGCTCACGTACGCCAAGCCTTGCCCAAGCCCGACGATAAGCGTCGCTCCGAACAGCAGCGGCGCCGAGTGTAGCGGCGCAGCCAGGACGACACCGCCCAAGCCGGGTATCAGGGTACCCAGCCCCGTTGCCATGCCGATACGCGGCGGCAGCCGGCGCAGCACCGTCTGCGCCAACGCCGAAGCACCGAGCATCAGGCAAACGATCCCACCGCCGGCCGCCAGGTTGGCAAGGCCGAGCAGCTTCGCCACATAGCTGGGCGCCAACGTCAGATAGAGCGCGGTCGCCGCCCACACGGTGAACGACACGGCGGCTGACAGCCGGAACTCCCGTCGAATCTCGCGCGGCACCTGCGGACGACGCAGCTCCAGCACGAACGGCCGACGAGCCGTGACCGTCTCCGGCGTCGCCGCGAGCGCGACAACCGGGGTCATGAGCAACAGATGGGCGAGATAGGGAAGCACGATCGGCCACGGCGCATACTGCGCGAGCACCCCCCCAAACGCCGGACCGATCGCCGCCCCGCCGACATTCGCCGCCGAGGCCAGATAAGCGGCCTTGCCGGTATCATCCGCCGGTTGCAGCTCGGCCAACGCGGCGGTCGCAACAGGGGCAATCAACCCGGTGGCGATACCCTGCAAAATGCGCGCGATGAACAGCGACCCCAGCCCATTTCCTACTGCAAACAGGATGGATCCGGCGGCGGCAGCGGCAAACCCGGCGAGCAGCGGCGGACGCCGCCCGATGCGATCGGAAATGCCCCCCACCACCATCAGCAGTGGCAGCAGCGCGAACACATACACTGCGAACAGCAATGTTAGCACGCCGGAAGAAAAGCCGAGCTTCGTTTGATAGACCCGGTAGAGCGGCGTTGGGATCGTCGTGCCGACGAACAGCATCAAGACCGCATACCCCAGGAGTCGGTATGCCCATGACCGGCGGCTGACTTGCGCGTGCGGAGTGCAGGAGGACATGCGGCGGCGACCTTTCGGGACGTTCGGAATACCTGCCGCACTAATGCCCGTGGAGGTGAGACGATGCACACGAACGCTTCGGCCGGGACCGAAGCCTTGGTCCGACGCTGGTGGCAAAGCCGGGCTTGAGCTACTCTCAGCGATCACCCGCCAGTGGCCAGGAGAATGATCGTGTCACTCGACGAACGCCCCAGCGTCTGCACCTTCGACTGCCCCGACACCTGCAGCCTGAGCGTCACGGTGGAGCACGAGCGCATCGTCAAGGTTCGCGGCTCAAGCGCGGCGCCCTACACCGATGGCGTCATCTGCAACAAGGTAGCGCAGGACATGGCCGGCTTTGTGCACGGCCCAGGGCGGCTGCTGCATCCGCTGCGCCGCACCGGTCCGAAGGGCTCAGGACAGTTCGAGCGCATCTCGTGGGACGCGGCGTTGGACGAGGTGTATGGACGCGTCGAGGAGGTGATCCGCCGCTTCGGGCCACAAGCGGTCATGCCGTTCAATTACGCCGGGCCGCATGGCTTCCTTTCTGGCGACAGCATGTCGATGCGGTTCTTCAACCGGCTGGGAGCCACCCAGCTTTACCGGCGGGGCTTGTGCGGCGGGGTGCGCAGCGAGGCCTGGGCCGGCACCTATGGCGCCGCGCCGGGGTGCCCGCCGGAGTTCGCCGAACATGCGGACCTGAATGTCGTCTGGGGCAACAACGCGACGGTCACCAACCTGCACGTGGTGCGCGGCATTCGCCATGCCAAGCGCAAAGGCGGCCGGCTGGTGGTGATCGATCCGCTGCGTACCAAGATCGCCGGGCAGGCGGATCTGCATCTCGCGTTGCGACCTGGCACAGACGTGCTGCTGGCCTTCTCGCTGGCCGCCGAACTCGAGCGCGCAGGTGCCTTCGACCGCGACTTCATCGCCCGCCACGTACTGGGCTTCGAGGACTTCATGGCGCTGGCGCGCGCCTGGCCGGCGGCGCGGGCGGCCGACGCGTGCGGCCTGACGGAGGAGCAGATTCTGACCCTCGTGCACTGGATGGCCGAGGCCGAGCGGCTTGTGCTGTCCCCCGGCAACGGGCTCGAGCGCGGGCGCAACGGCGGCAGCGGCATCCGCGCGGCGATCGCGTTGCCGGCGCTGCTCGGCAAGCTCGGCCGGGGCAGCGGCATTGTGCTGGGCGCCGGAAGTGCGTTCCCTAAGACCGTCGCCAGACTACAGCGCTCCGACCTGATGCCCGCCGGTACGCGCACTATCAACCTGATCGACGTCGGCCGGCATCTCGCGCTCGATGACATCGACCCGCCGCTGCGCGCGCTGTTCATCTACAACCACAATCCGATCGTGGTACATCCCGAGCAGAACCTGATGCGGCGCGGGCTGGCGCGCGAGGACGTGTTCGCCGTCGGCATCGAGCTGTCGATGACCGAGACCATGGTGCATTGCGACGTGGTGCTGCCGGCCGCCAGCCATTTCGAGTGCGACGACCTGTATCCATCCTATGGCCACCACTGGCTGCAGCGGGCCGAGCCGGTCATCCCGCCGGTCGGCGAGTCGCTGCCCAACACCGAGATCTTCCGCCGCCTCGCGGCCCGGTTCGGCTTCGACGATGCCTGCTTCGCGGCGACCGACGCCGAGCTGATGGACGACGCCATCGATCCCGTCGATCCTCGCCTGGGCGGCATCCGCCCGAGCTGCATATCGACGACTCAGGCGTTGCAGATGAAAGGACCGGACGGCAAGGACCTGGTGCTGTTCGAAAACGTGCGTCCCGCCACGCCCTCGGGCAAGATCGAGCTGAAATCCGAGGCGCTTGCCGCGCGCTGGGGTGACACAGCTCTGCTGCCGTCGTGGCGGAACGGACCCTCCGCGTTGCCGCTGTCATTGATCTCGCCGGCCTCCGACAGGCGCATCTCGTCGACGCTTGGCGGTCTTGCGCCGTCGGCTGCTCCGCCGGCGCTCCGGATGCATCCCCAGGATGCGGCGCCCAGAGGGCTTCGTACCGGCGATGAGGTACGGATCTGGAACGAGCTCGGCGAGGTAATCCTACCGCTTGCGGTTACCGATGCGGTACGCCCGGGCGTGGTCGCTTGCGAGAAAGGCGCATGGCTCTCCACCAGCCGCACCGGACAAACGATCTCGGCGCTGGTCTCGGCGGAGCAGCGTGCCGACCTGGCGGAGGGCGCCTGCTTCAACGACACACGCGTCGACGTTGAACCGGCTGGCGCCGCGGGTGCGTGAACGACTCCCCTTCCCCTGACGGGGGTTGGGGGGAGGGGGCAACGCCGCGGGACACCGTCCGAGGCTCCGATCGCCACTCTGGAAGTCTTCGGCCACCTGTGATCGATGAACCCCGTCGTCCCGTCGGAGGACGCCATCGTTCCGTCGGACACGATCCGCGTCGATTTCGGCTTCCGATCAGACTGTGACGCGGCGCCCGAGCCACGCTGGCTGTGGCGGGACGAGATCATTGCGATTGCACATGTGAATTAGATCACACTCTCGTGAAAAGGTTTCACGTTACAGACGAACACCCAAGACTGCAAACGGGAGGAGGAGACAAAAAATGCCAAGACATCCACTCAAGGGCAGCGGACGCCAGCCATTGCCAGGGGCGAAGGCCATCGGCAAGGCCGATCCGGCGGAGCGGCTTGAAGTCAGCCTGGTGCTCCGCCGCAGCAACGCCGACGCACTGAAGGAGAGGGTGAGCAAGCTCGCTCATCGGGAGGGAGCGCGCGGGCATCTCACCCGTGAGGAGTTCGAGCGGCAATTCGGCGCCCACAGCGAGGATGTTGAAGCGGTCAGGAAATTTGCCCAGGCGCACGGGCTTGCGGTTGTGCAGGAGCACGTCGGACGACGCACGGTCGTGCTGTCAGGGACGGTCGCGCAGTTCGATTCCGCCTTCGGCGTGGAGCTGCAGCGGTTCGAGCATCCCGGCGGATCGTATCGCGGGCGGGTCGGCAGCGTGCATCTGCCGGACGAACTGAATGGTCGCGTCGAGGCTGTGCTCGGGCTCGACAACCGGCCGGTGGCAAAGCCGCATTTCCGTGCCTGCCGACCACGCGGCAACGCGCGGGGACACGCCAATGGCGGGAGCGCCACATCCTTCACGCCGCTGCAGATCGCTTCGCTGTATGGGTTCCCGCCCGGAACCGGCAACGGCGAGTGCGTAGGGATCATCGAACTCGGCGGCGGCGAGCGCACGGCGGATCTGCGCACGTATTTCTCGGGTCTGGGACTCAGCACGGCTCCGAAAGTCACCGTGGTGTCGGTGGACCACGCGAACAATCATCCGACCGGCGATGCGAACGGGCCGGATGGGGAGGTGATGCTCGATATCGAAGTGGTCGGTGCGATCATTCCGGACGCGAATATTGTCGTCTATTTCGCGCCAAATACGGATGCCGGCTTTCTCGATGCGATCACCACGGCGATCCATGACTCGACGAACAAGCCGTCGGTCATCTCGATCAGTTGGGGTGAGCCGGAATCGTCCTGGACCCAGCAATCGATGACCGCCTTCGATTCGGCCTTCCAGGCGGCGGTAACCATGGGCATCACGGTCTGCGTCGCCTGCGGCGATAGCGGATCGAGCGACGGCGTGACCGATGGCGGCGACCATGTCGACTTCCCGGCATCGAGCCCGAATGTGCTTGCTTGCGGGGGGACCAGCCTACAGGCATCGGGAAGCACGATCATCAGCGAGACGGTGTGGAACGACGGTGCGCAGGGTGGCGCGGGTGGTGGCGGGGTCAGCACCGTCTTCGCACTGCCGGCCTGGCAGGACGGGCTGGAAGTGACTCGAACGTCGGGCGGCGCGTCGGCGCTGACCATGCGCGGCGTTCCCGATGTCAGTGGCGATGCGGATCCGGCGAGCGGGTACGACGTGCGCATCGACGGGACCGACACGGTGATCGGCGGGACCAGCGCTGTCGCACCGCTATGGGCCGGCCTGATCGCGCGCATCAATGCGACGAAGGGCAGCCCGGTCGGCTTCGTCAACCCGCTTCTGTATGCTGCGCCCGGTGCGCTGCGCGACGTTACGCAGGGCAATAATGGGGACTTCGCGGCATCGATCGGGTGGGACGCCTGCACCGGCCTTGGCAGCCCGGACGGCGGCAAGATCGCTGCTTTGCTCCGAACGAGTGCGACGAGCTGAGCGAGCCGACTGCGAGACGGGGCGGCGGATGATGGGCGCATCTGCCGCTCCCTTGCATGTCCTTTGCGCAGCTCGGGGAGCGCAATAAGGTCTGCCGTTTGGGGAGATTGCCGATCGGCACGCAGCGGTGGTGGACCCGGATTCATTACCCGACAGGGCTGCGCCCCATCAAACCGGCCATAATCGCCGCATGCACCGTCGCCACCGGTGCGTCTGCGTCGATCAGCACGCAGCGTTCCGGTTCGGCGCGAGCGATCGCGCGAAAGCCGTCCGCCACGCGGGCGTGGAACGCGGCGTCCATCGCCTGATAGCGATCGGCCCGCCCGCCACGGTCCGCAAGCCGAGCCGTAGCAACCGCCGGCGATACGTTCAACACGAAGGTTACGTCCGGCACAATACCGATAAGCCGCGTCAGCGTGGCGATCATCCCCCGATCGGCGCCCTGCCCGTAGCCCTGATACGCCATCGTGGAATCGGCGAAGCGGTCGCAGACGACCCATCGCCCGGCGGCCAGCGCCGGGCGGATCGTGCGCTCGACATGCTCGGCGCGCGCCGCGAAATGCAATAGCGTCTCGGCGGCCGGCGACCACGCCACGTCACCGCCCAGCAGAAGCTCGCGCAGCCGTTCGGCGCCTGGCGCACCACCGGGCTCGCGCGTCCACACGACCTCGAGGCCGCGCGCCGCCAGCGCTTCGGCAAGAAGCCGGGCCTGAGTCGACTTCCCCGCCGCGTCGCCGCCCTCCAGCGTGATGAAACGAGGGGGTGCCCGGTCAGCTTCCGCCGACACCAACATAGTGCTCCAGCACGGCCACCGCGCGGCCAGGCCATCCGAGCTTCGGCACATCGGCGCCCGCCACCAGCGGCACCTCTAGCTGCTGCGGCACGCCCTGGCCACTGACCGTGAGCTTGCCGAGCGTCGTTCCCAGCGCAACCGGTGCACGCACGGGAGTATCGTAGCTTACGTCGACCTTCGCCGTCTGGCGCCAGTTTCGTGGCAGCGTCACCACCACGCCATGCGCGCCCACCAGCGGCACTGTGCGGGTGACGCCGAGCCAGACCGGCGCCTGCTCCACCGCATCGCCGGAGGCGAACAGGGTGACATCGTCGAAATTCATGAACGCCCAGTCCATCAGCCGCTCGCTCTCCTCGGCGCGCTCGCGCATGGTGTCCATCCCGTTCAGCACCAGGACTACGCGCCGGCCGTCGCGCAATGTGGATGCGACGAGACCGTAGCCGCCTGCCTCGGTGTGCCCGGTCTTCAGTCCGTCGGCGGTGCCGCGCTGGACCATCGGGTTTCGATTGTATTGCTCGATATTGTTGTACTTGAACGACTTCTCCGAGTCGTAATGATAGTACTGCGGGAAGGTGCGGATGAGATCGGTGGCCAGCGTGGCGATGTCGCGAACGCTCATGTAGTTGTCGGGGTCAGGCCAACCGGTGCAATTCGCGTAATGGGTATGCGTCAGGCCGAGCTTCTTGGCCATGGTGTTCATCATCTCGACGAATTGCTGCTCAGAGCCGGCGATTGCTTCCGCCAGCACGATGCAGGCGTCGTTGCCCGACTGTACGACCACGCCCTGGATCAGGTCCTCGACCGAGACGCTGGTGCCGATCTGCACGAACATCTTGGAACCGCCCATGCGCCATGCCTCCTCGCTGACAGGGAGCAGGTCGCTGAGCTTGAGGCGGCCGTCCTTGAGGCGCTGATAGACGATGTAAATGGTCATCAGCTTGGTCATCGAAGACGGCGGCATCTGCTCGTCGGCATTCTTATTCAGCAACTCAGCGCGGGTGTTGAAGTCCTGGATGAAGGCCCATTTCGCCTTGGTATCTACAGGACCCAGCGGCGTCTCGGCCGGGCTGAGGGGTGGCTGGTCGGACTCGTCCTTGCCGGTGCCTGGGCCAAGTGGATGCCCGTGCAGCGCCGGACGACGTTGGGCTTGGGCTCCGGTGGCTATAAGCGAGCCCGCCCCCAGGGCGGAGCCAAGCAGGGCGGAACGGCGGGTGATCATCGGAGAGGCTCCTGTTCAGTTCCCCCCACCGTCATGGCTGGCTTTGTGCCGGCCATCTCCGGTGGGTTGCGGCCGGGGTGCCAGGACGGGCGGGAGATGGCCGGCACAAGGCCAGCCAATGACGGATGTGGCTCCGGCCGTGACGGTTGGGGATCGGTCACGCTTCATCCGGTTCTCTCGCGACCCTCATTCCGCATCGCTTTCGACGACGATCCTGGCATCGGGCACGCCTGCCGCGAGCGCCTGGTCGAGCGCCGTGTCAGCCTCGGGGATAGTCGCAAACGGGCCGAGTCGGACACGAAATTCCTGCTGGCCGGCGGTCTCTCCGGTAACGATCTGCGGATGCAGGGCGGCGAGGCGGAC
>Ga0335075_10007214_pt1 | contig 17102 bp, 18 predicted proteins | sample Lox_Sample_24_FD_206723 | JGI IMG/M metagenome (GOLD analysis project Ga0335075, IMG submission 206723) | Soil microbial communities from Loxahatchee National Wildlife Refuge, Florida, United States - Lox_Sample_2.4 | ecosystem: Environmental > Terrestrial > Soil > Wetlands | place: USA...
ACCCGCAGGCGACGCTGCCGGACTGGAACGGCCGTTACCAGCGCGACCAGACCAAGACGGCCACCTGGTACTACGGCGCCATCCTGCAGATCCCGACCTACCTGTCGCTGCTCACCCCGAGATATCAGCAGCGCCTGGTGCAGCAGATGTACCACGACGCCGCCGACAACGCGCCGCAGTGGCCCGGCGGTTACTGCTGGCCCGAGGGCTTCATGCGCCGCTTCGCGCAGTACGGCGGGCACACGATGGACTTCGTGGTGACGCCGGACCTGGTGCTCGACATGCGCAACGCCGCGGAGACCCTCATCACCCAGATCCACATCGGGCGTGAGTTCAACGAGACCGGGCCCGTGCCGCGCCTGGGGCCGGCCATCGCGCGCTGGTTCGGCGAGACCGTCGGCTTCTGGGACGGCGAGGCGCTGATCACCTGGACCTCGAACATCGAGGGCTGGATCTCGCACGGCGCCGCCGAATTCAGCCACAAGCTGCAGACCATCGAAATCTATACCCCCCGCAAGGACGCAGCCGGCAGGCTCATCGGCCTGCGGCACGAGGCCATCCTCTACGACGAGGACGCCCTGGTCGACCCGGTGCGGATCGTGGAGAACTGGACCAAGAGCGGCAATCTCAACGAGGGCGACCCCTTCGAAATCCTCGAATGCGTTCCGGCCGCCTACCCGGTGAAGGGCCTCGCGACCCCGAAGCTTCCGGGCCAGACCTTCGAGTACACCATCCCCGATGTCTTCAACCGGCCCTGGGCGCAGATCTGGGAGCAGTATTTCGAGAAGGGCATGCAGAACCCGGATTCGATCGACGATCTGCTGAACTTCGACCCGGGCAGGAAGCAGCCATGAGGATCCTGTCCGCGCTCATCGCCGCGCTGGCGCTGCCCGTCACGGCGCAGGCCCTCGATGCGGGCGCGATCCGCGGTGGCTGGGTCTCGGAGGGCGGCCCGACGCAGGTCTACCTGCTCATCGTGCGCGGGGACGTCGTGACCGGCACGCACTGCGTGGACTGCGCGCGGCCGCAGAACCTGGGATTCATCGAGGGCCGCATCGATGCCGACGGCGCGCACTTCGCGATCCGGCACGATGCCGCGGGCCGCACGACCGTCGATGAGGTACGCGGCGTGGTGAAGGACGGCGAACTGGTGCTGACCGTGCAGCGGCGCGGGGCGGGCGCGCAGCCGCGGACCCTGACCCTGCACCGGCCGGCGCGGCCCGCGGCGGCGGGACCTCCGCCCGGCCCCCGGCCCAGGGTCGAGTACGTCCTGCCCGGTCCGGCGCAGCCGTTGACCCCCGGGAAGCTGCTCGGGTTGTGGCTGTTCGGTGGCGGTCCGGGCAAGCAGTACTTCATCATCCGCCAGGCCGACGACAAGCTCCTGGGCATGGTCTGCGGCCCCTGCGACAACCCCTGGTCGATGGCGCCGCTCGATGGCTTCGAGATCCATGGCACCGACTTGAGGTTCAACATCGTCCATGAGGATACGGGTGGCGCCGACGTGCACGGCCCGTTCAGCAACGTCGCGCACGCGACGCTCGCGCGCAACGAGCTGCATCTGAAAGTCATCCCGAGCTATGCGCCGCCGGACACGACGCCGATCGAGATGACGCTGCTCGGACCGGTGACGTTCAGGCCCTGAGGCTACGCCCGGTGCATGTCGCCGTCGATGGGCAGCACCTGGCCGGAGATCGAGCGCCCGGCCTCGGAGGCGAGGAACACCGCGAGCGCCGCGATGTGATCCGGGTCCACCAGTTCCTTCAATGACTGGTTGGCGAGTCCCAGGATCTTCTCCTCCCCGACCGTGCGGCCGGAGAGCTGCGCGCGTCCCTGGAAGACCCGCTCGGCACGCTCGCCCGCCACGGCGCCCGGAGCGATGGCATTCACGCGGATGCCGTGGGCGCCGAGCTCGATGGACAACGTCTTGGTGAACCCGATCAGGGCCCACTTGGTCGCCGAATAGGGACTGCGGTTGGCGTAGCCGAAGCGGCCCGCGGCCGAGGACATGTTGATGATGACGCCGCAGTCGGATCCGATCAGGTGCGGGATGGCGGCGCGCGTGGCATCGAAGGTGCCCGTCAGGTTGACCCGCAGCACCGCGTCCCAGTCGGCCGGATCGAGTTCCTGCACCGGTTTGGTCGGTCCGCCGATGCCCGCGCAGTTGACGAGCACATCGAGGCCGCCGAGGCGCCGCGCCGCATCGGCGATCATCGCAGTGACCGCCTCCCGATCGCCCACGGCGCAGCGCTGCGTCAGGAGCCCCGGCAGGTCGCGCGCCGCGCGCTCGAGCGCCGCCGCGTCGATGTCGCAGACGTAGACCTGCGCGCCGTCGCGGTGGAAGGCGCGGGCGATGGCCAGGCCGATGCCCGCGGCACCACCGGTGATCAGGACTTTCTTCATGGCTGCTTCCGCATGCGCTGGTAACCCTCGAGCGCGGCGGCGCGTGCCGCGCGATGCTCGACGATCGGCCTGGGGTAGGTCCTGCCGGGGATGATACCGGCACTCTCGAGGATGGCGCGGGGCGCTTCGCAGGGCGCATGCAGGTAGCGGTCCGGAAGCCGCGCCAGCTCCGGACACCAGCGCCGTACGTAACGGCCCTGCGGGTCGTAGCGGCGCCCCTGTCCGCTCGGGTTGAAGATCCGGAAATACGGCGCCGCATCCGCGCCGCTGCCGGCGACCCACTGCCAGTTGGCCGCGTTGTTGGCGAGATCGGCATCGAGCAGCGTATCCCAGAACCACGCCTCACCCCGGCGCCAGTGGATGCGCAGATGCTTGACGAGGAAACTCGCCGTCACCATCCGCACGCGGTTGTGCATGTAACCGGTGTGCCACAACTCGCGCATGCCCGCATCGACCAGCGGATAGCCCGTGCGGCCGCGCTGCCAGGCCCTGAGGCGTGCGGCATCGACGACCCAGGGATAGCGGTCGAACTGCGGCCGCCAGTTATCGCGCGGCAGGCGTGGAAACTGCACCAGCAGCTGCTGCGAGAACTCGCGCCAGCCAAGCTCGGCCAGGAATTTTTCGCCGTCATGGCGCAGGTCCGGATCGCGGTCGATGCGCGCGCGCACTGCCGCCCAGACCTGCCGCGGCGAGATTTCACCGAAGTGCAGATGGGGCGAGAGCCGCGAGACACCCGCTTCATCCGGGCGGTTGCGCCGTTCGTCGTAGCCGGGGAGGCCCCGGGCCAGGAAATTCCGCAGCCGCCGCCGTGCGCCCTGTTCGCCCGGCGTCCAGCATTCGCCGAATGCCGCCGCCCAGTCCGGGGAGCGGGGCAGCAGGCGCCAGCGGTCCAGTGATTCGCCCAGGCCGCGCGGATCGTGCAGCCGCACGTGCGCCGCGGGCAGGCATCGGGCCACCGGCGTCCGGAGAGCGGCCCGCCAGAAGGGCGTGAACACCTTGAAGGCCTCGCCGCTGCCCGTCCGGATCCGGCCCGGCTCCCACAGCAGGTTGCCGGGAAAGCCTTCGTGGGCAATGCCGCGGCGCGTGAGCGCCTGCCCCAGGGCCCGCTCGTCGGTGCGCGACTTCGGCTCATGGGCACGGTTCCAGACCACCGCCTGGGCGCCGACGCGCCGGGCCAGTGACGGCAGCACGAGGGCGGGCCGGCCCCGCAACAGGACCAGGCCCTGCAGCGATTCGCGCAGCCGCAGCAGGCTGTGGTGCAGCCACCAGCGCGAGGCGCCCCCCGGCGCCGGGGGCGAGTCGTCCAGGACGAAGACGGGGAGCACGCTGCCGCGGGCCGCGGCATGGGCGAGCGCCGGATGGTCCGCCAGGCGCAGGTCCTGGCGGAACCACACGATGATGGGTCCGGCGGTCAATAGCCGATGGTGAACCGGCGCCGCACGTGCCTGGACTGCTCGAGTTCGTCGACCAGCGCGATGGCGTAGTCGTCATAGGATATGGAACTCTTGCCGTCCGGTGCCGCCACGACCTCGTCGCCTCCCAGCCGGAACTTGCCGGTGCGTTCGCCGGGACCGATGAGCACGGCGGGGGAGAAGAAGGTCCAGTCCAGCTGGTCGTCGGCGCGCAGCAGCTTCAGCATTTGCGCGCCTTCCTTGATGGGCGGCAGCCACTCGGCGGGGATCTGCGGATTGTCCATCACCAGCTTACCTTCGGCGGTCTTCAGGGAGCCCGCGCCGCCGACCGCGATGTAGCGCTTCACGCCGGACTTGCGCACCGCCTCGAGGACCTGCACCGAGATGCCCGGGTTGAACGGCGCCGAACTGATGACGGCATCGTGGCCGCGGACCAGCGCGGCAACGCTTCCCGGATCGGTCACATCGCCCTTCACGGCCGTAAGGTTCTGCCGGCGCTCGCACTTTTCCGGATTGCGGGCAATCACCGTGACCGTATGGCCGCGCTGCAACAGCTCCGCCGTGACTTTGCTGCCGATCCTGCCGCTTCCGCCGATGACTGCCACTTTCATGCTCTGAGTCTCCGCTGTCCAAAGAGCGCAACTTTAAGTACTGGACACCGCGAACGCACCTTCCGCGCGTTAGTCGGGTGAGCAGCTCCAGTCTCACTGTCTCTCATTTGGATCAATCCCATCCAGATGGGGATTATTATCTCATATTTGAGGCAATGTTCAGATCTTGTTTTAGCATTGTCGCATTTCTGGACAAATGCACCCGATACGCCGCTGGCCGCCTGTGTGGCGCGGTCTGAATACTTCCCAGGTTGTGCAAGAGCCTGTCCAGTCGACACAGAAGGCGCCGCTGCGTACCTGGCGCTTCAAGGTGCGCACCGAGTGCTATCCCTGGCTCAATCGCGCGGCCGTGGAAGTGAACCAGGTCTGGAATTGGGCGAATTCGACAAGCTATAAAGCCGCACGACCTTTTGCCGGTGTAGGGGAGTTCCTGAGCGGCTTCGAGCTGTGCAATCTGTCGGCGGGCGCCTCGGAGTATTTCGAACACATCGGTGCCGATAGCCTCCAGCGAGTGTGTATCGAATATGCCACCCGGCGCGCCCAGTTCCGAAAGGCCAAACTGCGCTGGCGGGTGAGTTCGGGTCCTCGACGGAGTCTCGGATGGGTGCCATTCAAGGCTGCCAATCTACGGCGACGGGGGAGGTATGTTCGATTTTGCGGCAAGACCATCCGCTTCTTCGAGTCCAAACGCTTTGTCGAGATCCGGAAGTGGGGCTGCGGGTGCTTCGCCCAGGATGCGGTCGGGGACTGGTACCTGTGTGTGCCGGTGGTCGTTGAGGATGTAACGCCTGCGCCCATCCACGTGGACGTCGGCATCGATCTCGGGCTCAAGGACACGGCAGTGACGAGTGACGCCGAGCGCTTGAGCGCCGGAGCGTTTTACCGCGATCTGGAGCTGCGGATCGGCCAGGCGCAGCGCCGAGCCCACAAGGCGCACGCCAAGCGATTACATCGCAAGGCGGCACGCTGCCGCCGAAACGCGCTGCACAAATTCTCGAGAGGAATCGTCAGAACATACCAGAATATCTACATCGGCGATGTCAGCAGCCTGAAACTTGCCAAGACCCGGATGGCGAAATCCGTCCTGGATTGCGGGTGGGGGCTGCTGAAAGCGCAACTCCAGTACAAGGGCCGGTGGGCCGGGAGAAGCGTTCGCATCGTCAATGAATCACACACCAGCCGTACCTGTTCTTCCTGTGGGTCTATTACCGGACCTACGGGTGTCGACGGGTTGCGTGTAAGGTCATGGATGTGTCAGGAGTGCGGTGTCACTCATGATCGCGACGTGAATGCAGCGCGGAACATCCTGGCCCTGGGAAGGTTGCTCCCAGCCGTGAGTGGGAACGAGCCCTCGCACCGATCGACGCCGTCGAGCCGGGCATCACGCCCACGCAAGACAGGGAAAGCGGCGAGCGGGGCGGTGGCATGAGCACCGAGGTGATGCACCACGACCCGCCTCGCCTCCACGGCACCGGCGATCTGGAGCTGAAGGTAGCGGCTGCCCACAGCGACTTCTCGCCGCAGGATCTGCTGCAGCTCGTGACCGTGCTTCCGGACGAGTGCCGGGCGCGACTTCGCCGGTTGGTTCAGCGCGGCGGGTATCCCCGCACTGCCGGGTGGCTCGATGGCCGGCCGAAACTGTGCCGCGAGCGATGCCCTGTCGCCGGCGCCGGCGCCGACGGCCCGGATCCGGGAACCGGGATTGACGCTTGGAGTGAGCGCCGTGGAGGAACTCGATCCGGAGAACAACCCGTTCATGTGCGCCGAGGAGCCCACGATGCCGGCGCTGCTGCCCGGTTCGCTCATGGGGGGAGCATGTTAGTCATGCGGTGAAGATTGAGCTGCACGCGGATCGACCGGATCACGGGATGGTTCCGCGCCGCTGCCGGCAGGCGACGGTCGCCAGGGCGTCGCTCGCCGACGTGACGATACACGCCTTCCCGGGACTGGCATGGCGCCGTACGCGGGACGAACGGCGCGCTATGTGCGAGCGCGGCTCTTTCCCGGTGGCGAACTGCTGGCCGCGCGACGGCTCCTGGCCACCGAGCTGTGGGTAAGGCAGCCGGCCTGGACGTACATGTCCCAGGGCCGCCCCCTGGAGTGGGGCATCACGTTCAAGCGTAACTTCTAGCCGCTGAGATGGCGGCCGATGAACTCCAGCACCGCCTCGTACCAGGCGACGACGTTGCGGGGCTTGAGGATCCAGTGGTTCTCGTCCGGGAACACCAGCAGTTCGCTCGGCACGCCGTGGTACTGGAGCGCTTCGAACAGGTTGAGGCCTTCGTTGATCGGGCAGCGATAGTCACGTTCGCCGTGGATGATCAGCACCGGGCTTTTCCAGCGGGCCACCTGGCGGATCGGGGCATAGCGGTCGAAGCGCTCCATGTCGACGTAGGGGTTCTCCCCGCCCATCTCGAGGTACCACCAGCCCGGATGGTCGGTGGTGCCCGTGAACTGGGCCATGGTCGCGATGCTGGCGTGCGTGATCAGGCACTTGAAGCGCGCCGTCTGGGTGCCGATCCAGTTGGTCATGTAGCCGCCGAATGAGCCGCCCATGGCCACGGTGCGCCGCGCATCGATGTCCGGCCGCGCGCACAGCGCGTCGGTGACGCTCATCAGGTCCCTGAAGCACTGATCGCCCCAGACGTTGCCCCAGATCTGCTGGACGAACTCCTGGCCGAAGCCGCTCGAGCCACGCGGGTTGGGCAACGCGACCGCATAGCCCTGGGCCACCATCAGCAGCGGGTTCCAGCGCCAGTGCCAGCCGTCGTGGTTGGCGCCGATCGGACCGCCGTGGATCCACAGTAGCAGCGGCAGTTTCCCGGAACTCGCGGGCGGCTGCTTCGGCTTCACCAGGAAGCAATGGATGGGCGTGCCGTCGGTGGAGGGCACACTGAGGCGCTCCACCTGCGCCCACGGATGGGCGGCCTCGAAACCGGACAGGGATGCCAGCTCGAGCGGCCCGGCGGCGCTGCTTCCGGGATCGAGGACGACGCACTCCGGCGCGCGCAGCAGGCTCGAACGAATCGCCGCCATCCGGCCGTCCGCGAGCACCTGCAGATGATCGAACTGGCCCGGGGCCGCGCACAGCCGCCGCACCTCGCCGCTCGCGGTATCCATCGAGAAGGCGGGGATCTCCCCGGAGTCATCGCTGCAGAAATAGAGATGGGCACCGTCGGCGCTCCACTGCGGCGCGCCCGGCCAGCGGTCCCAGGCCCCGCCCAGCTCCCGCACGGCGCCGCTGCCGACATCGAGCAGGGTCATGCGCGGCTGCACCGCCCGCGCGGCGCTGCGGCGGCAACGGACCGTGGCGATGCGCAGGCCATCGGCGGAAAACACGGGCGCCTCGCAGGTGAGGGCGCTGCCCGCGCCGAGCACCCGGGCCGCGCCGCTCTCGGCATCCAGCAGCAGCAGCGCGCTGTCCAGCTCCCGGTCCTCGCCGAGGCTGATGCGGGTCACGACCACATGCGCGCCGTCGGCCGAGATGTCGAGCGCCGGCTCCACGGCAAATTCGCCGTGGGCCTGTGGCGTCAGATCGGTGCGGCCGCCGCCGTCGGCGTCACAGACGATCAGGTGCAGGCAGGGCAGGTCCGGATTCTGATGCAGCCAGCTGTCCCAGTGGCGCACCGGCTGACTGCGGAACCGGCGCGCACTCGGGCCGTTCTTGCGGCGCTTGACCGCCGTCTCGCGCTGCCGGGCATGCTCGACCCCGAGCAGCACCGGCGCCAGCAGCGCCAGCCGCGGCGCCCGGCGGGCATAGCGGAACGCCGCGACGCCCAGCGGCTCATCGGTGACCTGGCGCGGCTCTCCCCCCGGCGCGGGCAGCAGCCACACCTGCATGCGCTCGGCCGCATCCTCGTCCGGCTTGATCTCGTTCGGCGTGCGGTCCGACAGAAAGGCCAGCGCGCCGTCGTGCCGGAAGCAGGGCGCCTGATCCTTGCTGTCGCCGCGCGTGAGCTGGATGGCCGCGCCGCCATCGGTGGGCACGCGCCACAGGTCGCTCACGTACTTGCCGCCGTCCTGGTTCAGCCGCTGGACCGCGACCGCAAGCCAGGTCCCGTCCGGGGACGCGGCGATTTCGGAGACCCGCCCGAGGGCCACGTGCCGCTCAACGTCAAAGCCCATCGCGGCCGAGGCGCGCGTGCGCCGGCCGCCGTCCGACTGTGTTGCCATGATCGATCGAAATCTGTGGTTGCTTGGCTGTAGTCTAGCGCCTCATCGACGGCCTTGCCCGACGGATAAGAGCTGATGCCGCCTGCAGCGTTCCTCGCCGTACTCCTGGCTGCATTCACCCACGCGGGCTGGAATCTGGCGGCAAAGACGGCGGCCCGCTCGATCCATTTCGTGTGGCTGTACTCACTCGCCTCGCTGCTCATCTGGAGCGGGCCGCTGCTGTGGGTGCTGACGCATGCGCACTGGCATCCCGGGCCGCTCGCCTGGCTGGCGCTGGCGGGCACCGCGGTCCTGCACCTGGCCTACTCGCTGTCGCTGCAGGCCGGATACCGCGCCGGGGACCTGTCGCTCGTGTATCCGATTGCCCGCGGCACGGGCCCGTTGCTCTCCTTCGCCGGCGCGGCCGTGCTGCTGGGAGAGCGGCCCGGGATCGTGTCCCTGCTCGGCGTCCTGCTCGTGGTCAGCGGCATCGTGCTGGTCGCCGACCTGCGGCGCGCGCGCCTGCGTTCGCCCCGCGCCGGCATCCTGTGGGGCCTGTTCATCGGCGCCTGCATCGCCAGCTACACGCTGAACGATGGTTGGGCCGTGAAGTACCTGGCGGTCTCGCCGATCCTGGTGGACTACAGCGGCAACCTCTTCCGCGCCATCGTCCTGGCGCCGCGTGCGCTGATGCACCGCCGGGATCTGCCCCGGGAGATCCACGAGTTCGGTCGCGCGGCCCTGATCGTGGGTGTCCTGGGGCCGCTGGGTTACATCCTGGTGCTGTGGGCCATGACCCGGGCTCCCGTCAGTCACGTGGCACCGGCCCGGGAGCTGGCCACCCTCGTCGGCGCCTACTTCGGCACCCGGCTGCTCAAGGAACCGGCCGGTTGGATGCGGCTGACCGGCGCGCTGGGCATCGTCCTGGGCGTCATCTGCCTCGCGGCCTCCGGTTGAGCTACCCTGGGTCGGCCGGTCCGCAGCAGAGGTCGCCGCCCATGTGCAGGAACATCAGGACGCTCTTCAATTTCGCGCCACCCGCGACACACGACGAGATCCGGGCTGCCGCGCTGCAGTTCGTGAGGAAGATCAGCGGATTCAACGGCCCCTCCCGGGCCAATGCCGAGGCTTTCGATCGCGCCGTCGAACAGGTCACCGCCGCGGCGCAGACGTTGCTCGAGGGACTCGTGACGACGGCGGAGCCGCGGGACCGCGAAACCGAGGCCGCCCGGGCCCGCGCGCGCGCGGCCGAGCGATTCGGGTAGCAGATCGCCTTACTCAAGAGGACGCCAGATCATGACCCGGACGATTGGCGACATGCTCGACAGTCCCCAGGAACTGCAGTCGTGGCTGCACGACATCACGGCCTGCCAGGCGATGCTGCATGCCGTCGCCACGACCCGGCTGCTGGAGCAATGGGACTCGCAGCCGGTGACCCTCGCGGCACTTGCCGCCCGCACCGGGATGGAGGAGGCGCGACTGGGCCGGTTGATCAGGCTGCTGGCCGCGCAGGGCATCCTCGAACTCAGGACCGATGGCTCCATCGGCCACACGCCACGTTCGCGCAACCTGCGCGCGTTCCGCTCATCGATCATGGTGCAGCGGATCGCGGCGCAATCAGGGCTGCACCTGGGCGAGGCGCTGCGCACGGGCGCGACGGCCTTTGAAACCTGTTTCGGCAAGCCCGTCTTCGAATACTTCGCCGAGAACCCGGAACAGGCCGGCTACTTCGGCGAGCGCATGAGCCAGATGACGGCGCAGGACGAGCCGCTGCTGCTGGCACAGCTCGGCGGCCCCTTCACCCTCGCGGTGGATATCGGGGGCAGCCACGGCACGCTGCTGGCGGGTCTTCTGGAGCAGTATCCTCAGGCGCGCGGCATCGTCTTCGACCTGCCGGATGTGGCGCAGCGGGCCGCCGGGCGGTCGCGCACCCTTGCCGTGGGCGGCCGCGTCGAAGCTGTCGGTGGGGACTTCTTCCGATCGGTGCCGGCGGGCGGCGACCTCTACGTGCTGAAGCAGATCCTGCACAACTGGGACGACGGGGAATGCATCGCGATCCTCAAATCCGTGCGGGAGGCGATCGCTCCCGGCGGCCGGGTCGCCATCATCGACCGGGTGCTCCCTGATACGGTCGGTCCCGATGTCGCCTTCCTCTTCGATATCCTCATGCTGATCTGGTCCACCGGACAGGAGCGCACGCTGTGTCAATTTCAAACGCTGCTGGAACGCGCCGGCTTCGCGACCCACAAGGTGACCGTGAACCAAGGCCGGCTGAGCATCATCGAAGCCCGTCCCGTCCGGATGGGCCACGGGGCCGGCTGATCAGCCGCCGCGAGGCGCTCGGACTCGTGGCCGGCGCGACGCTGCTCGCCGGCGCCGGTCGGCGCGCGGAGGCCAGCCCCGCGCAGCGGGGTGCGCCTCCCGTGCGCGGGCCGCTCACGCCGTTCCTCGGCAACGCCCATCCCTCCAAAGTGATGGCGGTGTACTTCGACTACCACTGCCCCTACTGCCGCGAAATGGATCCCCTGCTGCCGGTGCTCGCCAGGCGCAATCCGCAGCTGCAGATCCTGCTGAAGGAATTCCCGGTGCTGGAGGCGGACTCGCAGGTCGGCGCGCGCATCGCGCTGGCAGCGCAACTGCGCGGCAAGTTCCTGCAGACCCACGAGCGGCTCATGAAGTACTCCGGCGACTACACCGGCGCGGTGGCGACCGAGATCGCGCGCTGGCTGGGCGTCGATCCCGATGCCTTCCGCAAGGACATGGGCGACCCGCGCATCGAGGCGGAGCTGCGCATGAATGCCGCGGAAGCCCAGGCGCGCGGCGTGAACGGAACGCCCGGGATCCTCACGGACGCGGGTGTCCACTCGGGTGGGCTGCCCCTCGAGCGACTGCAGGCGATGGTCAATGCGGCGTAGGCCTGGAGGGAGACCATGATCCGCAGTGTGCTCGCGATCCTCGCCGGCATCGTCACGCTGACCCTGGTCTCATTCGGAATCGAGGCGCTCGCGGATCCGCTGCTGGCGCGCTCCGGCCTGGCCCACTCCCTTCCGGCGATGCTGTTCATGTACGGCTACGGCATCCTGTCGGTGGCGGCGGGGGGCTACGTCAGCGCGTGGCTGGCCGCCCGGGCGCCCCTGCGCCATGCCCTGTGGATGGGCCTCCTCCAGTGCCTGCTGACCCTGCTGGCGATGACGGCGATGTGGAATCACGCGCCCGCGGTGAACTGGATCGTCGCACTCCTCATGGCGCTGCCCGCGGCGCTGCTCGGTGGCTGGCTGTACGCGCGACGCCGCAATCCCGGGGAACTGCACAGCTCGGCATCCTCCTCCGTGTAGCAAGCGCACCAGTGTCGACCTGGCCCTCGGGTCAGCCCGCGGCAGCTCGTCCTTCGTACACCCTGAGCCGTGCCAGAACGCAGGAGAGCAGGGGGATCGCAGTGCCACGGCCGAGGGCCCGCGCGACCAGATCACCGATGATCTGATCGGCCTCGATCGGACGTCCGGCTTTCAGATCGCGGAACATCGAGGATGTCTGGGGGGAGGACGTATCCGTCAGCATCGCGAGCGTCTGCTCCTTGAATGCCGGTTCGAGCGGCTGCCATTCGGACTCGATGACCGAGCACACTTCCGCGAACATCCTGCCGGCGATGTCCGCACCGCCGGGGACACGCGCCACTTCGCCCAGTGTTCCGTCCATGAGGCACGTCACGGCGCCGACGGCGGCGAGCATCGCCCATTTCTCCCACAGCTCGCGCTCGATGTCGGGAGACACACGGGCATCGAATCCGGCGACCCTCAGGAAGGAGTCCAGCGCGTCGATCCGCGCGGTGCGCGCCCGGCTGAACTCCCCGAAAGCGAGGTCGTGGAACCGGCCCTGATCGATGATCCAGCCGTCATCGTTCAGGCTCGTGCCGATTCTCGCGACACCCCCGACGACCCGCGCCGCACCGAACCGCGCGCGCAGCAGCTCCAGATGCCGGATGCCGTTCAGGAGGGGAACCACCAGGGTGCCCTCGGTCACGAACGGCCCGAAATCCTCGACGGCCGCTTGCAGCTGGTACGCCTTGACGGCCACCAGGATGACATCGAAGTCCCGGGACACCTGCGAGGCCCGCAGGGTGCGCACCGGGATGGTCGTCCGTCCCCCGGGAGTTGCGATGACCAGGCCGGCCGCGAGCTGCGCTGCCCGCTGCGCACGCACCAGGAACGTGACATCACGACCGGCCGCGGCGAGCCTGCCGCCGAAATATCCGCCGACGCTGCCGGCTCCGACGACGAGCATCTTCATGATCGGATTGCCTTCAGGGCACGACCTCGAAGGTCGGCGCATGGTGCACCGGGAAATTCACCGAGCGGGCGATGAAGCAGTACTTCCCGATCTCGCCATGCAGGGCCGCGGCGCGTGCGAGATCGGCTCCGGCGCGAACCGTGATGTGCGGTTTCAGCACGGCCCGCACGAACCGCCCGGCGCCGTCGGGCGTGCTCTCACCCACGCCGACCGCATCGTCGCGGTAGCCGGTCACGATGATGCCCGCGTTGCTCGCCAGGTGCAGGTACCACAGCATGTGGCAGGACGCGAGCGCCGAGATCAGCAGGTCCTCCGGATTGGGCAGCGCCGGATCCCCGCCGAGGCGCGGATCGTTGGAGCAATGGACGACGGGTTTGCCCGGCGTCGCGATGTCCCAGGTGCGATCGTAGCCGCGGTAGGACCGGGTGCCCTCGCCCCGGTTGCCGGTCCATTGCACTCGAGCGCTGAATTCATGCCGCGCGGCCATCGCCGTCGTCTCCCTGAAGCACGCCCTGCCACCGGATGTTGACACGCCGCCCCCTGCGCCGCTCAATATGAAGGCAGAATCCGGCGCCCACAAGCCGGAAGCATCGTTCCAGCAGGGGGAGTCGCAATGAAGAGTCTCGTCCGGTCCGTCCTGGCCGCCACCACGCTGGCCGCCGCCGCAGTGTTCGCCGTGCCGGCCTCGGCGCAGTCGGCCGCCGCGCCGCCCGACCCGATGGCCAATCCCTGCCAGCGCGCCTGCCTGGAAGGCTGGGTCAACAGGTACCTGGAGGCCATGAAGGCCCACAACGTCGATCCGGCGCTGTTCGCGCGCGAGGTCAAGTTCACCGAGAACGGCATTCACCTGCCGCTGGGAGGCGAGGGCCTCTGGTACGACATGACCGGCATCGGCAACTACAAGTTCTACGTTCCGGACATCGAGACCCAGCAGGTCGCCTTCTTCGGCACCGTGCAGATCGCGGGTCGCGCCTCCGCGCAGGGGCCCGCCAAGCCGACCCAGGTCGGCCTGGTGCTGCGCCTGAAGATCCGCAAGGACCGGATCACCGAGATCGAGCAGCTCTCCATCCGTCCCGAAGTGCAGCTCGGCCCCGCGGCCCCGGCGGCGGCGCCACCGCGCTTTCCGCCGACGGGTGAGGCCGTCGAGGCGATGGGTGCGCCGAACCCGATCTTCATGCAGGTCATCCCGCCCGCCCAGCGCATGAACCGCGCGGATCTGATCCGCACCGCCAACTATTACTTCACGGGCATGGCCCCGAACGATGGCAAGGGCTATTACCCCTTCACCGACGATTGCCTGCGCCGTGAAAACGGCATGATCACCGCCGGCCCCAAGGACCCCGCGGCGCCCCAGCGCATGGGCTGCAAGGAGCAGTTCGAGAAGGCCCTCAAGGGCGTCGTGAGCCGCATCCGCGACCGCCGCTTCGTCGCCGTGGACCGCGAACGCGGCATCGTGTTCGCCTTCGCCTTCTTCGATCATCACAACATCAACTGGACGTGGCAGCTGGGCGAGCTGTTCAAGATCGAGAACGGCAAGATCCGTCGCATCGAGGCCATGTTCCAGAAGGCGCCGTTCGGCACACCCTCGGGCTGGTCCACCTACGAGCAGGCGATGTCCGAGGACATTCACGACGTCCGCTGACGCCCGCTCTTGAGCCGGATGACCTCGCACGCAGCACTGCGATGAAGACACTGGTTGCCGTCGTGCTGTTCGGGATGGTGGCGGGCGCGCCGGCCGCCGGCAGGGCCCAGGAACCGTTATGGGCCTATGGCTTCACCGGTCCGCCCTCGGACCGGTCGCCACCGCCGCCGCCCGCCCCCCCGCCTGACGACAGGACCCTGCTGCACGTCGCGGGCTCCAGGGCGGCGTTCACGCGGGCGCAGATCCGGGACTACTACGGCCCCGCCGACTGGTTCCCGGAAGATCATCCCTCCATGCCGGCCATCGTGGCGCGCGGCCGCAAGGCCGCGACGCCGCCCATCATCGCCTGCGCACTGTGCCATCTTCCGAACGGCAACGGGCGACCCGAGAATGCCAATCTCACGGGCCTGACCGCCGACTACATCGTCCAGCAGCTGCAGGACTTCCGCAGCGGCCGGCGGACGACGTCGGATGCGCGCAAGACCAACACGGGACTCATGGGCGGATTCGCCAAGGGCATGACCGATGCGGAAGTGACGGCCTCGGCCACGTACTTCGCCTCCCTCCCGGCGAAGGCCTCATCGCGGGTCGTCGAGAGCGATACGGTGCCCCGCACCCGACCGGTCGGGGGACTGTTCATCCCCGTCAAAGGGGGTGGATCGGAACCCTTGGGCGAGCGGATCGTCGAGGTGCCGATGGACGAGGAGCAGACCGAAACGCTGCGCAATCCGCGGGTGCGGTTCATCGCCTATGTGCCGCGCGGCAGCCTCGCCAAAGGCGAGATCCTCGTCAGGACCGGCAACGGCAAAGTCACGCCCTGCACCGCCTGTCATGGCGCCGACCTGCGCGGCCTCGGTCCGGTACCCCGCCTGGCCGGCAATTCGCCGAGCTACCTCGCCCGCCAGCTCTACGACATGCAGACGGGTCACCGCGCGGGGGCCTGGACGCCGCTGATGGCGCCGGTGGTTGCCGGACTCAGTCCGGACGACGTGCTGGCCGCGGCGGCCTATCTCGGATCACTGCGACCCTAGGCGACCGCGGCCGGTCCGAATGCATTGGTTGCGGACTTTCCCTTGCCGATGCAACCCCAGAGGGCAAACCCCAGGAAGGCGACGAGCGCGGCGACGGGCACGTCGAAGTCGAGCTGGGTGCCGAGGTCGAGCCGATGGTCCCAGATCATCATGGCGGCAACGGTCAGGACCGCCGGGACGAGCAGCAGCCAGCCGCTGTGTCCCATGTCGTGCAGGCGCCGCGCATGCAGGACGACGGCGGGGAACAGCAGTACCAGCAGACTCCACTGCGGGTACACGTTCGGGCTCGCCTGGGCGTACCACCCGACCACGATGGCGAGCGGGATCAGCGCGCCGATGAAATGTCCGCGCGACGTGCGGCCCCCGGAGTGGACGAACAGCGTATTCCAGATCGAGGCCTGCCCCGATTCCCCCAGCGACAGCGGGCTGCGCTGCAGCGCTCCGCGGTAGTACTCCAGGTAGGCCAGCATCAGCAGGCCGTTCAAGGCGAAGGCCACGAGCGCCAGCAGCAGCGGCAGCGGCTGGTGCTCGAGCACGGCCCAGTAGAGCGCACAGGCCGAGGTCGGCATCAGTACGCACAGCGCCGCCGGCGTAAACACGCCCGCAAGCAGCAGCGCCCCCGTGACCAGCTCGACCAGCATCGCCACGGTCAGCAGACCCGAGTGTACGAACGCGCCCATCAGCTCGAGGGCGAGCGGCTCGTGGCCGGTCGGTGTCGTCCAGAACGACAGGAAAAAGTAATTGATGCCGTTGAGCAGCATCCAGGCGCCGAGGATCGTGCGTCCGGCCAGGACCAGCTGCCGCCGGGATGCGCTCGTCGAGCGCAGCGGGAACATCGAGGCATAGCAGCCGACGAAGGCCACGCACAGCAGCACATCGCTGACCAGCACCCGTCCGCCCGCCAGGACGCTGCCGTGGTTCCACAGGGACAGCGGCGCGTCCCACCAGAACACGCACACCGCGACCGGCATGCATACCAGCAGCATGACGGGCGTGAAGAAGCCCAGGAGCACGGCGATGCCGGTGAGCATCTCCACGGCCTTGACGACATCGAACAGGTGGCTGTCGAGCAGGGCGAACAGCATCTCGTGTGCCAGGGGCCGGGTGGTGTTGTACCCGGGCTGTGGGAATATGTGGATGAAATGCTCGAGACCGGCCGGGATCATCCAGGCCGCATACCACAGCCGCACCAGCCACACTGCATACTTCATGATTTTCCCCCTGCCGGACACGTCCTGCCCGATTGTTCTTGGCACCTAGCATGGCGCAGCCGGTTGAGAAATCAAGCCATCGCCGTCACCATGGGCGGCATCAGCTTCAGCGCAAGCTGTTGTGCAAGGCGGCAAATCGCCGTGTGGAGGTGCTCCATGAAAGCGGTGCTGATCGCGTCGGCCCTGGCACTCGCGAGTCTGCCACCGGCTGCGCCGGCCGCCGACGAGGCCGGCGATTCGACGGTCACGGCCACGCCGGGCATCGACCTGCGTGCGCTGATCGCGGTGAGCCAGAAGACTCACAGGACGTTCCTCGTCGATCCGCGGGTTGCGGGCTCGGTCCATCTCGATGGCGC
>Ga0335075_10007215_pt1 | contig 17099 bp, 13 predicted proteins | sample Lox_Sample_24_FD_206723 | JGI IMG/M metagenome (GOLD analysis project Ga0335075, IMG submission 206723) | Soil microbial communities from Loxahatchee National Wildlife Refuge, Florida, United States - Lox_Sample_2.4 | ecosystem: Environmental > Terrestrial > Soil > Wetlands | place: USA...
GCCGGCGAGCAGCGCGGCGGGGGCATCGCGACGATCGCCCCGGGGGAGCCGCTGATCCTCCCCCTGGGCCCGGGCGCCTCCCGCCTGGCCTGCCTCGACGGCTCGCTCGCCAGGCTGATCGACCTCGAGGGCGCCGAGGTCGAGCCGGTGCTCGCCCTCCATGCCGGCCAGGGCTATGCCCGGGTCGGCTTCGACGCCGAGCCGGCGACGGGACGGACGCTGAGCGGGCCGCCCGTCGATGCCCTGCGCCGCGACTGGCTGGTCGCGACGCTGGCGGAGGCCTACGGGGCCGGCAGGCGGGCCCTCGACCTGGCGATCGCCTATGCCGGGGAGCGGCGTCAGTTCGGCCGCCCGATCGGTGACTTCCAGGCGGTCGAGCACCTGCTCGCGCGCGCCACGGTGGGCCTGGAGGGGGCGAGTGCGACGATCGGCGGCCTCCTCGACGGCGATGCCCGCGACCTGCCGGTCACGCAGAGCGCCGCCGCGCACTCGGTCCCGGCCGCCGCTCGCCAGGCCTGCGAGACCGCGATCCAGGTCCACGGCGGCATGGGCTTCACCTGGGAGCTCGGCCTGCACCTCTACTACCGGCGGGTCCTCGCGATCCAATCCGAGCTCGGCGGCGATGCCTTCACCGCCCGGGTGGCGGGCGAACGCTGCTTCGAGCGAGGCCGCGATGAGTGACGCGGCGGCCCCGGTGCTGGTCGAGGACCGCGGCCCGGTCCGGTGGTTGATCCTGAACCGGCCGGAGGCCCGCAACGCGCAGAGCATCGCGATGCTCGAGGCCTTGGCCGACGCCCTGGTCGCGACCGCCGCCGACCGTTCGGTGCGGGCCGTCGTCCTCGCCGGCAACGGGCCGTCCTTCTCGGCCGGGCACGATCTGAAGGAAGCCGTCTCCAACCCGACCTACCGCGAGAACATCGGCTCGGTCGAGGGTCGGTTGTGGCAGGAGCTCGACTACTTCGTCAGGCCGGTCGACCTCCTTCGCGACCTGCGGGTGCCGACGATCTGCCGGGTTCAGGGCCACTGCATCGCGGCCGCGATCATGCTCGCCGCTGCTGCCGACCTCGTGATCGCCGCCGACGACGCCCTCTTCTACTCCGCGGTGACCCGGGACATGGCTGCCGACGACGTCGAGGTGCCGGCCCTCGCCTGGGCGGTCGGGGAGCGCCGCGCCAGGCAGCTCCTGTGGACCAGCGAGCGCTTCGGGGCCGAGCAGGCGGAGCGCTTCGGGCTGGTGAACTGGGTGGTCCCTCGCGCCGAGCTCGATGCGAAGGTCGAGGAGGTGGTCGCCCAAGTGCTCGAAGTCCCGTCGCAGACGTTGGCGCTGTCGAAGATGAGCCTGCGCTTCATGGAAGACCGCCGCGGTCGCTCCGACTCTGCCGCCTTCCACTTCCTCTCACACCAGATCAGTCACAACACCACCGACGCGAAGAGCCTCCTGCAGCAGCGGTTCGACGCGGCGGGAATCGAAGACGGCCGAAGTCAAGGAGGAGACCGATGACCACCACCGACGCCGAGACCATTTCCCCGGACATGCCGGAGACGCGGGTATCCCTCGACGCGTTCCGACGCGCCGCCGGGCTGGACGGCGAGGAGACCCAACTCGGGCGGGTCTTCGCCGAGCCCCCGGGGGGTTGGAGCGAGGAGGCGGACGTCGTGGTCGTCGGCAGCGGCGCCGCGGCCTACGCGGCGGCGTGTGCCGCGGCCGACGCCGGCGGCGAGGTGATCGTCGCCGAGAAGGGGGCGGTGTACGGCGGCACCTCGATCATGTCCGGCGGCGTCCTCCACGTCTTCGCCAACCCGCGGATGCGCGACGGCGGCGTCGACGATCCGCGCGAGGACGCGCTCCGCTATCTCGCGCGCTGTTGCTACCCCTCGCTGTATCGGAGCGAGGCCCCCCGTTTCGGCGTCGGCCCGGCCGAGTTCGAGCTGCTCGAGACCTACTACGACCGCGGCGTCGGCGTGCTCGACTCCCTGCGTGAGATGGGCGCGGTCGACGTCCGCGCGCCCTTCGTCGGCTGGGACGGAACCGAGGCCCCCGACTACCTCGCCCACTACCCCGAGAACGCGGTCCCGCGCGGCCGCGGGCTGTCGGCGGTGAAAGAGGACGGCACGGCCGGCACCGGGAAGGACCTCGTCCTGCAGATGAAGGCGTTCGCCGACGCGAAGGGCGCCCGCCTCCTCCTCCGCCACCGGGCGGTAGGTCTGGTGATGGCGGAGCCGGGACGGGTCGACGGGCTCGTCTGCCGGACGCCGGAAGGGCTGGTCTCCCTGCGGGCCCGGTCCGGTGTCGTCTTCGGGACCGGCGGGATCACCCACTCGGCCCAGCTGCGGACCCGGTTCCTGCGCGGCCCGGTCGCCGGCGGCGCCGGCTGCGCCACCAACACCGGCGACCTGATCGCGATCGCCGAGGCGGCGGGCGCCGAGTTCGGCCTCGTCAGCTCCGGCTTCTGGAACCAGCAGGTCGCCGACTTCGCCGACGATCTCGCCCCGACCAACCTGAACGTCTGGTACGTGCCGGGCGACGGCGTGGTGGTCGTGAACCGGTTCGGCAGGCGGGTGGTGAACGAGAAGGCCGACTACCACAACCGCGGGCGCGCCCATCACGTGTGGCAGGGCGACGAGTATCCGAACCAGATCCTCTTCATGGTCTATGACGAGCGCACCGCCGAGCGGTTCGCGGGCGCCTTCCCGGTCCCGCCGACCGGGACCGCGGGCGCGCACGTCGTCCACGGCGCGACGCCGGCGGAGCTCCAGGCCGGGCTCGAACGACACCTGCGCAAGCTCGGGCGGAGTCCGGCGCTTCCGGTTCCCGACGTGAAGCTCGACGAGGCGTTCGCCGCGGAACTGGAGGCGACGATCGAGCGGTTCAACGGCTTCGCCCGCAGCGGCGACGACGCCGACTTCGGGCGGGGCGACCATCCGATCGATCGCTGGGCTCACGGCCCGCCGGCGGCCGACAACGATCTCCCCAACGCGACGATGTATCCGCTCAGCACCGAGGGCCCGTACAGCGCGATCGTGCTCGTCGGCTCCGCCTTCGAGGCGAAGGCCGGGCCGCGGATCAATTCGGCGGCCCAGGTGATGGCGCCGAGTGGCGACCCGATCGCCGGCCTCTACGGAGCGGGGAACTGCATCGCCGGGGTGCTCGGCGAGAGCTACACGGGCGGCGGAGCGTCGCTCGGTCCCGCGGTCGTCTTCGGCTTCATCGCCGGACGCCACGCCGTCGAGGAGGGGAGCCGATGACCGTCGCACCCGTCCCCGGACGTCTCCCGGCGGCCAGGCTCTCCGGCGCCCGGCCCGACGGTCCCTTGGTGATCGCCCTGCACGGCGAGGGCACCGACATCCACGACCTGACCGATCTCGCGCTCGAGCTGGTGCCGGCCCGTGAGGTGATCGCGCCGGTGGGCTGTTGGGGCACCTACGTCGGGGCGATGGACCTCTCGAACTACACCTGGTTCCACGAAGTGCCGGGCGTCGCCGACCCCGAGCCGGTCAGCTTCGGGCGCAGCCTGCTCGACGTCGAGCAGCTGATCCACTCGCTGGGGGCGGCCGCCGACTCACCGCGACCGGTCCTGATCGGCATCGGTCAGGGCGCGACCGTGGCCCTGGCGAGCGCCGCCGTGGTCCCCGAGGCCCTGGCCGCGGTGGTCGCCATCGGCGGCCGGCCCGTCACCCTGCCCGCCGGCGCGATCTCCTTGCCGGCGGGGGTCCCGGTCCCGCCGCGGCTCTGGCTGGCCGAGCCGGCCGAAGGCGAGCGGGCCGAAGCGGTTGGCGGGTTCGGGTCGGAGCCCTCCGACCCCTCGCTCTCGGTCCTGTCGATGCCCGCCGAGGGCCCCTTCGCGGCCTCGACCAAGGCGCAGCTGAAGGAATGGGTCGCCGAGCAACTTGCCTAGCAAGGATGGATAGTATATAAAATCACTGCCGTGGGAGAGGACGACCGCAAAGGATTCGGCGCCGCCTGGCTCGGCCGCGCGCGGCAGTCGAAAACGCGGAACGCGATCGTCGCCGGGCTGCTGGCGATCGTCGCCTTCCTCCTCCTGACTACCGACACCCAGGCGCTCCAGTCGGTCATCCTCGGCGCCGGCAGCGGCTCGTTGATCGCCGCGCTCGCCCTGGGCGTCGTCGTCACCTACCGGGGCTCCGGCGTCGTCAACATCGCGACCGGCGCGATCGCGATGTACGCGAGCTACATCTTCAACCTGCTGAACAAGAGCGGCGAACTCCTGGTCATCGGGTGGGGCGTGCCGATCGGCGGGCCGCTGCCGCTGATTCCGGCCCTGCTGGCGACGATCGCGATGGGCGCCCTGTGGGGCGCCGCCTTCTACCTGCTGATCTTCGCGCCGCTGCGATCGGCCTCGCCGATCGCGAAGCTGGTCGCCTCGGTCGGCCTGCTGTTGGTCCTCCAGTCCCTGATCGTGCTGGCCTACAGCAGCCGGCCGGTGTCGGTGAGCGCCAAGCTCAGCACCGAATCGATCAAATTGCCGTCCAACCTGATCGTCCCGGTCAACCAGGTGATCCTCACCGGGACGGTCCTCCTGGTCGCCGCGGCGCTGTGGGCGATCTACCGCTTCACCCGCTTCGGCCTCGCCACCCGGGCCGCCGCCGAGGACGAGCGGAACCTGACCTTGATCGGCCACTCGCCGACCCTCGTCAGCGGTGGCAATTGGGTGTTCGCGGCGATGGTCGTCGCGATGTTCGCTGCGCTGACGGCGCCGATCAACGGCACCGTCGACCCGAACACGATCACGCTGATGGTGGTCCCGGCCCTCGCCGCGGCGATGATCGGCGGCTTCACCTCGTTCGGCTACGCCGCACTCGGTGGCCTCGCGATCGGGATGCTGGAGGCGCTGATCCAGTACCTGGAAACCAAGTCCTGGTTCCCCACCGCGGGCGGGGCCCCGCTTCCCGGCGTCCGCGAGTCGGTCCCCTTCGTGATCATCCTGGTCTCGCTGTTGGTCAAACGCCGCGGCCTCACCGGCCGCGGGTCGCTCGGCAGCGTGCGCCTGCCGTTCGCCCCGCAGCCGTCGCGCGTGCTGCCGAAGCTCGCCATCGGCCTGGTCCTCGCCGTGGTCGGGTTCCTGGTGCTGGATTCGGCCTGGCGGCTGGCCGAGATCAACACCTTGGTCGGCGTCGCGATCTGCCTCTCCTTCGTCATCCTCACCGGTTTCGTCGGCCAGGTATCGCTGGCGCAGATGGCGGTCGCCGGCTTCGCCGGGTTCACCCTCGCCAAGCTCTCGGGAGGCATCGGTCTGGGGTTCCCGATCGCGCCCCTGCTGGGAGCGCTCGGTGCGACCGCGATCGGGGTCCTGATCGCGATCCCGGCCCTCCGCGTGCGTGGCGTGCAGCTGGCGATCGTCACCCTTGCGGCGGCGTTGGCGATCCAGACCCTCGTCTTCCAGAACCCGGTCTGGTCGGGAGGGATCAACGGAGCCCACGTTCCCTCGCCGCAGTTCCTCGGACTTCATTTCGGCCCCACCGACCCGACCAGCTTCGGCGATGGCGACATCCCCAACCCGTGGTTCGGCGTCTTCTGCGCGATCGTCGTGGTCGGCCTTGGTGGGCTCACCTCGATGTTGCGTGGCTCCGCCTGGGGGAGACGCATGCTCGCCGTGCGGGCGAACGAGCGCGCCGCTGCCGCGTCGGGAGTCTCGGTCAAACAGACGAAGATCGTCGCCTTCGCGGTCTCGGCGTTCGTGGCCGGGATCGCGGGCACGCTCTCCGGATATCGGTTCGGGTCCGTGACCCCCGACTACTTCGGCGTGTTCGCCTCGCTGACGTTCCTCGCCTTCGCCTACATGGGCGGCATCTCGAGCGTCACCGGGGCGGTGATCGGCGGCCTCCTCGTCACCAACGGCCTCGTCTTCACCGCGCTTGACCGCTGGGCCGGCCTCTCGCCGAACTACGCCCCCTTGATCGGCGGGCTCGGGCTGATCCTGACCGTGGTGACCAACCCGGACGGCATCGCCGGCACCTGGCGCGGGATCGCCCAGCGGACGCGCACCCGGCGCGAATCGTCCGGGTCGGCGGGGACGCCCGGGCCGCTGCGCCTGTCGCCGGCGCGCCGGCTGCGGCGATCCGCGGCCGCCGGGGAGGACAGTTGACCGCCCTCCTCGACGCGCAGGGGATGACCGTCTCCTACGGCGGCGTGCACGCCAACGCCGACATCGACCTGGCCGTCGGCGCGGGCGAGTTCGTCGGCCTGATCGGCGCCAACGGCGCCGGCAAGACCACCTTCATCGATGCGATCACCGGCTTCACCTCGATCGACGCCGGCCACGTCCACTTCGACGGCGAGGACATTTCCTCGCTCTCGCCCGCGGCGCGCGCCCGACGCGGGCTGGTGCGAACCTTTCAGTCGCTCGAGCTCTTCGACGATCTGACCGTGCGCGACAACCTGCGGGTCGCCTGCGAGCGACCCCGCTGGGCGCGCGGCGCCGGCGGCGTCGACGGCAAGGCCGCGGCCGACGAGCGGGTGGCCTGGGCGCTCGCCACCGTCGGGCTCGAGGGGTTCGCCGACAAGCGCCCGGAAGAGCTTCCCCACGGGCAGCGGAAGCTGGTCGGTGTCGCCCGCGCGCTGGCCGCCGAACCGAAGCTGGTCCTGCTCGACGAGCCCGCCGCCGGCCTCGACGCCGACGAGTCCGCCGAGTTGGCGGCGAAGCTCCAGGCGCTCCCCGCGCAGGGCATCTCGCTGCTCCTGATCGACCACGACATGAGCCTCGTGCTGTCGGTCTGCGAGCTCGTCTACGTGCTCGACTTCGGCCGGATGATCGCGACCGGCACGCCCGCCGAGATCCGCGGCAACGAGAACGTCATCACCGCCTATCTCGGCGACAGTCGCGCGGCCGAGCCGACCGAGCCGGCGGCCGCCGAGGAGCCCCCCGGATGACGGCGATCGTCGAGCTCGACGGCCTCTGGGCGGGCTACGGCGGGGTCGCCGTGCTGCGTGACGTCGACCTCTCGATCGCGGAGGGCGAAATCGTCGGCCTGCTCGGGCCCAACGGGGCGGGGAAGACGACGACCCTGCTGACGATCTCCGGGCTGGTCAAACCGCTGCGCGGCGCCGTCACCGTGATGGGGGCGCCGCCGCCGCGGCGTTTCGTCCATCGCCTCGCCCGCAGCGGGGTCGCGCACGTGACCGAGTCCCGCAACCTCTTCTACGGGCTCACCGTGTCCGAGAACCTCCGCCTCGCGCTCCGCGGGAGCAGGAAGGAGCGCCAGGAAGCCCTCGACCAGGCACTGGCGCTGTTCCCGGCCCTGGTCCCGCTCGAAAAGCGCAACACCGGCCTGCTCTCCGGGGGCGAGCAGCAGATGCTCGCGCTCGCCCGGGCGCTGGTCTCGAAACCGCGGATCCTGCTGCTCGACGAGATGAGCCTCGGTCTGGCGCCGGTCATCGTCGAACGCCTTCTGCACACCGTCCGCGACATCGCCGACCGGACCGGCTGCGCGGTGGTGCTGGTCGAGCAGCACGTCCACCTGGCGCTGCGGATCGTCGACCGCGCCTACGTCCTCTCGCAGGGTCGGATCACGGTCGAGGGGTCGGCCGAATCGCTGAACCGCAACCGCGAGGTCCTCGAGTCGAGCTACCTGGGCGAGAAATCGCTGGAGGGCAAGGCCTCCGACTGACGCTCAGACGGGCGCCTTGTAGATCGTCACCACGGCCGCCCCGCCGAGGCCGATGTTGTGCTGAAGCGCGACCCTCGCACCGTCGACCTGCCGCGCCTCGGCGCGGCCTCTGAGCTGCCAGTTGAGCTCCGCGCACTGGGCGAGGCCGGTGGCGCCGAGCGGGTGCCCCTTGGAGATCAGCCCTCCCGACGGGTTCACCACCCACTTGCCGCCGTAGTCGACGACCCCCTCGTCGATCAGCCGCCCGGCCTCGCCCTCCTCGCACAGTCCGAGCGCTTCGTAGGTGATCAGCTCGTTGGGGGCGAAGCAGTCGTGCAGCTCGATCACGTCGACGTCCTCCGGTCCGACGCCGGCCTGCTCGTAGACATCGGCGGCGGCGCGCGCCGAGAGCCCCGAACCGACGAGGCTGATCGCGCTGTCGCTGTCGAAGGTGCTCGCCATGTCGGTGACCATCGACTGGGCGGCGATCTCGACGGCCTGGGCCTGAAGCCCATGGCGCTCGACGAACTCGGCCGACGCGATCACCGCGGCCCCGGCGCCGTCGGAGGTCGGCGAGCACTGCAGCTTCGTCAGCGGCCCGTAGAAGAAGGGCGGCGCGAGGACCTCCTCGGCGGTGTAGGCGTCCTGGAACTGGGCGTAGGGATTGTTGGTGGAGTGTTGGTGGTTCTTGACCGCGACGGCGGCGAACTGCTCGAGCGTGGTCCCGTAGCGCTCCATGTGCTCGCGGCCGGCGTTGCCGAAGAGGATCAGCGCCATCGGCGCGTCGGGGGGCGAGTCGGGATACATCGCCTTCGACATCTCCAGCATCCGCCCGGCCGGCACGGTGAGGTCGGCGAAGATCGAATCGGGCAGCGAACCGCGTTTCATCCGCTCGAAGCCGAGCGCCAGCGCGCACTCGGCGAAACCGCCGGCGACCGCCTGCCGCGCGTTGAAGAGCGCGGTGGATCCGCTCGAGCAGTTGTTGTTGACGTTCTGGACCGGCAGCCCGGTCAGGCCGAGCTCATAGAGCGCCCGCTCTCCCGAGGTGGAGTCGGCGTAGACGAAGCCGACGGCGGCCTGTTCGACCGCGTCGTAGGGGACGCCCGCGTCGTCGAGCGCCGCCTGCGCCGCCATGCGCGCCATCTCGGGGTAGTCCCAGTCCCGCCGCCCGGGCTTTTCGAACTTCGTCATCCCGACTCCCACCACGTAGGCAGACCGCATGAGTCCTCGCTTTCTCTCCCTCGTGTCGGGGGAAGTTTGACAAGTTTCTGAGCGCCAGTATACAATGTGCAAAACATGGTCGGGGGAGGACGACCATGTGAATCGCGACCCGAAAGACAAGGAAAGCAACCGCCAGATGCCTGATCGCGAAGTTCCCGTCCTGATCGTCGGCGGTGGTGGATGCGGGCTGACCGCCTCGCTGCTGCTCTCCGATCTCGGTATCGAATCGCTGCTGATCGAGCGCCACCCGGGCACCTCGGTCCTCGCCAAGGCGCACATCCTCAACCCGCGGACGATGGAGATCTTCGACTCGCTCGGCATCGCCGACGAGGTGTACGCCGCCGGGGCGCCGCGCGAGAACTACTCGTCGACCCGCTGGTACACGAGCCTTGGCGGTGACGACCCCTGGGACCAGCAGCTGCTCTATCGGACCGACTCCTGGACCGGGGGAGAGCTGGCCCCCTTCTACGCCGAGCTGAGCGCGTTCCACACCGGGAACCTGCCGCAGAAGCTGCTCGAGCCGATCCTGCGTGCGCGGGCGGAAGAGCGGAGCCCCGGGAAGCTCGAGTTCAACCGCGAGCTGATCGCCCTCGAGCAGGACGACGACGGGGTCCTCGCCACGATCCGCAACCGCGACGACGACACCGAGTCCACGGTCCGCGCCCGCTACGTGATCGGCGCCGACGGCGGCAAGACGGTCGGCGAGATGCTCGGCGCCACGATGCTCGGGCCGACGCCCTTCGTCGACATGATCAGCGTCCACGTCCGCGCCGATCTCTCCGACTACATCCCCGATGACGACGCGCAGATCCGCCTCTTCATGCGCCCGACGCTGGACGGCGACTGGATCCAGGTGGGCCTCGTCGCGATGGGCCCGGACCGCTGGGACCGGCACTGCGAAGAGTGGCATTTCGCCGTCACCCTGCCCGCCGACCAGGAGGCCCCGCGGGAGGAATACGACGCAAGCCGCGGCCTCGCCGACATGCGCGAGCTGCTGAAGCTGCCCGACCTCGACGCCGAGGTCCTCAACATCACCCACTGGCTGGTCGACGCGGTGGTGGTCGATCGGCTCCAGTTCGGCCGGATCTTCCTCGCCGGCGATGCCGCCCACCGGCACGCGCCGATGGGGGGCCTGGGTCTGAACGGGGCGATCCAGGACGTCCACAACCTGGCCTGGAAGCTGGCCGCGGTGCTGAACGGACACGCCGACCCGGCGCTGCTCGACTCCTACGAACCGGAGCGGCGGCCGGTCGCCCAGCGGAACGTCGACTTCTCGACCTTCGCCTTCTTCAACCACCTCGCCGTCCGGGCCGGTTTCGGGTTGCTGCCCGGGGCGCCCCCCGAGCACAACCGCGCCGCCCTCGAAACGCTGTTCTCCGACACCGCCGACGGCGCGACCCGGCGGGCGCGATTGTTCGAGTTCTTCAACACGCTGCGGATGGAGTTCGGGTGCGCCGACATCGAGCTCGGCTACGAGTACTCGGGCAGCGAGGTCGTCGTCCCGGACGGCACCGAGGCGCCACCTCGCGATCCGATCGGGCACGTCTACCACCAGGCCGCCCGCCCCGGGCACCGGTTGCCGCACGCGTTCGTCGAGCGCGACGGAAGGGCGGTCGGCACGCACGGCCTCCTGCGCCCGGGCACCTTCCTCCTGCTCGCCGGCGCCGACGGTGACCCCTGGCTCGAGGCGGCGGCCGAGGCCGCGGCCGAGATCGACGTGCCGCTCGACGCATTCCGGGTCGGACCCGGGCTCGACCTGGAGGACGGGCGGGGAGACTGGACGGAGCTGCGCGGACACGGAGAGTCGGGCGCGGTCCTCGTCCGCCCCGACGGGCACGTCGCGATGCGCGCTCGTGACGGCGAGGCCGGCGAGGCGATGCGGACGGCGCTGAGGACGGCGCTCGGCTCCGGCGCCACCGTCGACGCGGGATCGGGGAACTGAGCGGATGCGCCTGGCGACGGTGCGCCTGGACGGCGGCACGCGGGCCGCGCGGGTCGACGGCGAGACGCTGACCCTGACCGACCACGAGGACGTCGGGGCGTTGCTCGCCACCCCCGGCTGGGAGCAGGAGCTCGCCTCCTTCAGCGGTCCGACGATGGCCCTGGCCGAGGCGGATCTGGCCCCGGTCGTGCCCCGTCCGGAGAAGATCATCGGCGTCGGCCTGAACTACCCGTCGCACGCCGAGGAGGCGCGGCTGTCGGTCCCCGACCATCCGCCTCTCTTCGCCAAGTTCTGGCGCAGCCTCATCGGTCCCAAGGACGAGATCGAACTGCCGCCGAACTCCGACGCCCCGGATTGGGAGGTGGAGCTGGCGGTGGTGATCGGCCGTCCCACCCGGCACTGCAGCGAGGCCGACGCGCGCGACGCGATCGCCGGGCTGACGGTGATCAACGACGTCTCGATGCGGGACTGGCAGATGCGGACCTCGGAGTTCCTCCAGGGCAAGACCTTCGAGCGGACGACGCCGTTCGGGCCCTGGCTGGTGACCCTCGACGAGATCGACGACCTGAACTCGATCCGGATGACCTGTGAGCTCGACGGCGTCGTGGTCCAGGACGCCTCGACCGCCGAGATGAGCGTCTCGCCGACCAAGCTGATCTCCTACATCAGCGAGTTCATCACCCTCGTCCCCGGCGACGTGATCGCGACCGGGACGCCGGGCGGTGTCGGCGGCGCGAAAACCCCGCCCGAGTTCCTCGCGCCCGGGCAGACCCTGCGCACCAGGATCGAGCAGATCGGCGAGCTGGTGAACACCTGCGTCGCCGCCGGTGCCGCCGCCTCCGAGCCGGCGAGGAGCTGACCGATGAGCGCCCCGGTGATCGCCGCGGTCGGCCACGTCGCGCTCGAGGTCGCCGATCTCGACCAGGCGCTGGCGACGGCGACCGAGATCATGGGACTGAGGGAGTCCGAGCGGGGTGAGGACGGGTGGGTGTACCTGACCCACGGCGCGACCCACCACAGCATCCAGTACCGCCAGGCAGATGCCGACGGCGTCCACCACATCGGCCTCGAGGCCGCCGACCCGGAGGCGATCGTCGAGATCAGGCAGCGCCTCGCCCGGGAGGGGATCGCGGTCGACGCCGAGCGGCCGTTCGATCCGATGCTGCCCGAGGGCTTCGTCTTCACCCTGCCCGAGGGCTTCGCGATCGAGGTCTACGTCGGGATGCCGGCGGGGGAGCCGGCCTACGGGACCCCGGGGGTGCGGCCGATCCGCTTCGGTCACGTGAACCTGACGGTCCGCGAGCCGGACCCGATCATCGACGTCCTCCGTCGCGTGCTCGACTTCCGCACCTCCGACATCGTCGCCGGTGGCGCCTTCCTCCGCTGCAACGTCGACCACCACGGCGTCGCCGTCCTGCCGGGGCCGGGGGTCCTTCACCACCACGCCTGGGAGGTGGGGAGCGTCGTCGACCTCGCCCGGCTCGGCGACCGCCTCCACGATCTCGGCCTGCACCTCGCCTGGGGCCCGCTACGGCACGGCGCGGGCCGCAACGTCGCCGCCTACTTCCGCGAACCGGCCGGCGCGATCGTCGAGTACTACTCGGACATGGAACGGATCTACGACGAGTTCGGCCATGAGCCGGTGACCTGGAGCATGGAGGGGCAGGACTGGTACAGCCTCTGGTCTCCCGGCATCCCCGACGGCTTCGGCGACCTCGGCGTGCCGCCCGTGCCGTCGCCGTCCAGATAGCGCGGGCGATGGCCGGCGGCTCGAGAGTGGCAGCGGGGTCCGGCGAGGTCCTCTGGGACCCACCGCCCGCCGCCCGCGAACGGACGCGGGTCGCCGACTACATGCGCTGGCTGGAGCGGGAGCGCGGGCTCGGCTTTGCCGATTACGACGAGCTCTGGCGGTGGTCGGTCACCGAGCTGGAGCCGTTCTGGGGCTCGATCTGGGACTACTTCGGGGTGATCTCCCATGCCCCCGCCGAGGAGATCCTGACGACCCGCGAGATGCCCGGCGCCCGCTGGTTCGTGGGGGCGAAGTTGAACTATGCCGAGCAGGCGCTCGCGGTCGGCGAGGACGACGCGGTCGCGATCGTCGCCCATTCCCAGACCCGGGACCCGGTCGAGCTGACCTACCGCGAGCTCCGCGGGCAGGTCGCCCGCGCGCGCGCCGGCCTGGCGCGACTCGGGGTCGGGCGCGGCGACCGCGTCGCCGCCTACCTGCCGACGGTCCCGGAGACCGTCGTCGCGTTCCTGGCAACCGTCAGCCTGGGGGCGATCTGGGCCGCGTCCCCGCCCGAGTTCGGCGTCCGCAGCGTCGTCGATCGGCTCGGCCAGCTCGATCCGAAGGTCCTCCTCGTCGTCGACGGCTACCGCTACGCCGGCAAGACGATCGATCGGCGTCGGCAGGTGGAGGAGATCCAGGCACAGATCCCGTCGATCGAGAGCACCGTCTGGATCCCGTACCTCGACGGGGCCGAGGGATTCGACCTCCCCGCCGGCGCCTTCACCTGGGCGGAGCTGCTCGACGACTCCGGGCCGCTCGCCTTCGAGCCGGTCGAGTTCTCGGACCCGCTCTGGGTCCTCTTCTCCTCGGGCACCACCGGTCTGCCGAAGGCGATCGTCCACAGCCACGGCGGCATCGTCGTCGAGCACCTGAAATCGCTGGCGCTGCAGCACGACATCGGCGCCGGGGACCGTTTCCTCTTCTACTCGACGACCGCCTGGATGGTCTGGAACCTGGTCACCTCGACGCTGCTGCTCGGCGCCGGCTCGGTAATCCTCGACGGCAACCCCGTACACCCGGACATGCTCGAGCTCTGGCGACTTGCCGCCGAGACCGGGGTGACCCATCTCGGTGCCAGCTCGGCCTTCCTGATGGGGTGTCGCAAGGCCGGCCTGATGCCGGGGCGCGAACTGGACCTCGATCGCCTCCGCTTCCTGGTCGCCGCCGGATCGCCGCTCCCGGCCGACGGGTATCGCTGGATCTACGAGCACCTCGATCGCGAGCGGGTCTTCCTCACCGCGGGCAGCGGCGGGACCGACGTCTGCTCCGGTTTCGTCGGCGCCGTTCCGGTGGCGCCCGTGCACGCTGGCGAGATGACCGGAAAACAGCTCGGCGCCGGCGCCGAGGCGTACGACACCGAGGGTCGAAGCGTGGTCGACGAGCTCGGCGAGCTGGTGATCACCGCGCCGATGCCGTCGATGCCGATCGGCTTCTGCAACGACGCCGACGGGCGCCGCTACCGCGAGGCCTACTTCGAGATGTACCCGGGCGTCTGGCGCCACGGCGACTGGATCATGTTCACCAGCCACGGCACCTCGATCATCACCGGGCGCTCCGATGCGACGTTGAACCGCGGCGGCGTGCGGCTGGGGACGAGCGAGCTGTGTGAGGTGGTCGAGTCGGTCGACGGCGTCGCCGACAGCCTCGTCGTCCACCTCGAGCCGGAGGACGGGTCCGGCCTCGGCGAACTCCTCCTCTTCATCGTCGCCGCCCCGGGGGCCGACCCCGACGAGGCGATGTTCGGGCAGATCAAGGCCGCCCTGCGCACCGAGCTCTCGCCCCGCCACGTCCCCGATTCGATCTACCGCGTCGACGCGGTGCCGAGGACGATCACCGGCAAGAAGCTGGAGGTGCCGGTGAAGAAGATCCTCCAGGGTGCCGACCCGGACGCGGTCGCGAGCCGCGGCGCGCTCGCCGACCCCGCCGCGATCGACGCCTACGTCGAGATCGCGAGGGCGCGCGGATGAGGGTCGGGATCTACTGCGACCTCCGCAACCCGGCCCCGTGGGATCTCCCCTGGGACCAGCACTACCGCCGCGCGCTGGAGCGGATCGAGGGGGCGGAGCGGCTCGGCCTCGACTCGGTCTGGTTCACCGAGCACCACCTGTTCGAGGACGGTTACCTGCCGCAGCCGCTGATGGCCGCCGCCGCGGTCGCCGTCCGCACCACGCGGATGCGGATCGGGACCGGTGTCGTCCTCGCGCCGCTGCGGCCACCGATCGAGATCGCGGAGCAGGCCGCGATCGTCGACATCCTCAGCGGTGGCAGGCTCGAGCTCGGTCTCGGTGCCGGTTACGCCGAGCCCGAGTTCGCCGCGTTCGGAGTGCGCAGCGGCGATCGCTTCCGCCTCCTGGAGCGGACGTTGGTCGAGATCCCGGACTTGTGGGAGAGCGGTCGCGTGACTCCGCCTCCGCTGCAGTCCCCGCCGCCGATCTGGGCCGGGGTCTCCGGCCCGCGGGGAGCGCGGATGGCCGGCCGGCTCGGCCTCGGCCTGCTGTGGCTCGACCCCGCCCTGCACCACGAGTACATGGCCGGGATCGCGGCAGGTGGTCACGACCAGGCGTCGGCGCGGATGGGCGGACTGGTCAACCTGGTGATCGCCGACGATCCCGAGGCCGCCTGGAGCCAGATCAAGCCGAACGTCGTCCATCAGGCCCGGACCTACATGGAGGCGCGGTTCGCCAAGCCGGGCGACGCCGATCCCTCGCTGCCCGCGCTCGACCCGGAGCGACTGCGTTCGCCGGGGCCGAACATGCACCCGCCGCATTTCGACGTCGTCACCGCGGCCGAGGCGGTCGCCCGCATGCGGAAGTGGCTCGGCCCCCTGCCGGTCACCGACGTCTTCTTCTGGGACTCGATCGCCGGCATGCCGGAGGAGCTCGCCCGGCGGCACCTGGAGCTGGTCGCGACGCAGGTGGCACCGGAGTTTCGACCGAGCCTTTCGGACCCGTTCTAGGCGCGCGCGGCGGCCAAATCCACAGTCTTGACAGGTCTGAAGCTCTATGCATAATATATGGCACACTACGAGGAGGGAAATGGGATGAGCTCTAACCGCCTGCGGTTTGGCGTGTTCGTGGTTCTTTTAGTGGTGCTCTCGCTGGTCGCTGTGGGATGCGGCGGCGGTGGCAGCAGCTCTTCTGAAGCGACGGCCGAATCCGAAACGACGGCGTCCGAAGAAACCGGGTCCGAAACCGAAGGGTCTGGTGAAGAAGCGGCAGGCGGTCCCTCGGGCGAAAGCCTGGAAATCGCGCTCAAATACACCGACGGCAAAGAAGGCGAAGCCGAAGCGGGTGCTGAACCGCTGAAGATCGGCCTGATCGTCGAGAAGGGCGCCACCCCGTCGTTCCCGGAGATGGAGGCCGCCGCCGACGCCGGCGCTGCCTACATCAACAAAAACCTGGGCGGCGTCGACGGGCATCCGATCGAATTCGTCAAGTGCTTCATCCAGGTCGAAGAGGACGGACAGAAATGCGGTGCCCAGCTCCTGCAGGCGAAGGTGCCGCTCGGGCTGTTCACCCTCGGGGTCGTCGGCAACGCCTCGCTCTACAACACGATCAAGGGGAAAATCCCGCTGATCGACTCGGTCACGCCGCTGCCCGAAGACACCACCACGAAAGACGTCTACAACTTCGCCGGTGGCGCGCCCACGATCCTCTACGCCAAGGCCGCCGACGCTGCTGAAGTTGCCGGCAAAGGTGGCAAGGTGGCGATCCTGGAGGTCGAAAACGAAGGTGGTAAATACGCCGCTGAGACCTACACCGTCCCAGCCCTTGACCTCCTCGGGGTCGAACACAGCGATCCGGTCTACTTCTCCGAAGAAGCGACCACCCCGGAAATGGTGTCGGCGCTGCAGGCCGCCGAAGGAACGTCGGCCAGCATCATCCTGCTCGACCCCTCCTCACCGCAGCAGTGCAACTCGCTCTACGAAGCGATGAAGCAGCTGGGGATTTCCGAAACCCCGGTCTCGGCGACCTCGATCTGCGGTGCGTCTTCGTTCGTCGAAGAAGCCGCGGGCGGCAGTCCCGAAGGCTGGCGTCTGTGGGGCTTCGTCCTCAGCTCGTACCTCTCGGAAGACCCCGAAGTGAAGACGTTCATCGAAATCATGGAAGACGACGAACAGACCGAAGCGGCGTCGATCGGGTTCTCGAACACGGTGATGAGGGACATGTTCCTGATCGCCCGCTTCGCGAACGAACTCGGGTCGAGCAAATGGACGCCGGAAGCGTTCAACAAACAGATCTACGGGTTCAAAGGAGAAGCGTTCCTCGCCCCCGGTCTGATGGCCTGCTCGGAACCGATCATCCCCGAACAGCCGGGGCTCTGTGGGCGCGAAGCGATCGGGGCCGCCTTCAACAAAGGTGCCTGGGAAGAAATCCCGCCGATCGCATTCAATCCCGAAGTGTTGAAGAAGTAGAGGTAGACGAGCAGTAGCGCGGCGCGCCGGGTACCACCCCCCGGCGCGCCGCCTTATGACACCGAAAGCCGAGATGAATCCAGACAAGGCAGCGGACGATGGGGCGGGGGAGCTGGTGCTCAGCTTCA
>Ga0335075_10007216_pt1 | contig 17098 bp, 17 predicted proteins | sample Lox_Sample_24_FD_206723 | JGI IMG/M metagenome (GOLD analysis project Ga0335075, IMG submission 206723) | Soil microbial communities from Loxahatchee National Wildlife Refuge, Florida, United States - Lox_Sample_2.4 | ecosystem: Environmental > Terrestrial > Soil > Wetlands | place: USA...
TACGCCTGGCGGTACTCCAGCGAGCCACATACATCTCGATCAGTCCCTCTATTATCCAGTGTTCGGCCGTCCGGCGCTAATGATCAGTGTTCCAACCCGCGCTTATCCGACAACGACTGATACCGGGCACTTCACGAGAATCCGTCGCGATGGCTCGAAGCGCGGGCATCGAGTTCGTCCCCGGCACCCGTGACCGCGCCTGGTTGCCCGAGGCCAGCGACTCAGGCATGCTCAGGCTCGACGGCCCGTGCGGCGCAGACGGCACATCAGGAAGACTGTGCCCCAGGCAGGACCGCGCACCAGGGAAGGAAGGCCAGTGACCGACAGCGTGCTTCATGAGGTCAACGGGGCAGTCGCCACTATCACGATTAACCGGCCCGCGGCCCGCAACGCCCTCACGGCAGATACCAAGGCGGCCCTGCTTGAAGCACTGCGGGACTGCAGCGTGAACGAGGCGGTGCGCGCAGTCGTGCTGACCGGCGCTGGCCAGGCGTTCTGCTCGGGCCAGGACCTGCGAGAGCACGCCGAGCTGCTGGCGGCTGGCTCGGCTCCGCTGGAGACCGTCAGGCGGCACTACAACCCGATGATCGAGACAATCACCGGAATGCCCAAGCCGGTGATCGCGGCACTGCCTGGAGTTGCCGCCGGAGCAGGCGCGGCGCTCGCTTTTGCCTGCGACTTCCGCATCGCCGCAGAGCGGGCGAGTTTGCTGCTGGCATTCGCCAGAGTCGGGCTCGGCGCGGACTCAGGCGCATCGTGGACCCTTCAGCGACTCGTTGGTCCGGCGAGAGCGGCTGAGATGCTCATGCTGGCCGAACCGATCGACGCCGAGACGGCGCTGAAGCTCGGGCTGCTGACGTCGGTGGTGCCGGACGCGGAATTGCCGACGGCCACTGCGGCCATGGCAGCCAGGCTGGCCGACGGCCCCACGCTGGCCTACGCCGGGATTAAGGAGACCCTGCTGTACTCAAGCAGTCATAGCCTGGCCGAGTCCCTGGAGAAGGAAGCCGACATTCAGGAGCGACTCGGGACCACCGAAGACCACCACGCCGCGACGATGTCGTTCCTCAACAAGCAGGCTCCCGTCTACCAGGGCCGCTGACGCCTCAGTCCGACGCGCGAGTCTGACAATCGCCGACACCCTGTAAGTTTGCCGGGCTTGCCGAGCTCATTTGCCGGTTATGTGCCCGGCGAACTAACAGGGTGTTTCCGGATGCGCTAGACGCCGGGTGCCGTCTCCTCGTGCGCGCTGACAATCTGCTCGGCCGCGTCGACGAGATCCGTCAGGTCAATCCGCTCATACCGCCCCGACGGCGTGCGCCAGGACAACTCGGCGTCGTGCCGCCAGACCGTCAGGTGACGGCTGACGGATAGGACTGAGATTCCGTCGAGGTCCGCCCTGACGATGCTGCTGAGCCCGCGGGCGGCCAGCATGTCCTCAAGTTCATCGATCAGCCAGTCAGGGCTGTATCTCGGCCTGCCGAGGTGGTCCGCCAGGGCAGCGGGCGGAATCCGGAGCGTAAACCAGACCGCCTTGCCCGGTACTTTCCAGTTGCCCAGCCGGGAACGGCTCAGGTGGCAGCCCCATTGCCCGGCGGACAGACCCGCCACTACCTGCAGTCCCCGGCCGCTCACGGAATCGAGTGGCGCATCGGACATGCCAGGACGAGCACCGGGTGCCCAGCCTCGCTCGGTGTCGAAAATCTTGCAGACTAGTTCGCGTGTCCGGCTGGTCCCGCGAAGGTACAGCCAGATCTCGGGGATTCCGGCCGCCGATCGCTGCCTGACTCCCGCCGGGGCGTCGTTGCGCTGAGCATGAAGCGTGTTGGCGGCCAGTTCGCTGGCCATGGTGACGCCGTCGTGCACTAGCCCGGAAGGGAGTGCCAGGCTGGATACGGCCTCGCGGAAGAAGCGTCGCGCCGCCGCCGCGCAGGTGGTATCGATGGGCAACGGACGCGCGAAGCATCCTCCGTTGCTGATGCCAGCGTCAGCGAGATGCTCCGCGACATCGGGCGCGTACGCGAGCGCTTCCGCGACCGGTGCTCCGAGCAACCCTGACGCTGCTGCCACAGGCAGGATGCCGGGCAGAGCCTGGGCAGGCCTAGTGGCTGCGCGCGCGGAATCCGGCCGCACACTCGAACTGCCGGCATGCGGCCGTGCGTCTGAGGGCACAGCGCCGCCAGGCGCAGCGGTCCGCCGCGCGCTGTTCCAGCGCGCGTTGGCAGACGGCGCGGGCGCGCTGACTCTTGGCGAGTCGAGCCGGCTCCCGCCACTGTCGGCAGGCGTTGGCGGCCGCATGCTCCTCCGCCCTCCCGAGTTAGGCCTCGTCGGACCCCACATTATGCGTATTGTGCGAAGTTTCGCAATAGCAAACGGTTAATGTCGTAGCAAATGGCTCACCCGCTCGCCGCCGATCGCGAAAGCCCGGCCGCGGCGGGCGGTCTTTGGCACGTCATTCTGGCCTCCCGCCCGCCCTGCGTCCAGGCCCTGGCCGGGTGCTGGCGCACCGGTTTCTCGTGGCCTGCCGGCTTCCTTGCGGCAGCCCGGCGGTGCGGCGTTCCGTAAGGCCGCGTGAAGTGCCCGGACCTGCAGAGAAACGGCAGATCAGCGGCGCCAAGCGCGGCGGCGGTGATGACCGGCACCTGACGGGACCAGGTCCGGCATCGCCGCGGCAGTCGTGACTCAGGCGCTCGCGGGCGGGTGCGGCGTTGCCCGCCGGGGCCATCCAGCCAGGCTGCAGGGATCGCCATGCCACGGCTACCGGCCGGTTAGCCAAACGGATCTCGGCGAGAAAAGAATTACGTGACTGGCACCGCGAGCCGCGCGCAACTCGGACCGGCAGCGAAAATGACGCCGGCAAACCGGGTTACTGATACCGGGCCGTCAGACCATCCATACCCGATTGGCCGCGGCCTAAGCTAACGCAGTGTTTCTGAATGACATTCGTCAGCAGCGGCCGCCAGTGTCCGCGCCGCCGCTATGGCGTCGGCAGCACGTGATCAGCCTGGGGCTAGCCGGGCGTGCGCATCTGAGGGCCTGACAGGATGTTGCCAGTGCGCCTCATACCGACGCATCCCCGCAGGTCAGGGCGATATCGAGGATTCAGCCAGGAGGCCGGCACCGACAAGCCGTCAGTTATTTTCACACTAGCCAGTCAATTCGCAATCCATTTTGCAAAGCACTCGGGGCAACATCAGAACAATGCCGCCTGGAAATTCACCGCAGCAGCCGGCACCGATAGCAGACGGCCGTGCATGTGTGCGGTAAGAAGAACTGCAGCCGCCGCTACGCCTGCCGCGCCGCTTCAGTGGCGCTGCGGCTGACGCAGCCGGCGAGGTGATCGTTGACCAAGCCGCAGGCCTGCATCGTGGCGTACGCGGTGACCGGTCCGGTGAACTTGAATCCCTGGCTGCGCAGGTCCTTGGCCAGGGCCTTGGATTCGCTAGTCACCGCAGGCACGTCGGTGAGGCTGACCGGCGCCGGCCCATGATCGCCCGCATACTGCCAGATCAGGCTCGCAAGGCCGCTCGGCAGCCGGAGCGCGGCCCTGGCGTTGGCAATGGCCGCGTCGACCTTGGCCCGATTCCGGACGATGCCCGGATCAGCCAGCAGGCGCGCGATGTCATCCGGACCGAAGCTGGCGACCGCCTCAATATCGAAACCGCTGAAGGCCGCCCTGAAGTTATCGCGCTTGCGCAAGATCGTGAGCCAGGACAGCCCTGACTGGAAGGCTTCCAGGCACAGCCGCTCGAAGATCCCCTGGTCGTCCCTGACGGGCCAACCCCACTCCTCGTCGTGATAGCCGAGGTACTCGGGGGCGCTCAAGCTCCACGGACAGCGCAGCAGCCCGTCGGGGCCCGCGACCGGAAGGCCCGATGTCATTCGCCCTCGCCCGGCCGCGGCCCGAGCGAGAGACTGGGCCACGCCTGCCCGTTCCCGCCCTGCTCATTGTCGTCGGCCAGGTCGGCCTCGTATCCTGGCATGCCGCCTGCTCGATCAGCATCGGTCGCGGCGCTTGCCCCCAGGGTCCCCGGCTCGCTGCCCTGCTCGGCCAGCCCGGGCTCTGGCCGGATCAGCTCGGCCAGCCGATTGCGCAGCCAGTCGATCTCGGCATCCCGCTCCGCGATGGTCCTCGCGATGAGCGACAGCGCGTGCTCGGTGGCTGCGATGTGATAGCCGAGCAGCGCCGGCGGCGGCCGGTAGCTGGCGACATCGGACCAGGTCCGGAAGTCCGAGCGGGCAGGCAATTCAGGCCGTTCGCGGCCGAGCTCTCCGCCCCGCCCCATCGCGACCACGACGATGCCGCCGAGTATGACGGCGGCTGCGAGCACGATGACAACGGACACATCGCAATCGTGCCACGGATGCGGGCATGCTGGCGCCTCAGCGCCGCTGCGCCCGCAGTCAGGTCATGTCGGTGAAATTCCGCTGGCCGGCAGTCAGGCTGTGGGCCTCGACGATGATACGGACTACGTCGGCGGGGTCGTCGGCCACCTGAATGAGGCCCGGATCAGCTGGTGAGACCTTGCCAGCCGGGAGCATCGTGTCGTGGATCCACGCGCGCAGGCCCTTCCAGTACTCGCTGCCCACGAGCACGATCGGGAACCTGGTGATCTTGCCCGTCTGGACGAGCGTCACAGCCTCGAATAGCTCGTCGAGGGTGCCGAAGCCACCCGGCAGTACGACGAAGGCCTGCGAGTACTTGACGAACACTGTCTTGCGCACGAAGAAGTACCGGAACTCGAGGCCGATCTCGACGTACTCATTAAGGCCTTGCTCGAGCGGCAATTCGATGCCAAGCCCGACGGAGACACCACCCGCGCTCGCCGCGCCCTTGTTCGCGGCTTCCATGATGCCCGGGCCGCCGCCGGTGATGACGGCGTACCCGGCGCTCGCCAGCCCGGACCCGATCTGCTCCGCAGTCTCGTACTCGGCCGTACCCGGCCTGGTACGCGCCGACCCGAACACTGAGACCGCCTGCCCCAGCTCGGCAAGTAGCCCGAAGCCCTCGACAAACTCAGCCTGGATCCTGAGCACCCGCCACGGATCGGTATGCACCCAGTCGCTTGGCCCGCGCCAGTCGAGCAGCCGCTGGTCGGTCGTGGTCTTGGGGATGTGCTTCCCGCGCAGAGTGGCGGGACCCTGCCGACGCAACCGGCGGCGTGGCTCGGAATACAAGCTCATGGCCCATAAGGTAGCGGCAGGCTAGCGATGATCAGCCAACGCACCGCCGCGTCCGGCAGCCCCGGCCTGCAGGTCGCTAAGAACTGACCCCGTGATCGCGGAGAATGTCGTTGAGGGCCGCCTTGTCGTGCGCGCTCCCCTCGGCGAGGCGCTTGAGCACGAGAACGCACGGCATGCCGAACTCGCCGCCGTCGAACTTGCGCATCCGGGTGCCTCCGACGCACACCGACCACGCCGGGACCTCGCCTGGCGGCAGTTCCTCGCCAGTCTGCACGTCGATGACGTGGGTCGACGAGGTGAGTATCGTGCCAGCCCCGAGAACCGCGCCGGCCCTGACCCGGCTGCCGTCAACGACCATGCAGCGCGATCCGATGAAGGCGTCGTCCTCGATCACCACGGGGACTGCGTTCGGTGGCTCGAGTACGCCGCCGATGCCGACGCCGCCTGCCAGGTGCACGTTCTTGCCGATCTGCGCGCACGACCCGACCGTTGCCCAGGTGTCCACCATGGTGCCCGAGTCGACGTAAGCGCCGATGTTGACGAATGACGGCATCAGCACAGCGCCTGGTGCCACGTAAGCGCCCCACCGGACGATGGAGCCGGGTACCGCGCGAACGCCGTCCAGGCGGGTCGTCAGCGGTACCCGGTCGTTGTAGCGGAACCCGCCGACCTGCGTTACAGCCATCGGCATGAGGCGGAACGCGAGCAGAATCGCGCGCTTGGCCCGCTCATCCACGACGACCTGGTCCGACTCCGGGTCGATCCAGGCGACTCTGCTCTGGCCTGAGTCGATCATGTCTACCGCTACGTAGACCAGGTCCCTGGCGACTGCGTCGTCAGGGGTCAGGCTGGCCCGGCGGTCCCAGAACTCGTCAATGTCGGCTGGCAGCGCAGAGGCGACTCCGCCGCCCATGGCCCCGGCCGACCCGGCTGCACTCGTCATAGCCTGCGAGCCTAGTGGGCTGCCAGCGGGCCGGAGAAGGAGGCTTGCTGCCTGCTTTCCGCGGTGTGCCCAGCGGGTAACGTCGGACCGTGCCGCGCCGCCGACAGCCTGTCAGAGCCAGTCGGCGGTCCAGCATCTCCGCAGTCGTCGTGGTCGTCGCGATCTGCCTCGTTATCGGCTTGCTGGCAATCAAGCTCGCGGGCAAGCAGCCGCCACCGGTCGTGCCGACCGAATGCCTGATCGGCCCGGCCAATCGGCCAGTTCCGCTCAGCATCAGCCAGGCAGGGATCGCAGCCACCATCGCCGGAGTAGCCAGCCGCCGCGGCATGCCGGTCAGGGCGGTAGCCATTGCCTACGCAACCGCCCTCCAGGAGTCGAAGCTGGCCAACCTCCACTACGGCACGCTGGACTCCGTCGGGGTCTTCCAGCAGCGCCCGTCGGAAGGCTGGGGAACGGTTCGCCAGATCGAGAATCCGGTCTACGCGACCGAGCGGTTCTTCGCCGCGCTAGCGGAGGTCCCTGGTTACCGCCGGCTGCCCATCTATCAGGCCGCCCAGGACGTCCAGCGCAGCGCCGACGGGTCTGCCTACGCGCAGTACTCTGTAGTTGGGACTGAGATGGCCCGCGCATTCACCGGGACGCAGCCGCGTGAGGTCTGGTGTAGCTACGGCTCGCCGGTGGGCAAGGCCCGGCTTGCAGCCGCGCGGACCGCGCTTGAGGGCGCGTTCGGCGGGCTGGGCGGCGGCAGGCTGGCAGGCGATCCGGCCAGGCGCGTGGACGTGAACGGTCTGTCCGAGGGCTGGGCGGTAGCGGCCTGGCTAACAACACATGCGGCCGAGTACGGCATCACTGACGTGCGGTATGCCGGATTTCAGTGGCAGGCCAGCGGTTCCGGCAGGTGGAAGCCGGTAACGGACAGGAAACACAGGCCGGCTGCCACTGCCGCGGTGGTGTTCGGCTGATAGCCTGCGGTCCCCGGGACCGGCGCTTGCGCCCTGATCCCGCAGGGACGCGATACTGGTGGCAAGCCGCGACACTTGGGTCAGCCGCACCGCTGGTGCACCGGGGCGCGGAAGGAAGAGGAGAACGCGGAAGTGACCTATATCATCACGCAGCCTTGCGTCGATGTGCTTGACAAGGCCTGCATTGAAGAGTGCCCGGTCGACTGCATCTACGAGGGCGAGCGGATGCTCTACATCCACCCGGACGAGTGCGTGGACTGTGGCGCCTGCGAGCCGGTCTGCCCGGTTGAGGCCATTTTCTACGAGGACGACGTGCCCGACCAGTGGAAGGACTACTACAAGGCCAACGTCGAGTTCTTCGGTGACCTCGGCTCGCCTGGTGGCGCGTCCAAGGTCGGCAAGATCAACTCCGACCACCCGATCGTCGCCGCTCTCCCCCCGCAGGAGACCGAGCACTAGAACGGGAACGAGCAGTGGCGGCACGCAGCACAAACGCGCGCGCGGTCGCGGGTGCCAACCCGCCAACGGTCGCGGCGCGGCTGCCGGCGTTTCCCTGGGATTCCCTGGCAGACGCGGCTGAGCTAGCCAGGAGGCACCCCGGCGGGATAGTAGACCTGTCCGTCGGCACTCCTGTCGACCCGGTACCTGACGTGGTGCGGGCTGCGCTCCGGGCCGCTGACAACTCACCTGGTTATCCGGCCACGGCCGGCACCGCGGCCCTTCGCGAGGCTGCCGCCGGCTGGCTGGCCCGCCGGCACGGCGTCACCGTGGACCCGGCAGCAGTTCTGCCGGTTATCGGCACCAAGGAGTTCATCGCGTCGCTGCCGACGCAGCTCGGCTGCGGTCCCGGCGATATTGTCGCCTACCCGGAACTCGCCTATCCCACCTATAACGTGGGCGCCCGGCTGGCCGGTGCCCGGCCCGTGCCCGCGGCTGGCGTCGTCTCGCTTGGGCCTGAGCGAGTGTCCCTGTTGTGGCTGAACTCGCCGGCCAACCCCACTGGCCAGGTGCTGCCCGCAGAGCACCTGCGAAAGGTTGTCAGCTGGGCGCGCGAGCGGGGCACGGTCGTCGCCTCTGACGAGTGCTACATCGAGATGGGCTGGGACGCCGCGCCGCTGTCAGTGCTGCACCCGGATGCTTGCGGCGGCTCGCACCAGCGTCTGCTGGCCGTCCACTCGCTGTCCAAGCGGTCGAATCTGGCCGGCTACCGAGCCGGATTCGTGACCGGCGATCCGGCCCTGATCGCCGAACTGCTCGAGATCCGCAAGCACGCTGGCCTGATAGTTCCGGCGCCAGTGCAATCCGCCATGACCGCGGCGCTTGCCGACGATGCGCACGCGGACGAGCAGCGCGCCAGGTACTTTGCCCGCCGCGAGCGCCTGCGGCCTGCGCTGGAGGCTGCCGGATGGGCGGTCCACCACTCTGAAGCCGGGTTGTACCTGTGGGCCACACATTCTGACCTGGACTGCCGCGCGTCGGTAGAGCGGCTAGCCAAGGCGGGCATCCTGGTAGCGCCCGGCGAGATCTACGGGCCAGCCGGCACCCAGTACATCCGGGTCGCGCTAACGGCCACCGACGAGCGGATCGACGCCGCTGTCGCCCGGTTGGGCGAACTCGCTTAACCGAACGTTGCCGGATACCGGATAAGTGACCGATTAGAGAACCATCGGGGCATTAGTATCCCGCTTGCGGCCGGCGCTATAGCTGGCTTGTGTGGCGAGCCCGCGGGCGCGCTCAGAGTTGCTGCGGCGAGAGGTGCATGAGGCGGATGCCGGATTCAGAGACCTTCGACGCCTTCTACGCGCGCACGGTATGGAACGTCACCAGTCAGATGCACGAACTGACGGGTGACGACGGCCTAGCTGATCACGCCGTCAGGGAGGCATACGCCAAGGCCTACCAGCAGTGGTACCAGGTATCGGGGTACCACGACTCGCAGGCCTGGGTGCTCGCGGCCGCCAGGGACGCCTACGAACGCCGCCGCGCAGAGGCCGTCTCCGGCAACGGCCCGGCGCCAGCGCGCGGCGACTCCGGGACCTGGCCCGGGTTTTTCCGGCCGGCCGCTAAGCCTGCCCGCCCTGACGGGCCCGGAGTCGATCCCTCCTCCGCGGTCGCCGCTCCGCGGCGCAATGAGGTGGCCGGCCGTGACGGCGGCACCAGCGCGGGCCTAGGCGGAATCCTGGGCTCGCGGAGCTACCCCGCTGCGGGCGCCACGGCCTCCGACGGCACGGCCGGGTACGGAATGCAGGGCGGCGCGGCGCCGACGCGCGGCGATGCCGGCGGCTCGTCCGGCTGGTATGACCCGGCCAGCATGGCTGCTCAGCCGACCCACAGAATCGGCGTCGACAGACCCGGCGCCCGCGGACTCGGCCCTGAGGGGTTCGGCCTCGAGGGATTCGACGGCACCCAGGGCCGCGGCGGGCCTGGCCGCAATGGATCGGGCGGCGGCAGGCTCAACCGGCCGGGAGGCGGCGGCCGGAGGCAGCTGGGCTCGCGCCGCAACCTGATCATCGCCGGCGTCGCGGCCGCCGCAGTGGTGGTCGTCGCCGTCATCGCTTACAGCGCCGGCGGTGGCCACAAGACGCCCGCTTCGGGCGCAGGCACCGGCGCGAGCGCTAAGCCAGCAGGCAAGCCGAAGCCGCAGATGCTGGCGGCCGGGCGCACCGGCCCCCGGTCAGCGGTTCCGTGGTCCCTGGTCGGCCGCAGCTGGGCGCTCGCTGAGTTCTCCACCGCTGCGCCGAACTCGGCCGGGCAAGCCTCTGGCGGCGGCAGTTACACCACGTACCTGGTCGATCCTGAGGGTGGCAAGTACGAGATCGCCGCATCGTCTGGCGGGACCGAGCCCGACCTGATGGCGTGGTCTGGAAACGCCCAGACGGCACTCCTCGGTACGGCCAGCGGCGCGGCCGGCAGCTATCAGCTACTGGACGTGCAGACCGGTCAGCTCGCTCAGCTGCCGCTCCCGGCCGGCGTAGTGCCGGTCGGCTTCGCCAGGCCCCTCGGCACCGCCATCCTGGCAGTGCGCCAGGGACCGGCCGAGTTCCATCTCCAGCGCTATGGCCTGAACGGCCGTCTCGAGACGACTCTGGCCTGGCTACCGCGTAAGCCCGGCGAGAGCTTGGCCTGGAATGGCTGTGCTTCAGGCACCGCTTGCGCCATCAGCTCGCCGGACGGGCTAATGGACGTCTGGGGCGTTGCCGGCCGTGAAATGCAAGTGCTCAGCAACGCGGGCGGAAAGGTCACCAGGCTGCACGTGAAGGACAGCGGCGATCCGCCGTCCTGCGTCCCGCTGAGCTGGTGGAATGACACCACAATCCTGGCCAGTTGCGCCGTCGGCGATCTTCCTGATGACTCATCGCGGCTGTGGCTGATCCCCGATGACCGCGCGGCGCCGACCGCTCTCACGGCAGCGGCCGCTGCCGGAGACGGGCACGTCGAAGGCGCCTGGCTGGCAGGCCAGACGTACGTCACGTCGGCAACGTCCCGCCAGTGCCCGTCCGCATCCAGCGGTTCTGGCGGCCTGGACATCGTGCCTCTTAGCCAGGGAGCGAACGCCGCGATCACGATTCCCAGGAGCACCGGCAACTTCAGCACGATCGTTGCGACCCAGGGCAAGCGGCTGCTAGTGCTGGCCCAGACCCAGTGCCCTGGATCATCCTCGCTGCTGTGGTTCAATCCGTCGACAGGTCACAGCGAGATGGCGATCTCGGCGCCCGGCAACGAGGTCGGGGTCATCGCGGCCGTGCCGTTCGGCAACGGGCCAACCGCCAACACTGCGGGGCAGTACTAGGACGGCTCCTGCGCCACTGACACCTGAACCTGGCCCCCGCTGCGCCAGTACTGGCCCTCGGCGCGGGCCAGGAGGTCTTCATCGACCAGGTACCGGCGCAGCGCGCAGTGATCGCTGAACATCGCCCCGAGCACCCGGTTGACCTCACCCTCGGGGTAGCGGACGCCCGGTTCGAACGCCTGCGCGACCTCGTCTAGCAGCAGAAGGCGCCGGGATCGCTTGGCCGGCATTGCCGCTATCCGGCCGTCGCGCAAGAAGACGCAAAGCCGGGGGTCGCGAGCGAGCGTATCCAGGACAAATGTGGTGTCGGGCTCGGTCATGCTGCGATTATTACCTGGCCTGCGGCTGCGGACTCAACCGGTTTTAGCGCGGCAGGATCAGCGCGGCAGGGCCTGGTCACTAGGCTGGCATGCGTGTTCCGCCTCTATGACACCCGGCTGCGCGGCCTGACCGAGATCGCTCCTGCCAGGGCCGGCGAGCTCCGCATGTACGCGTGCGGGCCGACCGTGTACAGGTTCGCTCACGTTGGCAACATGCGGACGTTCCTGCTCCCGGACCTTATCCGGCGCAACGCCGAGCGGCACGGCTGGTCGGTCATCGTCTGCCAGAACATCACCGATGTCGGTCATCTAGCCGACGACAACGAGCCTGACCCCGATGGCGAGGACAAGATCCTGGCGCAGGCACGGGCGGAGGGTAAATCCGCTCTCGATATCGCGCGGTTTTACGAAGACGCGTTCTGGACCGACTGCGGTGCCCTGAACATCGGGAAGCCGGACTTCGCACCGCGCGCCTCTGAGTCAATTGACCTGATGATCGACATGATCGGGAAGCTGATCGATACCGGTCACGCGTACCGGGTCGGCGACGGTTCTGTGTACTTCGACGCGCGCAGCGTTCCGGATTACGGCGCGATCTCCGGTAACCGGCTGGACGAGTTGCGGCCCGGTTACCGGTTCGCCCAAGGCGTGGACGAGAGCAAGCGGTTTCACGCTGACTGGGCGTTGTGGAAGGCGGCGCCGGCTGGGCGCGAGCTGACCTGGCCCGCACCCTGGGGCAACGGGTTCCCTGGCTGGCACACCGAGTGCTCAGCAATGTCGCTGAAGCTACTCGGCGACCTTATCGACATCCACACTGGCGGCATTGACCTGCGTTTTCCGCATCACGAGGACGAACGGGCCCAGTCCAATTCGGTAGCCGGGCATGAGGTAGTCAGGCACTGGGTGCACGGCGAGCACGTGCTCTTCGATGGCCGCAAAATGGCCAAGTCGACGGGAAACGTTGTGCTGCTTTCCGATGTGACGGCGCGCGGGCTCGACCCGCTCGCCGTCAGGCTCGCCTTCCTCGAGCACCGCTACCGCCAGCAGATGAACCTGACCTGGGACACCTTCGCGGCGGCTGACGGAACTGTGCGCCGCTGGCGTGAGCTCGTCGCGGACTGGGCCAACGAGCCGAGCAAACCGGTCTGCGCAGAGTACTGGTCCCGGATTACGTCAGCACTTGATGACGATCTGGACACCCCGGCTGCGCTCCGGGCGCTGCGCGAACTGGCCAAAGACAGCGAAATCCCCATGGGCTCGAAGTTCGAGACATTCGCCGCTGCCGACCGGGTACTGGCGCTGGACCTAGTCAGCCTGGTCGGGAAGCCCCGGCCGGCACCATCACTGCCGGACGGGGCGGACGCCAAGCTCTCCGCGCGGGCGGCTGCGCGTGAGCGGAAGGACTTCGCTGCCGCTGACCGGCTGCGCGACGATCTCGCTGAGATCGGCGTCAATGTGCGCGACACGCCCGACGGCCAGGCCTGGACGGTCACACCCGCAGGTCGCCCCGGGCCGGATTTGCGCCATTAGGCAAAACCCCCATAGCACCCAAACCAATCACTGTGGGCGCGACCCCTCCCGCGTTTCACGGACTTCGTCGTCACAATCACCTGATTTATGATGCTTCGCGCTGCACAAATCCGTGAAACGTGAATCGGCTGATCATGACCGGGCTCACGACGATTCGGCTGCCGACTCTCCCGCCGCCTGCGCCGGCTTCGTCCTGCCTAGCGGGCGAGGCCCGTCTGTCCGACCGCCACCGGGCCAGTCGAAACGCCCTCTGCGCACATCAAGGCGGGGCGCACCATGATCGAAGCCGGCAGCGACGGCGGGCCTGCCAGGATCGATCCGACTCTACTCTTGGTAGATAGCAACACTCATCAAGATCATCCGGGCTCGGGGAGCGCTTCGCCGCAGGCTCGCGAGACGCAGATCTCACTGGGCAGCCGCAGTCGCTGAGCGCGCAACAGATCAATGTTTGCCGCCGGAATTACGCAACGGATCGCTGCTGATGCGCATGAGGCATCAACGCTTGACCTTGCCTGCGGAATCTACGCTGGACAGACCTAGATCATCGGGGGCGCGAGCACTTCGTCCGCCCAGATCATCCGCCGAACGGGAGCGCCTGACCATGACGGACACCACCCGCCACTGCACTCACGCGAGGGCGTACCTTATGTGTCCGCCTGAGTACTTCGCGGTGCAGTACAAGATCAACCCGTGGATGAACCCGGGCCGGCCCGTTGATGCCGATCTCGCCATGAGGCAGTGGCAGCGGCTCAGCGATGTGTACCAAGGGCTCGGCCACACCGTACGCACCATCACGCCCGAGCCGGGCCTGCCGGACATGGTCTTCGCCGCGAACGGCGCGACGGTCATCGACGGCAAGGTGCTGGGGGCACGCTTCAGGTATCCGCAACGGCAACCGGAGGCGGCGGCCTACCTCAACTGGTTCCGCGCCAACGGCTACGGCCAGATCCGCGAGTCCGCCGTACTCAACGAGGGCGAGGGCGACATCGTGTTCGCGGGCCGGGCGATCCTGGCCGGCTACGGCTTCCGCAGCGATGAGGCAGTGCGAGACGAACTGACTGAGCTCTTCAGCCTCCCGGTCATCAGCCTGCGACTGGTGGACCCGCGGTTCTATCACCTGGACACCGCCCTCGTCGTGCTGGATTCCGACACCGCCGCCTACTATCCGGCCGCCTTCGACGATGCCGCCCGCGCCGCGCTGACGTCCCATTTCAGTCAGCTGATAGAGGTAAAGGACGAGGACGCCGAGGTGCTCGGCCTGAACGCCATCAGCGACGGCCACAACGTCGTGCTGCCAGAGCAGGCAACCAGCTTCGCGGCACAACTCGCTGCCGCCGGATTCAATACGGTCGGGGTCGACATGTCCGAGCTGCTGAAGGCAGGTGGCGGGCCTAAGTGCTGCACCCTGGAGCTGAGGTAAGCGGCGCAGGCGAAAGACAGGGCAGGAGGGCTTACATGGCAAGCACAGGCCGCGACGTAGCAGCACAGCTGCGCGCCCAGACTGCGGCGCACGGCGCCCACAACTATGCTCCGCTGCCGGTCGTGATCGCGGACGCAGATGGCGCCTGGGTGACCGACGTCGAAGGTAAGCGCTATCTGGACATGCTGGCCGCTTACTCAGCCGTCAATTTCGGCCACCGTCATCCACGGCTTGTCGCCGCCGCGCTGCGTCAGCTTGAGCGCGTCACGCTGGTCAGTCGCGCCTTCGAGCACGACCAGTTCGGTCCGTTCTGTGCTGAGCTGGCGGCGCTGGCGGGCATGGAGATGGTGCTGCCGATGAACACCGGCGCTGAGGCGGTCGAGACGGCGATCAAGACCGCACGCAAGTGGGGTTACGAAGTCAAGGGCGTGCCCGATGGCGAGGCAGTCATCATCGCGTTCGACGGCAACTTCCACGGCCGGACTACCACGATCGTGAGCTTCTCGACTGACCCGGAAGCGCGCGGCGGCTTCGGCCCTTATACGCCGGGCTTCAGGACCGTCCCCTATGGCGACCTTGCGGCCCTGACCGCGGCCATGGACGACAAGGTCGTTGCGGTGCTGACTGAGCCGATCCAGGGCGAGGCCGGCGTGATAGTGCCGCCGCCTGGCTTCCTTGCGGGCGTTCGCGAGCTATGCACTGCGCACGGCGCGCTGTTCATCGCCGATGAGATCCAGAGCGGCCTGGGCCGCACTGGCGCGACGTTCGCCTGCGAGCACGAGGACGTCGTTCCCGACATGTACATCCTGGGCAAGGCCCTCGGCGGCGGCATTGTGCCGGTGTCGGCGGTCGTTTCGTCCAGCGACGTGCTTGGCGTCTTCAAGCCTGGCCAGCATGGCTCCACCTTCGGCGGCAACCCGCTTGCCTGCGCGATCGCCCGCGAGGTCATCGCCATGCTCGGGACAGGCGAGTTCCAGGAGCGCTCGGCCAAGCTCGGTGCCCACATGCTCGACCGGCTGACCGCCCTGCCGCAGCGCAAGGTCAAAGACGTGCGCGGTCGGGGCCTGTGGGCCGGGATCGACTTCGCGGACATGCCTGGCCGGGAAGTCTGCGAGCGGCTGGCAGAGCGCGGCGTGCTCGCGAAGGACACCCATGGCTCCACCATCCGGCTGGCACCGCCGCTGGCTATCAGCGAAGACGACCTGGACTGGGCCATCGATCAGGTGGAAGCCCTGGTTCGCTGAGCTCCTGTTCTGCGCCTGACGCTGAGACAACGGGGCCGCGGTGACGATCCGGATCGTCTTCGAGACACATTCGCCGACTGAGGATAACGAGAACGGCATCGCGACCGGCTGGCTGCCAGGACGCCTGTCCGAGCACGGCCGCCAGCAAGCGACTGAGCTCGGCGCGCGACGCCGCGCCGACGGGATCGCCGCGGTGTTCAGTTCCGACCTTGCCCGCTCGGTCGAAACTGCCAGGATCGCCTTCCGCGAGCATGCGGCACCGCCGGTCACCGGCACGGCGCGCCAGCGACCCTCAGGCCCGCGCGTTGCCGCCGCCAAGCGATGCGGCGGCTGCGCTGCGACACCTGGCCGCGCGCGGCCGCTTCCTCCAGGGCGATCCGGGCACGGTTCCTGGCCTCGGCGGCGCGGATCCAGTCGGCGGCCTGAGCTTCCGCTATCGCCTGCGAGATGTACGGGTGCATGCTTCCTCCTCGATGTCCGGACCTGCTCGGGTCCGTGACATCGAGACTGCAGGTAAGGAGGCTAGCGGCAGATCGTAAGCACTCACTATTTCGCCGAGTCGGCCGCCTTAGACCACATGTCGCGCCTTAGATGGCCCCTGACCGGCCCGGATACCGGCGCCCTACCGGCCGGTTCGGCGCGAGGCCCGTGCCGAACCACTGCCATCGCGCGATCGGTCCTCGCTGCGTCCCCGTTCTGAAAGACGGCTGGAAGACAGCCCGGCCCGGTGCTCCCGGCTGGGCCGAGACCACACGGCGAAGGCGTACACGCCGCCGGCGGCAGCACACACCGCACCGCCGAAGAGGAACCACTTGCCCGCGCTGGTATCAGTGACCAGGATGCTGCCGCCAGCCGAGCTGCTGTTGAGCACCAGGGTCACCGCCAGCCACCCGGCCGCTGCCAGCACGCCACCGAGCGCCGAGCGCATACCGGCCGAACCGAGTACACAGGCGGCAAGGATCGCCACGTCGAACAATATGGCGGCAAGCGGCCCCGGACCCTGGCCGTACCAGAACGTGCCGAGTAGCCCGATGGCCGCACCGAGCAGGAACAGCGCAACGTACGCCGCTACCGTCACGCCCGGAGACTCTTGCGGCGCGCGGCCACCGTGAGCCTTATCGCCGGGATCCCTGCCACGCGGACTCCCCCCGGATGGCGGGCGGCCGGCGGGCGTGCCGCTCGTACTGTTCACCCAAGCAGGCTAGCCGAGGCCGGCGAACAGGTCGGGTTCTCGGCCTCCGGGTGTGGCGCCAGGGCCATTCCCTGACCAGGCCGGCCCGTCCAGCAGGGTGTAGTACTCGGTGCCGAGCGCGCGCTGGCCGACGTTGTTAGACAGCGCGAAGAACGGGCTGTCTACCGCTATCTGGGTGGCGTGGGCATGCATCGCCGCGAGCTTGGCATCGAGATAATCCCTGGCGTCGATGGCCGTCGTCACCTTCTCGTCGTCGGTACCGAACGGCAGCTCGGCCACCGACTCAACCCTGCTGAAGTCTGCCCCGCCAATCCGCTGGCCGCCGCCGCCCGGGGCGTCCGAGGTACCCAGGGCGTCCGAGGTACCCAGGGCGTCCGAGGTACCCAGGGCGTCCGAGGTACCCGGGGCGTCCGAGGTACCCGAGGCGCCCGGCAGCAGCGCCATCGCCTCGGCCAGCACCGATCGCGGAATCGCGGTCGCGTAGAACTTGCTGACCAGGCCATCGGCAAGCTC
>Ga0335075_10007217_pt1 | contig 17097 bp, 10 predicted proteins | sample Lox_Sample_24_FD_206723 | JGI IMG/M metagenome (GOLD analysis project Ga0335075, IMG submission 206723) | Soil microbial communities from Loxahatchee National Wildlife Refuge, Florida, United States - Lox_Sample_2.4 | ecosystem: Environmental > Terrestrial > Soil > Wetlands | place: USA...
TACGCCAACGGCCACCTGTCTGGTAAAGGGACAACCGGATTCGAGTTTCACCAGCTCAGCGGAACCATCGACGTCCGCTATCGCGACGAGAAATTCTCCGGGACGGGCACCCTTGCCATCAAGACGCGGCGTGTCGAGGGATCGCTCAAGGTGGAGATGCATCCCCGGCCCGAAGGCAATCCGTACTTCACCGGAGAGGGGACGGTTTCCTTCCAGGTAACTCCCGATCTGGTGGCCACCGCCGGCATCAAGATCGACGAGCACGAGAAAGTGCAGTTCACCGGCGAACTGGCCTTCCCCAAACCCATCACGCTCTGGGACGGTTTCCGCGGTAACTACGACATCTTCAGCGTCAGCATCAAGATTCCCATCCCTGGCGCCAGCATCGGCCCCGTTGGCCTCGAAGCAGTGATCCGCGGCGCACTTTCCGCGGGTTACGAGGTTGGTCCGGTGCAGTTACTCGATACCAAAGCTACTGCCTCCTTCCAGCCGCTCGAACCCGATCCGAAAGTCGAGATGCAGTTCCAGAGCCGGCTGCACATGCACGCGTCGGTGCACGTCACGGGCAGCATTAGCGGCGACATCGCGATCGATATCGCCATCGCTTCGGTCTCCGGGGGACTTACGCTCTCTGCAACCGCGCAGTTAGCCGGCGATATGGATGCGCCGCTGTCGGCCACTTATAAGGAGGGAAAGATCTCGGCGGATGTCGGCTTCCAGGTCTCCCTCGCCCTCGCCATACTTCTCGCTCTCTCCGCGCATATCCGCGCCGAAGCCGGCGTCGGCCCCTTCACCGTAAGCACGGAAAAGGACTGGACGCTGGCTTCCTACACCTACGATCCGGGCCTCAGCTTCGGCATGAAGCTCAAAAAGCCTATTCACTACGAGACCGGCGGCCAGTTGCAGTTGCCCACTATCGACGACATCGACTGGACCAGGCCGAATATCAACGCCAAGGCCGCGCTTTCCGCGGCATTTGGCCAGGGGAGCAGCAGTGAGCACTAGGACCCGCTTTCATTCCACCGTACCGCGATCCGGCGCCATGCCGCGGCCGGATTGCCGCCTGAGGAGGTGCGCATGAGTTCCATCCCCGCCATCGGTTTCCCGGGCTCGCCCAGCGTGCTGCGCGCCGGTATCGTCGTGGCCGACCCCGACACCCTGGCCATCCAGCGTGTCATCACCATGCAGTACAACCCCGACGCGCTGAGCCGCTCCCTGCAAATTCGCGCCACCACCACCGAGGCCGGCGATCGCCTGGACGCGCTGCGCCTGACCGGGCCCCCGGTGGAGACCATCAAGCTCGACGCCGAGCTTGACCTGACCGATCAGCTCGAATTTCCCAACCAGAATCCGAATGCCGTGCAGTACGGACTCTATCCGCAGCTGGCCGCGCTGGAAACGCTGATCTATCCCTCCAGCGCGCAGATCCAGAGCGACAACACGCTCGCCGAGGGAGGGACGATTGAAGTCGCTCCGATGGAGGCGCCGCTCACGCTGTTCGTCTGGAGCGCCAATCGCATCCTCCCCGTACGCCTGACGGAATTCAGCGTCACCGAAGAAGCCTTCGACACCAATCTGAACCCTATCCGCGCCAAAGTAAGCCTGGGCATGCGCGTGCTCAGCGTCAACGATCTCGACTTCGACGAGAAGGGCAACAGCATTTATCTCGCCTACCAGCAGAGGAAAGAGACGCTGGCGGGCAAAGTGGGGTCGGTCAGTCTGGCCGCCCTGGGCATTACCAGCATCGCGTGAGGGAATTATGTTTGCCGCCACCAGCCGCTATGCAGGCCTGCCGGTTTCGAGTTATACGACGCCGAGCAATAACCAGATTGCTTATGTTACCCGGCGCTTCCTGCCCTCGCTGGATAGCTTCACGCTGTTATTGCAGCACACCGTGACGGACAGCGACCGGCTTGACAACATCGCTGCCCAGTATCTCGACGATCCGCAGCAGTTCTGGCGTATTTGCGACGGAAACGACGAGATATCGCCGTTCGATCTGACCGATACTCCGGGAGAAACCATCGACATCACGCTGCCGCAGGGAGTTGCAGGTTCACCCAATGCTTAAGGGAATCTATCTCTCGCTGTTCATCGGACCCCTGGTCCCCATCCCCGCGCCCAAAGAGGTGACGGATGCGATGATCAGCGCCCAGATCAACACCGGCGGGGAGCGCAGCGGCTTCCAGCTGGTCTTCAGCATGAACAAGAAGTCCACGATCTACAAAACGCTGCTGCCCAGCGGCTATTTCGACCCTGGCACCACCCGCGTGATCCTCAGCTGCACGGTAGGCGGAATTCCTAACGTCCTCATCGACGGGGTGGTCACTCGTCACGAAGTCTCGCCCAGCAACGAGGCCGGCCAGTCCACGCTCACCCTCACCGGAGAAGACCTGACCGTTCTCATGGACGTGATCGAGTTGCCCATCATGCGCTATCCCTGCATGCCGATTGTGGCGCGTCTCAATTTACTCCTGCTGAAATATGCGGTCTTCGGAGTTATTCCACTGGTCATCCCTCCTATCTTTCCCGACGTGCCCATCCCGACCGACCAGATACCGTCGCAGACCGGGTCGGACCTTGCCTACATCAAGAAGATGGCCGAGCAAACCGGATATATCTTCTATCTCGAACCAGGACCAGCTCCCGGCTCCAGCATTTTCTACTTTGGCCCGGATATTCGCATTCCCATTCCCCAACCCGCGCTCAGCATCAACATGGATGCGAACACGAATGTGGAAACCCTCAGCTTCAGCCTCGACGGACTCGCCAAGAAGATTGTGGTGATGACCATCATGGACCCGGTCACCGGCAGGATTCCCATCCCTGTCCCGGTGCCGAACATCAGCCTGCTACGCCCGCCGCTGGGCGCGATACCGACTCCGCCGATGAAGATCAGCTTTCCGTCGGACGGAGGCAATCTCAACTCCATCCAGGCGATCGGTCTGGCGCTGGCCAAGACCGGAGATACCGGCGAAGCCATCAGCGGCTCCGGAACGCTGAATGTTCTCCGCTACGGTTCTGTGCTGCGAGCCAATCAACTGGTAGGCGTGCGGGGCGCGGGAACCACCTACGACGGCCTGTATTGTGTCCGCACGGTAACTCATAACCTGAAGCGCGGCGAGTTCAAGGAGAGCTTTACCCTCTCGCGTGACGGATTGGTTTCTGCAACCCAGGTGGTGCCTGTATGAGCCCGCAGCCCAACAAGTTCTTCGGAAAATACCGCGGCACGGTGACGAATAACATCGACCCGCTGGGCATCGGTCGCCTGCTGTGCGAAGTTCCCGATGTGCTGTCGCTGGCGCCTTCCAGCTGGGCCCTGCCGTGTGTGCCGCTGGCCGGCCCTACCGGGACATCGATGGGCGTCTACCTGGTGCCACCGATCGGCGCGGGCGTGTGGATCGAATTCGAGAAGGGCGATCCGGATTATCCCATCTGGGTGGGCTGCCGCTGGGGGGAAGTGACGGATGTTCCGTCGCTTGTGTTGCTCGGCCTGCCGATCTCGCCCAGCATCGTCTTCCAGACCGCAGGACAGAATTCCATCGCCATTAGCGATGTGCCCGGGCCGACGGGCGGCATCATGCTCAAGAGCCAGACTGGCGCGATGATCCTCGTCAACGATATCGGAATCACGATCACCAACGGCCAGGGCGCCATGCTGACGATGACCGGGCCGACAGTAACTGTCAACGAAGGCGCATTAGTGATCACTTAGCGCGAAAGGAGGAATTATGCCGGGATTCATTCTGCATCAGGGCGCAACGGTGTTATGCTCCCACGCCGGGCAGGCGCAGCCCACGGTCGTCAATTCACGCGTCACCGTTCTGGGAATGCCGACCATCCCGGTCACGTCGCCCCAGGTCGTCGCCGGATGCGCGCTGCCGCCTCCTCCCGCGGCCAACGGGCCGTGTGTGACCGCGCAGTATGTTGTCGGTTCCGTTCGGATTACCTCGATGGGACAGCCATTCGTCCTCTTCGACAGCACCTCCATCTGCGCGCCAACGGGCACGCCGCTGCTGCCTGCCGTCGCCTGCCAGGCGCGCGTCACCGCGATCTGAGGATGCGATGAACGTCCAGTTCCCCTACAGCTTCGACCAGCGCGGCAGAACGGCGGACGCCGACCAGGACACGAATCCGCAGAATCGGCACATCCGCGACCTGATCGAGCAGGTGCTGTTCACCGCGCCGGGGGAGCGCGTCAACCAGCCGACCTTCGGCTGCGGCCTGCTGCAGCTGGTCTTCGATCCCAACAGCGTCGAGATCGCAACCGCGACACAGTATCTGGTGCAGGGCGCTTTGCAAAATAACCTCGGCGATCTGATTTCCCTGAACGACGTCAGTGTCTCCGCCCAGGACAACCAGCTCACGGTCGTCGTGCAATACACCGTTCGCAGCACGCAGCAGCAACAGGTTGCGCAGTTCAGCACCGGAGGGACATCCTCATGATCTACCAGTGCTGCGACTCCAGCCGCCGCGCCGTGTTGCTGGCGCAGAACGTCTACAACGGCATCGACTATCTCGAAGTCGGCGACGGCCCGCTGGGATGCCAAACCGTCCTCTCTCTCTACTTCCTTCACCCGCTCACTCCCGGCCAGCTGCAGGTGGATAACATCCTCATCTGCGGCGGCGAGCGGATTACTAACATCCAGGTAGCCAGCGTCGTCGAGGGCTCGTTGCTCTCTCCGCCGCCGGTCGATACGGAGTGTTCTGCCGGCTCGCCCCCCAATGGCTCCAACCTGCTGGTCGTCACTGTGACGCGGGCCGGCGATTTCTCGACTTATAAGCTGCAGCTGGTGGCAAGCACCTCGGCGCCGGCAGGGTCGATGCAGCCACCCCCGTATTTCGATCCCGTCTATTCGGAAATCAGCTTTTCGTTCAAGGTGGGTTGTCCGGCGTGGTTCGATTGCCAGCAGAGCACGGCCTGTCCGGCCCCGGTCGTCTCGCCGCCCAACTTCTCCTATCTGGCAAAGGATTTCTCCAGCTTCCGCAGCCTGATACTCGACCGCATGTCGACCATCCTGCCCGCGTGGACCGAGCGGCATACCGCGGACCTGGGGATTGTCCTCGTCGAGTTACTCGCCTTTGTCGGTGATTACCTGAGTTATCAGCAGGATGTCGTCGCTACGGAAGCCTATCTGGCCACGGCACGCCGCCGAACATCAGTGCGCCGCCACGTAAAGCTGGTCGACTATCCCATGCTCGACGGCCGGAACGCCCGCGCGTGGATCCACTTCGAGGTGGCGTCGGATTTCGTTCTCAACCAAAAGACGCCGACTGGGCTGCCGCAGCAGATCCTTACGCAAGGCAGCTTTCCAGGGCCGATCATCCCGGTACCGTCAGACACTTACAGCCAGGCGCTCAGCGAAAACCCGCAGGTTTTCGAGATGATGGAGAAGGTCCCGCTCTTCGTCGCGCACAATCAGATGCTGCTCTACACCTGGGGCGACCAGCAATGCTGCCTCCCCGCAGGAGCCACGCACGCCTGGCTGAACGGTGCGTATCCAAATCTGACGCCGGGCATGGTGCTGATCTTCCAGGAAGCCAAAGGGCCGCAGACCGGAGCGCCCGAGGATGCCGATGCCACGCATCGCTGGGCCGTGCGCCTGACCTCGGTGACTGCGGGCGAAGACCCCATCGGTAACCTCTTCCTGAGTCCGCCCAGCACAGCGCCGCTGCCAGTTACGCGGATCGCGTGGTCTTCCGCCGACGCGCTGCCCTTTGCAGTTTGCGTCTCGAGCGAGGTAGGGGGCGACACGCCGGCTTATTACGACAACGTCACAGTGGTGCTGGGCAACAACGGCCTGGCTGACAGCGGCCGCACCATTTCCGGCGAGATGCTGCCTATGGTGCCAGCGTTGAACCCGGCGTTAGTCATGACGACGTCGGGTGGCTGCGAGCGTTGCTCGACTCAAACCGCTGCCAATCCGCCGATCCGCTACAACCCGCAGCTGGCCTCCGGACCGCTCAGCTTTGCGGATTCCTATTCCGCGACCGACTCCAGCGGAAATCCGATCCCAGCCACGAACGCGATCAACTCTCGGGTGGTCGTTGGATTGCTGCCCTCCATCACGCTTCAGACGCAGGACAGCTCCGACCTCTGGACGGCGGTGCTCGATCTGCTGGAGAGTCAGTCGGACTCGAAGGATTTCGTTGCCGAGACGGAAGACGACGGCACCACCAGTCTGCGCTTCGGCGACGGCACCTTCGGCATGCAGGTCATCCCGGGTGACATCTTCACCGCGCAGTACCGGGTTGGCGGCGGAACGGTGAGCAATGTCGGCATGAACTCGCTCAGCCGCATCGCCAGCGACGACAGCGTTCTGACCGGCAATCTGGTATCCATTACCAACCCCCTGGCTGCGTCCGGCGGCCTGGACCCCGAGACCCTCGATTCGGTGCGTGCCAACGCTCCCTACGCGTTCAACGTTCAGCAGCGCGCGGTTACCGCAGCGGACTACGGCACGATGGCCGTGGAGGTGGACCCGGCGCTCGAGCAGGCGGTGGGCACATTTCGCTGGACCGGCAGCTGGTACACAGTCTTCATCTCGGTCGATCCCGAGGGAACGCAGACGATCAGCGATACGACGAAGGCAACCATCGTTGCGGGGATGGAAAACTATCGCATGGCCGGCCATGACGTCGATGTTAATGCGCCAGTCTATGTGTCGCTCGAACTCACCATCAACGTATGTGCCGAGCCTGGATATCTCGCCCCCGACATACAACAGGCGCTGCTGCAGTTACTCGGTACCGGGACGCTGCCCAATGGCTCCAATGCCTTGTTTAACCCGGATAACTTCACCTTCGGCCAGCCTGTCTACCTCAGCCCGATTATTGCCACAGTGCAACAGACAGACGGCGTCGCTTCAGTTACGGTGGCTACTTTCCAGCGTCAGGGGCAGCCGGCCACCAGTGGGCTCACGTCCGGCGTGATCCCGCTGCAGTCCCTGGAAATCGCGCGCCTCGACAACGATCCGAATTATCCCGAGCACGGCATTCTCACCGTCAACGTCTGCGGAGGCAACTGAGATGGCCACCGGATGCACCTGCGCCAACCTGACCTGCTGCGGATGCTGCGAGGGGATTACTCAGGAAACGCCGCAGACGATCGAGAATCGCCCCGGGCTGAGCGCCATCGCCTATCGCGTGGGCACGTATACGCAGTTCTATCAAACGCTGCTGGCGCGCATCTCGCAGTCGCGCCAGCCCAGCCTGCGCCAGCTGCGCTCCCGCGAGCCCGACGATTTCACCATCGCGCTGCTCGACGCATTTTCGGTGATGGGCGATGTGCTCACCTTTTACAGCGAGCGGATCGCGAACGAAGCATACCTGGGCACCGCGACGGAGACCAGGTCCGTCGCATGGCTGGCTAATCTGGTCGGCTATCGCATGTCGCCCGGCGTCGCGGCCGACGCATATCTGGCGTTCACCATCGATGCCTCGGCGGGCGCCTACGGGGCCGTGCTCAACGCGCCGGCGAACGCGATGCTGGCCCAGGCATTCACTCCTGCGCAGCCGGCCTCGGCCGCCGCACAGTCGATGCCGGAGCAGATTCCGTCCACCATCATTCCGATCGGCACGCAGGTGCAGAGCATTCCTGGCCCCGGTCAGACACCGCAGACCTTCGAGACGGTGGAACAGATCAATGCGCGCCCGGAGTGGAACACCATCGCGCCGCAGCTGGTGCAGCCTCAGGCGATCACTTCGAGCTTCCTCAGCACAGCCAATGCAATCCTTCTTTCCGGCAGCGTTACGACGCTGAAGAACGGCGACTGGCTGCTGCTGGTTCCTCCGGGCGGCACGCCGCTGCCCCCGGTTGCCGTGCTCGCTGTCAACGTGGCCAGCAACGGCCAGACGACCGAAGTGGACCTCGCGATCGTGAATCCCCAACCGGCCAATGCGCCGCCCCCGATCTACTCTCCGATCAATTTCTCCGACGATCCCGCGTCTTCGCAGGGATCAACTCTGCCGCAGGGCAGCGAAAGCACGCTGCAGGCAGCGCCGGACATCTCCAGCGCCGGGGCGTTGCTGGCCGGCACGGCTAACTGGTGGGACGCGGGAGACATTGTTGCTGCCGCAACCGCGAATCAGTGGCCGCTCGACCAGCTGGGCACGCTGGTCAATCAGTTAGTTGCCAACGCGCCCAACGCGCAGGGGAGCGTCTGTGCCTTCCGCCAGCAGGTCGCGCCCTTCGGGTATAATGCGCCGAATTACTTCTCGTTGCCGGCCTCGCTGCGTTATCCCAGTGTGTTCGTCGAGTCAACGGCCGCCAGCCCGCCAACGCAATCCATTGAGGCGGCTTATCCCCCTCCGGGATGGGACAACGATCCCACCAGCGGCACTGGGGAATTTTCGCTCGGCGACTCCAGGTGGGATGGGCTTCTATATCTCGACAACGTTTATTCGCAGATTGTCCCAAACAGCTATATCGTCCTGACTTCCACACTTTCCGGCGTGGATCCCGCCGTTTTTCAGGTGAGAGCTAATGCCACCGTGACACACAAAGACTTTACGCTGAGCGCCAAAGTCTCTCAGCTGACCGTAAGTCACATCAGCGGGCCGGCGCTCGGCAGTTTCTATCTCCGCTCCACCGTCATCCTCTGCCAGGCAGAAGCGCTCCCGCTCGCCCAGGTTCCGATCACGCAAACGAACATCGGCGGCGGCACTTCCAACGGCGTCATCACGCTGGGCGGCGCCTATCTCGGTCTGCTTGCAGGGCAACAGGTTGTGGTCAGCGGCACCACACTCTCGCAGCAGCCCTCGGCCAACAATGCAGCCGGTCCGCCCGCCGCCGAGGTGGCCACGCTGCAGGAGGTGATGGTGACCGGCGGATTCACCGTCATCACCCTTGCGGCGCCGCTCAACAATCTCTATCTGCGCTCCAGCGTCAGCATCAACGCTAACGTGGCCAGCGCATCGAACGGGCAGACCGTCTCGGAAACGCTGGGCAGCGGCGACGGCACACAATCATTTCAGAGCTTCGTGCTGCACCAGTCTCCACTTACCTACGTGCAGGCCCTGACGACCAGCCTCAGCACCAGCACGCTCAAGGTCTATGTCAACGGCGTGCAGTGGACCGAAGTGCCGTACTTCTACGGCCACGCAGCCACGGAGCAGATCTTCATTACGTCGCAGGATGACAACGGCGTCACCACCGTCACCTTTGGCGACGGCAATACCGGCTCGCGGCTGCCCACCGGAACGGCGAATGTGACGGCCAGTTATCGCTTCGGAATCGGCACGGCGGGCCTGGTCAATGCAAGGCAGCTTACGCAGCTGATGAGCCGGCCGCTGGGCGTGCGCAGCGTCAATAATCCGCTCCCTTCCAGCGGCGCCGCCGATCCCGAGGACCTGGAGGACGGCCGCGGCAACGCCACCCTCGCCATCATGACGCTGGGGCGCATCGTCTCGCTGGAGGATTATCAGGATTACGCCCTCTCGCTGCCGGGCATCGGCAAAGCTCTCGCCACATGGACGTGGGACGGGCAGATGCGCGTGGTGGTGCTCACCGTGGCCGGGGCCAGCGGCCCCATCTCACCCTCCGATCCCATCCTCACGACGCTGCAGGGGTCGATTGCCGCCTGTTCGGAGCCCGGCGTTACGCTTTACCCGCTTCCGTATGCGCCGCTCTACTTCAATCTCAATGCCACGGTTCAGATTTCGCCCAGTTACCAGGTCACCCTGGTGCAGCCGGCGATTGAGGCCGCCCTGCGGCAGACTTTCTCGTTCCAGGCGCGCACCTTTGGCCAGCCCGTTTACCTGAGTGAAGTGATCGCAGCTATCCAGGACGTCGACGGGGTAGTGGATGTCGTTGTCAGCATTTATAACACCAGCGATCCATCGCAGACGCCGCCCCCGCAGCAGATTGCCGCCACCGTTCCGCAAAACGGCGGCCAGAATCAGATCACCCCGGCCCAACTGCTCACTCTCGATCCCGGCCAGCTCGGGCTGCTCGTCACCACGGTGAACTCATGACACTCGACCTGACGCAGATCTACAATTTGCTGCCGGCGGTCTATCGCATCCGCGACGCCCAGCTCGCGCTGCAGTCAGGCAGCGGTCTTGACCCCTCCGATTTCGCGACGCTGCAGCAGCTGCTCACCTCTCCGCAGCCGCTGACCCCGCTGCAGCAACAGATGCTCGCCGATCTGCAGAGCAAGCAGCAGCGCGGGCCGCTGCAGTCGCTCATCGAAATTCTCGCCGAGCAGATCGAGGTGTTGCAGGACAGTCTGGTGCAGCAGTATGACGACCTGTTCATTGAAACCTGCGCGGACTGGGTTGTGCCGTATATCGCCGAGCTGGTCGGGCTGAAGGGCCTCACCGACGTGCCCTCAGCGGGCTATACGGTGCGCGCTGCGGTTGCTGACACCATCCAGAACCGCCGCGCCAAAGGCACCGTTCCCGCGCTGGAAGCGATCGCGCGGGAGGTTACCGACTGGGGTGCCAACGTCGTCGAGTATTTTCAGGTGCTGGCGACCACGCAGTTCATGAACCACATTCGCCCGACGAATCTCTCCGTCGCCGATATTCGCTGCGCCGACCATGCGCTGCTGAACACACCCTTTGACAGCTACGCGCGCACCGCCGAGATGCGTAACATCGAAACGCGCCTCGGCAAATACAACATCCCCAACATCGGCATCTTCCTGTGGCGCCTGCAGCAGCAGAAGATCGAGGCTCAGCCAGCATTTGTCGTGGACAACTACCGCTTCTGTTTCGATCCGCTGGGAAAGATCGTCCCGCTCTTCACCTTTCCCGCGCTCGAAGGCCAGGCGCCGGCGCGCGCCACGCCGTTCAACGTTGCCATGCCGATCAGCCGCTGGATGTTTGCCGACGATCTCAAGGCAGCCTCGAATTACTACAACAGCGCCGCCGGCGCCAGCTTCAGCCTCGCCTGGCAGGGAGGCCCTGCCGCAAACACAAAGGTTTGTTCCTGCAACCTGAGCGACGTACTCGACGCTTCGGGCCACGTCGTCGGCTGGGCACATCAGCCGCAAAAGGTGATTGGCATCGATCCTCAGCTCGGCCGCATCGCCTTTCCAGCCACGCAGCCAGCGCCTGCCAGCGTGATGACCGACTGGTGCTACGGGTTCAGCTCACCGATCGGCGGGGGTCCTTACACTCGCAACTTCACCTCCACGGCCAACGTCAGCGTGCCTGCCGACGCGTCGACCATCGCAGCCGCGCTGGCGCTGGCGCTCCCCATGCTCTCGGCGTCGAACGCGTCGGTGGTGGTGGAGATCGCCGACAACCGCTGCTACATCGAAACGCCTTCGTTCACCGTGCCCGACAACTGCTCGGTGCAGATTCGCGCCGCCGACGGCAATCGCCCCACCGTGATCCTCTCCGGCGACTGGATCGTCACCGCAGGGCAGGACACCACCGTCAGCCTCAACGGCCTGCTGATTGCCGGAGGCAGCATCTCCGTGCAGCAGAACACGCCCGCTGACATCGTGACCCTGCAGATCTCCCACTGCACGCTGAATCCCGCGATGACTCCGGCGTTTCCGGGCACATCGGCGCAGCCGCCGCTGCCGGCGTTCTGGATCGATTCCGAAAACACGGCCATCCAGATCGATCACTCCATCCTCGGCGCCATTCGCATCGGTTCCGGCAATACCGTTTCGCTCACCACCTGCATCGTCGACGCGCTCAGCCCTTCAGAGGTCGCCTACGCCTGTCACCTCGATGCCATGGCCGCCGGTTCGCCGCTCACCGTCGTCAACAGCACTGTCATTGGCAAGGTTCACACCGAGCTGATGACGCTCGCCAGCGACTCCATTTTTTATGCCGAGCTGGCGCCGCTCGATCTGTGGACTGCGCCTGTGATCGCCGATCAGCTGCAGCAGGGGTGCGTGCGCTTCTGCTACGTTCCCACCGGCTCGCGCGTGCCGCGCCTGTTTCACTGTTATCCCGTCAGCGGCCAGGTTTCCACGCCGGGTTTCACCTCGCTGCGCTTTGGCGATCCCGGCTACTGCCAGCTCACCGACCGCTCCGGGCTCATTCTCAACGGCGCCGACGATCAGTCGGAAATCGGCGTCTTCCACGATGTCTACGCGCCGCAGCGCATCGCCAATCTGAACGTGATGCTCGCGGACTATCTCCGCTTCGGTATGGAAGCGGGCGTTTTCTTCGCTACGTAGGGCAGATCTGGCAGGGAGGATTGCCATGGCAGGCGATTTCAGCCGTTCAACCGTCAACCCCGTGAAGCACTACGCCGGGGTTCTCATGCAGCAGGGCCGCGTCCAGGTCGACGCTGACTGGAACGAGCAGCTCGCGCTGCAGCTGTATCGCACGTGGACGGAAACCCGCGACCTGATCGGCCTGTGCGGAACGCCAAAGGCGGGCAACGGCTTTTATATTTCGAATTTCGCCAAAGGCGCCGATCTGCGCATCGGCAACGGCCGCTATTACGTGAACGGCCTGCTGTGCGAGATCAATCCGCAGAGCATTCCTGCGTGGCTGCCGTCCGCATCCAGCCCGCCGTCGTCCCCGGCGAACGTCATGTATCAGATGTCGGCTGGCGAGTCGTACGCCACCGCGATGCGCAAAATCGAGTTCATGCCCGGAAAGGGTGGATTCAAGGACCCGAAAAGCAAGCCCGATCAGCAGATCTACGTCCCGTCGATCACCATCGACGACCGGACGCTGGCCGTGGGCGACTGGGTGGAGATTTCCGCAGCGGGGGGCGCATCTGTCACCGCCATGGTGACGAATATCGGAGCGAGCGCCGCGCCCAACGATGCCAGCGTCATCGTTCCCAGCTACTACCCCATCACCGTCGACACCTCGCTGAGCAAGCTCGCCAATGCCGGCCGGCTCACGCTGCGCCGCGTGGTTACCTTCACCACGCAGCCGTTTCTCACCAACCAGTGGGACGCTTCCGTCGAGACGTCGCCACCCAGCGGCCTTCCCCCCTCCGCCCTGAATCTACCTAATGGCGATTACCTCGTGACGCTGGAGGCGTGGCAGCGCGAAGTCGATGCTCTCGAGGATCCACACATCCGCGAAGTGGCCCTGGGCGGGCCGGATACCTGCGAGCGCCTGCAGACGGTGTGGCAGGTGCACATCTTGCCGTGGTCGGGTGAGTCGAGCCCTCCCGGATCGCCGCTGCCCTCGCCGTTGCCCTCGCCGCCGTCGCCGCCGACTTGCTGCAGCGATTTCCCCTCGTGGGATGCTTACAAAGCGACCGTTCGCACCACCGGCCTGATGAACGCGCAGGCGCCGCCGCCCGGCAACAACCTGCCGCCCTGCCAGCTTCCGCCGTCGGCGGGATATCTTGGCCTCGCCAACCAGCTGTATCGCGTCGAGATCTTCCAGTCCGGAGAGTTCAACGACGCGGCGACGTTCGTGTGGTCGCGCGACAACGCCATGGTGGAGACGCCGATCGCCTGCATCGACTCGCTCGGCAATGTCTACGTCAGCAGCCTGGGCACCGACGATCTGCACAGCTTCGAGCTGAACGACTGGGTGGAGATCGTCGACGACGATGCCGATCTCGCCGGCCAGCCGCGCTTTCTTTCTCGGATCTGGCAGGCGCCCGGCGCGGCCGCGCAGCCGCCCTGCGCCCCTGCCGGAGTGCAGGCGTACTGCCTGAACCTGCAGCCCAGCGCCCCCGCGCGTTTCCAGAGCGCGAGCAATCTCCGCCTGCGCCGCTGGGACATGCCCAACAGCGGCGGCATGCTGGTGGACGGCTCCGGCAACCCCCTCGGCATCCAGATCACGCCGGGCTGGATTCAGCTCGAGAACAACATCCAGGTGAACTTCAGCCACGGATATTACGCCACGCGCAGCTACTGGCAGATTCCCGCGCGCACGGCGACAGCGGACATCGAGTGGCCGCCGTTCCAGGTGCCGAATACCAATCCCATCCCGCAGCCCCCCCTGGGGCCGGACCACTTCTTCTGCCGGCTTGCGCTGCTCTCCGTCACGGACGGAAAGATCAAAGTTATCGACTGCCGATGCACCTTCCCCAGCCTCACCAGCATCTGCGCCGACGACGTTTGCTATCAGGGATCTGGCTGCGAGCTGTCGGCGGTGGGTACCGTCGCCCAGGCTCTCGACGAGCTCGAGGCCAAACATCGCATGCACAATCGCACCCTGCATGGCTCCGGCGTTGTGTGCGGGCTGGCCGTGAGCTGTGCGGGCGAGAATCAAACCAGTGTGCGGGTGGGCAGCGGCTACGCCATCGACTGCAATGGTTACGATCTGATTCTCGACGCCGCGGAGACCGTCGATCTCTCGTCCGTCGTGACGCTGTCCCCGGGTCAGAGCGTCATTCCCGACGGCGAATATGAGCTGTTCCTGGAGCGGTCCACGCTGGAACCGGTGGCCGAGAGCAACGGGTCCTCCGATCCCTGCTGCTCGAAGACGGTGCCCGCCGCCAATCCCTCCAACGCCTGCGTCCGATTCGGCGCAATCCAGTGCGCGAGCGAAACTCTGGCGGACGAAGTTCTCACCGGCACGCTGGCCATGGATTTCTACACCAAATGCCTGCGGCCGTGGATCGATGCTTTCAAGGCCGAGTATCAGCAGCGATACATTTCGTCGGACAGACAGGTCACAGAGGCTCAGGCGCTGGCTTCGGCGCTGACGAATCTGGTCATTCAGTATGTCCAGCCGGTGCTGACCAAAGATGTCTATATTTCGCGCAGGGAAGCGGACCTGCTGATCGAGTTCTATCGCTTCCTCCTCGGTCGCCTCAGCGACAGCACTTACTGCTCGCTGCGCGCCGGGATGCGCGAGTTCCCGGAGTACGCGCTCGATGCGCCCATCGACACCATCTTCGGCAAAGGACTGAAGACCAGAATGCGCATCCTGCCCGGCGGGCACTGGGCCTTTGCCTGCGGCAACGGACCCGGTCTCGATATCTACGACCTGGCCACAGGCCAGCTTGCGGCCTCGGTCACGCCGCCCATCCCCGGCGATGCCACCAACTGGACGCTGCAGGATGTTGCCTTCGCTCCTGACGGTAAATCGGTCTACATCATCGCCACCGGCGTCAATACGCAGACCAATGCCGCCGATTCGTTCTTTGCGGTGGGGCAGTTGGACGACGCGACCGTCAGCTGGGGCATCCAGGGCAGCGCCGGCGCGCACCCGTACATCACTCTTGCCACCGTGACCGACCAGAACGAGTCCGTGTTCGCGTCGGTGCAGGGAAGCGGCATCTGGTCGATTGGCTTTGCCGATGCCGTCAGCGCCACGCAGCTGGCCGAGTGCAATGCCATCGGACAAATGGTCAGCTTCCAGAGAATGCTCTACGTCACGGTGAACACCGCAGCTTCCTCCGGCGGCAGCTTCAACGAAGTGCAGAGTTACATCGTGGAGGTCATCGCAGCGGGATACGCGGCGAAGATCTACGGCAGCTGGCCGATCGTCGGAGCTACCGGCGATCTGACCGACGACCTGCTGGTCGGGAACTATGCGGCAGCGGCCGGCGCTGTATCACCGACGATCTTTGTCAGCGGCCTCTCGCCAGCCAGCTCGACCAAACAAGTAACAGTTTTCGATGCTCAACAGAGCAGTAAGCAGGTCGGGCAGATCGATCTCGGGGTGAACACCACGGTGCGTCTGGCGCTGCATCCCTCCGGCGCATCGGTGCTGGCCTCGTGCGAATCCACGTCGAGCCTCATCAGCATCTCCGGAACCTCAAACGCGCCTTCCCAATCCACCTATGCGCCCGTCGAACTGCATCCCACGGCTCTGGCTTTCGCTGAAACCTCGCCCAGCACGAACGCTCTCTACGTGCTGAACAGTACGGCCAACACCATCTCCGAGATGCCTGCCACCATGACCGCCTTCAATCAATACGCGGCTCTGGAGAAATACCGGGTGGACGCGCTCAACGCCTTCATCGATCTCGCCGGGGTCGTCCTCGAAAACCTGAAGGATTGCTTCTGCGGCCTGCTGCTGCCCACCTGTCCTTCGTGCGACCGCTCCGCACCGGAAGGCACAGGAGTCGGATTGGCGTGCATCACCATCCAGAACGGCGTGGTCACGCAGATTTGCAATCTGGAAAAGCGCAAAATCGTGAAGTCCTTCTCGACTGTGGGTTACTGGCTCTCGCTCATCCCCGTAATTCCGCTGGTGAAAGTCGTGATAGAAAAATTCTGCTGTCTCTCGCTCCCCGCGATCTTCAGCAAGCGGGCAGTTACCGAGCCATCGCCGGGGCACGAGCAGGCGGCGTCCGGCTATCTTGCCAACTTCAGCGCGGCCAGCGGAGAAAGCCTTCGCTACAGCATGGCACAGGCGAGCAACTTCAAGATATCGTCCGCTTATTCGGCGCTCGTGCAGAAGTCTGCGCCGGTGGGCAAGCTCACTCTCGATTCGTTCGTCAGCCAGTTCAGCCAACCCGCCGCAGCCGCCGTTTCTGTCTCTCAGGTCAACGGCATGCCGGTCAGTCAGGCGACGAGCGCTCTGCAGAATGCCGGGCTTCGCGTTGCAGCCACCGAGGCCTACGACCCCTCCACCTTCGCGCAGAATGTGGGCGACTACGTGACGGCGCCGTCTGCCGTGCCGGCGGGATCGTCGGTCACACTGGTCGTCGATTCCAGCAACACGGTGCGCTACTACGTTCCCACTCCGCCGGCGGTCGATCAGCTCAGCACGACAGTTCAGACCAATCAGGCGACCGTCGAAACGCAGATCAACACCACCAATCAGGCTGCGGAACAGCTTCAGACCCGCGTCGCCACGCTCGAAACTGCGGAGCAGCCGGCGCTGCAGAATATTCAGTCGCTCCAGACGCTGGTCAGCACGCTGCAAAATCAGCTGAACACCCTGCAGACTTCGCAGGCCAGCGAACTGGCCCAGCGCGATCAGCAAATCGCTGCGCTCACCACCACGACACAGCAACTACAGACTCAGCTGAGCACGGTTACTGACCTTGCGAATCAGGTCAAGAGCATCGAAACCCGGCTTCCCCCTCCGACTGCGGGATAGGAGCAGCGGGCGCACCCATGCGACTCGGACACGATGAATCGTGACGCCTCCATCGCGATCGGCATTCCCTTACGGGGAGATCCCTTTCTGCTGGAGCGCACGGTCGCCGCGCTGCGCCAAACCGCGGCGGAGGCGCGCCTTGTGCTGCTGCAC
>Ga0335075_10007218_pt1 | contig 17097 bp, 13 predicted proteins | sample Lox_Sample_24_FD_206723 | JGI IMG/M metagenome (GOLD analysis project Ga0335075, IMG submission 206723) | Soil microbial communities from Loxahatchee National Wildlife Refuge, Florida, United States - Lox_Sample_2.4 | ecosystem: Environmental > Terrestrial > Soil > Wetlands | place: USA...
CGCGTCGTGGACTATCACGGCTACCACGTCCGGGTTCCGGCCTCCTGGCCGGTCTACAACCTGGCCGCGGACCCGAGCCAGTGCGTGCTGTTCAACACGCACGCGGTCTACCTGGGCACCCCGGGCGCGAGCCAGCACTGCCCGGCGCGGGCGTACGGCCGTACCGAGGCGCTGCTCATCCAGCCGGCCTCCGCGGCCGGCAAGGCGCAGGCCGGGGCCGCGACGGCCGCCAACGCTGCCGTGATGGCAACCAATGCTACGGAGCACGTGATCCAGGTCGAGGCGCCCGGACCCGGCGTGGTCGTCACCGCAACCTATGGCCAGAACGAGGCGACGATCCGCGGCATCCTGGCCGGAGCCACAACGACCGCGGCGGCCCCCGCCACCGCGGCAGACAAGGCGGCGACCTCCGCCGCGGCGAGCAAGGCAACCGCGGCGAGCAAGGCGACCACGACCGCCACGCCGGACCTGGCCGCCACGCCGGACCTGGCCGCCACGCCGGATCAGGCCGCCACGCCGGACCTGGCCGGCATGACGGGCAGCGGGCTCGGCTTCGACGCCTGCACGGCCCCGTCCGTGGCGACCATGACCGGCTGGCTCGCCTCGCCGTACCGGGTGATCGGTACCTACCTGGGCGGGGTGAACTGGGCGTGTAGTTACGGCAACTTCAGCGCGTCCTGGGTGAGCCAGGTCGCCGCCGAAGGCTGGCGGTTCATCCCGATCTGGGTCGGCCCGCAGGCGCCCTGCTCCACCATCCCGGGCGCCGCGCTCATCAACCCGTCGCAGGCCGCCGCCGAGGGCCAGGCCGAGGCGGCGAACGCGGTGGCGACCGCGCAGAGCTTCGGCTACGGCACGGGAACGCCCATCTACTTCGACATGGAGGGCTACGACACATCCAGCGCCGGCTGCAGCCAGGCGGTGCTCACCTTCCTCGGCGGGTGGACGCAGGGGCTGCACGCGGCGGGCTACCTGTCCGGCGTGTACTCCAGCGCCGGATCCGGCATCACCGACCTGGCGAGCGAGTACGCCAACACGTCCTACCCGAGCCCGGATGCCGTCTGGATCGCTGACTGGGACGGCAACCCCGTCCTGTCCGACCCGTACCTGCCGGACAGCGACTGGGCCGGCAGCAGGCTGCGTCAGTACGCGGGCGGCCACAATGAGACCTGGGGCGGCGACACCCTCAACATCGACAGCGACATCATCGGGGGACCGGTCGCCGGGCTGCCGGGCGCTCGCGTAGACGCCGGCCCGTCCCTGCTCGCCGGCCCGGACGCGATAGCGGTCGCCCCGGGCGGGACCGCCGCCGTGCGGCTGACCCTGCGGGGCACGCCCACCACGCCGGCGGCAGAAAGCTGGCAGGCCGACCCGCCCGCCGGGATCACCGTCACGCCGCGCGGCGGACGCGTGACCGTCCCGCCCGGGCGCCGCGTCTGGTTCCGGTTCAGGATCACGCCGTCGACGTCGCTGGCAGCCGGCCGCTACGACGTGCCGGTCACGTTCCGCGTGGGATCCAAGGCCGTCGCCGAGACCTTCGAGCTGGTCAGCGTCACCCAGCCGGGGAACGCGCTGCGCACCGCGCACCCGATCGTGCTTTACGCCGCCGACACGGCGAGCATGGCGGACGCCGTAGCCACCGCCGACGCCGACGCGCTGCCCGCCAGCGACGTGACCGGCAGCTTCAGCCAGGCGTGGAGCGACCTGACTGGCGGTAAGGACCTGGTGATCGTCGTTGGGCAGGCAGCCGTCAACGGCCTCTTCTACAACGCGTGCGGCTGGGCGAACCCGGCCGGGGCGCCGGCGAACGACACGCCGTTCTACTGGCTGGGCTCGCCGTTCCAGCAATCACCAGGCGCGGACATCTACGAGCCCGCCGACGGGACGACCAATGCCAACACGGCGCTGCTGACCAGCCAGTTCACCCACTACGCGCTGGCCGGCACGCTGCCGGACTACGGCCGCCCGCCAACCCAGCTTCCGCGCCCCACGGACACCTGCCTCGGCTCCGCCGACGTCCCCGTGCCTTGACCGTCAGCGCAGCGCGGGGATGATCTCCCGGCCGTAGGCGGCGAGGGTTTTCTCCGCGTCGTCGTGCATCAGGTAGAGCGCGAACTGGTCCGCGCCGATCTCGGCCAGCTCGCGCAGCCGCGCGATGTGCGCCGACGCCGGCCCCAGGATGCAGAACCGGTCCACGATCTCGTCCGGCACGAACTCCACGGACGGGTTTCCGGTCTGCCCGTGGTGCGAGTAGTCGTAGCCGGAACGCCCCTCGATGTAGTCGGTCAGCGCCCGGGGGACCGGGCCGTTGACGCCGTACCGCGCGACCAGGTCCGCGACGTGATTGCCGACCATTCCGCCGAACCACCGTAGCTGCTCGCGCTCATGCGCCAGGTCCGCGCCGACGTAGGCGGGCGCGGCGACGCACATCGTGATCGAGTCCGGGTCCCGCCCCGCGTCGAGGGCGGCCGACCGCACCGACCCGAACGTCCACCGCGCGATGTCCGGGTCGGCGGTCTGCAGGATGAACCCGTCTGCCTGCTCGCCGACCAGCCGCAGCGCCTTCGGCCCGTACGCCGCCATCCACATCGGCAGCGCGCCGTCGCGAACCCACGGGATGCGCAGCGGCTTGCCGTGGTGGGTCACCTCGCGCCCTTCGGCGAGCCCCTTGATCACCTCCATGGCGGACGCCAGGACCGCCAGCGACACTGGCGGCTGGCCGATGTAGCGCCGCGCCGAATCGCCGCGGCCGATGCCGCAGACAGTGCGGTTGCCGTACATGTCGTTCAGCGTCGCGAACAGCGACGCGATCACTGACCAGTCCCTGGTGCCGGGGTTGGTCACCATCGGCCCGATGATCATCGACGAGGTCTCGGCCAGGATCCGCGGGTAGATGACGAACGTCTCCTGCCACAGCACGTGCGAGTCGAACGTCCAGCCGTACCGGAAGCCGGCGTCTTCGGCCCGTTTCATCAGCGACACCAGCCCGCTGGCAGGCGGGTTGGGCTGCAGGACTACACCGAACTCCACGGCAGTCACCACCCGGCGTTCAGAGGAGATATTGACAAAGGTCGCGGGGGAGGAAGCTGCCGTGTCCCGGGGAACCGCGGAACTCGCCGTCCGCGACGACGACCCGGCCGCGGGAGATCGTGACCGCGACCCGCCCGGTGACCTCCATCCCCTCGAAGGCGGAGTAGTCGACGTTCATGTGATGGGTGGCCGCCGAGATCGTCTGGGTGGCGACCGGGTCGTAGATCACGATGTCCGCGTCGGCTCCGGCCGCGATCGTGCCCTTCCTCGGGTAAAGGCCGAACATCCGGGCCGGGGTCGTCGAGCAGATCTCCACCCAGCGCGGCAGCGTGATCTCCCCGGCCACCACCCCCTGGTGCAGCAGGTCGATCCGGTGCTCCACCCCGGGGATGCCGTTCGGGATCTTCGAGAAGTCTGCCCGGCCAAGCTCTTTCTGTTCTTTGAAGCAGAACGGGCAGTGGTCCGTCGACACGACCGACAGGTCATTCGTGCGCAGGCCCCGCCACAGGGCCGTGGCATGGTCGGGCGTGCGCAACGGCGGCGAGCAGACGTACTTGGCGCCCTCGAAGTCCGGCTTCGCCAGGTCGTCAAGTGACAGGTAAAGGTACTGCGGGCAGGTCTCGGCGAAGACGTTCTGGCCTTGGTCGCGGGCCTCGGCGACCGCCTCGAGGGCGTGCGACGCGGACAGGTGCACGATGTACAGCGGGCAGTCGGCAACCCTGGCGAGCTGGATCGCGCGGTTCGTCGCCTCGCCTTCAAGCTCGGGCGGCCTGGTCAGCCCATGGTGGACCGGATCGGTCCTCCCGGCGGCGATGGCCGCCGCGACCAGCTGGTCGATCGCGATGCCGTTCTCGGCGTGCATCATGATCGTCGCGCCGGTTCGCCGCGCCTGCTGCATCGCGAGCAGGATCTCCCCGTCGGTCGCGTAGAACACGCCGGGGTAGGCCATGAACATCTTGAAGCTGGCCACCCCGGCTTCGATGCAGGCTTCCATCTCCTTGAGCGTGGTGTCGTTCACGTCGGAGACGATCATGTGGAAGCCGTAGTCGATCGCGCAGTTGCCGTCCGCCTTGGAGTGCCACTTGTCGAGGGTGGCGAGCAGGGTGGCGCCCTTGGCCTGCACGGCGAAATCGACGATCGTGGTGGTGCCGCCGTGCGCGGCTGCCTTCGTGCCGGTCTCGAACGTGTCCGCCGAGAACGTGCCGCCGAACGGCATCTCCATGTGCGTGTGCGCGTCGATACCGCCCGGGATCACGTACCTGTCGGTGGCGTCGATGACCTCGTCGGCCCGCTCGGCGACCGGCTCGCTTGCCTCCCGTGCGACGACGGCGGCGATCTTCTCGCCGTCGATGAGCACGTCGGCGTCCAGGGTGCCTTCGGCCGTGACGACCGTGCCGTTCGTGATGAGCGTGCTTGTCACGGCTTCACCAGGCTCTCGTACGCATCCGGGCGGCGGTCCCTGTAGAACTGCCACTGGTCCCTGACCTCGGACAGCTTGTCCATGTCCAGGTCGCGGACGACGACCTCGTCGTCGGTGTCCGACGCGGCGCCGCCGACGAGCTGGCCGCGCGGGTCCGCGAAGTAGGACTGGCCGTAGAAGTCGTTGTCGCCGAGCGGTTCGACGCCCACCCGGTTGATCGCGCCGATGTAGTACTCGTTGGCCACCGCGGCGGCGGGCTGCTCGAGCTGCCACAGGTAGGCGGACAGGCCACGGCTGGTGGCGGACGGGTTGAACACGATCCGCGCCCCGGCCAGGCCGAGCGCGCGCCAGCCCTCGGGGAAGTGCCGGTCATAGCAGATGTAAACCCCGATCCTGCCGACCGCGGTGTCGAACACCGGGTAGCCGAGGTTGCCGGGACGGAAGTAGAACTTCTCCCAGAACCCCTTCAGCTGCGGCAGATGGGTCTTGCGGTACTTGCCGAGGTAGCTGCCGTCGGCGTCGATCACCGCGGCGGTGTTGTAGTACAGGCCCGGCTGCTCCTCCTCGTACATGGGGGCGACGATCACGATGTGATGTCTCTGGGCCACGTCCTGCAGGAGCTTCGTCGTCGGCCCGTCCGGGATCGCCTCGGTGTAGGAGTAGTAGTCGGCGTCCTGAACCTGGCAGAAGTACGGCCCGTAAAACAGTTCCTGCAGGCAGACGACCTGTGCTCCGTCGCTCGCGGCGGTTTGTATGTGGGCGACCGCGGCCGCGGTCATCGATTCCTTGTCCCCGGTCCACGCCTGCTGGACAAGGGCAGCCCGCACGATCTCCGGCATGCCAGCCTCCTGGTGTGTGGCGGCCTTTCGCTGTGTTGCGTAGCCTCATCTTCCCCCGCGCCGGCCCCGTTTGTAACCTGGCACCTATTTCCCGTTCCGCACGGGCATAACGTGGGGCGGGATGTGGTTAGGGTGTCCGCCGGGCCCAGCGGGGTAGGCAGCCGGAGCCGGGCCAAGTGGAGCCGATCAACTGCGGAGGCGGCGGAAATGAAGGCGGTACGGTTCGACGAGTACGGACCCGTGGACGTGCTGAAGGCGGAAGACGTGCCTCAGCCGGCGCCAGAGGCGGGCCAGGTCCTGGTCCGGGTCAAGGCCGCGGGGATCAATCCGGGAGAGGCGAAGATCCGGGACGGACTGCTGCACTCCCGCTGGCCCGCCACGTTCCCGTCCGGGGAGGGCAGCGACCTGGCGGGGATCGTGGAACAGGCGGGCCCGGGCGTGACCGGAGTCTCGGCGGGCGATGAGGTGATCGGCTGGGTGGACACCAGGTCCAGCCAGGCCGAGTACGCCGTCGTCCAGGCGTCGAACCTGACGCCGAAGCCGGGGAACGTGCCCTGGGAGGTGGCCGGCGCGCTGCCGGTCGCCGGGTTCACCGCCTGGGCGGCCGTGCGGTCGGTCGGGCTGAAGCCCGGGGACACGGTCGCGGTGTCCGGCGCGGCGGGCGGCGTCGGCTCGATCACGGTGCAGCTGGCCAGGCGGACCGGGGCCACCGTCGTCGGGCTGGCCAGCGAGGCCAACCACGGGTGGCTGGAGAAGCACGGGGTCATCCCGGTGCCGTACGGCGAGGGGGTGGCCGACCGGATCCGCGCGGTGGCGCAGAAAGTCGACGCGTTCATCGACACCTACGGCGAGGACTACGTGGAAGTGGCGCTCGACGAACTCGGCGTCGAGCCGTCCCGCGTCGACACCATCGTCCGGTTCGACGCCGTGGCGCAGTACGGCGTCAAGGCCGAGGGCAACGCCGCCGGGGCGAGCGCGAGCACGCTGGCCGAGCTGGCCGGCCTGATCTCGGCCGGTGAGCTGGAGGTGCCGATCGCCGCGACCTACCCGCTGGACCAGGTCCGCGAGGCCTACCGGCGGCTTGAGCAAGGCCACCTGCTCGGCAAGATCGTCCTGCTCGCGATTTGATTGCGGTTTCGGTCGCTATAGCGACAGAAACCGCAATCAAATCGCGTCAGAGCCCGCAGATCACGCCAGTCTGCGCGATCTCTTGGCGATGAGCAGCAGGTCGCCCGCTGCCACGACCGGATCCTCGCCGATACCAAGCGTGAATTCCCCGTTCCGTACCAGCCCGAGCACGAGTCCGGCGTGCTCGTCGCGGACCGCGCTGAGCGTCTTGCCGACAGCCGCCGGGCCGGGCTCGATTTCGGCGAGCAGGTCGCGCTTGCCGGTGAGCTGCGCGATCATCTCGCCCGCGTGCGGGGTCTCCAGGCTCATGGCGAGCGTCTGGGCGACCAGTTCGTTCGTCGACAGGGCCTGCTTGACGCCGAGGTCGCGGAGCGCCTCCCGGACCGACGCTGAGTTGACCAGCGCGGTGACCGGCAGCGACGGCGCCTGCTTGCGCAGCAGCACCGCGCTGACGAGCACGTCGCCGTCGCTCCCGCCGGTGATCAGCGCCTGCTCGGCGCCCGCCGGCTTGGTCCGCTGGATCGTCTTCTCATCGACCGGATCCCCGCGTACCACGTGGACGCCCGACCGCACCGTAGCGGGGTCCACGTCGGCGGCGAGCACTACCGGAATCCCGGCGCCCGCTAGCTCGTCCAGGATGGCGGGCACCGCCGGGTTCATTCCGATGACGAGGCGGTAGGTTCCCTCGGGGAACAGGGTGTGCATGGCGAGAATCCTCCGGACTCCGGCGGCCGCGGCCGCGCCCGAGGCCAGCGCGAAGGCCGTGGCAAGCAGCGGGATCGTGGTCAGCATGACAAGCGAGGCGATCAGCCGTCCGATCGGGTTGTGCGGCGTTATGTCGCCGTACCCGACGGTGGTGGCCGTCGTGACAGCCCAGTACAGGCCGGTCGTGAACGGCAGGTCCTCGGCGAGCGCGAACAGTCCGGCGCCGACAAGCACCACGGCGACTACTGTGCCAAGCAGCACAATCACGTGTCGCCGCTGCGGAACGGCGAAGACCCGCATCAAGAGCATGAACACGGCCACTAATAGTGCCGCAACCCTGCCCAGATGGCGGCAATTTGCCACGATTATTTTGGGCCTACCGCATGATGTGGCTGTTCCGCGTCAGTTCCGTGATGGAAGCCTGGCGATGATCCCCTCCCACGGGCCCAGTACGCCTGGCGGCGGCGCTGGGGTGACACCGGCGCCGGAGGTCGTCAGCAGCACCTCGCCGGCCGCGACGGAGGCAGCAGCGGGAAAGTCGGCCGGCTGGCCGGAGAAGTTCGCCGCGACAAGCAGGGAGCCGACCCGGTACGCCCAGACGCCCTCGGGCGCGGGCAACTGCGAGTAGTCCGCGATGCCGCCGCCGAGCTCGGCCCGCCGGAGCGCGAGCAGCCGCTTGCACAGCCACAGCACCGAACCGGGGTCGGCGCGCTGGTCCGCGACGTTGCGCGGCTGGGTGGTCATCGGCAGCCATGGCGTCGCGCCCGGCGTGGTGAAGCCCTGGCCGGGGCTGGCGTCCCATGGCATGGGGGTCCTGGCCCGGTCCCGGTTGTCGAACGCGGCGCGGTCGAGCGTCGCCGTATCCCGGCGCAGGGATGGCGGCACGTCGACGTCGGCCATGCCGATCTCGTCGCCGTAGTACAGCACGGTGGTACCAGGCAAGGTGGCGAGCACAAGCAGCGCCAGCCTGATCGCGCGCTCGTCGCCGTCGCACCAGCGGCCCGGGAAGCGGCCGATGTCGTGGTTGGACGCCATCCATACCGGGCACCCGCCCGGCGGCAGTGCCGCCAGCGTCCGCCGCACGACGTCCGCGAGCTGGCGCGCGCCGAAGCCGGCGAAGGCGAACGGGAAGTTGAACGCGAGCTGCAGTTCGTCGTCCCGGCCGTAATAGGAGGCCAGCCGCTCCGGGTCGGAGACCCAGGTCTCGCCAAGCAGCAGCCGGGCCGGCGAGTAGCCTTCGGCGATCTTCCGCCAGTCGCGGAAGACGTCGTGCGTCTCCGGCCGGTTCGCGTTGTAGACCTGGCGCAGCCCGAACTGGCCCTCAAGCGGGCTGCCGTCGGCCAGCGGCGGGTTGTCGCGCAGTTCGGCGTCCTTGTACAGGCCATGCGCGACGTCGATGCGGAAGCCGGCCACCCCGCGGTTGAACCAGAACTCCAGGATGTCGCGGAACTCCGTGTGCACCGCGGGGTTCCACCAGTTCAGGTCCGGCTGCTGCGGCAGGAAGTTGTGCAGGTAGTACTGGCCGCTTTCGTGCCATTGCCAGGCCGGCCGCCCGGTGAAGTCCTTCCAGTTGTTCGGCGGCCCGCCGTCGGCGGCCGGGTCGGCCCACACGTAGTAGTCCCGGTGCGGGGCGTCCCGGCCCGCCGCGGCGTCGATGAACCAGGGGTGCGCCGAACTGGTGTGGTTGGGCACCAGGTCAAGCAGGACGCGCATGCCGCGCCGGCCGGCCTGGGCGATCAGCTCGTCCAGGCCGGCGAGGGTGCCGAGTTCGGGGTGGACGCCGGTGTAGTCACTGACGTCGTATCCCCAGTCCGCGTCGGGGGACGGCATCGTCGGCGACAGCCAGATGCCGTCCACCCCGAGCCAGGACAGGTGATCGAGGCGCTCGATGATGCCGCGCAGGTCACCGATCCCGTCGCCGTCCGAGTCCCGCCAGGACCGCGCGTACAGCTGGTAGATGACGGCGCCGTGCCACCATGGCTGGATCATCCCTTCACCGCGCCGGCGGTGAGCCCGGACACGACGCTGCGCCGGAAGATAAACACCAGGACCCCGATCGGCACCACCGCTACCACGCTCGCCGCGAAGAGATCGCCGAACGAGGTGGTGAACTGCCCTCCGAACAGCGCGACCCCCACCGGGATCGTGCGGTAGTTGTTGGCGACGTTGAACGACAGCGCCATAAGGAACTCGGTCCAGCAGGCGGTGAACGTGAAGATCCCTGCCGTGAACAGGCCGGGCAGGGCCTGCGGCAGGATGATCGACCAGATGGTACGCAGCGGGTTCGCGCCGTCGATCCGGGCGCTTTCCTCCATCTCGTGCGGGATCGCCATGAAGTAGTTTCGCAGGATCCAGATCGCGAACGGCAGGAAGAACGCGGTGTAGGGGATGATCAGGGCCTGGTAGCTGTTCAGCCAGCCGAGGTCACGCAGCAGCGCGTAAAGCGGCACCACCACCGCGATCTCGGGGAACACCGAGATCATCAGCAGGACCACGAGCACGGTGAACTTCCCGCGCATCGGCAGCCGCCCCATCGCGTATCCGGCCAGCGTGCCGAGCACGAGCACAAGCGCGGTCGCCACCACCGCCACCACCACCGAGTTCACGATGTAGCGGCCGAACGAGTAGTCAGAGAACGCCTGGCTGAAGTTCGCGACGCTCAGCGGATGCGGGAAGTACTGCGGCGGCGACGCCTCAACGTTCGAGGGCGCCGTGAAGGCGGTGGCGATCATCCAGTACAGCGGGAGGACAATGAACAGGAACACCAGCAGGGCGGCGAGGTTGACGCCGTTGAACACCCGGCGCCAGCCGCGGCGTGAGCGGTTGCGCATCATGCCTCCGTTCCGGCTTGGGCGCGGAAGACCTTGACGAAGAGCACGCAGCCGAGCACCACGAGAAACGCCGTGCTGACCGCCACCGCCGCCCCCGGCCCGAAGTCGAGGTCACGGAACATGGCGTCGTAGGCCAGGATGGCCAGCGACTGCGTGCTGTACCCTGGCCCGCCGCTGGTGAGCACGAACGGCAGGTCGAACAGGCCGAACGCCTGCAGCACACGGAACAGCACCGCAAGCGCGATCGTGGGCCGCAGCTGCGGGAACGTGATCCGCCAGAAGATCCGCCAGCCGCTCGCGCCGTCCACCTCGGCGGCCTCGTAGTAGTCGCGCGGGATCATGACAAGCCCGGCCAGCACGATGATCGCGACGAACGGAGTGGTCTTCCAGATGTCGGCCACCATCAGCGCGGTGATCGCCGGCACCCGGGTGCCAAGGATCACCGGGGTGCCAAGCCCGATGTGCGAGAAGATGTTGTCGAGGATCCCGTAAACGGGGTTGTAGATGTAGTACCACAGCTCGGCGTTGATCACCGTGATCATGGACCATGGGATCAGCAGCAGCGCCATCATCCAGCCGCGGCCCGCGGACAGCCGTTCAAGTACCAGCGCGATGGCGGTGCCGAGCAGCAGCTCCACCGCGACCGTGACCACGGTGTAGAAGACGGTGAAGAACAGCGCGTACCGCCACTCGGCGGCGTGGAACATGATCGAGTAGTTGCTGCCGGTGAAACCGGACAGGCTGAACCCGTTGCCGGTGGCGGTGACGTTGGTCACGCTCATCGCGACCGCGTAACAGATGGGGAAGATCGTCACCGCGCCGACCACGATCAGCGCCGGTGCCGACAGCCCCCAGCCGAGCCTTGCCTGCTGCCGCCGGAAGACGTCATTACGGCGCCTGCCCCGGGGCTGCGCGGACCGCGCGAGAACGTCGACCCTGCCCCCGGGGACAGGGGTCACAGGAGGTGTGCTCATAATCGCTCCTACTGCCGGGTGGCCTGGCCGGGCAGGCGCCCGGCCAGGCCACGGTCAGTGCGTCACAGGCCGGAACTGCTCACGGCCGAGTTGATCTGACTTGACGCGGCCGACAGCGCGGCGCTGGGCGAGACCGCCCCGGATAGCATCGAGTTGATGTTCGTGTAGATGGCCTGGCTGACCTTCGCGTACTGCGGGGTCTGAGCCGGGCGCGGGATCAGCCTGGTCTTCGGCACCGTGGCAAGCACCGGGTTCTTCGCTATCACCGCGGCCGACGTCCGCACCGACTCAACGGTGGGGATCTCGGAGAACTGGGTGGCGAGGATGGTCTGTGCCGCCGGGCTGGTCATCCACTTGATGAACGTGACGTCCGCGGCGATGTTCTTGCTGTGCGGGTTGATGTACAGGTTCCAGCCGCCGATGTTCGACGTACCGGGCGAGGGCTGGCCAGGGAACGAGGGCAGCGGTGCCACGCCCACGTCGCCGACCACCTTCGACGGGGATGCCTTGGTCTGGGAATAGCTCCAGGCATAGTCCCAGTTCCGCAGGAACGCCGCCTGGCCTTCCGCGAACGCCGACATCGCGTTCCCCTCCTGGAACGTGGTGACCGCGGCCGGCGAGGCACCGGACGTGATCAGCGAGCGCATGAACGTCGCCGCTTGCAGTCCGGCCGGGGAGTCGATCGTCGCCTTGGTCAGGCTGGAGTTGAGCACCGTGCCGCCAGCCGAGCCGAGGTACTCCATGAAGTCGCAGGTCAGCCCCTCGTAGGAGTCGCCCTGCCAGACGAAGCCGTACTTGGTCAGGCCCGCGTCCTTGATCTTGATGGCGTCGGCCTCTAGCTGCTCCCACGTCGTGGGCACCGACAGGTGCTCCTTGGCGAGCAGGTCCTTCCGGTAGTAGAGGAAGCCCTGGTCCTCGAAGAACGGCGCGCCGTAGACCTGCCCGTTGTAGGTGGCCCCCTGAACCAGGCCGGGCGCGAACGTGCTCCAGTAACTGCTCGGCAGGTACTTCGACAGCGGCACCGCTAGCCCGGAGTGCCCGAACTGGGCCGGCCAGATCACGTCGCCCATGTAGACGTCCGGAGAGGACGAGCCGCCGGAGATCGTCGTGATCATGCTGGCCCGGTACGTGTCCGTGTCCGTGGGCGCGGACTGCAGGGTGACGTGGATCTTCGGGTAGGCCTTCTCAAACGCGTTGATAAGCACGACGCGCGGATCGGGGCTGCTTGTGGTGATCGGGCTCGCCGACCAGACGATGTTGCCGCTGGTCGCGGAGCCGCTCGCGCTGGAGGTGCTTGAGGAGCTTGAGGTGCTTGATGAGGGGCTGCTGCTGCATGCGGCAGCGGTCAGCGCGATCGTCACGCCGACGGCCGCGGCCAGCGCGGACCGGCGTCTGCCACGCAGTGTAGGCATTATCTTCATTGACGCCTAACCCTTCTGTTCTCGGCATATTTGTTGTGGGGTGCGCACTTGGTTGCCAGGGAGTGCGCACAAAGGGTCCGCCTGTCCTGGCTGCGGAGCTTTCCTGGATTCGGCCCGGCAGGGACCGGAGCGAGCCGGGAGCCATGGGCCGGGGCGGGGCAACGGCAGTGCTGCGCCGCGGCACCACCTCGAGCGGCAGAACCTCGCGAAGCGGGCTGACCACCCCGCCGCGCATCAGCGTGCATAGCCGCGCCGCCCCTCGGGCCCCGCTCTCCCGCAGCGGCTGCCGGATCGTGGACAATCCCAGCGCCGCGGCTATTTCTATGTCGTCATAACCGATCACCGACAGGTCCTCAGGGACCGCCATCCCGGCCGCGTCGGCCGCGGCCAGCACGCCCATCGCCTGGGTGTCAGAGGCGGCGAAGATCGCGGTCGGCGGATCCGGGAGGCGGAACAGCCGCAGGGCCATCTCCGCGGCGGCCGCCGATCCGGGCTGCCCGCGGCCGATCAGCGCGCGGTCCTCCGGGATCCCGGCCATCGCCAGCGCCCGGCGGTAGCCGCGCCGGCGGTCGGAGGTGGAGGAAAACCCCAGGCCGCCGCCGCCCATGTCGCCGATGAACCCGATCCTGCGATGACCGAGGCCGATGAGGTGGCTGGTGGCCATCAGCCCGCCCCGCACATCGTCCACCACCGTATGCGGCACGCCCCCGACGGCGGCGTCCACGACAACCACGTGTATCCCCGCCACGGCGAGATCCGCGACCTGCGTGGCGGTCAGCCGCAGCGAGATCACCACCGCCGCCGCCGCGCGGTGGCCGTCCGCGAACATACGGATCTGGCGGTCCCGCTGGGCGGCCGTCTCGACGTTGCAGACGATCGTGTCGTAGCCCTCCGCGTCGAGCACCTCGATGACGCCGGCCAGCCTGGCCACCACGGACGGGCGGGTGAGGAACGGCACGATGATCGCCACGCTCGCGGGCGTGCCCCTGGACAGGCCGGCCGCCAGGCGGCTGGGCCGGAAGCCGGTCTGACTGATGGCTTCGAGAACCCGGCGGCGCGTGCTCTCGCGGACCTGCGGGCTGCCGTTCAGCACCCGGGAGACAGTGCCGACGCCGACGCCTGCCCGCACCGCCACATCCGCGATGCGGACCCGCTTCGGTATAGCCATAGGTGCTCTGCTGCTCCAGACCGCGTTGTCATGGAATCGGTTCCAATGGAACCGATTCCACCATCCTTACCGCGCAGGTCAAGAGGTCGTTACCGGAGCGAAGGAGAGCCGACACATTGTCGTTACGTTCGCCGGCCGGGCCCGGTCGCGGGTTGCCGGGGTGGCGGCCGCCCGGCCTCCGGCCGGCTATGCCGGGAGGACCAGGGCCGCGGCGACGGTGACCGCCGCGGCGGCGAGCACCCGGAGCAGCGAGGATCCCGCGCCGGGGCCCGCGGCCGGGAGCATCGCGGCGCCCGCGCCGAGGGCAAGCAGGCAGGCGCCCACGGCGAGGACCTTCGCCTGGCCGCGGAGCAGTCGGCCCGCCGGGGCGCCCGACTCGGCGATGTGCACCGTCAGCAGGTAGCCGGCCAGCCCGGCGCCGAGCGCCGCGGTGTGCAATGGCCGGGCCGGGTGCAGCACCTCGAGCCACACCAGCGCGACCACGGCGATCTCTTCCCACGGCGGCAGGCGCAGCGCGCTGAGGAACCACAGCCAGGCGCGGACCGGCGCGGAGAGGAAGTACTCGTCCTCGGGCTGCGGCACCTCGGACAGCGCCAGCCGCAGCGCCCCGGCGGCCACCGAGACGATCGCCGCCGCCAGGGTCAGGTTTGCCCAGCCGATGTGCCTGAGCGGCGTCGCCGTCCAGGCGACGCAGGCCGCGCCGAGCAGCAGCGCGGCGACGCGGGGGCCAGCGGCCACGGTACGCGTCGCGGTCGCGGCCAGGCCGCCCCTCACCGGCGCACCACAAGCGGCCGCCGCATGTACGGGGCGAGCGGCAGGTCGAGCGGGGTGACGCCGTCCCAGTGCACCACCGGGACGCCAAGCTCGCGCAGCGAGAACCGGATCGCCTGCTGCTCCATCCGCCATATCCGCCGCGCCATCACGTCCGTGAACCTCAGCCGCCGCGGCGGCTCGGTGTTCAGCACGTCCACGACAAGCAGGATGAAGCCGCGTTCGCGCATGTCACGCAGCGCCTCGACGAACCGCTGGTCGAGCAGCGGGCTGAACACCACGACCAAAGCCCCCGGCGGCAACGCGGCCCGGGGCAGTCGGCTGAACACCGTGCCGCGGGACCACCCGGAGTCCACGTCAAGCATCGAGTCGATGATCCGGTACACCTGGCGCCGCCCCAGCGACGGGGCGAGCCACCGTGCGCCGCCCCACTGATAGGTGATTACCCCGACCCGGTCCCGCGCGTCCAGGTAGGCGTGCGCCGCGCCGGCCGCCCCGCGCAGCCCGAAGTCAAGCGCGGACGAGCCCGGCTCGCCCACGTCCGACGTGGCGTCGACAAGCAGCACCACGTCTTGCGAACGCTCGGCGGCGAACGTGTTCACCTGGAGTCGGCCGCGCCGGGTCGAGGCTGGCCAGTTGATCTGCCGCTGCCGGTCGCCGGGGACGTACTCGCGGACGCCGGTGAACTCCACGCCCTCGCCGGGCACCCGCGCGGAGTGCTCGCCGAGCCGGTTCGGCAGCCGGCTCAGCACCACCCGGGTGCGCTGCGTGGCCGGGTTCGGATAGCAGGCGATGGCCGGCAGGGGGAGCGAGAGGCGGCCTTCGGCAAGCCGCCAGCGGTCATGCAGGACCGCCTCGACCGTGCCGGTTTCCCGGCGTCCCCAGCGCGGCACGGTGAACGTGAACCGGGCGGCGTCGCCGTTGGCGGAGGTCGCGCTCTGCGGGTCGATGCCACGCCCGGCATGCAGGGTCCACCGGACGTCGAGCTGGCCATCGAGATCACCGGCCTCCAGCGTCACGTCCACCGCCGCAGGCTCGTCCTCGTACAGCCTGGTGGCGGTGACCCGGCTGCGAACGCCGATCCGGGCCGGGCGGACCGGCCGTGCCGCGGCGAGCAGCAGCAGCGCGGGCGCGGCCAGGCCGACGAGTTCGGCGCGCCGGGTGAGCATGGCGAGCAGCAGCCCGGCGGCGGCCAGCGTGAGCAGGCGGCGGGCATGCCGGGACAGCCGCCAGTGCACCGCCACGTCCTTGCGCTCGGGCATCAGCTGCTCACGGCAGCGCCGGTGCGGGACGCGGCCACGGTGCGCGACGCGGCCGGGTCGGTACGCGACGCGGCCGGGTCGGTGCGCGGCGTGGGTACCGCGGACAGCAGCCGGGACACCACGTCGTCGGCGGAGACCTGCCGGACCCACAGTTCCGGGCGGAGGGTGATCCGGTGCGCGAGCGCGGGTACCGCGACCTGCTTGATGTCGTCAGGGATCACGTAATCCCGTTGGTTAAGCAGCGCCTGGCCGCGGGCGAGCTGCACCAGGGCGAGCCCGCCGCGTGGGCTGGCGCCTACCTGGATCTGCGCGTCCCGGCGGGTGGCTTGCACGATCGCCACCACGTAATCGAGCAGGTCGTCGCTGATCTCCACCCGCTCAAGCGACTCCCGCATGGCGACCACGCCCGCCGCGGAGCTGACAGCTTCCAGCGTCACGGCCTCGGTGGCCCGGTCCACCCGGCGGCGCAGCATGTCCGTCTCGTCCGCCACCCGCAGGTACCCCAGCCGCAGCCGCATCAGGAAGCGGTCGAGCTGCGCTTCGGGCAGCTCGTAGGTGCCCTCGTACTCGATCGGGTTGTCGGTGGCGAGCACGATGAACGGCTCCGGCAGCCGCCTCGCCTGGCCGTCCACGCTGACCTGGCCTTCGCCCATCGCCTCGAGCAGTGCGGCCTGTGTCTTCGGCGGCGTGCGGTTGATCTCGTCGGCCAGCAGCAGCTGAGTGAACACCGGGCCTGGCCGGAAGACCATCTCGGCGTTGCGCTGGTCGTACAGCGGCGCGCCGATCACATCCGACGGCAGCAGGTCGGGGGTGAACTGGATCCGGGCGAAATCCAGGCCAAGCACGCGGGCGAACGACCGGGCGATCAGCGTCTTGCCCAGGCCGGGCAGGTCCTCGAGCAGCACGTGGCCGCCGGCCAGGATGCCGATCAGCACGAGTTCCAGCGTGCGGCGGCGGCCGACCACCGCTTTTTCCAGCTCGTCCATGATGACCACGGCCGTCCGTGCCGTCTCTTCCGGTGTCACAGCTGCTCCAATCGGTCGATGAGCCTGGCGAGGATCCGGCGCGGGATGCCGCGTCCTTGCCCGTCGCGCCCTTCCAGCGCTGCCTCCGCGGGATCGATCCAGCGCCAGAGCGCCGCGTCGCCGCGGGTCCGGCAGAACGCCTTCCGGGCAGCGGCGGGGTCTTGGTAGAGGTTGATGCCGTGTTTTTCTGCCAGCCGGGCGGCGAGCAGGTGCTCGAGAAGCGGCCGCAGTTCGGCCTGGTAGAACGCCCAATTGGACAGCCCGGAGGTGACGACGAACCAACGCTGCGCGTAGCCGCTGATCGGCCGTCCCGCTTGCTTCTCGCGAGCCGTCCGGACGGACTGCTCAGCGGCCTGCGGCGCCAGGACCCGCAGCACGACAAGCGCAAGCACGGCGACGACGATCGCCACGGTCGCCACGCCCGGCCAGCCGGCCACCGCCCCGCCGGCCAGCGCGGCCGCCGCGACGGCCACGGCCGCGATGATCAGTTCCGGACCGGCGCCGTGCCAGGCCCCCTGATAGCCGG
>Ga0335075_10007220_pt1 | contig 17093 bp, 15 predicted proteins | sample Lox_Sample_24_FD_206723 | JGI IMG/M metagenome (GOLD analysis project Ga0335075, IMG submission 206723) | Soil microbial communities from Loxahatchee National Wildlife Refuge, Florida, United States - Lox_Sample_2.4 | ecosystem: Environmental > Terrestrial > Soil > Wetlands | place: USA...
CCCGAGCCGCACGGGCCGAAGCCGGCCACGACCACGGTCTTGCCGGCTACCAGGGTGTTAGTAGCGCGCAGGATCCCGTCGAGCACGGACTGACCGGTGCCGTACTTGTGGTCGATAATGCGCCTGGTGGCGGAGACGTCGGCAGCGACCACCGGGAAGCCGAGTGATCCCGCCGCAGCCATCCGCCGCAGCCTGGCCGCACCCGTCGAGGTGGCCTCGCATCCACCGCGCACGGTCCCGATCAGCTCGGCGCGTGCCTCATGCAGCGTGTTGACCAGGTCACCGCCGTCATCCATGACCAGATCCGGCTCAGCGTCCAGGACCCGATGGATGTGCTCGTAGTAGGTGCCGCGGTCCACACCCGACCGCGCCTGGACCGTCACGCCCGGCTCGGCCGCAAGCGCTGCCGCGATGTCGTCCTGCGTGGATAGCGGATTGGAGGCGGCCAGGTGCACCTGCGCGCCGCCGGCCGTAAGCGCCCCGATCAGGACAGCCGTCTCCGCCGTGACATGCAGGCAGCAGGCCACGGTCAGCCCGGCGAACGGCTGCCGCTCGGCGAAAGACGCCCGCAGCATGCCGAGCACCGGCATGGCGCGTTCCGCCCAGGCAACCCCGGGCTGGCCTGACAGCGCCAGCCCGGGGTCGGCTATGTCGGAAGGCAGCATCTGCCCGGGGAGACGAACCCCCGAAGTCCCACGGGCGGCTGACCCGGCGGGACGACCGCCTGTAGCCATCCAGGCGGGACGATCCCCGGAAGCTCCCTGGGAGGCCGACGCTGACGCGTCAGTACCGGTAGTGATCCGGCTTGTACGGGCCATCGACCGGAACACCGATGTAAGCGGACTGCTCCTTGGTGAGGGTGGTCAGCCGGACACCGAGCGCGTCCAGGTGCAGCCGCGCGACCTTCTCATCGAGATGCTTGGGCAGCACGTGAACGCCCAGTGAGTATTCGCCGGTCTTAGTGAACAGCTCGACCTGGGCGATCACCTGGTTGGTGAAGCTGTTAGACATCACGAAGCTCGGGTGGCCGGTGGCGTTGCCGAGGTTGAGCAGCCTGCCCTCCGAGAGCACGATGACGCCGTGACCATCGGGGAACGTCCACTCGTCGACCTGCGGCTTGATGTTCGTGCGCCGGATGCCAGGCTGTCGGGCCAGGCCGGCCATGTCGATCTCGTTGTCGAAGTGCCCGATGTTGCCGACGATCGCCTGGTGCTTCATCCGGCTCATGTGCTCCGCAGTGATGATGTGGAAGTTACCGGTCGCGCTGACGAAGATGTCGGCGGTCTCGACAACGTCTTCCAGCCGGGCCACCTGGTAGCCATCCATCGCGGCCTGCAGCGCGCAGATCGGGTCGATCTCGGTCACGATCACCCGCGCACCCTGGCCACGCAGTGACTCCGCACAGCCCTTGCCCACGTCGCCGTAACCGCAGACAACGGCGACCTTCCCGCCGATCAGCACGTCGGTCGCCCGGTTGATGCCGTCGACCAGCGAGTGCCGGCAGCCGTACTTGTTGTCGAACTTCGACTTGGTAACCGAGTCGTTGACGTTGATCGCCGGGAAGCGCAGCGAACCGTCGCGCGCCATCTCGTACAGCCGGTGCACGCCAGTCGTGGTCTCCTCGGTCACGCCCTTAATCCCGGCTGCGGCCGCGCTCCACTTGCCCGGTGTTTCGGCCAGGGAACGGGCCAGAAGCGAGACAATGACGCTCCACTCCTCCGGATCGTCGTCGCGGGCAGGGGGCACGCTGCCAGCAGCCTCGAACTCGGCACCCTTGTGCACGAGCAGCGTGGCGTCACCGCCGTCGTCGAGCAGCATGTTCGGGCCGGTCTCACCCGGCCACGTCAGCGCCTGCTCGGTGCACCACCAGTACTCCTCCAGGGTCTCGCCCTTCCAGGCGAATACCGGGATGCCGCGCGGCTCATCGGGGGTGCCGTCGGGGCCAACCGCGATCGCAGCGGCGGCATGGTCCTGGGTGGAGAAGATGTTGCACGACGCCCAGCGGACTTGTGCGCCGAGCGCGACCAGGGTCTCGATGAGTACGGCGGTCTGGATCGTCATGTGCAGCGATCCGGTGATCCTCGCTCCGGCCAGCGGCTGGCTGGCCGCGTATTCGGCCCGAACGGCCATCAGGCCAGGCATCTCATGCTCGGCCAGCCGGATCTCGCGGCGGCCAAAGTCGGCCAGCGACAGGTCGGCGACCTTGAACGGAACTGTCTCAGCAGTCATGCAGGCTCCCCAGTGTCATCCCGCGCCAGTCAAATCCGCGCCAGTGTCATCCGCGGCTGGCTTCTCCTGGCCCCGATCCGGAGCCACAACACTGACCGTACGACAGGACAGCCGCCACAGGCACGCGCAGGCGCCGTTTTCTAACAAGAACTTGTAAGATTCATGCATGAGGATCACCGAGGCCGCCCAGCGACTCGGCCTGACGCCCCGGATGCTCCGCTACCGGGAGTCGCTCGGCCTGCTGCCATCGCTGCGGCACGCGGGTCGACGGCGGCCTGGCTGGGCCGGGTCCGCGCGGCCGGCCACGCCAACTGCGCACCGCCAGTTCAGCGAGGCGGACCTGGCTGCGGTCGCGCTCGGCATGTCGATCGAGCGCCGCTACGACATCAGCCCGGTAGCGCTGGCTTTCGGCATCCGCGTGCTCGCCGACACCCGCTTGCGGGCCGAAGTCGCCGAGCTAGGACGGCGCATCGGCCGGATCCAGCCGCAGCCCGCCCGCGCGCTTGACTTCGAGCAGGAGCGGGCCCTGCGGCTACTCAGCCAGCCCTAGTGCCCGCCTGGCACGCTCAGCCCGTCCGCCGCTGACTGAGCCCGACGCCAGCGCCATGATCCTTTTCCGAGGAAGACTTGGCGTGCTATACGGACGCCAAGTCTTCAGGATCATGGACTGGACCGCCTAGGAGCTAGCACCGCGAAAATAGGTGGCGGGCGTTACCCCGGTCTCCCGCCTGAAGGCCTGCACGAACGCGCTGTCGGAGTCGTAACCAACCCGCCTGGCGACGTTGCCCACGGGCTCACCGCTGGCCAGCGCCGTCAGGGCCGCCTGGATCCGGATCAGCGTGCGCCATCTGCCAAAGCTGACGCCAGTCTCGGCCACGAAGACGCGAGCCAGCGTCCGCTCGCTGGCTCCGATCTGGCGGCCCCATTCCGCGAGTGTCCGGCCGTCTGCCGGGCTTTCCGCCAGCCGATCCGCGACCTGCCTGGCCCGGTCGTCCGTCGGCCACCGCACGTCAATGGTCGTCATCGCGACCGGCTGCAGCAGGTCAACGAGCACCGCCTCGGCGCGTGCCCGCTGTTCCGCCGTCAGAGTGCGGTCTTCGAGGTAGCCGATGAGCTCGCAGAGCAGCGGGCTGGCCGAGACTGGAGTCGGCTGGGACCAGTCGAGCGGGAACCGATCCGGCCGCACGTACGCCGATCGCATCGTCGCCGCGCCCGCAGACAGCGTCTCGTGCCGTAGCCCGGCAGGGATCCAGAGCGCACGGGTTGGCGGCAGTACCCAGGCCGACGCCTGGGTGCGTACTGTCAGTACGCCGCTGGCCGCCCACGCCAGCTGATGGTCACGATGGATGTGCCAGTCGAAGACCAGGCCCGCTGGCATCGGAAACGTCACCACGCTGACCGCACCTGGCTCATCGCCATCAGCGGCGCAGAACTGATCATCGATCGCTGCGTCTGCCGCACCGGCATCGCCGGATGCGCGGCAGCGATCGGATTTCTGTCCGTCCGGCAACACAGCTTGGCAGCCTACGCCCTTGGCCACCCAGCCTCAGGCTCCTAACTTCGTGGTCATGAACGCTAACCACGCGCGAGTGTGCGCGAGCCCGGAATGGGCTGAGCACATTCAGACTGAGATCCTGCCCGTCCTGACCCGCGACGTTGACCTCGGCACCGACATGCTGGAGATCGGCCCGGGCCCCGGAGCCGCCACCGACTGGCTTCGCCACAAGGTAGGCCGCCTCACCGCGGTCGAGGTGGACGCGACCGCTGCTGCGCTGCTGGCTGAGCGTTTCGCCGGCTCGCATGTGGAGATCGTGACCGGCAGCGCCGCCGATCTGAACTACCCGGATGAGTCGTTCGACTCGGCCGGCTGCTTCACCATGCTGCACCACGTACCGACCCTCGCCCTGCAGAACAAGATCCTCGCTGAGGCGTTCCGTGTGCTGCGGCCCGGCGGAGTGCTCATCGGCTCGGACAGCCTGCCCAGCACCGACCTGCACGACTTCCACGCCGACGACACCTACAACCCGATCGATCCGGCCTCGCTGCTCAGCCGGCTTCAGACGCTTGGTTTCGCCGAGATCACCGTGATGGTCGACTGGTCACAGAAGTTCATCGCGCGCAAGCCCGAAGCGGCCGCGCCGGAGCGTGCAGCATGACAAGCGCTGCGGAGCTGCGGAGGGTAATGACCGGGCTAGCAGGGTTCGCGGCGGTACAAGCGCAACTGCTGCTGGTCGGCGCACAGCAAGCCGAGCCAGGCGATGCTTCCTGCTGGGCCGCGCTGCCGACTGTCGCGCACAACACCGAATTCGCCCGGCAGCAGGTGCAGCGCCTGCGGGCGATCAGGTGCGGTCAGGCGCCGCCCGAGTTCGGCGAGGCTGACCATCGCTCGGCTGCCCTATATGCCGAGCTAACCGCGCAGCCCGCCGACTCGGCCGCGCGGGATAGCTGGCGGGTGAGCGGCGACCTGCTCGAGGAGGTGCGCCTAGCCGCCTTAGACGATCTGCTTGATGCGTCCCGGCATCCCTGGCTGCGCGGCAGGCAACTGTGGCTTCAGGTCATCGTACGCGGCTTCTGGCACCCGGCCGGCCACCTGGGCGAGTACTACCTGAGCCACGGGCAGGCGGACCAGGCCGTGGCGCTCGCCGAGGAGGCAGCGGCGCTGACAGCCAGTCTCGGCGCCCCTGATCAGGCCCGTGGCATGGCCAGCTACAACCTAGCCTGCGCGCGGACCGGTGCCGGCCTGCTCGACGAGGCGGCGGCGGCGGTGGCAGAAGCGATCGCTCTCAACCCTGACGTAGCCGGCAACGCGGCCCGCGATCCTGATCTAGCGCCGCTGCGCAACAGCGGCAGGATGACAGCCCTGCTCGCCGGTTAGTCCAGCGACTGTCAGTACGACCGGCCAAGCTGGTGCCGTGGATGAGCAACCCGAGGATCTCGAAAACCAGCGGCTCCGCGGTGAAGGCCACCGACCTTAGGAAGCGGCCGGCGGTGAGCGCCGCTTACCTCGAGGGCGACGCGTTCGGGGTGTTCACCCATGGCGACGCCGAGTTCACCGGCGACGGCCACCCCGACCGCGCCTGGATCGAGGAGCACCTGACCCGGCACTATGGCACCTCGCCGTCGACGTGGGGCCCGGACATCGTCTACGTCCGGGTCGACCCGCGCTGGATGGTCGGCTTCGATGGCACGGGCGGCTGAGGCAGTTACCTGAGCGGCCTGCGCACGTCGCGCCGGAGGCGCCGCCTGGCTGCCCTGACCGCCGGGTCGGTGAGGTCGTCGCGGGCGGGCCGGTAAATGTCAGGCTCGAGGTAGATGAGCTCAGCGATCGGCACTGCCGCCCGGATCCGCCGTTCGGCCGCATCGATCGACGCGACGACGCTGGAGGCCGAGGCATTGCCGCCGATCGCCACCTTCGCCGCGACCAGCAGCGTCTCCGGGCCGAGATGCAGGGTGCGGAGGTGGATGACCCGGGATAGAGCAGGATCAGCCTCGATAGCGGCCACGATCGCAGCTTCGGCGCCGGACCCGGCCGATTCGCCGATCAGCAGGCTCTTCATCTCAGTGGCCAGCACCACGGCGACACAGCCGAGCAGCAGGCCGATGGCCACTGAGCCAGCGCCGTCCCAGCGGTCGCTGTGGGTGATCGTCGCCAGGGCGACACCGATGAGCGCCAGCAGCAGTCCGCTGAGTGCAGCGACGTCCTCGAGCAGGATCGCAGGCAACTCTGGCGCCTTCGCGCGCCGGATGAAGCTGCGCCAGCGGACCCCGCGGCGGCTGCGGTTCGACTCCTTGACCGCGGTGCGCAAGGAGAAGCCCTCTAGCAGGATCGCTATGCCGAGGACAGCGAAGGCCACGTATGGCGACGTGAGCTTCTCCGGGTGCCGGATGCGGTCGACGCCCTCATAGCACGAGAACGCTGCGCCAACGGTGAACAGCACGACGGCCACCATGAAGGCGTAGAAGTAACGCTCGGGTCCGAAGCCAAACGGATGTTCCTCGGTCTCGGCCCGTTCCGAGCGGGTTCGGCCGATGAGCAGCAGTACCTGATTGCCGGAGTCCGCGACCGAGTGCACCGACTCTGCCAGCAGGGACGCCGACCCTGTAATGGCGAACGCAGCGAACTTGGTGATCGCAATGCCGAGGTTCGCGCCCAGCGCGGCGATTACCGCGCGCTTACCGCCGTGTCCGCCGGGCTTGTCCGCGGAGGCGGACGCTCCGCCCGTGGCGATAGGCCATCACTCCCGGGCGTCGCCGGCTGCCGGGTCACGAGCCTCATCAATCAGCAGCACCGGGATGTCGTCGCGTACCGGGTAGGCCAGGCCGCAATCCGCTCCAGTGCACACCAGCTCGCTGGCCGCATCGTCTGCCCGCAACGGCGAATGGCACTTCGGGCAGGCCAGGATGTCGAGCAGCCAGGCTTCGATCTTCATCACGTCTCCACTCGCTCATCGTGGCCAGGCGGCGCGGGCCCATGGCACCAGGAATCCTACTGGTGCACCCTGCTACCTGAGGCCACGCTACCTGAGGCCACCGCCGTCCGATGGGGCTGACCGCAGCACCCGAAGGTGGCCCCGGCGGCCGACCTCGACACCCTGGCCGGTCGGCTCGTCTGGCGTTCGAGGTGAGGTCGCTTCGCGGACCGCGTTAGCGAGCGCCTCAAGGTCGTCTGCCTCGGCAGCCTCATCGGGCTGGCCCACCGGGAGCCGGACGACGTCCCAGCCTCGCGGAGCGGTCATCCGGTCCGCGTGCCGCGCGCACAGGTCGTAGCAATGCGGCTCGACGAAGGCTGCCAGCGGGCCGAGCACCGCCGTCGAGTCCCGGTAAACGTAGGTCAGCGTATACACAGCGGCCTGCCTGCAGGCCGGTCTTGAGCACTGGCGAGCTGTCAACTGACGATCACCCTGGTTTCATGCCCGCCCCGGCGGACCGCCGCGCGTGCAGGCCGGGGATGGCGGGATCGCGATGAACGCTCACAACGGCAGACGGTATCGATCGGCAGACGGTAACGCCACCACCCGGGGCACACTGCGCGATCGTGTCTCCGGCTGCCAGATCGGAGCCGCCGAACCGGCCCTCGGCATCTGGGATACGCTCGGTTACTGTGCATGACGCGGACGACCGGGGCCGTGCCACGCCTGGCCGGGTAAGGCGCCGGGATCGGCATGGGCGAGGACTGCGAGGCTCGCTCGTCCCGCCGGGGGTGCCGCTGTACCGTAGCCGGTCCGACCGGTTCGATGACCTGGTCCTGCTCGCCGTGTCCCAGCTAGAGCCGCGCTGGGACGCTGAGCTCGCTGACGTGGAATTCGGTGTCGAAGAGATCCCGCCGGTGATCCCCGATAGCGATGATCCCGATCCGGTACCCCTGGCGCGGCTTGAGCTCCGCTCAGCGCAGGCCGACGTGCCGCGGCAGGGATCGGGGCAGGCAGGGTGGATCCAGCTTGGCGGCGCGGAGCTTCTGGAGGCGGAGGAGCCCGATCTGTCCGGCTCGTCTGAGCGGAGGGCACGGATAGTCCTCTACCGGCGGCCGCTGATGGCGCGCGCAGACGGCGAGGAAGAGCTCGCCGAGCTGGTTCTCGACGTCATCGTCGAGCAGTTCGCTCGGTGGCTCGGCGTCGACCCGCAGACTGTCGACCCCGGCTATCCGGCCGAGGAATGACCGGCAGCGGAGCCGGCTGACAGCGAGTTCTGCACAGCCGGCAGCGGAATCCAGGTCAGCGAGCTCGGCACTGGGGCGATCGACTCCACGGTCCGGCCCATGACGATGACCCGATCCGCGTACACCGGGCCCGATCCGGCGATCGGCGTCACGACCATCGCGAACTCTGCTGCCTTACTGCCTTTCGGCGGCCGGGGCGTGATGACGACCGACGATCCGGCCTTGACCTGTACCACGGTGCCCTGCTGCCCGTCTGCCGAGACAGAGTCAGTCGCGGTGGTAATCCGGACTGAGGCCGCCTTTCCGGGCGCGGACAGCACCAGGTCCGTCAATCCGGCCGAGCGAGGGGGGTTGTCGGCGAGAACGCCCTGCTGCAGTACTGGCCCGCTGCTCACGGCGAGGGCACCGGGAGCGCCGGCCGGGCCGCCTGAGACGAGCTCGGCGGCTACGACCGGCACGGTCGAGGAGATCGAGAGGGCGCCTGGTACTCCGCTGAGCGACGAGAGAGCGACCGAGACCGCCGAACCGCCGAGCAGATCGATACCGGTGCCGCCCGTGGGCTGGTACGAGCCCTTCGCGGTGATCGCGGTGAGCTTTACCTCCGCTGCGGCACTGCCGGGTACCGCCAGGTACAGCTCCGGCGTTCCGCGGGTGCGGGGCACGCCGGGAATCATCAGGTGCCTCGCCGGCGCCTGAGTCGCAGGCAGCCAGATCCCGGCGTCGCGCGCGGACCGGCTCTCGCGAACCGCCGCCACGACCTGACCGACGCTCGTTGTCACATTCAGCGCGATGATCTTCGACGCCTGGAGCAGATGGCCTAGCGACTGCACGACCATTCCGTGCGGCGGCACGGTAATGCCGTTATCAGCGTTGCCAAGCAACGGCGGACCCTTGCTGACATCAGTCAGCACCGATACCTGGGCGTCAGCCGGCTGGCTGCCCGTGTTCATCAGGTAGAGCTCAATCGTGCCTGCTGAAGTCTGGCCGGGCCCGACGAACCAGAAGCTGGTGCCCGGTGCACTGCACTGCGCGGTCACCACTCCGCCGCCACTGGTCTGCTCCACCTCCAGACCCTGGGCCATGGCGCCAGTGGCACTGACCTCGACGCCGCCCCGCCCGGCCTGAGTCGTCACGCCAGGGCTCGACCCCGGCTGGCCGGCCTTCTGGGCAGTGCTGAGCGGCGGAGCGGTCTTGATCTTGACCACCTGCGGGACGCCGGGCTTGTCGGCGGTGGCTACCGTCGAGCCCGCTGAAGCGCTGCCGCCGGGGGTGAGCCTCGTTACCACGGCCGTACCCGCTGCGGACGAGGCCGGCATGGCGGCCACTGCCACGGAGCCTGCAGTCGGCGCGGGCGACCCTGGCGCCGGACATACTCGCGTGGCCATTGACACCTCGGCGCGCGTCGGCCGCGCGGACTTGCCGGCGGCAGCTGCGGGATGCCTGACCCCGGCCGCGCCATAGATGCCCGCGAGCAGTAGCACGACCACCGCAGCGAAGATCAGCCGACGGTATCGAAGCCGGCTCACCACGCTTCTCCTTCGTCGTCATCGCTCGGCGCCGCCCAGCCTCGAGTGGCCCTGTCATCCCTGGCCGGCCAGTCATGGTGCACCTCGCCGGAATCCGGGGGCAGGGCCTCAAGCGCCTCTCCCTGCTCTGGCCAGGACTCCTGGCGCCCCCCACCCGCTGATGAGCGGGGCGCGGGGTAGTCCTGCGGCCAGCCGTTCTGCTGGTCCTCCGTCGGCCAGCTGCCAGGCGACTGATAGTCCTGCGCCCAGCTGCCCCGTTGCTGCGCGGACTCCGGCCAGCCTCCTTGCCGGTCATCCTCCGGCCAGCTGCCGGGCGACTGGTGACCCTGACGCTGGCCTGGGTAGCCCCGCTCGCCCGGGTAGCCCCGCTCGCCCGGGTAGCCGCGGTCGGCCGGGTAGCCCCGCTCGGCCGGGAAGCCCCGCTCATCCGGGTAGCCCCGCTCGGCCGGGAAGCCCCGCTCATCCGGGTAGCCCCGCTCGCCTGGGTAGCCAGGCCCGTCCGCGTGATCCCGCGTCCGGCGGTAGCTCCGCACGTCGTCAGAGCCGGAGCTAGCGCCATACTCCGCGAGATCGGAGTAACCGGACCCGCCTGACCGGCTCTGTGTGGCGGGGTAGCCACCACCGCTCCCGTAACCGGGCCGGGTGGCATAACGACCCCCTGAGGTGTCGCCCCCCATGTCGTCGTAGCCTGCGGCCGGGTACGCAGGAGCATCGGGGTAGCCAGCGCCCGACTGCGATCGCGGCGGGCTGTCGTACGGATTTTCATACCGGTCTCCGCCACCGGATGCGCCGGGCTGCGCCGGTCGCGCCCCGCCGTCAGGCGGACCGCTGATGAAACGGCTCGCGGGCTGGCCAGCCGGCCACGCGGCACCAGGCCGCACTGGCCCGCGCGCCGCTGCCGGGTTAGCCGCGCCGCGGCCTCGGCTAGCCGCGGCGGCTGAGGCCGCTGCAACTCCGCCCGCGGCCGCCGCACCTGCAGCCTCCGACGCGCCGCTCTCAGCCGCGGCCGCCGCGCGCCGACCCGCGGACTTGCCGGCCGCCCGTGTCGGCCGCGCCGGCCCAGTGCGCCGTCGGCCGGTGCGAGACCGGCCCGCGCGGACGCCCGCCGACCGGCCGCTGTCGCCCGGTCGCGCGCCTTCGCTCGCCCTCCGCCGTCGGCCGGCAAGCTCGTCGGCTTCGGCGCCGGGACCAGCCTGCGAGCCCGCGTCCTCATCCGGGCTGCCAGCTCCAGCCGCCGTCGTCGCGGAGACAGCAGCCTCCATCTCGGCTGCCGACCTGATGCCAGGCAGCGCGAGCGCTGCGACGACAACGAATGCGAGCAGCTCAGCGGCCATCAGGAGGTCATGCCAGAGCGCATTCCTAGTGATGGTCAGCGTCCCGCCGCCAGCGGGCAGCCTGAACGCCTGAGCCCAGCTGCCGACCGGCGACCGAACCGGCGTGAGCGCATGCCCGTCGACTGCTGCTGACCAGCCGCCTGCTGGCTCAGCGAGCAGCACCGTGCCGCCGGCTTGCGGCACCTGGGCGCCGGTAACGCTCACTGCGCCCGAATCGACGCTAACGACCGCGCCCGACGCCTCAAGCACGCTGACCCGCGACGGCAGCGTGGACAGCCGCCACAGATCGAACGAGGGCGTCATGCTGACCTCGGTCAGGCCGCTGACGTTGTCCAGCACGCTGGCCAGGCTGCCGTTGATGGGAGCCCGCATCAGCACGAATCCGATGTCGAACCGGGTGAGCTGCAGACTCTGGTCCACCGCCTGGCCGCCACCAGGAGCAACCAGGGCAGCAACTGCCTTAGACAGCGCCGTCGCCGCCGACGGCGCCTGGATAACGTCGGGATAGCTGAACGGCGGGCTGTCCCCGCGCAGCAGGAGGAAGGACACCCTGCCGTTAGGGCCCGACGTTCCCAGCACCAGGGTGCGAAGTTGCCGCCCAGCTGCGGCTGTCGTGGATACCAGCGACGGGACGATCGGGCCGGATGCCGGGCCGATGGGCCCGCTGACTCCGTTCATCAGCCAGTAAGCCGCCGCCAGCACTGGCGCCGTGCAGGCGACAAGCGCCAGGATCGCCACGGGCAGCCGGCGGGCCGACGCGAGCCGCCGGGCCTGGGGTCGCCCGCTGGCCGAGGCCGCCGGCCGCAGTGCGTCAGCCGCAGCGGCTGCGGCAAGCAGCAGGCCAGCCGCGGCGACGGCCAGGGCCACACCCGGCCACGGCGTCACTGGCGGTCCGCTGGCTTGCGTGACGCTCGCCCGGCTGACCAGCAGGGCCGCAGCAAATCCGAGCAGCGCAGCTGTCCAGCCTGACGCGATCAGCATCCGCCGTGTGGAGGCAAACAGCGCCGCCAGGCCCGCTAGGATCAGCGCACCGCTGACCCAGTAAGGCGGCAGGCCAGGACCGCCCGGACTCAGCAGCAGCAGCGACTTGGCCGGCAGGTTAGCCTCAGCCAGCCCTGGCTGGCTGAGACCGGCCTCGAGCAGCAGCTGCGACGGGTGCGAGAGCACGCCAATGAACCATGGCAGCAGCAGCACCGGTGGTGTCAGCACGACGATGGCGAGATTCCGGAGTAGGGCCGGAACGGACCGCCACAGCGCAACCCCGGCGACGACAGCAGCGACGACCGCCATCGGCCACAGCAGCGGCACGAATGCGGCGCCGACCGTTATCACCAGGCCAGTCGCCCACGCAGCCCGGCGGGCAAGCTTCGGGGGCATGCTGAGCATCCGGCCCGCGAGCATCCCGATGAACGGGATAAGCACGAACGCTACCGCGCTGCCGAGGCGGCCAGCCGAGATCGCCCCGAACGCGACCGGTAGCAGCGCATAGGAAGCTGCCGCCCAGACCCGGACCGCAACCGAACTCGTCACCCGGCGCAACGCGAGGAACGCGGTGAGGCCGGCCAGTGGCACGCAGCCCAGCAGCAGCAGATCGACGGCGAGCCAGGACTTGCCAAGCAGGACAGTCGCCAGCAGCGCCACCATCCCGACATATGGCGGACCGATGCTAGCCGAGCCGATGCCGGCCGGGTGGTACGCCTGCAGGAACTGCCCCCACAGGCTCGAAGCACCCTCCCACGCGGGCAGTAGCGCGCCGCCGCCGATGGTGCCGCTGGTGATGAGCGACCGCTCCGCAGCGATCGTGATGGCGATCAGCCCGAGCAGAAGCAGGACGCCGGGCCTGGTCAGCAAGCGCTGCAGGACACCGGAGTCGGTCAGCAGCGAGTCATCCTCAGTGGGGTCGTCGGTGGCATGGTGTGCCCCGGCCAAGTCCTCTGGCGATGAGCGGGACAGAACCGAGGCTGCGAACTCGGCCGCGCGACGAACAGAGCGTCCTGGCGGCATGTCACTGCGCAGCGCAGCATAGGCGGCACGGCGGCCGCGGGCCCTCAGCCGCCTGGCCTTTGCCAGCCTGAGAGGATGACCGACAACGCCGAGGACTGCGGCCGACTCATCGAGCGCCGCTGTCGGACGTTTGGCTACCAGGTAAAAGGCGGTCCGCAAGAACGACAGCGCCAGATTGCTGAGCAGCGCGGCAAGCATCGGCCCGGCCGGCAGATTCCCTAGCAGCGCGAGAATGCCGTTGCGTCGTTCTAGCAGCCTGGCCCGCCGGCCGACCGAAATGGGACGCCTGCCCCTGGCCGCCGCCGCGGCGTGAAACACGACTGCATCAGTGATCACGCGCACCCGGAAACCTGCCCCGTGCACCCGCCAGCAGAAGTCGATGTCCTCGCCGAACAAGGCCATGCCCGGATCGAAGCCGCCTGTTTGCTCCCAGACATCCCGGCGGACCAGCATGCCCGCGCTGCTGACCGCCAGCGAGTCCCGATCACCGTCGTGCTGACCCTGATCGACTTCACGCGGTTCGATGCCGGTGATTCGGCGGCCAGCCGTATCGATGGCCAGCCCGGCCTCGACGATCACGTCTCGGTCGGTCCAGCCCATAAGCTTCGGGCCGAGCACCGCAGCGGTTGGCGTCTCGGCAGCGCCACGCAGCAACTGCTCAAGCGCGTCGGCGGCAGGCTCGCAGTCGTCGTGCAGCAGCCACAGCCATTCGACCTGGTCGTCACGTCCGCGGCCGGCCACCCCGCCCGCGCCGACAGCTACCGGCGCGTTCGCAGCCTTGTGCTGAAGCGCTCGCCGCACTGCGGCGGCGTACCCCGTGCTGCGATCCATCCCGAAGACGGCAGCCTGGCCAAGCTGGGCAGCCAGGAGCGAGCCGCTCCGGTCCCGGCTGCCGGTGTCGACCGCGACGACCCGCTGCACCGGCCTAGTCTGCTCATTCAGCGCTTCGAGCAGACGCGGCAGCCACGCGGCGCCATCGTGAGCGACGATCACCGCCGTAACCACGTGCTGGGAGTAGGAGTCGGTTGGCGACAAGGGATTCGCTTGTATCCGGGTTCGCTAGGTGGGGGCGGGTAGCACGACGGGGCCGGCTTGCCCTGGTGGGGGTACCCGTGAACAATACGCGAATCCGGCTCAGCCAGATGGGCAGACAGAAGTGCCGGAAAGGCTGTGCTTGCGATCGGCTCCTGGCCGCGCCCGCCGCTCCGGCTATGCCGACGGCCCTGCGTTTAGCCGGCCTGGCGCTTCAGCCTGCGCCGTTCCCGTTCAGATAGGCCGCCCCAGATCCCGAACCGCTCGTCATGGCCAAGCGCGTACTCCAGGCACTCGGCGCGCACCTCACAGCTACGGCAGACTCGCTTCGCCTCTCGAGTCGAGCCGCCCTTCTCTGGGAAGAACGCCTCCGGATCGGTCTGCGCACACAGCGCACGATCCTGCCAGATCTGCTCCTCGGCATCATCAGCGCCGATGCCTAGCGCGTCGTGCACCAGCGAGACGATGACCTCGGCCACTGCACACCTCCTGCCATCAGTTCCCCGTATCCCGCGACCGCCTGATCGGCTCGAGAATTACATGGATGAAATTACACGCGCGTGTCTTGCGCTGCGTCAAGGGAGATACGTGATAATGGCCACCCTGATGCCCTGGATGCGGCGAAAGTCCGACCGAGAAAATCGGCCCGACGCGCCAGCGGCGGGTCGATGGGCGGCGTAGCCGACCGTTGCAAAGGTTTGATTGGTAAGCGCCCGCCGGTGATGGTCCTTCGGGGCCGGCGCAGCGGGCCGCGTTAAGGGTTGAGTCCCTAAGGTCAGCCGGTGAAGGTGTCCGGGGGGCCGTCGGGCGGTGTCCCCCCGACTGTGGTGGAAGACTGGCCAGCATGCGCATCACAGTTCTGGCCGGCGGCGTCGGCGCTGCGAGGTTCCTGCGCGGATTGCGAGCGGCGGTGCCGGATGCCGACATCACGGTGATCGGCAATACCGGCGACGACTTCACCCCGTTCGGCCTCCACGTGTGCCCGGACCTGGACACCGTCATGTACACACTCGGCGGCGGCATTAGCGAGGAGCAAGGCTGGGGCCGCGCCGGAGAGAGCCGCGTCGTACTCGGCGAGCTCGGTGCCTACGGTGCCGGTCCCGGCTGGTTTGGCCTCGGGGACCTCGATATCGCCACGCACATCCTGCGTAACCAACTGCTTGGCGCAGGTCACACGCTTTCGGAAGCGACGGCGAGGCTATGCGAGCGCTGGCAGCCCGGCGTCACGCTGCTTCCGATGTCCGACGACCCGGTGCGCACGCACGTAACCGTCGAACTCGACGGGCGGGAGCACGAGATCCACTTCCAGGAATGGTGGGTCCGGCTGCACGCCGCGGTTCCCGCGCACAAGATTGAGGCCGTCGGCGCGGCGGTGGCCAGCCCCGCACCCGGCGTCATCGAGGCGATCGGAGAAGCGGACTTCGTGCTGTTCCCGCCGTCAAACCCGGTGGTCAGCATCGGCATCATCCTGGCGGTGCCCGGCATCGCCGGCGCCGTCCGAGCGCAAACCGTCGTCGGCGTCTCACCCATAATCGGTGGCGCTCCCGTCCGCGGAATGGCTGACGCTTGCCTCACCGCGATTGGCGTCGAGACCTCGGCCGTCGCGGTCGGCGCGCACTACGGGCCGGAGTTGCTTGACGGGTGGCTGGTCGACGATCAGGACAAGGATGCTGTCGACTCGCCGGAGCTGGCCGGGATCGCCGTGCGAAACCGGCCCTTGTACATGACCAATGTCGCCACCTCAGCGGAGATCGCGAGGGCTGCCGTCGAGCTCGCGCTGGAGGTGCGCAGATGACCGGCCAGCGGTTCACTGCGGGGCCCGCGCAGGTCACTGTCTTGCCGGTCGCGGGCATGCCGGAGGTCACTTCGGGCGCCGACCTGACCGCGCTGATCGCTGACGCAGCGCTGGCAGGTCCTGGCCTGCTCGACGGCGACATCCTGGTGATTACCTCAAAGATCGTCAGTAAAGCGGAAGGCCGGGTCGTCCGCGGCGACCGGGAGTCTGCGATCAGCGCCGAGACAGTCCGGGTAGTTGCACGACGCGGGCCGACCACGATCAGCCAGACCCGCCACGGTCTCGTCATGGCGGCGGCAGGCGTTGATGAGTCGAACACCGAGCCTGGCACCCTGGTGCTGCTCCCCATCGACCCGGACGGCTCGGCTGAAGCACTACGCAAGGGCATTGGCGAACGGGCCGGGGCTCGGATCGGCGTGATCATCACCGACACCATGGGCCGGCCGTGGCGGGCTGGTCAGACCGACACCGCGATCGGCGCGGCCGGCGTGACGACGTTGCGCGACCATCGGGGCCAGACCGACACCTTCGGCAATCTGCTCGAGGTAACTGTGGCGGCCGTTGCCGACGAGGTAGCCGGGGCCGCCGACCTGGTCAAGCAGAAAACAACCGGGGTGCCGGTAGCGGTCGTCCGCGGCTTGGGCGACGTCGTCACTGACGCCGCAGGGCCCGGCGCCGCTTCGATCATCCGGCCTGCCGGAGAGGACATGTTCCGGCTTGGCGCCGCGGACGTCGTGACTGCGCGCCGGACCGTGCGCGAGTTCACCTCGGCGCCGGTGCCGGCCGAGGCAGTGCGGCGCGCGATTGGCGCGGCGATCACCGCCCCAGCGCCGCACCACAGTGAGCCGTGGCGGTTCGCCGTGCTGGAATCGCAAGGGGCCAGGACCCGGCTGCTCGATGACATGCTGATGGCCTGGAAGGCTGACCTGACGGGGGATGGATTCACGCCCGAGCAAATCGCGAAGCGCGTTCGCCGGGGCGAACCACTGCGCCGGGCGCCGTTGATCATCGTTCCGTGCCTGGTGGCCGACGCCGCCCACACCTACCCAGACGCCCGGCGGAATGACGCCGAGCGGACAATGTTCGTCGTCTCGCTGGGCGCCGCGGTTGAGAACCTGCTTGTCGCACTCGCCGTTGAGGGCCTCGGCTCCTGCTGGGTCTCGAGCACCCTGTTCTGCCGGGAGGTCACGTGGCGTGCGCTGGGGCTGCCACCGGAATGGGAGCCGATGGGGGCCATCGGAGTCGGCTACCCCGCCGTTCCTCCCCCAGATCGTCCCGCTCGCGATCCCGACCTGTTCATGCGCCGGCTCTAACTCTCTCCGCGGCGCGATGGTGACCCTTTTATAGCTCTAGCGTGACTCTTCCAGCCCTAGCGTGACTCTTCCAGCGTTGCCGTGACTCTTCGGTGATCCTGTTGGCTTATTGGGTTTCAGGCGGCCTGGGTGAGCGTGAGTCGCTGGAGATGGGTGGTGCGTGTCCGGTCTAGTGGCTTTCCGGTCCACCAGGCGTCGAGCCGG
>Ga0335075_10007221_pt1 | contig 17090 bp, 17 predicted proteins | sample Lox_Sample_24_FD_206723 | JGI IMG/M metagenome (GOLD analysis project Ga0335075, IMG submission 206723) | Soil microbial communities from Loxahatchee National Wildlife Refuge, Florida, United States - Lox_Sample_2.4 | ecosystem: Environmental > Terrestrial > Soil > Wetlands | place: USA...
ATTAAGTCCGTGATCAGCAGGCTGGCCGGCGAGCCAGTCAAGGCGGTCGGTGTGGACGGCTGCGGTGCGCCGCTGATGGCGATCTCGGTGACCGGCCTGGCGCGGGCGTTCCGCGCCGTCGTCCTGGCCGAACCCGGGACTGCGGAGCGGGCAGTCGCTGACGCGATGCGCGCCTACCCGGAGTGGACGTCGGGCTGGGCAAGGCCCGAGCGCTCCCTCATGACAGCGATACCCGGCCTGCTGCTGAAGTCGGGCGCCGACGGCGTGGAAGGATTCGCGCTGGCCGACGGCAGGGCAGGCGCGTTCAAGCTCGAGGATGGCGCCGCCCGCGGCAGGGTGCCCGTCACCGTGGCGCTGCTCAGGGACCTGGGCGCCCAAGCCGTGCCTGGCGCCGACGTCGACTCACTCGTAGCCCTTGCGACCAGCCCGGTATACGGCGGCGGCCAGGTAGTCGGTGAGATCAGGGCGACCGGGGCGGCCCGGATCAGCGCGCCCGAGATGAGGGCAACACAGTAGCTGCCGGCCTGGCGGGTGCCGTACTGGCCGGGGCCGTACTGGCCGGGGCACTGCCGCCAGGCGATGGGCTGGAGGGCGAGGGGCTCGGCTGCGGCGCGGTGACCCAGCTCGGCAGGCTCACCAGGCAAGCCGAACTCTTCCCCCGCAGCGGGAAGGCCTCAGCCAGCCCGTCGGCAATGTACTGCGCCCGCTTCGCGTATCCGGCGGAGGTGTAGTGGATGCCGTCACTGATAAACCAGCTCGGCTGAGGCAGCACGGCCCAGTTGAACACGCGCATGTTCGGGTACCGCGCGCAGGCCTGCATCAGTGCGTTATTCCACTTCTGCATATTGGCCTCGGCATACGGGCCGCTGTGCAGAAGTGAGACGACGTTCACCCACATGACCGGCTCGCCGTGGGCGATCGACATCATCTCGCTGATCCGCTCGGGCAGCCCCACGTTCGAGCCCACTGCGACGTCCGCGGTGTCGTTCGTGCCAAGTGCGAGCACCCAGCAGCCGTGGAAGCCCTGCCTGATGAGCTGATGGGCAGCTTGCTGCCCGTTCGTGGTGCCCGGCAGTACCTCCACTACAGAGCGCGCGCCGGTGATGTTCGTGTAGACGTTCTGCACGCCGACATCCTCGTACTGGGCGGCCAGCCGCAGGTGCCACGGCAGGTAGGCGGGGGAAACCATGCCTTCGGAGGTGGAATCGCCGATATGCGCGACGGAAGTGCAGGACGTGCGGAGGGGCTGGTTCGGCCCGGCGGGGGCGGCGCTCTTGCCGGCTGCGGCATGAGCCGCCTTGCCGCCGGCGTGACTGACGGAGTTTGATGAGTCTGACAACGCACCGGAGCCAGTGCCGAGGGCCGCGGTGGTCGAGGTGACCGGGACGGCGACGATACCCGCGAGTCCGGCGCAAGCCACCAGCACGATGCCAGTGCCGCCGGTCGCTGCCGCGATCCGCGGCACGCCAAGCCCGGCGAACTCGCGGCTCCTGATGCGGTGCCAGGCGCGGCCGATGGCGCCGTGGCGCACGGGCTCTTCGACGAACTTCCAGGACAGCGCCGCGAGTCCGATGCTCGCGGCGATCTGCCACGCGGCCCTCGGCAGGTCCTCAGTGCCGTTCGCTGGCGTCGTCAGCACGATGACCGGATAGTGCCACAGGTAGATGCCGTACGACCGGACGCCGATCCAGCGCAGCGGGCGCCAGCCGAGGGCTGCTCCGACCAGGCTGCTTGAGCAGGCGGCCGCGGCGACGACGGCCGCGGTGGCAACTGACAGCACGACCAGGCCGCCGTGGTACAAGAACGTCGAGTACTGCCCTACTCGCCAGACCATGACCGCGATCACGCCGAGTCCGATCACCGCGGGAATGTCCAGGACGCGGCTCGCTGTCCGGCTGGCCCGGCCCGCAGTGCCACTGGACCACACCATCGCGAGCGCGGCGCCGATCAACAACCCGAATGCTCTGGTGTCGGTTCCTTCGTAGACCCTGGTCGGGTCGACAGCCGGGTGGTACAAGGCCCACATGAGGACAGCCGATCCGGCGGCCAGCGCCAGCGTCGGCAAGGACAGCCAGCGGATCGCGCCGGCGCTGCGGCGTCTCCTGATGAAATAAAGTCCGGCCAGCAGCAGCCATGGCCAGATCAGGTAAAACTGCTCCTCGACGGCCAGCGACCAGAGGTGGTCAAGCGGCTGCGGTGGGGCGAATCTGGAGAAGTAGGACTGTCCCTGCACTATCAGGTACCAGTTGCTCCAGTAAGTGGCCGCAGCCGCGTCAGCGCCGCGAAGGCCGGCCAGGCGTGCCCGGTCAAGCAACGTGACCCACGCCGTCACGATCGCCAGCATGACGAACAGCGCAGGCAGCAGCCGGCGCGCCCGGCGCAGCCAGAAGTTGCCTAGCTGCGCCCGTCCCGTGGCGAGCCACCGGCTCAGCAGCAGGTCCGTAATGAGATATCCGCTCAGCGTGAAGAAAACCGCGACGCCGAGCAGTCCGCCGGGTGCCCAGCTGAACTGCTCGTGGAAGGCGATAACAGCCAGCACTGCGATGGCGCGAAGCCCGTCGAGCCCAGGCATATATCGCTGACCCGAGCCAACCGGCTTCGGCATGTTCCCCCCTGGCGTCGCGACTCAGCGCCGGGGAACTACCCGGAGTAGACTATTGACTACGTATTGTTATTGACAAAAGATCTACAGGGAACTGGTCAGTTGTGGCGCGCCGGCTAGCGCACGACACAGCTGCTGTCGTGCTTGTTCGCTGGAAATGCCGTGGCAAGTGCCCGCGCAATGGCGTGCGCGCGAATGGCGTAGCCCGCCGAGGTGTAATGGATGCCGTCCCTGAGGTGCCAGCCGGGCTGAACCATCGCAGCCCAGTTGAAGATCCGCATGTTGGGGTATGCCTTACAGGCGGCCACGAGGGCGTCGTTCCACGACCGCATGTGGGCTTCCGACCATGGCCCGCTGCTGAGGTCGGTCTGGGCGTTAACCCACATGACCGGCTCTCCATGCGCGGCGGACATCATCTCCGTGATGCGTGCCGCCAGGCCGACGGGCGATCCGGTGAACACGTTGGCGGCGTCATTGGTACCTAGCGCGAAGACCCAGCAGCCGCGGAAGCCCGCCTGATACCAGCCGCTGGCAACCCGGTACCCGTTGAGCTGGCCGGGCAGCTGCTCGACGATGGACCGGCCGCCAGAGGCGTTGATCCAGACGTGCCGAACCCCGACGTCGTGGTACTGCGCGGCCAGCCGCTGCGCTGGGTCGGGCAGCGACTCGAGTGACACCATGCCGACCGAGGTGGAATCGCCGACATGTCCGACCGAAGTACAAGATGTGCGGTCCGCGAGGCGCGCCGGCCGGCCATTCCGCCAGTGCCTGACCGCTGGGACGGCGACTGCGGACGCAGCGGATGCCAGCGACCGGACGCGGCTGCCGACGCTTCCGGGTGCCTGGCCACGGCCGGTGAACACGCCAGCCGATGCAGCGCCCGCAACCGATGTCAGGAGTACTGCCGAGACGCCGGCAATGACGGCCAGCCGCCTCCGGCCGTCAGCGTGCCAGCGTGGCAGCGCCTTGCCGGGCCGTGCCTTCGGCCTCCGGCCAGCGCGCCAGCGCACGGTGGTCTCCTTCGCGTCGTGAGCTGCAGAGCGGCACCGGACCATGAGGGCACCGCCCCCGGTGAGTACCCAGCCCCGCCATGTTTCATGGGACCGTGGCCACGTTTCATGGGACCGCGACCACGTTTCATGGGACCGCGACCACGTTTCATGGGGCCGTCGCGACGTTTCACGGGCCGCCAGGCGGGTTCTCGTTATTGCGCGGACTGCGGCTCCGCTGTCGGCCGTTCGCTGTTCTTCTGCCCGAGCCGCGTCGTCCCGTCAAGCAGTTCCCTGCCGACGTCCAGGTGACCGCAATGCCGCGCGATCTCCTCGATCACGTGCAAGACGACCCATCGCACGTTCGGCGGCTCCGCAGCCTCCGGGCCGCCGTGCTTGCCGCGCGGGGCCGCCGACAGCGGCGTTACCGCCAGGATCGCGTCCGAGCGGGCGGAGATCGCCCGGAACTCGGCGATGATGTCCGCAGACGACCAGTCCGTGACGAACGGCGCCATCGGATCATACGGTTCGGCATCTGCGTCAGCGGGCGGTGAGGTGTCCTCGCCAGCCACGACTCCGATGAACCAGTGAAATTGCGCACCGCTCAGATGCTCGACCAGCCCGGCCGGCGTCCAACCCGACGGCACGACCGACCGGTGCCATGCACCTTCATCCAGGCCTGCCACGATGTCCAGGGCCGTCGCGCGCTGCGCCGCCAGAAAGTCCAGCAGCATCTGGTCCTCAGCGGGATGGCAACCGGTCAGGGGGTCTTGAGCTGCGGCTTCGGCCATGTCCGTTTCCTCTGAGTTTCGGTGGGTCGGCTGTCTGACCCGTCACACGTACGACGATCTCGCTGGCGCCAGAAGGACACCAGAGAGCGTGCCGGCGGCGCAGTTCGTGTGGCAGACCGCTGGCACAGCTCGCGCCACTTACTGCCTTCTGATGAATTACCCGATACGCGGTAGCCGTTTGGATGAAGTGCCGCGGATAGTGACTGCGCGGCGCAGCGGATATCGCACTCGGCAGGCGGGTAGGAACACCGGGCAACCTGTGCAGAAAGGCACTGGCCACGCCGTTTGCAATTGCAAGCACTGCGGTGCAACACTGAAGTTATGAGCCCGGTGAACGTAAGCGCCATCGGCGCGTACATCAGGGAACAGCGCGAGCAGGCCAAGATCTCGCTTCGCCAGCTAGCGCAGTCTGCCGGGATCTCGAATCCTTACCTCAGCCAGATCGAGCGCGGCCTGCGGCGGCCGAGTGCGGACATCCTCCAGCAGATCGCCAAGGGCCTTCGAATCTCCGCAGAGGCGCTTTACGTTCAGGCAGGGTTCCTCGAGGACAGACCTCCTATGTCGGTAGTCCGCGATGCCGTGCTGACCGATCCGGAGCTCACTGAGCGCCAGAAGCAGATGCTGATCGAGGTCTACGAGTCCTTCCGCAAGGAGACTGCGATGGCCCGTGCGGAAGCTGCCGAACTCGATGATGACCAGACTGGCCTGGCGCCTGACGAGGCTGCTCTGACCTGGCCGGAGAACCTCAGTCCGGCCACCCTCGCTGGGCTGCCGAGGAGGCTGGCGATCGCGGCCGCTTACCCCGAGACCGACGACGAGGACGACGAGGACGACGAGGACGACGAGGACGACGACGAGGACGACGAGGACGACGACGAGGACGACGACGAGGACGACGACGAGGACGACGATCGCGGCCCGGCTGAGAAGGTGCGGCACGGGCGCTACCTGCGGAACGTCAGCCACGAGCGCGCGGGCAGCGCTCGGGACTCCTCGGATGAGCCGGAGCAGGATCACGCGCCGGGCAGCTCCGGTGCCAGCACGCGACGTGCGCCGGAGTCGAAGCGACACGGGCACGGGCAGGACGGCACGATCCGCCAGTTCCCGCCTCCCTCAGGCAACGGGTAGCGTATCGCTGTGACCATTGTGAACCCGACAGCCTTGTCGATCATTAACCTGTTTTTCTGGGTGCTGCTGCTAGGCGCGTTCGTGATCGAGGCCTGGGCCTTCGGCGACGCACTGCGGCGCCCTTCGGGGTCATTCCCGGCTGCTGGCAAGCAGACTAAGCCGATCTGGCTGATCATCCTCGGAGTGGCCTTCGTGATCGGGATAGCGGGAGCGGTCGGCTACCTGTCCCTGATCAGCATCTTCCCCATCATCGCCTTCGTCGCCGCGGCGATCTATCTCGTCGACGTTCGGCCGAAGATCAACTCCCTCAAGTCGGGGGGGACCCGCCAGGGTCCGTACGGCCCCTGGTGACCGGCTGGCCTCAGGCGCCAACGCTAGGCTCGCCGGGTAACGACAGCCACGCGTGCTGTCCGGGCGGCTGTGCCCGGCAGTTCAGCGTGCGCTAGAAGCGGAGCCATGCCATGCCCGAAGCCGATTGGCGGACGCACCGTCTCGAGCTGACCGATCAAACGCTGCGCGAATGGGACGCGGTCGTGCTGCATGCCGGCGAGGACGGCATCGTGCTCGATCGCTCGGCCTTCTATCCCGGCGGCGGCGGCCAGCCGCCTGACGAGGGCGTGCTGCTCTGGGGCGGCGTGCAGACCCGGATCGCGGGCGCGAGAAAGGGCGACGACCTCTACCTGATACCCGCCGACGGTGACCCCGTGCCTCCGGCTGGGACGCCGGTGCGTGGCGCGGTTGCCGACGATCGACGTACCGCACTGATGCGCACCCATTCCGGCCTGCACGTGCTCTGCGGCGTCGTGTTCCGCGACTACGGGTCGCTGGTGACCGGCGGCAATATGGAGCCGCTGACCGCCAGGATGGACTTCGATCTGCCGGAATTGCCAGACGGTTTCCGCGACGCGGTCGAGGCTGCCTGTAATGCCGAGATCGGCGCCGACCGCCGCATCGACGTCCGGGTACTGCCGCGAGCCGAGGCATTTCAGTTGCCAGACATCATCAGGACGGCCACGAACCTGGTACCGGAAGACGTTGCCGATGTTCGCATCGTCGACATCGTCGGGCTGGACCAGCAGGCCGACGGCGGCACTCACGTCGCAAGTACGAAGCAGATCGGCAGAATCGAAGTCGCCAAGATCGAGAACAAGGGCCGCGGATTCCGCAGGTTGCGGATCCGGATTGCCGACTGACCGCGGCGGCCTGGTTTTGACGTTACAGGAACGGGCGGTCAGGTGGGCCCCGGCTCGGGCTGGCCGCTGGCTTTACCGAAACAGGAACGGGCGGTCAGGCCGGCCCCGGCCGCTCGGCTAAGCGTCGAGGCCGAAGCTGATAACGCGGTCCGGATAAATGCGGATGAGCTCCGCGGAGAATCCTTGCGGCTGCCCTGTCTGCTCCCGCAGCGCTTCCGCGTGCCCGCGAATCTCGACGCAGCGCACCCGCCATGGCTGGACCGAGGCGATGTCGTCGACAACGAACGCCACCCTCGGGTTGCCGGCCAGGTTCGCGAACTTGCGGCTAGCGCCCATGTTGCGCCCGCCGATATCGATGGTCCCTAGCTCGGCGTTGTAGCGGAACCCAACTGGGTTGTTCTGCGGCGCGCCGTGGCTATCGACCGTGGCGAGCCGGCCGAGTCGCTGCGTCTGCAGATACGCAAGCACCTGAGGGCTCAGCGACCGCGTGACTTCGGGCATGACCTGGCTCCTCGCGCTCAGCTGCTCGGGCCGCGTGACTGCGGCGCAGGCAGTCGACGGATACGTGTTAGCCACCAGCGTCCGGCCGCCTGACGCGTCAGCGTAGCGGCAGGACCAGCAGCGCGGCGGGCACGGTCACGATGGCAGCCGAAGCACCAATGATGACCGCCAGCGCCGCGGTGCTCAGCCCAGGGGCCGGGCGTAGCAGCCTGATTACCCTGGCCGCCACCTCACACTCCTCCGTCCGCGCAACGGCGAGCGCCCCTGACGGCACGCCGCCGCCCCCGGCCGCCCCGACGCGCAGTAGCGCGGTTGCTAGCTCCCTCGCGGGACGTTGCCGCAGGGCGCGGTCATCGGCGTGCATTTCGATGAGGAGCTCGACCGCCTGGTATGCCTGCCGGGCTACGTCCGCCCAGCGGAAGGCACGAAGTAGTGCGAGGAATGGCAGCAGCACGAGGTCGTGCCGCTCCCGCAGGTGAGCCCGCTCGTGGGCGAGCACGGCCGCGAGCTCGTCGCTGTCGAGCAAGTCAAGCGTCCCGGCGCTGATGACAATCTCCGGCCGGAGCCCGGGCAGGCAGTACGCGGTCGCGGCCGGGTGGTCGACGACAAGAGCGCCGGGGACCTTCGGGTCACCATGGGCCAGCAGGGTGAGCAGCTCGCGTTGCCGCTGCCGGGCGCGGATCACCGAGGCCGATGCCGAGAGCAGGATCCAGCACAGCAAGCCGAGCAAGACCATCCCGGCGACCAGGCACAACATCCGTATAGTCGCGGCGATGTCTGCTATCGGGGGCAGGCTCCCGGTCCTGGCGATGCCGGTGAGCTGCCTTAGGGCGCCGCTGGCGACGGCTGCGCCAGGGGCTGTGACGCCGAAACCGATGAGGGCTCCGATGGCGGCCAGTCCCCAGCCAAGGCCGAGTGCCTGCCAGAGCAGGATCGCCGCCGCTGGCGACCGGCGTGGCCACGAAGCAGCGGCAAGAGTACGCGCTGCCGGAATGCAGCCGATCGCGATGGCGGCAAGAATTACGACGGTTGCCGGCATTGGGTCACCCCCGGGCAGCCCCGCCGAGCGCTCCCAGGGCCCGCAGCAGCGTCTGGGCCTCGGTACCGGACACGCTACGGGCAAACCTCGCCAGCGCAGCCTGCCGGTCACCAGTCTGGTCCAGCGCACTCAACATGAGCTCGGTCACGTATGCTTCCCGGCTTTCTGCCGCCTGGTAATGCCACGCACGGCCGTTGCGCTCCCGCCGGGCAAAGCCCTTCTTAGCGAGCCGGTCGAGGACGGTCATCACGGTTGTGTGAGCAAGGTCTCGATCAGTGAGCAGACCGCTCACTTCTCGTACGCTCAGCGGGTCAACGGCCTCCCAGAGCACGTCCATTATGGCGCGCTCAAGCTCCCCAAGTCGGTTCACCCGGCAATTCTAACCTGGACGAATCAGGCTCACCAGCGCCGGCGGCGGGTCGTCGCAGCGTTACGGTGCCACTGTGACCGTGCCAAGAATCGGTGTCAGCGTCGATCTTGTCATCCTGACCGTCCGCGCCGGGCAGCTCGCGACACTGGCCTGGCGCCGGGACTCTGAGCCCTACGGGGGCATGCAAGCGCTGCCAGGGGGGTTCATCCGGCTCGACGAGGACCTGCCAGCCGCGGCCGCCAGGGTGCTGGCGGAGCGCGCCGGATTGCCGGGCGCTCCGGTGCACCTCGAGCAATTGCAGACTTATGGCTACCCGGACCGGGACCCGACGAGGCGGGCGGTTTCGGTGGCTTACCTGGGCCTGGCCCCGGACCTGCCGGCGCCGGACACGCCGCAGATGAGCTGGCAACCGGTTAGCGCCCTGGCCCAGATGGCCTTCGACCATGAGCGCATACTCTCCGACGGAGTGGAACGGGCTCGTTCCAAGCTTGAGTACACATCCCTGGCCGCAGCGTTCTGCCGGGACGAATTCACTGTCGGCGAGCTCCGCCGGGTCTATCAGATTGTCTGGGGCGTGCTGCTGGACCCGCGCAACTTCCACCGGAAAGTCACTGGTGCCCGCGACTTCCTGGTCGAGACCGGTGAGGTGACATCCTCCGGCGGCGGCCGGCCGGCTCAGCTGTACCGGCGCGGAAGCGCCGTCCTGCTGCACCCGCCCATGCTCAGGACATCTGCCGAGCGGTCCCGCCGCACTGGCGCTGATCGCCCGTTACGCTGATTCGGGGAACGCCGATCAGCTCAGGAGGACAACGGTGTCCGAGCAGTCACCACGATTCCGGCGAGTACTTGACCAGTTCGCCGGGTACAAGCCGGGCAAAGCCCCCGCTGCTACCGGCGGCAAGACCTTCAAGCTGTCCTCCAATGAGTCGCCGTACGATCCGCTGCCGTCAGTTGCGGCGGTCATCGCCGACTCCGCGCGCCACATCAACCGCTACCCGGACAACGCCGCTGTCGCGCTGACCGAGGCGATCGCAGGGCGGTTCGGGGTGCCGGCCGAGCACGTCGCCGTGGGCTGCGGCTCCGTCGGGATCGCGCAGCAGTTGCTAGAGGCGGTGGGCGAGCCAGGCGCCGAGGTGATGTACGCCTGGCGGTCGTTCGAGGCCTACCCGTACCTCACTGATCTGGCCAACGCGACTTCTGTCCGGGTCCCGCTGTCCGATTTCGGCCACGACTTGCCGGCGATGGCGAAGGCCATCACAGACCGGACGCGCCTGATCTTCATCTGCACGCCCAACAACCCGACGGGAACGGCGCTAAAACGCGGGGAGCTGACTGCGTTCCTTGATCAGGTGCCTGCCGACTGCCTCGTCGTCCTCGATGAGGCGTACGTGCAGTACGTGCGCGATCCCGAAGTTCCCGACGGGCTTAGCCTGTACGCCGGCCGCCCGAACGTAGCGGTGCTGCGGACGTTCTCCAAGGCATATGGCTTGGCGGGCCTCCGGGTCGGCTTCCTGATCGGCCCCGAGCCGGTGGCGGAGGCCGTGCGCAAGACGATGCTCCCGTTCGCCGTCAACTCACTGGCCCAGGCCGCTGCGATTGCCTCGCTGGCCGCGGAGTCGGAACTGCTCGAGCGGGTCGAGCAAGTGGTCAAGGAACGGGACCGGGTCAGGCAGGAGTTGCTCAGCCAGGGCTGGACCGTGCCGCCGACGGAGGCGAACTTCGTCTGGCTCCCATTGGGCGAGGAGTCAGCAGAGTTCACCGACGCCTGCGATGCGGCCGGTGTGACCGTTCGTCCGTACCTTCCTGACGGCGTCAGGGCCACGATTGCCGACCCAGAGGCGAACGACGCCTTCCTGGCCGCTGCCGCCAGCTACCCGCACCGCGTCTGAGCGTGCCTGGCGCGGACTTGGCACCAGTCACCAGCGCTCTGCGCCGTATCGGGCTGGACGGTCGGGCAGGTGCCAGCCTGGCGATCACACAGCCCGCCTCATACCCCAAAATGGGGCTATGGACTCGCTAGCGGAGATTGACCTAGGACCTGACCGGCTGACTCTCCGGCCGGCCCGGCAGGGCGATCTTCGCGCGCTGGTCGACCTGATCGCGGCTGACCAGCTAGGGGCGACCCGCGACGGAGTGCGGGATGCTGCCGACCTGGCCGCCTACGCCGCGGCCTTCGAGGCCATCGACGCCGACCCGGCCCACATCCTAGTAGTGGCCGAGCAGGCAGGCGAGATCGTCGGCACCATGCAACTGTCGTTCCTGCCAGGGCTCGCCCGCCGTGGCGCCCTGCGTGCCCAGATCGAGGCTGTCAGGGTTGCGGACGGCAGCCGCGGCACTGGCCTCGGCGCGGCGATGATCGGCTGGGCCATCGACGAGGCGCGGCGGCGCGGGTGCGCCCTGGTGCAGTTGACCACCGACAAGTCCCGGCTCGACGCGCATCGCTTCTACCATCGGCTCGGGTTCGTTGCCTCGCACGAAGGGATGAAGCTGGCTCTATGAGGAGGCTGGCCTTATGAGGAAGCTGGGACTGTGAGCAAGCTTCACGTCATCCACGAGAACCCGGACTGGTATGAGCCCCTCGCGGCCGCCTTCGACCGGGCTGGCCTCCCGCATGAGCAATGGCTGCTGGGCGAGGCCGTGCTCGAACTGGATGCCGAGCCGCCCGCCGGGGTGTACTGGTCCAGGATGAGCGCCTCGTCCCACACCAGGAACCACCCGTTCGCCAAGGACCAGACTCGGGGCGTGCTCGCCTGGCTCGAGGCGAATGGCCGCCGCGTCGTCAATGGCCGCCGGGTGCTCGACCTGGAGATGAGTAAGGTCGAGCAACTGGCGGCGCTGCGGGCGGCCGGGTTCGACGTGCCGCGGACAGTTGCCGTAGCAGGCCGCGCCGAGCTTTCGGCAGCTGCTAGCAAGTTGCCCGTTCCCTTTGTAGTCAAGCCGAATCAGGGCGGCAAGGGCCTCGGCGTGCGGGCGTTCGCCAGCCACGCGGAGTTCGACGACTACATCGCCGGACCCGACTACGAGGCGCCGACGGATGGTATCACTCTGCTGCAGGAGTACCTCGTGGCCGCCCGGCCGCTCATCACCAGGGTAGAAATCGTCGGCCCCGAGTTCATCTACGCGATTACTGCCGACACCGCGCGCGGCGGCTTTCAGCTGTGCCCGGCTGATGCCTGCGCCGTCGGCCCAGCTGGTGAAGCAGACGGCGAGCCGAGCCTGTTCGCCTTGCGGGAGGGCTTCGACCACCCGATCATCGGCCGGTACCTGGAGTTCGCGGCGGCGCAGGGGATCGGCATCGCCGGCTTTGAGTTCATCGAGACGGCCGACGGGCGGCTTGTCACCTACGACATCAACACCACGACGAATTACAACGCCGAGATTGAGTCAGCCGCACCGCGCTCCGCGCTCCGGGCGGTGGCCGGCTATCTCGGCCGACTGCTTGCTGACGTTAGTTAGCGGTAGTTACTGGCAACGCGCAACGGAGGACTGAATGCGATTCGGGTACTGGATGCCGATCTTTGGCGGCTGGCTGCGCAACGTGGCCGATGAGGGCATGCCGGTTTCCTGGCCGTATGTCCGAGATCTGGCAGCCGAGAGCGAGCAGCTTGGCTTTGACCTGTCGCTGATCGCGGAGCTGAACCTCAATGACATCAAGGGCCACCGCGCGCCGTCGCTGGACTGCTGGACCCTTGCGCCTGCCGTTGCGGCTGCGACGAGCAGCCTTGAGCTCATGCTCGCGGTGCGGCCGAACTACCACGCCCCGGCGCTGACGGCCAAGGCACTGTCCACGCTCGACGTGATCGCGCCCGGCCGCACCTCGCTCAACGTGGTGTCGTCCTGGTGGAAGGACGAGGCAGCACAGTACGGCGCGCCGTTCGACGTGCACGACGCCCGGTACGCCCGGACGCAGGAGTGGCTCGAGGTCGTCGGCAGGCTGCTGCGTGAGGAGACCGTGACCCATTCTGGCCCGCTGTACCAGCTGGATGGCACGGTGCTGGAACCGAAGCCGTCGCGGCTTCCCCCGGTCTACATGGGCGGCGAGTCGCCCAAGGCAAAGGATGTCATCGCCGCGCAGGCGGACGCGTATGTGATGCACGGCGATGCGCCTGAGGTGATAGCGGCCAAGGTCGCCGATCTCAGCGCCCGGCGCGCCGCAGCAGGCGGCGCGCCGCTCATGTTCGGCGTGTCCGGCTACGTGATCTGCCGTGACACCGATGCCGAGGCGCAGACGGAACTCGACCGCGTACTCGATGTCAGGTCGTCGCCCGAGGCGTATGCGTCCTACCAGGATTTCGTCCAGGGATCTCAGCTGGAGTCGCAGGTTTCGCTCGAGGAGTACAGCGTCTCCAACCGGGGCCTGCGCAGCGGGCTGATCGGGACACCGGGGCAGATCGAGCAGCGGCTGCGCGCCTACGAGGAGGCCGGAGTGGATCTCATGCTGCTGCAATTCTCGCCGCAGCGGGAGGAGATGGCGAGGTTCAGCCGGGACGTGATCAGTCGCTGGGCTGGCTAGCCGAGTTCCGACTGCACGGGCCCCGCAGCACCCGGCCCGGCGGCACCCGGCCCGGCAGCACGCCGACGGCAGCACCTGGGCCGGCGGCACCCGGCCCGGCAGCACGCCGACGGCAGCACCTGGGCCGGCGGCACCCGGCCCGGCAGCACGCCGACGGCAGCATTCCCGACGGCGATTTGCCGCGTTTGTCTGTCGCGGATCTGATTTAGCACTCGGTAGGTCCCCCGGAGATCGGGCATAACAGCCGATAACAGGGCAGGCGAAGGGCATGATCGAGTGCTAAGTGGGTTAGTGGTAGGCACTACGGATCCCGCGTGGTGTGATCACCTGCCTGATATAGGCGGATTAACGCATATTGCGGAGCCTGAGCGTCTGACAGCGGGCATGCGGGCAGCGCTGGATGGCTGCCGGAGCCTGGTAGCGGCCGGGAACTTGCTAGGGGACTGCCTCGCGGCCTAGCTCTTCGACAACCAGCCGGTAGGCCTGCCGGGGCCTGCCGGGATGGGGAGTGCGCCGCGGCGGCAGCGGCAAGGCAAGTCCCTGGTCAGCCATGGCGCGCAACTGCCGGCGCGCAGTCCGCGGGGTGACGGACAGCAGCTGACCGGTGAGTTCGGCATCGACAACTGGTGCGGCATCAGCGGCAAGCTTCCTGGCCAGCTTGGTAAGTGTCTCTAGGCTGCGCAGCCGGCTAAGGCTGTCTGGCGGCGGGCCGGTGCGAGCAGCAGGCGGCCTGCCAGCAGCTCGCCGGGCCTGGGCCGCCACTGGCACTGAGCTGCCCGGACCCAGCCCGCCTGGCACACCCGGCCCGCCTGGCACACCCGGCCCGCCTGGCACCAGCCCGCCTGGCACGGGCACGCCTGGCACGGGCACGCCTTCAACGAGGGCGCCCTGTGCCGGTCGGCTCGCATCCGGCCCGCCTGGGCCGGGACTGGCTGACAACAGGCCGGATCGGATTGCTGCCGACAAACTTTCGCCGGCCGGGCGCGGTCGCTGGCCAGACGGGTCCGCTGCCGCGCCGCCGGGATCTGCTACAGCGGCTTGCAGCAGCTGCGCATGCACGCGTAGCTGGCGAGTCGCGCCCGCTGACGTCCCCGGTCCCAGCCGCTTTCGCGCGGCTTCCTCAGCCTCGCGCTCGGTGCGTCCGGTGCCAATGCCGATGTCCAGGCCGACACCTAGCGTCTGCGCTGCCGTGGTCCGCAGTTGCAGTGCTGCGCTCCCGCCGGTCGCGGCTGCCAGCGAGCCGCCAGTGCCGATGACGAGGAACCCGTGCTCGCTTACCGGGCTGACAGTCGCATCCATCTGGCGGGCCTCGTGCACGAGGAAGCGGTGCACAGCCAGCCGGAGTTCCTCTCTGGCCTGCCGTGGCGCGCGCCGGCCAGCCCGGTCCCGCAATTCGGGGACTTCTACCAGCGCGACTGCCAACTGCGCCGCTGTCAGGGCGTGCCGCTCGGCGAGCAAGATCGCCGTGCGCAGCGCCGAGGCGATCGCGTGGTCGGATGGCTGCACCACAATTGCGGGCACCTGGCTCGCTGCCAGCCGCCGCGCTACCTCGTCAAGGCAGGTGATGGCGGCCGAAGTCTGGCCCAGCTGCCAGAGGCGGGCGTGGTAAGAAGCCATCGCCGCTGGCGTCGCGATCTCCTCGCGGACATGCAGCCGGCGGCCGGGCACTCCTAGCTCCGCTACTGCGTGCATTACGTCGAGGCGGCTCAAAGTGTCGAAACTCGCGCGGGCGGGATCGTAGCCCGCATGCATTGCCCGCAGCAGCGCCGCCATCAGCGGTCCGTCGGCAAGTTGGATGCAGGTAGCGGGACCGCGCAGGGCCCCAGCCTTCCGGGCGTACTCCAGGGGCGCCTGACTTGCGAACAGGCAAGCGTCGGCGGCGGCGAGCCTGCGTACCTTGTCTGGCGCCTCCTGCTCGTCGGCGTATGCGGCCGTCAGCAGCCGGCAGTGCAGATTGTTGTCGTCGGCGCCGTCCCCAGTGGTCTGGAGGCCGCCGTCAGCGCGACCGGAGTGACCGGGCAGGCCAGCAGCCAGGACAATCCGCTCCAGCAGTGCGTGCGGTCCGACTAGCCCGACCGTAACCTCCTGGCGCGCGGGCAGGCCCTCGCCCGCCGCACCCCGCCCGACGCCTCCAGCCACTGTGGCAACCCCGTCCCGCCACCGAAGTACTTGCTACCTACTTCCTAACTCACCGTTGGGCTGGCGGGAAGAAGGTAGTTGCTCTGGCGGCAAGGAGTTGCGCTGGCGGGATTGCGCTGGTTGGGCTGGCCGGCGGGCGGCGGGCGGCGGGTGCGGTGGCAGGCACCGTTGCGCTGGCGGGATTGCGCTGGTTGGGCTGGCCGGCGGGCAGCGGGTGCGCTTGCAGGCAGCGGTTGCGCTGGCGGGATTGCGCTGGTTGGGCTGGCCGGCGGGCGGCGGGTGCGGTGGCAGGCACCGTTGCGCTGGCGGGATTGCGCTGGTTGGGCTGGCCGGCGGGCGGCGGGGGCGGGTGCGCTGGCGGGCTGGGGTGCTAAAGGCAGCCGTGGCGCACTGAGGTCGTTGCCGGGGTCAAGACACAGGGAGCGGACGGTCAGAGCCACGGACTGCGGATGGCCGCGTACCGGCGAGCGAAACGCGCGCGCCGGCCACCCGGATGGCCGCCGCTAGCCGACAACCTCGCAGCTGACGTCCGCGCCCAGCGTTGCCAGCCTGGCGGCCATCGAGGCATGGCCGCGGTCGATCGGGTAGCCAGGTGACACGACGGTCTCGCCCTCGGCAACGAGACCGGCCAGGATCAGCGCCACGCCGGACCGCAAATCATGGGCGATGACCTCGCAGCCGTGCAGCGGTGTGGGTCCGTGCACCATGACGGCGTTCCCCGCCATCTCAACCTTGGCGCCCATCTTGTTTAGTTCCTCGGCCAGCATGTAGCGGCCGTCGTAGATGGTTTCCCGGATGTAGCTGGTGCCGTCCGCCAGGGAGCTGAGCGCCATGATCGGCGACTGCAAGTCGGTCGCGAAGCCAGGGTAGGTGTCGGTGATGACGTTGATCGGCCGCAGCTGCCGGTCCCGCCTGACCTGCACGATCGCACCGTGGGTGGCGAACTCCACGCCCATCTGCTCGAGCTTCCAGCGGGCTACGCCGAAGTGCTCGAGCGACGCGCCGACCAGGCTGACCTCGCCGCCGGTGATGGCCGCGGCCATCGCGAACACGCCGGCATCGATCCGGTCAGCCATGACAGTGTGCTCGACGGCCGTCAGCTCATCGACTCCCTCGACGGTGACGAAGCCCGTGCCGCCGCCCGTAATCCGCGCGCCCATCTTGGTCAGGAACGCGATGACGTCGAGCACTTCAGGCTCGAGCGCGGTGTTGTCGATGATCGTGGTGCCAGGCGCCAGGGAGGCTGCCATGATCAGGTTCTCGGTACCCGTATGCGAAGGCGTGTCCAGGTACAAGTGCGCGCCGCGCAGCCGGTCGGCCTTGATGTGAATGGCCGTCTCGTGCTCGTCCACGATCGCGCCGAGCCGCGCGAAGCCCCGGTAGTGGAAGTCCAGGGCACGCCTGCCCAGGTTGCAGCCGCCGACCTCGCCCTCGATCGTGGCCTCGCCGAGCCGGTGCAGCAGCGCGGGCACGAACAGCACTGACGCGCGGAACCGGCCGGCGATCTCGGCTGGCAGCACCGAGCTGGTCAGCTCAGAGGCATCGACGACGAGCGTCCGCTCGGCCTCGTGGAACTTCACCGAGGCACCCACTGCCTGGGCCAGCTCGACTGCCCGCCGCACGTCCTCGATCACCGGGACGTTCCTGAGCACCGTGCGGCCCTTGTCCGCGAGCAGCGACGCGGCGATCATCTTCAGGGCTGCGTTCTTGGCGCCCTGGACGAAGACCGTGCCTTGCAGTGAATTGCCGCCGCGGACGATATAGCGGGTTTCTGGGCCGCTCGTCATCGTGATGGAACTCCCGTCAGTTAGCCGCATCCTGCCAA
>Ga0335075_10007222_pt1 | contig 17090 bp, 19 predicted proteins | sample Lox_Sample_24_FD_206723 | JGI IMG/M metagenome (GOLD analysis project Ga0335075, IMG submission 206723) | Soil microbial communities from Loxahatchee National Wildlife Refuge, Florida, United States - Lox_Sample_2.4 | ecosystem: Environmental > Terrestrial > Soil > Wetlands | place: USA...
AGCGGGCAACTTCGCTATTTAACGTGAACATGGCAATCCGGTGCGTTATATTCAGTCCTGCTAATGCCGCAACAGGGGACCGGTGCGTAGTTCTCACCATACGTACCGGAGCGTCGGGGGACGTCGCAGTTTGACCTGCGCGAATGGGATTGAGCCGTGATTCGCATCCGCTATAGGGACTTTTCGTCTGGAACGCACCATGTGACCGGGTTCCATGGCAGGGCTGAGCGCTGCGGTCATGGGGTCACCGTATACCTGCTGCCCGGGATGACCCGGTGGCAGCGCAAGGCAGTGCTGCGCAGGCTCCGGATGGAGGCCAGCAGGGGCTATGGACCTGCGCTGCCGCTCCCTCAGCTCACGCTGGCGCTCGCCGTTGACAACGTGCGCACAGCGCTGCGGATCACCACCGGAGCGGTCCGCCTGCACCCGTCGCAGACCCTGCTGCCAAGTGTCGGCGTCGTGGTCCTCATGGCGTTCTTCGTCCTCGCCTCGGCGGGTGGCCGGATGCAGTTCGCGCCGCGGGTCGGTCTTGACGGCCTGGTTACTGGCGGCGGGAATGCGAGGGTAGCGGCCGCCTCGGCACCGTTCGGGCAGCGTGGCGTTAAGCCGGCCCGGTTCGGGCCGGTCACCGTCCGCGGGAGTGCGTCGGTCGTCGCGGGGCTGCCCGCCGGTCAGTGGGGCGTCAAGCCCGCCGCGACCAGGCAAGCCGGCACCGTGCCGGACCCGCAGCGGCAGCCTGGTCTGCGCGTCGAACAGGCCTGCTTCGGCGCGATGCCCGGCGTCGGGTCGGCACACGCTGTCCAGCTCGCGTGCAAGTCGACCACGCCGCCGGTGGCGGGCGGCTAGACCGCGTCCGGCCCAGCCTGCACGATCAACCAGCCAGCACGATCGATCAGCAACGCCATAAGCAAAGCCGCGCCGCGTGTCCGGGTAGTTTGAGGGTAGGCAGCGAAAAAGGGCGCTGACGGACGGATGCTGATATGGCTGGTGCGAAGGGCAGGCGCGGGGCGGACGCGGACCCCGCGAACACGGACACTGTCGCGCGACAGGCGGCCGAGGTCGCCGTCGAACTCTCGGAGGCGAGAGGCGAAGAGGAGCGGAAGCGGGCCGCGCGGGGACTGCGGGGCATCGCGGTCCGTGTCTCGAGCGCGGCGACCAGCGCTGCCGCGACCGCCCGCCGCGGGGCTGGCTCGGCCGGCCGCGGCCTGACCGCCGGGCTCAACTGGCTGACCGCGCAGGTGCTGGCCATGGGCCCGCGACTGCGGATCCGGGACCAGGCGACGCTGCGCGCGCAGTTCCCCGGCCGCTCCGACGACGAGATCGGCACGCTGCTGATCGAGCGCGCGGCGCGGTCGGCGGCCGCGGTCGGCGGCGCAACCGGCGCGTGGGCGGCGCTGCCCTCGCTGCCCGCGTTCGCGGCCGAAGGCAACGCGGCGGACCGGGCGCGCGCCTACATCGGGGCGTGGGCGACTCGACGCGGCGTTTATCAGGTGGAGGGCGGTCTGCTGCTCGTCGCCGGGTCGCCGCTCGCCAGGCAGCTGACGCGGCGGCTGGCGGGCCGCGTCCGCCGGTCGACGCTCTCGCTCGCTCCGCTTTTCACCGGCGCGGTCGCCGGTGCCGTGTTCAACCGCCGGTACACCCGCAGGCTCGGCCTTGAGATGCGCGATGACCTGCGCCGCCACCGGCAGACTTTCACCGCCACGGTGGTCGGGTAACCTCGGGGCCATGACAGCGGAGGACAGCCAAGCCACTGCCGAAGTGCAGGCGGCCGCGCGGGCCGCGCGGGCTGCGGCACCGGGCCTCGCCAGCGCGCCGGACGGCGCGATCGACGCCGCGCTCGACGCGATGGCGCGCTCCCTGGCAGCGGCCGCGCCCGCCGTCCTTGCCGCGAACGAGGCGGACATGAAAGCGGCGGCGGAGGCCGGCCTGGCCGCCGGGGTCAGGGACCGGCTCCGGCTGGACGCCGGGCGGCTGACCGCGATGGCCGCGCAACTTGAGATCCTGGCGGGCGTCGCCGCCGAGCCGGCCTCCCGCAAGGTCCGTGACCTGCCGGGCGGCCTGGTGCTCACCGAGCGGCGGCGGCCGGTCGGCGTGATCGGCGCGAACTTCGAGGCCCGGCCGAACGTCGTCGTCGATATCGCATCGCAGTTCGTCAAGTCCAGGAACGCGGGCGTGCTGCGCACCGGCAGCGCGGCACTGCGGTCGGCGATCGCGCTGGCGGACCAGGTGATCGCCCCGGCCCTGGCGACGGCGGGACTCGACCCGGCAGCCATCCAGCTGATCCGGATGCCCGGCCAGGCCGCCGCGTACGCGCTTGTCAGCGAGCCGAAGCTGATCCCGCTGGTGATCCTGCGCGGCAGCGGTGACTCGACGCGCGCGCTCGCCGCGGCGGGGGCCGCCCATGGGGTCCGTACGCTGGCGCACGCCGACGGCGGCGGGGTGCTCTATATTCACCCTTCCGCGGACCGGGATACCGCCGCGGGCCTCATCGCCAGCAGCCTGGACCGCCTCGGGGTCTGCAACCGGCTCAATCTTCTGCTGCTTGACCGTCAGCTCTGGGACTCGTGGCTGCCGGACATCACCGCGCAGCTGTCCGGGCTCGGCATCAAGGTCTCGCTGCCGCCGCACGACCACCCGGTCGGCTACGAATGGGCGCTCGACTCCGAGCGTGAGGCGACGGTCACCGTCGCCCCGGCCAGCGGCCCGGCCGAAGCGGCCGCGATCGCCAACGACGAGACCTCCGGCCTGGCGGCCGGCATCGCCGCCGCCGACGCTGGCGCGGCGGCGGAGTTCCTCGCGGCCTACACGGGCACGGGCGCCTTCTGGAACGCGACGACCAGGCTGCTCGACGGGTTCAGGCTGCTGGAGGTGCCGGAGACCGGCATCAACATCGACGCGGTGCCCGGACCGCGGGGACCGGTGACCTTCCGTGACCTGTCGCTGCGCCAGTGGGTCGTGCAGCCCGCATAACGCGGCTAACCGCGCGCCACCCGGTAAGGCTGTTTAGTGAACCTCCGACAGCGAAATGCCCGGTAGTTTGGCGGTTTTGGATCTTGATGGTCGATTTCGCTGCGCGGCGGTGCCCGGGTTGTCGATACTCAGCATGTGGTGGGCGACGACTTCGCGGCGGTGCTAGCGGCGGCACAGGGCGGCAGCGAAGAGCACTTCGCGCTGCTCTGGCGCGATGCCAACCCTGCGCTGCTGCGCTATCTGCGGGTGCTCGCCCCGGACAGCGCTGAGGACATCGCGGCGGAGACCTGGGTCTACGTGGTGAAGGGCCTGCAACGCTTCACCGGTGACGAGTCCGCCTGGCGAGCCTGGCTGTTCACCACCGCCCGACGGCGCCTGTTCGACCAGGCGAGGCAGCGCAAGCGGCACCCGTCCGAGCCGATCGACGATGTCGTTCCCGCCGAGTTGCCGCAGGCGCCGGGCGCCGAGCAACTCGCCCTGGAGAACATCGGCACGCAGTCAGCGATCGCGCTGCTTTCCCGGCTGCCGGAGAGCCAGGCGGACGTGATCATGCTGCGGGTGATCGCCGGGCTTGACACTGAGACTGTCGCCGACATGCTCCAGATGTCGACCGGCGCGGTGCGGGTTTACGCGCACCGCGGACTCCGGAAGCTGGAAACCCTGCTAACCCGAGCCAGAGCAGGGGTGTAACGCTTTGACCCGCTATGACGTTCCAGACGATGACATGCCTGAGAACCAGCTGCCGCCGACTTGGGGTCCCGCCTATGACGAGCGAGACCTCGATGCGCTGCTGTCCGGGGACACCGCTAACCTCCCGGACGCGCTGCTTCCGCTCGCTGGCACGCTCGCCACGCTGCATGCCCGACCTGTCCGGGCCGAACTGGCCGGCGAGGCGGACGCGCGGGCCGTCTTCAGGCGTTTCGCTCAGGATGCGGGGTCATGGGCGCCGGGCGCGGAGCACGGGACCGTTCCGCATACTCTTGTTCTTCACCGGCCGCAGGAGGACCGCGCACAGCGGCACACGCCACGGCACCGCCGACGGCGCGCTGGGGGCGGTCTGCACCGTCCCATGACGATCGTCGTCGGTGCGGCTGCGGCGGTGGTGGTCGTGGCCGGGGTCGCGCTGGCGGGGCTGCTCCCGGGCCCGATCCGGCACCTGACGCCGTGGCACCTTCCCGGGAGCCCGAGCGGGGTGGCAACGGGGACCGCCCAGGCATCGAGGGCGCCAAGCGTGGACGGCTCTGCCTCGAAGGAACCCGTCATCCCGTCGACGCCCTCGAGTACCGGCTCCCCAGGCACGGCGACCGATCCGGGCACACTCTGCCGGGAGTACTACGCATTGTTCGGGCACCAGAAGTCGAACTCCGCCTGGGCTGAGGAAGTGGCGATCTGGCAGCAGCTAGACGGGCTCGCCGGTGGCAAGTGGAAGGTGCTCAGCTACTGTCGTCGCTACGTGGGCTTTGGTCCCTGGGGTAACGGGGAGACGACGGGGACTCCGCCGCAGGGCAATAATCCGGGGCCCTCCGGGAACTCCGGCAACGGAAGCGCGGGGCAGCCCGGAAACGGGACCGGCAACGGTTCCAGCGGAAACGGTTCAACCGGTTCGAACGGTTCCACCGGGAACAGTTCCAGTTCCGGTCAGCAGAGCAATGACAGTCCGGCGGCCACGACGGCTCCGCATCCGGGAGTTTCGGATAGCCAGCGGCAAGCGCCGGGGCCGTTCTAGGGCTGTTCGCCAAGTGCGTCGATGATGGTCGCGCATGCCTGCTCGAAGGCTGTCCGCTGGGCCGGGTCAAGCCGGTCGAAGATCAGCCTGCGCACGGTGGCGACGTGCTGCGGCGCGGCTGCCTCAATGGCGTCGGCTCCCGCCGTCGTGAGCACGACGAACGCGCCACGCCCGTCGGCCTCGCACTCCTGCCTGGTGACCAGCCCCCGGTGCTGCATCCGGGTGAGCTGATGGGAGAGTCTGCTCTGTTCCCAGTTCAGCGCGTCGCAGATCTGGAAGGGCCGGAGCCGGTGCTCGGGTGCCTCGCTCAGCTGGACGAGCACCTCATACTCAGGCAGGGTCAGCCCGCAGTCGTGCTGTAGCTGCCGGTTGAGCGCCGCGGGGAGCAGCGATCCCATCCGCAGGTAGGTACGCCAGGCCCGCTGCTCGTCTTCGCTCAGCCATGCCCCTGTCATGCGGCCAGCATAGCGCGGTGATTAATGACGGTTCATCGATCAGCCGCCAGGTCAGCGTTGTCGGCCCTTGGGCGGGCGGATCGGCGGGATGGGCGCCATCGGGCGCATCCGCGGCCCCGACCAGAGCGCGGGCACGGCGTCGACGGCGGCGGCGATCTGGTAGGCCGGGCCCTCATAGTTGACCCGCCAGCCGACGAAGTCCGGCCAGGCCTCCTCCGGTTCACGGGAGATCTTGAAGCCGACCTCGCGCATCCGCTTGACCGCGTCGGTGAACTCCTCGTACGTGAGCTTGATGGTGGCGTTCGGGTCGGCCTCTTCCGGCGGGTCGAAGCCCATCGCCGTGGCGATCCGGACCAGGCACTGGAACCCGCCGCGTATGCAGAGCCGGGCGGGGATGGTGGGCGCCTCGTCGGGCGCGAGCACGAGGATGAGCGCCGCCGAATCGAGCACCGCGAGCAGCGAGGTCACCCACGAGGAGTACGGGCGCGGTGAGCGGAACCGGACGAGCGGCAGGTACGTGGTGTGGCTCTCCGCGACGTCCGCCGCCCATCGCTCCCAGGTCGCGTAGAGGTCGGGGAGCGTGTTGATGGCCGAGGTGTTCGTACCGAGCGCGTAGTAGGTGCGGGCGAGCAGTTCCGGTCCCCAGCTGGGCGCGCCCGACCGGGCATTGAGGAGGGCGATCTCGGTCTCCCGGCGGTTGAACGCGGCGTAGAGCGCCGGCAGGTAGCCGATCTGGAGCGCGACGACCGCCAAGCCGGAGGCCGCCGCGATGAATATCAACACGGCCGGGCCGGCGCCGGACGGCTCAGCGAAGCCCAGGGTGAAGAGCGACGAGCCCGCGTCGGTCAGCGCGCCGGTAATGCTGCGGCCGTGGGCAGGCCACAGCAGCAGCGTGAAGCCGGCCAGGAAGATGCCAAGCCACGCCACCAACTGGCCGAGGACGATCGACGCCGCCTGCGTGGCGAGGATCCGGTCGAGCCGCTCGTAGTCCTTGCACGGCTTGGTCACCAGGCGGTAAGTGGCGAGCACCACACGGTCCACCAGGCGGGTCAGCCAGGACGGGACCGGCCGCGCCACGATCAGCGTGCCGATGACCGACTGCCAGGCGGTGAGCACGAGCAGGATGCCGAACGCGGCCGCGACCCAGCGTGCCGCGATAGGTACTGCCATCGGCTAGCAGTCCGAGTATGTGGGCTGGTAGCCGGAGGGCGCAGGACTGATCAAGTAACCGGTTCCGTTTGGCACGAGGTAGAAATTCAGCGTCCAATTGTTGCAGCTGCTGTTGTCGACGCTGTCGGCGGGGGACTGGTGGCTGGTAAACGTGACCGTGGCGGTCAGGTCCCCGCCGCCGGCGGATGTCAGAGATGTCAGCGTCATGCCTGAGTCGGTGGTCGTCGAGTAGCCGGACTGGAAGGACGATTGCGGCTGGTTGGCCTTGTTCTGCGCGGTGAGAGTGCTTGAGTACTCAGCGTAGTTGTGCGTGTTGATCCCGTTGAAGTACTGGCTGAGCACCGTTTCCACCGGCGCAGTCGCCGTGTTCGATCCGACGCTGCCGGCGACTGCCACCAGGCTCGGTGACGCTGTCGGCGTGGCGGTCGCCGACGTTGACGCCGCGGCCGAGGCGCTCGCGGTGGCACTCGAGGACGCGGGCGGAGTGCTGGCGGCCGGACTGGACGCGTGCACGGTCGGGGACGTGGTCGGCTGTGCCACCGGATGCTTGCCAAGCGTCTTGACGAGCGCGAAGGCGGCCCCGCCCGCCAGGATCGCGACGAGCGGCACCACGATCCATAGCGCCCTGCGGCCGCCGGACGACCGCCGGTCCGGCGTCGGCGGGTACGGGGGCGGCGAGTACGGCGGCTGCGGCGGCGCGGGCTGAGCGGGCTGAGCGGGCTGGGCGGGCTGCGAGTAGCCCGCGCCGGAATTCCCCCGGTACGCGAGCACCGTCTCCGTTGGCTGCTCGGGCGGCGTCCCCGGCACGAACCAGGACGCGAACGGGTCGGGTTCGCCCTGCCCCGGCTGTCGCCCCGTCGGCTGCTGAGTCGTCGGCTGCTGAGCCGTCGGCTGCTGAGCCGTCGGCTGCTGAGTGGCCGCCGGTCCTGACAGGTCCATCCGGGTGGGCTCAGGGGCAAGGTCCATCCGGGTGGCGTCGGCCGGCCGGTCCCACTTCGTGGCATCGGCGGGCTGATCCCACGGGGTAGCGTCCGCGGGAGCGTTCCATACGCTGGGCTCCGCGGCCTCCGCTGGGTTCCCGTCCTGCGCGGCCTCCGCGACGGGCTCCGCGACGGGCTCCGCGTTGGGCTCCGCGGTGAGCGCGGTGACGTCGCCGGTCGCGGCATCGCTGTACTCGTGGCCGCAGCCGCCGCAGAAGCGAGCGTTACCGTTGCGCTGCCGTCCGCACTTCGGGCAGAAGTTCATGGTCACTTATGTACCACCTGGGTCACCTTAGGGGCAGGTCTTGGTCGTCAATGCTGCGTCGGCTGGCGCTACCCGTGGTGGAGCCTCTGCTGCGATCCGCCCCGCCCCGCCTCTCCTGCGCGCGCCGAAACAAAAAGAGGATCTTGGATCGCCGCCGTGTTTTGCACGCGGCTGGCGACCCAAGATCTTCGTTTCGCAGCGGCCCCCAGTGCGCCCAGGTCACCGGTCCCGGTGCCGGGCGAAGCGGGAGATGAACACGATGCCCACGGCGATGACGAGCGCCCAGATCAGCGGCTTAACGACGAGGAAGCTGGTGAAGAAGAAGGCGTGCCAGGTGACGTTCGCGGCGATGAGGACCAGCGCCACGAACAGCAGCGGGCGGAGGATCCCGCGGCCGCGGCGCACGCGGACCGGGATCCCCGGACCGTAGGGCCCGGCCGGCACCCCCGGGCCGCCTGCCGCCGGGGCGTCGTGCCCAAGCTCCGGCAGGTCGTCGAAGAGCCCCTCAAGGTCGCCGCGGGTCTTGGCCGCCATGGCCCGGTTGACCCGCTCGTCGAACTCGGCCTGGTCAAGCCGGCCCTCGGCGTAGTGCTGGCCGAGGAGTTCAACGACCGCGTTACGCTCCGCGTCCGAGACGCGGATGTGCTGGTCGGCGTAGCGGATGCGGCGCGTCCACTGCTGTGCGGATGACGGTGACATGGTGAGCTCCTATCGGATGTCGCGCTGCACGGAGTCGAGCAGCGAACTGGCGATGGACTGGTCACTGCCCTCTTCCGGGACCAGCAGCAGGCAGGCGAGGTAGAGCGGGACGCCGGCGCCACCGAGGAAGGTGAAGGCAGCGAAGGCGACGCGGACGAGCGTGACGTCCACGGCGAGGTAGTCCGCGATACCCGCGCACACCCCGGCAAGGATCCGCCCGTTGTACGCGCGGCGGAGCGGAGGCCGTCCAACCGGTCCGGTCGGCTGCCCTGACTGTGACTGTGACTGTGACTGGGTGTCGTCTGTGTAAGTGCTCATGGCTCAAGTCTTCGTCGGTACCCGCCGCGCGGGTATCGGGATCAGCCCTGGCCCAACCCTGATCCGGCTGGTGTCTTCCCGCTGCCCGTCAGGGGGCGGGTCAGGGTGACTGCCCGGGTATGCCCTGATGCCGTGCTGCGGGTTTTCGGGCGATGATGGAGGTATGCAGCAGCAGTGGCACCACCGGCGAGGGTGGCACGACCCGTCCGCGGCGGACGACGTGTCTAACTGGGCCGTTCGCGTGCGGCGGCACCGCCGCGGCGATGGCGGGCCGCTGCGCCGGGACCCGGAGGACCGGCTGGCCGGCGGGGTAGCTGCAGGCCTCGCCGCCTGGCGCGGGATCGGCGTCACGACGGTGCGGGTCTTGCTCGTCGTCGCATTCCTGGTCACCCAGGGCTGGGTGCTCCCGCTGTACTTCATCGGCTGGCTGATGATCCCGCCGGCGGGGTCGGACACGAGCATCTGGAGCCGGGCACGTCATGACTCGCGGGGCGTCGCGCTCGCCGCCGCGCTAGGGTCGCTGCTGGCGCTCTTCATGCTGATCGCCACCGCGGTCAACGAGCAGCTGCTGGAGACCTACGGCTGGCCGCAAGTGGTCAGCGTGGCCTGCCTCGCGCTGATCTGGCGGAACGCGGCGGACGGCGAACGGCGGGCGCTGCGCGGGCTGATACCGCCGCTCGAAGGCCTCGGGGTCACCGGGGCCACCGGCGGCCGGCGCCGGGTAAGCCGCGCTACGGCGCTGCGGTTCACCGCGTCAGCGGTGCTGCTGGCGGTCGGCCTCGGCTGGCTGCTGTCAGAACACGAGTCCCTCGCGCTGCTCCGCCCGCTCGGCGGGCTGGTGCTGATCGCGGCCGCGATCGTGCTGCTGCTCGGCCCGTGGTGGCTACGGATCGCGCGGGACCTGGTGCTCGAACGGCAGGCACGGGCGCGCGCCGAGGAGCGGGCCGACATCGCGTCCCGGGTGCACGACTCGGTGCTGCAGACGCTCGCGCTGATCCAGCACCGCGCCGAGGACCCGCAGGCGGTGGTGCAGCTCGCCCGGGCACAGGAGCGCGAACTGCGGTCCTGGCTGTTCGAGGGGCGTTCGCCCGGCGGTACCGATGTCACCTCGCTTGTTGAAGGCGTCCGCGAGATCCAGCGGGACGTCGAGGCCAGGCACCTCGTTCCGGTCGAGGTGGTGACGGTCGGCGACTGCACGCTTGACGAGCACCTCAGCGCGCTGCTCGCGGCGGCCAGGGAAGCCACCGTGAACGCGGCCAAGTGGTCAGGAGCGAACGTGATCTCGGTATTCGCCGAGGTCGAGCCGGGTACGGTCATTCTCACGGTCAGGGACCGCGGCAAGGGGTTCGACCCGGATGCCGTGCCGGACGACCGCAAGGGCGTCGCGGAGTCGATCCACGGCAGAATGGCCAGGCATGGAGGCGAGGCGACGGTGCAGTCGGCACCGGGGGAGGGGACCAAGGTGACGCTGACGATGCCACGGACCGCCCAGCAGTCCGGGTACGGGCCGAAGCCGGACGAGGCACGGCGATGAGCGCCGAGCCGGGAGACCAGCCCGGAGCCCAGCCAGCAGCGCGGTCCGGGCAGCCCCGCGTGGTGCTGGTGGATGACCACGGACTGTTCCGCTCCGGGGTCCGCGCGGAACTCGGACGGGAGATGCACGTCGTCGGCGAGGCCGACGACGTGGCGCCGGCGATCGAGCTGATCGAGCGGGAGCTGCCCGACGTCGTGCTGCTGGACGTCCACCTGCCGGGCGGCGGCGGTCAGGCGGTGATCACGGCGGTCAAGCAGGATCACCCCGACGTCAAGTTCCTCGCCCTGTCCGCGTCCGACGCGCCGGAGGATGTCATCGCGGTGATCCGGGCCGGGGCGCGCGGTTACGTCACCAAGACGATCTCCACCGCCGAGCTGGCCGACGCGATCCGGCGGGTCGCGGACGGCGACGCGGTCTTCTCGCACCGGCTGGCCGGGTTCGTGCTCGACGCATTCGCCGCGGCCCCGGCCCGGCAGGACGTCAGGCCTTCCTTCGACCCGGAGCTCGACCAGCTGACCACCCGTGAGCGCGAGGTCCTCCGGCTGATCGCCCAGGGTTACACCTACAAGGAGATCGCCCGGGAGCTGTTCATCTCGGTCAAGACCGTGGAGACCCACGTGTCCTCGGTGCTGCGCAAGCTCCAGCTCTCCTCCCGCCACCAGCTAACCCGCTGGGCCGCCGAACGCCGTCTCGCCTGACTGCACCGCTTCCGCTTCCGCACGGCGGGTTCCCCATGGCGCGCCGGGCCCTTCAGGAGGAAGATCAGCGCAAGAACAGTCGGTGGCAGCGGGGCCGCCGCGTCCCTGGAGGCGACGATGCCGTACGTGCAGGCGAACAACATCGAGGTGTACTACGAGGTCGCGGGCGAGGGGGAACCGCTCGTCCTGATTCCCTACCTGGCTGCCGACCAGGCGTGTTACGCGTTCCAGGTGGCGGACTACGCGAAGCACTTCACCTGCTACACCGTCGACCTGCGCGGCGCGGGACTGTCCGGCAAGCCGGACGGCGTCTACACCACCGAACTGTTCGCCGACGACGTCGCGGCCTTCATGGCAGCGGTGGGCATCCAGTCCGCGCACGTCTCCGGGCTGTCGCTCGGCGCTGCGACCGGCCAGTGGCTGGCGGCCAAGCACCCTGCGCTGGTGAAATCGCTGTCCCTGCACAGCGCCTGGACCGCGACGGACCCGTTCCTCCGGGTTGTCGTGCAGAGCTGGCGGACGATGGCCAAGGCGCTGGACAGCACGACCGACATGGTCATCCAGGGCGTCTTCCCCTGGTGCTTCACCCCGGAGCTGTACGCCGCCAAGCCGGAATACATCGACTCGCTCGCCGACTTCGTGCGGAGCCGCCCGATGCCGCCGGTGGACGCGTTGCTCCGCCAGTCCGACGCCGTGCTCGCGCACGACGCGACCGGCGTGCTCGGTCTCATCGAAGCGCCTACCCAGATCACCTTCGGCCGGCATGACGCGTGCACCTCCACCCGGTTCGCCGCCCCGCTCACCGCCGCGATCAAGGATTCCGAACTGGTCGTCTTCGAGGACTGCGCGCACGCGCCGATCTACGAGAACGTCGCCGAGTTCAACGAGAAGACCCTGGACTTCCTGATCCGGCACTCCTGACAGGCGAGAAGTGGCGAGCGCCGCAGGCGCCATGCAGGGCGTCAGACGCGGATTATGGCGATGCTGGGGTTCAGCGCTGTTATGTCGGCGGGATTATTAACTCTTGCGGCCCCAGACGCGGTCCTGGGCGGGGAGGACGGCTAGCTGCGCGGCGAGCCGGTCGCGGAGCGGGTCGTCCTGCTCGCGGACCACCTCGATCAGCGCGGCCGTGTGCGAGCGGACGTGGGTGCGCCATGCGGCGGTGACGGCGGCGGAGGCGGATACCGCCGGCGGGTCGATGGCCAGGATCTGCACCACGTACCGCTCAAGCAGCGTGCCGAGCGGGCCGCGAGAGCCGCGAACCCGCAGCGCCAAGATCTTCTGCAGGTCAAACAGCCGCTCGGACTCCGGGGTCGCGATCACCCGGCGCGACAGATCCCAGGCGGAGCTGGTAAGCCAGCGCGGGTTGGCGGTCCCGTCCTGGTTGAGCGCTGGCACGATGTAGGCCGAACGGGCCCCTGGCGACCTCTCCCACGCCCGCAGCTCGTCGCGGCGCAGCGACGCGAACGCCCGACTGTCGAGCTGTAGCTGGTGCTTGGCCCACAGGTACTCCTCGAGGAACCGGGCGTTCTGCGGCCAGCCCAGCTCGTCAAGCGCGGCGAGCACGACCTCCCTGATCGGCGGCCCGGGGCGGGTGGCACGGATTCCGGCCGAGGTCGCGCGGCGGAGCTGGCCGATCAGCTCCTCCCGCCGCTGATCGAGGCGGCCGAGCATGGACGCCTGGGCGACGAGCTCCGCGACGGGCACCTCGTCGTCGCTCGCGTCGGCGGCGAGCTGCTTGGCGAGCCGGAGAGTCTCCTCCAGCGTGGCAACAAGTTCGTGGCGGACAACACCCAGCCTCACGCTGGGACTGTACCCCGTGACCATGCGGGATATCCATGGCCCCCATGCGGTTGGCGCATGGATATCTGGGTACCGAATTACATCACGGGGAACTGCGAGGGCCGAAGACTCGGGGATCGCCTAGGAGGTGTGGTGTCATGTACGCGACGGCACGGGTCAGCAAGGTCAGACGGCTCCGCCAGAAGGCTGGCACCCGATGGCGGTATCCCGATCGCGTGCTGCACGTTGTTGACATCGAGAACCTGGCCGGCACCGGGGATCCGTCCCTTGACCTGGTGTCTCAGGTTCAGGACTGGTACCTGACCAAGCTCGGGTTCGGCGCCGGTGACCAGGTGGTGATGGCGTCAAGCCACCGTGGCTTCCTCAACGTCGCGCTCGGCTGGCCGCACGCCAGGTACCGTGTCAGGTCCGGCCGGGACGGCGCGGACCTCGAACTCCTGGACGTCCTTGAGCACGAGAACGTGGCGACGCGGTTCGGCCATGTGATCATCGCCTCGGGCGACGGCGGGTTCAGCGGGGTCGCGCGGAGCCTCGCCGCCAGCGGAGTCTGGGTCACCGTGGTGAGCCGCCCCGGCAGCCTCTCCCCTGGCCTCAAACGCGTCGCCCGCGACGTGGTCTACCTGGACATTCCCGAGTTGGTCGCCGCCTAGGGCCGTTCGGGCCGAGCATACGGAGGTGACAGTTCGAGTTCCGCGGCGAGTTCCTCGGGCGTGGGCTCGCGGCCGAGTTCCTGGTACATCCGGCGCGCTGTCCGGGTGAGCTCGTCGATGCCTGCCGCCCGGAGTTCTTCGAGAGACCGGACAGAGACGACGGGCAGCCGGTCGGCCACGGCGCGGGTCATCGCCTGCCGGATCCACCAGGTCGCGTAGGTCTCGAACTGGTAGCCCTTGGTGTGGTCGTATTTCTGGGTCGCGCGGACGAGGCCACGGTGGCCCGCCGTCATCCATGCCTGCCCTCACACCCGGTTAAGTCGCGCGGCGACGGCAAAACCTTTAGCCGTAGTCGCGGACGAGGGCGCGGCCGATGATCATCTTCTGGATCTCGGCGGTGCCCTCGCCGATGAGCAGCATCGGCGCGTCCCGGTAAAGCCGCTCGACCTCGTGCTCCGTCGCGTATCCGTAGCCGCCGTGGATGCGCAGGCAGTCCTCGACGACCTCCTTGCAGTACTCGGCCGCGAGGTACTTGGCCATCCCCGCCTCGACGTCGGACTGGCCGCCCGCCGCCTTGCGCAGCGCGGCCATGACCATCATCTGATGGCTGGCGGTCACCTTGGTGGCCATCTCCGCGAGCTTGAAGCTGATCGCCTGGTGCTCACCGATAATTTTCCCGAACGAACGGCGGCTTCGCGCGTACGCGAGAGCCAGCTCGAAGGCGCGATGGGCGACACCGCAGCCGCGTGCGGCCACATTGACCCGGCCGACCTCGATGCCGTCCATGAACTGGTAGAACCCGCGCCCCGGCGACCCACCGAGTACCCGGCTGGCGGGCACCCGGCAGCCGTCGAGGATGAGTTCTGTGGTGTCGACGCCGCGGTACCCGAGCTTGTGTATCTTGCCGGGCACGGCGAGACCCGGCCGGGTCTGGCCGAAGCCGGGGTTCTTTTCGATGAGGAACCCGGTGAGGTTTCCGTGCGGCCTGGACGCGCCCTCGTCGGTCTTCGCCAGCAGCGCGATCAGGCTTGAGGTGGCCCCGTTGGTGAGCCACATCTTCTGGCCGGTGATCACGTAGTGGTCGCCGTCGCTGCCCTTTTCCCTGACCGCGGCGGTGCGGATCGCGGCGACGTCGGAGCCGAGATCCGGTTCGGACATGGAGAGCGCGGACCGGATCTCGCCGGTCGCCATCTTCGGCAGGAAGTAGTCCCGCTGTTCCCCGGTGCCGTGCGCGGCGACCAGGTAGGCGACGATGAAGTGCGTGTTGAGGATGCCGGACAGCGACATCCAGCCCCGCGCCAGCTCCTCGACCACCAGCGCGTAGGTGAGCAGGGATTCGCCGAGACCGCCGTACTCCTCGCCGATCGTGAGCCCGAAGACCCCGAGATCCCGTAGCCGGGCGACGATCTCGTCCGGGTAGGCGTCCGCGTGCTCAAGCTCGGAAGCGACCGGGATGACCTCGGCATCGACGAAGTCGCGGACGGTGCGCAGGATGTCGCGCTGCTGCTCGGAGAGGCCGTCGGTGTCGGTGAGGCGTCGCATGGTGCCTATTGTCCCCGCAATTCGTTGAGCACTGCCTCGGTGTCCGCGCCGAGCACCGGCGCGGGCTGTGGTCCGGCACCGGCTCCCTCCATCGCCAGCGGAGTCCCGGTGGCGAGGATCCGGCCGATGCCTGGCTGGTCGATGAGGCTGACCAGGGAGCTGGCCAGCGTGCCGGGGTCGGCGGCGAGCTCCGCGAAGGTGCGGTACCGCTCCCACAGCACGGACGTGTCCCGGAGCGCGCCGGCGACCTCGTCCGCCGTGTGCCCGGCGAACCAGGGGGCGAGCAGCGCCGCGATGACCTCGCGGTGCTCGTAGCGGTCGTTGTCGACGGCGAAGTCCGCGCCGAGCGCCTTCTCGACGGCGGCGAGCGTCTCGGCCCGGCCGGTGACCCGAGCGAGGTCTGCGAAGTGCGGTTTCGTGAGCGTCACCACCAGGACGGCGGCGTCATCGCGCGTCCGGAAGTCCCGGGCGAAGCCGCCGTAGAGGTGATTGCCGATCCGCGGCCTGTTCCGCCCGGTGAGCTGTGCCTCGGCCAGGAAACCGAGGTGGCCGGTGACCGCGAGCGCCACGTCTTCGAGCGGCAGCGTGATCACGCTGCCCGCGCCGGTGCGGCGGCGGCGCCGTTCCGCGGCGAGCAGCCCGACGGCCGCGTACAGGCCGCAGGCCACGTCCCACGCGGGCAGGACATGGTTCACCGGGCCGTGCCGGTCCCCGTCCCCGGTGGTGAGGGGAAAGCCGATCCCGGCGTTGACCGTGTAATCCACGGCCGGGGTGCCGTCGTGCCGGCCGGTAATACGCAGGAGGATCAGGTCGGGGCGGCGGGCCTTGAGTACCTCCGGGGACAGCCAGGGGTAACCGGCGTTGGTCAGCAGGATGCCGCCGTCCGGGCCGGACTCCGCCACCAGGTCGGCGACGGCCCGCTGGCCGTCGGGGGAGCGGAAGTCGAGGGTGACCGAGCGCTTGCCCTTGTTCAGCCCCGCCCAGTACAGGCTGGCGCCGTTGGGAGCGAGTGGCCACCGGGTCGTGTCCGGAGCCCCGCCGATCGGGTCGACGCGGATGACCTCCGCGCCGAGCTGGGCGAGCGTCATCCCGCCGAGCGGGGCGGCGACAAACGAAGAGACCTCGATGATCCGCAGCCCCGCCAGCGGGGCACCCGGCAACGTCATGGCCTAAGGCTAGACATCCCGTCACCGGGTCGATTGCGCAACCTACGGGCGGACCGCGCCGTCCAGCGTTTCCACGTACCAGTCGGTGTCCATCGGGATGCGTTCGACGTCGGCGCCGGTGTGCGGCGCGTCGATGATGTAGGCGACGCCATCGACCACGCCCACGTACATCGCCACGTGTCCCTCACCGTTGTAGAGCAGCAGGTCGCCTGGCTGGATGTCCGCGACGGGAATGTGCGGCAGGTCGGCCCAGTCCTCGTAGGTGGTCCGCGGGATCGACACCCCGGCCGCGGCCCAGGCGGCCTGGACGAGCCCGGAGCAGTCGAAACCGTCGTTGCACGGTCCGGTGCCACCGTAGACGTACGGGCAGCCGAGCTGGTCGTAGGCAAACTGGATGGCCTTGTCCGCTTGCGTGGTCGTCGGCCCGGTGTAGGTCGCCTCCGTGGTTCCGCCCGCACCGGCGGTGTCGTTTTCTACCTCGGCCGCTTGCGTTGCGGTAAGGCTGTCGAGAAGGCTCTGCCGGCTGTCGAGCAGCTTGGTCAGCGAGGACTTCTGCGCGGCCAGTTGCGCTTCGATCTGGGCGACGCCTTCTTCGGTGTGCTGCCGCTGCTGCTGGATCGTGCTGAGCTCCTGAGCGACGTTGAGGAACTGCACGGCCAGCTGGTTGTTGGAACCGACGATCTGCATCAGCAGCGAGGCCTGGCTCAGCACCGCCGACGGGTTGCCCGAGGTGAGCAGCCCGAGGATCGATGTCTGGTTGGCGTTCTCGTACTGCGCGACCGCGACTTGGGCGAGCGCCGCGCTGGCCTGCTTGTACTGCGCCTGCGCACGGTCGGTCTGCTTGGTTACCTGCGCGAGCTGCTTCTTGGCGGCCGCGAGCTGCTGGCCCGCCCCGTCGTACTGCTGGTCAACCTTGTCGACCTGTGCCTGGAGGCTGTTCACCTCCGACTGCACCTGGCCAACGGTCGGTGCGGACGCGGCTCCGGCTCCGGTCACCCCGTAGACAGCCAGGCCGCCGGCGGCCACGAGGGCAAACACCAGGGCGGCACCGCGCCTCAAGTGAGTCCTGCTGGCAACGCGTTTAGCCACGCCGCTATCACGCTCCGTTCCTCAT
>Ga0335075_10007223_pt1 | contig 17090 bp, 17 predicted proteins | sample Lox_Sample_24_FD_206723 | JGI IMG/M metagenome (GOLD analysis project Ga0335075, IMG submission 206723) | Soil microbial communities from Loxahatchee National Wildlife Refuge, Florida, United States - Lox_Sample_2.4 | ecosystem: Environmental > Terrestrial > Soil > Wetlands | place: USA...
CGGCGCGTGCCACCGCCGTCTCGACCTCGGCCTCGTCGGCCTCGGTGAACTCCGGGCCGAACGCCACGCCGGACCGCGGGTCGACCGATCGGATCGGCACCGGTCAGCCCTCGCGGACCGGGTCGGTGCCGTCCCAGGTCGCGGCCGCCTCGATGAACCTGGCGTACATGGCTTCCTGCTGGCTGTTCATCTCGATGAGCTCGATCATGCCGGGCAGCTCCGCGGTGGCGTCCACGTAGACGATGCGGGCGCCGGAGGGCACCTCGTCCTCGAAGGCGACCGGATAGCCGTGCCTGGCGAACCGACTGATGTCCGCGTCGATGTCGCGCGTGCCGATGGCCCAGTGGTGGAAGCCGTAACCGCGCTCGTTAAACACCGACGGGGTGCCGTCGTGCTGCTGGATCAACTCGATCATCGAGTCGCCGGCGAACACGCGGGCGAGCGAGATCGTCATCGGGCAGGGCGACCCCCGGTAGCGGGCTGCGGGCGGGCTGAACGGCCCGCGGCGGAACCACGGCCCGACGCCGAACCGCGAGGTGTAGACGCTCATCGCGGCGGTGATGTCGGGCACCGTGTAGGCGTACTGGATCACCTCTCCCGCGCCGCGGCCGAACCCGAACGCCGGCCCGTTCACGCCACGGCCCCCTGCCGCTCGGCTTCGCGCCGTTCGGTGTCGAAGATGAACTTGGCGCCGCCGTGCGCCGACTGGCCGCCGTCAACCGGGATCTCCGCCCCGGTGATGAACGAGGACCCGGCCGAGAGCAGGAACACCACGAGTGGCGCCACGTCCCCCGGCAGGCCGGTCCGCCCGAGCGGCGCGTTCGCGACGTTCGCCACCCGGAACGCCTCCGGGGTCGCCGCGGTCATCGCCGTCTCGATGTACCCAGGGTTGATCACGTTTACCCGGATGCCGAGTTCGCCGAACTGCATGCTCGCCACCCGGGACAGCCCGCGCAGCGCCCACTTGCTCGCGGTGTACGCGGCGGACGGATGCGCGGTCACCGCCGCCAGCGACCCGACGTTAACGATCGCCGAGCCGTGGGGCATGAGCGGGGTCAGGGCCTGGATGCCCAGCATCGGGCCGGTCACGTTGACCGCGAAGACCTTGTTCCAGTCATCGAGGTCGACGCTGCCGAGCCGGGACCGCAGCGCCATCCCTGCGTTGTTCACCAGCCCGTGCACGGGCGCGGCGGCCAGCTCCGCGGCCAGCCCGGCCCACGCCGCGGGGGAGGCGACGTCGAGCTTGCGCCGCCGCAGCCTGCTTTCGTCCCCGGCGTCGTCCCCACCGCCGTCCGGCCACGCGATGTCGCAGGCGACGACCGACGCGCCCGCGTCGAGCAGCGCGGTCACCTCGGCCGCGCCCTGGCCGCGGGCCGCGCCGGTGACGACGACGACCTTGCCTTCGAGATCCATCAGGCCTCCGATCCGGGAGAGTCAAAAGAGGGTAGGGGAGCATTCAGCACTGCGGACCAGCCGCCGTCCACGACGACGTTGGCCCCGGTGACGTAGGCGGCCGCGTCGGACGCGAGGAACACCGCGACGTTGACGACCTCATCGGCGCTGCCCACCCGGCCGAGCGGGATGTGCCTGCTGACCGCGGTCATCGGGTTGCCCGGCCGCAGCAGCGACTCGGCCGTGCCCTCGGTGGCGATCATGCCGGGACTGATCGCGTTGACCCGGATGCCGGCCCGTCCGCCTTCCCCGGCGAGCTGCCTGGTGACGGCGATTACCCCGCCTTTCGACGCCGAGTGCGCCACCCGGCCGACGGTCATCGATCCGCTGATCCCGGCGACCGAGCCGACGTTCAGCACCACGCCGCGGGACGCCGCCAGGTACGGCCAGGCCGCCCGGGTGGCCAGGAAGACGGAATCGAGCTCGGCCGCCAGGGTGAACCGCCAGTCCTCGAACGGCTGGTCCGCCAGTGCGGCGAACCGCACCGCCCCGGCGTTGTTATACAGCACGTCCACCCGCCCGAAGCTCGCGACGCAGCCGTCCACCCAGGCGCGCACCGAGTCCTCGTCGGTCACGTCGAGCGGCCCCGCGCTGCCCGGCGCCAAGCCGTCCGCCGCGACAAGCCGCAGCGTCTCGGCGGCCGCAGCGGCATCGATGTCACCCCCCGCCACGATCGCGCCTTCCGCGGCGAACCGCCGCGCGGCGACTCGCCCCATGCCCCGCCCCGTGCCGGACAGCAGCACGACCTTGCCGTCGAGCGCGCCCATCAGCCGGCCGCCGGGTACAGGTTGAAGTGCTCGCGACTCTGCTCCATCCGGTCCGGCGCGACCCGGAAGGCCAGCACGGCCGGCTGCCCGGCGGCGTTGGCCGCCAGCGCCCGCTCCAGCGCGGGCCCGATCTCGGACGGTGCCGTCACCCGCTCCCCGTAACAGCCGCACCCGGCGGCGACCGTGGCGAAGTCGGGCTGGTACTCGAACGACGTCGCCAGGTAGCGTCCGTGCATCCGGTACTCCTGCAGGTCGCGGATGGACCCGAGGGCCTGGTCGTCGAGCACGCACCAGGTCACCGCGAGGTGGTTCTCGACGGCGGCGGGCAGCACGGGGAGCACCATCTGGAACGAGCCGTCGCCGCAGAAGCACAGCGCTGGCCGGTCCGGGTAGACGATCTTCGCGACCGGGGCGGCGGACGTGGCGAACCCCATGCCGTAGAAGCTGGACGGAGAGATGAACGACCGCGGCTCAAACACCCGGAAGAACGGGAACGAGCCCGCGATGTGCTCGGCCAGGCAGCCGACGTCCGTCGCCACCGTGGTCTCGCGCGGGAACACCCGGCGCGCCTCCCTGATGACCCGCAGCGGGTTCAGCGGGACGCGGTCGTCGGCGAAGGCCTCGTCGGTCGCGGCGTCGATCGCGGCGACGCCCTCGATCACCTCGCGCACCCGCGGGTCTTCCTCGAGCGCGCCGCCGCCCCCGGAAGCCCGCGCCCGGACGATGTCCAGCAGCTGGCCGAGCACCATGCGCACGTCACCGATGACCGGCACGTGCGCCCTGATGCTGCGGCCGAGTTCGGCGGCGTCCAGGTCGACCTGGATGTAGCGCGCGTCCGCGGCCGGCACGTACCCCGGCCGCCAGTTCGTCTCCATCTCCTCGAACCGCGTGCCGAGGCCGAGCAGCACGTCGGCCTCGGCGAGCAGCCGCTTGGACAGCGGGTTGCGGTGCGCGCCGAGGCCGCCGGCCGCGAGCACGTGGTCGTCGGGCAGGATCCCCCGGCCGGACATCGACGTGAGCACCGGCGCCCGCAGCAGCTCCGCCAGCTCCCTCACCTCGCCGAACGCACCGGAGGCGACGGCGCCGCCGCCGGCCACGATCAGCGGCCTGCGCGCCGCGAGCAGCTCGCCCGCGGCCCGCTCGATCACCTCGGGCGCGCCGCCCGCGGGCTGCTTCCCGGCCCCGGGCACGTAGTCGGGCACCTCGATCTCGCCGTCGAACAGGTCACGGGGGATGTCGATGTAGACCGGCCCCGGCTTGCCGCCGCGCGCGATGGCGAACGCCTGCCTGGTCAGGTCCACCAGGTAATCGGAGCGGTCGGCGCGGACGGCGAACTTGGTGACCGGGGCGAAGATCCGGTCGGTCGGCACCTCCTGGGAGGCGCCGCGGTGCGCGGTCGGGGTGATCCCGCGCCCGGCGAAGATGACCAGGGGCAGCGCGCCCACGTACGCTTCGGCGACCGCGGTGACCAGGTTCGTCGCGCCCGGTCCGGCGGTGACGAGGACGACGCCCGGCTTTCCGGTGAGCTGCGCGTACCCGGCGGCCATGGCGGCGGCGGTGTGCTCGTGGCGCACCAGGACGTGCCTGATGTCGGGGGCGTCGTACAGGCCGTCGTAGATACCGAGAATGTGCCCGCCGGGCAGGCCGAACACGACGTCTACTCCCTCGGCCCTTAGCGCCTCGACGATCGCGTGGCCAGGACGCATCTTCTTCATGCTGACACCACCTTTACCTCGTTGCTCAGCTCGCCGATCTCTGGCGCGGCGATGGTCACCGTGTCGGCGTCGCGCAGGAAGCGCGGCGGATCCTGGGACACGCCGCTGCCCGCCGGGCTGCCGGTGGAGATCATGTCGCCGGGCTGGAAGGCGAACACGGACGACAGCCACTCGATCAGCTCGGGCACGCTCAGCCGCATGTCGCCCAGGTGCGCTTCCTGGACCACCGTCCCGTTCACCGACGTCGTGAACGTGAGCTTGCCCGGGTCGGGCACCTCGTCGGCGGTGAGCAGCACCGGGCCGATGGGGCAGAAGCTCGGGTACTGCTTGCCCATGTGCGTGTCGATCACGGACCGCGCGATGGCGTCAGCAGTGTCGCGCCGCGGCGCCAGCAGCCGCGCCGACACGTCGTTGACCAGCGTGTAGCCGGCCACGTAGTCGAGCGCCGCGGCCGCGCTCACGCGGTGGCAGTCCCGTCCGAAGACCACCGCGACCTCGCCCTCGTAGTCGATGACGTCGGTGTTGTCGGGCGGGATCGTGATCGGCTCGCCGGACCCGGTGGCCGCGTTCGCGTTCTTGATGAACCAGGTGGGGCGCACCGCCGCGCTGCCCATCTCGGCCGCGTGCCCGCCGTAGTTGAACCCGCAGCACACGATGAGCTGCCCCGGTCCCACCGGCGGCAGGAGCCGCAGCTCGCGCAGGTCATGGCCGGGCAGGTCGCTGGCTGAGTCCTGCTGGAGGTAACCGGCCAGCGCTGGCCAGCGCCGCAGGATATCCCGAACGGAGCGTGGCGGCTCCCCAGGGAACCCCGTCGCCTCGAGCACGTCGGCGACGTCGACCGCGCGGTCCCCGGTGACCACGATCGGTACGCCGGGATGGCGGGTAGCGAGCTTCATGGTGTCCTTTCGCCGCGTGGCTGGCCGGCCGTGGTCACTGGCTGCTTGCCGTGACGCCGTGGGTGCCGGGCGGCAGCGGTCCTGCCGTGGCGAGCACCCGGTCGATGTGCTCCTGATAGCTGGCGAGCAGGCCGAACTCGTCGACTCCGGTGACCAGGCAGTGCCGCGCGAAGCCGTCGATGCCGACCGCCTCCGTGAAGGCGCCGTCCGCCGCCGCGACGGTGCCCGCGACGATGTCCGCGATCAGCTCGGCGCCGGGGTGCGCGGTCAGGTAGGCGTGCACCCGCTCGCGTGCCGCCGGCTCGATCACCGCGGCCAGTACCCGGTTGCGGACGCAGTTGGCCCGGAAGATGTCGCCGAAGCTCGGCGCGAGCACAGCGCGGAACCCGGCGCCAGCCAGCGCCCACACCGCGGTTTCCCGCGAGGACCCAATGCCGAAATCCGCGTCGGCCACCAGGATCCTGGCGTCCGCGTAGACGGGGTCGTTCAGGATGAAGCCGGGGTCGGCGCGCCACCGCCAGAACAGCGCGGCACCGAACCCGTGCTCTTCGGCGATCGGCTCGCCGCTGACCGGGAACATGGCGTCGGTGTCCACCCCCGAGTAGCCGAACGGCACGGCTACCCCCCGGATCTGGCTGATCCCTGTCATGTCAGGCTCCCTGGCTCGGCGAGGCGGCCGGCCACCGCGCTGGCCGCGACGCTGGCCGGGGACATCAGGTGAGTGCGCGAGCCGGTGCCCTGGCGACCCTGGAAGTTCCTGTTCGTGGTCGAGGCGCACCGGGCGCCGACCGGCACGACGTCCCCGTTGGCCGCGATGCACAGCGAGCAGCCCGCGCTGCCCCAGGCAAACCCGGCCGCGCGGAAGACCTCGTCCAGGCCCTCGGCCTCGGCCTGCGCCTTCACGCTCATCGAGCCCGGAGCGGCGAGCGCGGTGACACCCGGGGCGACGCGCCTGCCGCGCAGCACGGCGGCCGCGGCCCGCAGGTCCTCGATCCTGGAGTTGGTGCAGGAGCCGATGAAGGCGGCGTCGATCGCGATGCTGCTCACCGGGGTCCCTGGCGTCAGGTCCATGTAAGCCAGCGCCCGCTCCGCCAACTCGGGGTCGGGCAGGCTGCGCGGGTCGGGCACCGTCCCGTCGAGGGGGACCGCGTGCGCGGGCGTCGTGCCCCAGGTCACGTGCGGGGCCACGGTGCCCGCGTCCAGCGTCAGCCTGCTGTCGAACCCGGCGCCGCCGTCGGTCCGCAGCGTCCGCCAGCGCGCTATCTCGGCCGGCGCGGGCGGGCGCGGGGTGCCGCGCAGGTAGCCGATCGTCGTCTCGTCGGGCGCGATCATCGCCATCCGGGCGCCCAGCTCGATGCCCATGTTGCAGAGCGTCATCCGGGCCTCGACCGACAGCGTCTCGACGGCGGCGCCGCGGAATTCGACCGCGTGCCCCGCCCCCGCCAGGTTACCGTGCCGACCGATGAGCGCCAGCGCGATGTCTTTGCTGGTGGCGCCGGGGCGGAGGCGGCCGTCGACCCGGACCTCCATGGTCTTGGGCCGGCTGACCAGCAGCGCCTGGGTGGCGAGCACGTGGGCGGCTTGGGAGGTGCCGATGCCGAACGCGACCGCGCCGAGCGCCCCGTGCGTGGAGGTGTGGCTGTCGCCGCACACCACCGTCATGCCCGGCCTGGTCAGGCCAAGTTCGGGGCCGACCACGTGCACGATGCCCTGGCGGCGATGCCCGTACGGCAGGCAGGGAATGCCGTGGGTCGCGCAGTTCGCGCCCAGTGCCTCGGCCCATTCCCTGGCGCGCGGCGTCCATGGGCCGGTCACGGGCACCACATGGTCGGTAATGCCGAGGGTGCGGTCCGGGTGGCGCGCCCGCAGCCCCCGCGACTGGAGTTCCTCGAACGCCTGCTGCGAGGACGCCTCGTGCACGAGGTGCAGGTCGATGGCCAGGACGTCGGGACCGTCATCGAGGGTCGCGACCACGTGCGGCCGCCACACCTTCTCGAACAGCGTGGCCGGTCCGGTTCCTGGGGCCACAGCCCACCCGCTTCCTGCGTCAGAGAACTGCCACTTAGTAGCAGTCGTTGCCGTATTCCGGAACCATATCGATCATCGTCACTGGTGGTCAAGCCCGCTCACGATCAAACAGGCACCCGGCGCGCGGGGGCCGCCAGGGCAGCCCGAGGCGCCGGGCCATCGCCCACACGATGGCCTGGTTGCTGCTGATGACCGGCTTGCCCAGCAGCGACTCCAGCGCCGCCACCGACTCGAACGCGCGGACGTTCGCACAGCTCAGGATCACCCCGTCGATGCCGGATTGATCGGTGGCCGCCACCCAGTCGGTGATCTCGCCCGGGGTGAGCGCGGCGCATTGCGCGGCCGACTCCAGGCCCAGGCTCGCGGAGCGGGCGATCGGCACGCCGAAGGACCTGAGGCCGTCGATCTCGGGCCGGTCGTAGTCCTCGTCGAACGGGCTGCAGAACAGGACGCGCCGCAACCGCAGCGTCCCGGCGGCCTCGGCGAGGGCCGCGCCGGTCGTCACCGCCGCGATGCCGGTGCGCCGGGTGATGGCCGCGGTGATCAGCCGGCTGCCGTCGGGGCCGCCGGTGACGCTCGCCGCCGTGCAGCCGAAGCCGATGATGTCAGGCCCGCCCGCCGCGGCGCCGGCGGCGACCTCCGCGATGCCGGGCAGGATGTCCTCGACGCGCCGATGCGACTTCCCCGTCTCCCACCCGGTGACCCGCCACCCGACGGCGGGCGGCAGGAACCTGGCCAGGTCGCCTTGGGCGACGGTGTTGACGGCGGGGGCGATCAGCGCGACGGACGCCATCAGACGCGGGGCTCGGGGAAGCCGAGGCAGAGCACCAGGGCGCCGTCGCCGGCCGCCCGCACCGCGGGGACTTCGCCAGGCCCGGCCGTCACCACCGTCGTGGCGCCGTGCGTGCCGCCGCCGTCGGCCAGCGTCCCGTCGAGCAGCAGGTAGATCGTCGCGTCGCCGGCCGGCTGGCCGGCCGGCAGCTGGTCGCCCGCGCCCAGCCGCGCGACGGAGATGGCCAGCCCGTCGTCGAAGGGGCCGAGCAGCCACTGGGTGCCGTCCGCGGCGCGGTCCAGGGCGTCGGTGTCCCGGTAGACGGTGAGCTGCCGTCCGCCCGCGCCCGCCGGGCGCTGGGACCGCGATTCCGGCATGTACTTAGGACCCGAGTCCGGGCGGGCCCTGACCGTCAGGTACGTGACGCCGTCGCCGTCGTCGACGATCGGCCCGTAGGAGGTGTAGGCGTCGGCATAGTGTACGAGGCGCCCCGCTACCTCGTGCTTCCCGACCCGGTCGCCGTTGAAGAAGACCTGGAACTGGTCGACGGAGTGGAAGTGGGGCCGCACCGCGACTCCCGCCTCGCCCGGGTAGTCCACCAGGAAGACCTGCGGGCCGACCGCAGTCTGCCCGCGCGTGCCGCAGAAGTTCGTGATGCGGACGCGCCGCGACTGATGCTCGTCCTCGATGGTCTTCAGGCCCTGGGCGGGGATGACTCGCATCGGCTCTCCTTCATCTCACCGGGTAAAGGGGCGGCCGAGCTTGGCCGCGACCGACCGGACGCCCTCGGGGGTCAGCCGCAGCGCACCGTCAAAGTCCTGCGCGAACCAGTCGCCGGGGTGCCACTCGGTGCCGAACATCGCGACCGGCCCGGTGCCGCGCGTGTACGTCCCCGGCAGCCGGCCGCCGGCCGGAGTGGTGCCGTTGGCCAGGGCGACGAGCGGGAGCCGGGCGAAGTCGCCGGAGTCGCGCAGGTTGCCGTCCGTCACCACCGCGCTCGCGCCGCTCGAGAGCGCCCGGACGGCCAGCCGACTGCCCATCACGGCGATGTCGGCGCCGAGGCTGGCGATGCCCAGCACGTCCCCGACGGAGGTTTCCCTGGCGAGGACGTCGGCTGCGCTGGCGTCGGAGTCCCTGCTCGCGATCTGCAAGGCGACGAAGGGGCCGATGACCATCTGGCCGCCGCCGATCGACAGCCGCGGTCCGGAGTGCAGGATCTCCACGCCGTCGAATCCCTCGTCGGTGATCTCGGCGGTCCCCCCGCGCTGGAAGAGATCCCACATCGTCCATAGCGGGCTGGCGTCCGTCACAGGGGTAATCCCCTTTCCTTGACACTGCTGCGGCAAATCCCTATCGTTGCCTCATCGTAGCAACGGCAACCACAATGTAGCAAACAGGTAGGGGAGCGACGCAATGGCCAACGAAGGCGCCGAGCGCACTGCTCGGGAAGAGCCACCGGTCCAGGGAAACAGAGACAGGCGCCGGGGACGGCGGCTCGCGGCCACGGCCTGCCTGGGGACAGCGCTGGCCCTCACCGCGGTCACTGCGTGCTCGAGCGGCAGCTCGTCGTCCTCGTCCTCCGCCGCCGGCGGCACGGCCGCGAGCGGCGGATGCTCGGCACCGTCCGTCATCAACATCGGCGCCTTCGCCGGGGGCGGGGTCGTACTGAATCAGGACGTAGCAATAGCAAAGGGATATTTTACCCCTGTTGAGCAGGCCTGTCACACCAGCATCAAGTTCACCGGGTACTCGACGCCGACCGCCATGCTCTCCGGCCTGGCCAGCGGCGACCTCCAGTTCGCGATCTTCACCGCCTCCAACGACATCCTGAGCGCCCTGCGCGGCGAGCACCTCGAGGACGTGCTCAACCTCGGCCAGGGCGGCGGCGGCGTGCTGGTCTCCGCCCCGTCCAACAAGTCGAAGGGAACCGGCATCACCGCGCTCAAGAACTACGGCGCGGGAACGACGTGGGCCATCACGTCCCTCAACAGCACGGCCAACGCCTACTGCGACGCGATGCTCGCCGCCGCGGGCATCGACTACACCAAGGTCAACTACCAGGCCGTCGGTATCGCGGGAGCCGGGTCTGCGGTGAGCAGCGGCAAGGCCCAGGTGGGCTTCGCCAACGCGGTGCAGGCCGGCCAGCTTGTCCACTCGGGGCAGGCGTATGTGATCGTCAACACCGGCGGATCCGAGGCCTACGCCGTGACGGGGCTACAGCCGGCGCTCGGCCTCCAGGCGCTGCCGTCGTTCGTCAGCAAGTACCCGGTGCTGACCGAGAAGATCGTCGAGGCGGAGCTGCAGGGGCTGTTCTACATCCAGGACAATTACACGAACCCCGACGCCGTCTACAACCTCGAGCCTTCGTCGTACAAGGCGACGACGCCAGAGTCCGCCTACGCCGCGGGCTGGGCGTGGAACGCCGGGTTCTTCGCCCCGGTGACTGGCCTGCTCACCGAGTCGGACATTCACAACGCCGGCGCGCTGATGCAGAAGTACGGCCTGATCCCGTCCGGCACCGCCATCCCGACCGTCCAGGTCGACCCGAGCATCGTGCAGGCGGCCTACAAGGCGCTGGGCAAGGCGGCGCCCACCACCACTACCATCCAGAAGTTCCTGGACGCGGTGCCTAACACCTGACGCGGCCGCAAGCGACCGGGAACCATGCATGACTCCGATACGCGGCAAAGAGGGGCCGAGGATGATGCCTGCGACAGTACCGAGCCGGGAGACAGTGATGTCAGCGCCGCTGCTTGAGGTCGATGTCAGGCACGAGATCAGGGGAGAGCGGCAGAAGCAGGCCAATCTCGTGCTCTCCGACGTGTCACTTCGCGTGCACGCCGGCGAGTTCATCTCGATCGTCGGCCCCTCGGGCTGCGGCAAGTCGACCCTGCTCACCTTGATCGCCGGTCTTGCCAGGCCCTCGGACGGCACGATCAAGATCAACGGTGAGCAGGTCACCGGCGTCCGGCCCGACGTGGGCTTCATTTTCCAGCACGACGCGCTGCTGCCATGGCGCACGGCGTCCGAGAACGTGCAGCTCGCCCTGAAGTTCCGCGGCGTCGGCAAGGCCGAACGGAGGCGGCAGGCGGCCGACTGGATGGACCGCTTCGGCCTCGAGGCCCTGCACGAGCGCTACCCGCGGGAGATGTCCGGCGGTCAGCGCAAGCGGGCGGCGATCGCCGCCACGCTCGTCTACGAACCGCGGCTGCTGCTGATGGACGAGCCGTTCTCGGCGCTCGACGTGCAGACGCGGGACTTCATCGAGACAGACGTCCTCAACGCGTGGAGCCAGACCGAGGGCCAGACGGCCATGCTCGTCACCCACGACCTGGAGGAAGCAATCGCGCTCAGCGACCGCGTGGTCGTCATGAGCCAGGGACCCGGCCGCATCGTCAGCGATTACGCCGTCGACATTCCCCGGCCGAGGAACATCATGGACGTGCGCACGACCGAACACTTCCAGGCCTTGCACAAGAAGATCTGGGCCGATCTCCGCACCCAGGTCCTGCAGGGCGCGGCGCCGGGGAAGCCGCGGTGAGGGCCTGGACAAGGGGACTCATCGTCCTCGCCGACGTCGCGACGGTCGCCGCGATCATCGCGATCTGGCAGGCCGCCGGCGCCCGGACGGCCTCCTATCTCAGCAGGCCATCGGACATCGCAAGCGCCATCAAGGTCTGGCTGACCAATTCAACGCTGCTCGGGTACATCCCGGTCACGCTCGAGGAGGCGGCGCTCGGGATGGTGATCGCGCTGGTCGCCGCGACGGTGCTCGCGGCCCTGCTCGCGTCCTCGTCCTACGCGGCCGAGCTCCTCGAGCCGTTCATGGCGCTCGGCAACGCGCTGCCGCGCATCGCTCTCGCGCCCCTGTTCCTGCTGATCTTCGGCACCGAGCTGAAGTCGAAGGTCATCTTCGTGGCGACCGCCGTGGTATTCATCCCGTTCTTCAGCATTTTCCGCGCCCTGACCACGGTCGACAAAGACATCCTGAACAACGCCCGCTGTCTCGGCGCGCGACGGCTCTGGATAATCCGCGACGTCTATGTTCCCGCGGTCACCAGCTCGGTGGTCGCGAGCCTGCGGGTGACCGTCGCGTTCTCGCTGCTCACGGCCATTCTCGCCGAGTACCTGGCCTCCCAGGCGGGCATCGGCTACGAAATCCAGCAGGCGCAGAACAACTCGCAGGCCAACTACGCCATGGCCGGAGTCGTCATCATCGCGATCATCGCGGTCGCCATTGACATGGCGCTCCGCCTGCTCGAGCGCAGGGCGCTGGTCTGGAGAGATCCCTCATGAACACGGCCTGGTCGAAAAGGATCCTCCAGCTCCTGATACTGGCGGGCCTCGTCGGGCTCTGGCAGCTCCTGGTGTCACTCGGCGCGTTCAACGCGATCGCGGTCGCCTCGCCCTCCTCCGTCGCGAGCGAGCTGGGCGGTCTGCTCGGCAGCAGCACCATCTGGCTGGACATCCTGCACACGCTGCGGGGGCTGGCGATCGGCTACCTGGCCGGCGTCGTGGTGGGCACTGCCATCGGCACGCTGATGGGGATCTCGGCGGTCGTCCGCGCGTACCTCACCCCGTTTGTGGCCTTCCTCAACGCGATGCCCCGGCTGGCCCTGATCCCGCTGCTCGTCGCCTGGCTCGGCTTCGGGCAGAGCCAGCAGATCGTCCTGGTGTTCCTGATCGTCGTCTTCATGGTTCTGCTGACCGTGCAGGCGAGCGTGCAGAACATCCCGCGGCGCTTCGTCGACAACGCGCGGATGATCGGGGCCGGCCGGCTGCAGCTGGTCAGGGAGGTGTACCTGCCCGCCATCGGCATCTGGGTCGTCAGCTCGGCCCGGGTCGCGATCGGTATCGGCCTGCAAGTGGCCCTTGTCGGCGAGTTCTTCGGGGGCAACCACGGACTCGGCTACATGATCGAGGAAGGCGAGTCGACGTACAACACGAACCTCATTTACGCGGCGGTCGTGGTCACCGCGGTCCTGGCCATCGTCATCGACCAGCTTCTCGCTGTCGTGAACCGGAGGGCGGCACGGTGGCTGCCGTGAAATTCGGCATCGGGTCGAGCAACTACTTCAACATGCCATGCTGGGTCGCGCAGCACACCCGGCTATTCGAGAAGCACGGCATAACGCTGCAGCCGGATGTCTATCACAGCATCGAAGAGGCCGACGAAGGGCTGCGCGGTGGGCGTTTTCCGCTGGCATTCCAGGCCACCGAAGGCGCGATCACCTCGATCGAGCAGGGCGCGCCGCTGAAAATCATCGGCGGGAACCTGGAACGGCTGCCCTTCTCCTTCATCGGCACACCGGACGTGGACTCGGTAGCCGGCCTGCGCGGCAAGGTCATCGGCGTTTCCTCGCTCGCGGCGGGCACCTCCTCGCTGTTGCGTGGCTTTCTCGAGCAAGAGGCCGGCCTCAAGTACGGGACGGACTACGACATGCGGGCCGTGGGCATGATCCCGACCCGGTGGGCGCTGCTCAAGGACGGAAAGATCAACGCCGGCCTCCAGGGCATCCCCCTGGACATCATCGCGGTCGAGGCCGGATTCCGTGTCATAGGGGACATCCGCTCCTATGTAGGTGAGCTGGAATTCGCGTCCCTTGTCGTCAACACGGACTGGGCGGCCGGGAACCGCGGCCTCGTGCGCGATTTCATGCGCGCGCTGGTGAGCGCGCATGTCTGGCTGGGTCGCAACCGCGAGGCCTCGGCGGATATAACGGTGCGTGAGATGGAGATCGAGCGCAGGCACGCCCTGCTGGCGTGGGACGCGTACGTGGAGGGTGGGATCTTCCCCGCCGACGGTGACGTGAGCACCGCTGGCCTGCGGGCCATGATCGAGCTCACCGCTCAGGTCCGCGGAAACAGCGCCCGTACGGGAACGTCGCCCGAGTCCTATGTCGACAGGTCGTATTACCTGGCGGCTAAAGAGCTTTCGTTAGGATCAGTAAATGCCTGAAAGCGCGTCTCCGACGCTCGTTTTGCACAAGGCCATGGAAGTGATGAACTGCTTCCTGCCTGACAACGAGCCGCTTGCCCTCACCGAGATCCAGCGGGCCACCGGATTCCCGATGTCCACGGCGAAGAGGATCCTGGAGAGCCTGGCCGCGGAAGGGCTCGTGATCCGGCGCGATCAGCGGTATTTCCTCGGCCCGTACGTGATGGTCTGGGCGGACGCAGTCCGCCGCGGATCAGACGTCGTGCGCCTGTCGGAACCGGTTCTCGAGTCCGTGCGCGACGCATGCGGCGAGACTGTCACGCTGAACGTGCGGCACGGCCTCAACCGGGTGTGCATCCGGCGGTTGCGGGGCACGAGCAGGATCAACTACGACCCGGTGGTCGGCGAGGTCATCCCGCTGCAAACGGGCTCGTCGGCGAAGGTGTTCCTGGCATTCGACGATGCGCTGGCGCAGCAAGTCATCGCGCAGGGCCTGACCGCCTTCACGGAGCACACGATCGTCGATCCCCGGGCGTTCCTCGCGGACCTCGAACTCGTCAGGAAGCGCGGCTATGCCATGGCGTCCGACGAGACGGCGGAGGGTGTCTCGTCGGTCGGCGCGCCGATATTCGACAGCCAGGGCCGCGTCGCGGCGGTGATGGTGATCGGTGGCCCGACCTTCCGGTGTACGAGGACATGGCTAGAAGGACAGGCTGACCAGCTGCGCGAGGCTGGATTGCGGGTCTCCCGCTTCCTCGGCTGGGCGGGCATGAGCGACTATGAGCAGGCGCGCGATACCGCCTCGTGACCATGCGATATTGACCGGTTAAGGTGGCTATACGCTGGGGTCGAACTAAGCGGCGCGGAAGCTCGGCCAGATAGGGCACTTGCGCGATCCGTCGTGGAGTCACTCCGCGAGGAACGCATGCTGGTCGCCTACTGACCTTGGCCCTCGACCGGGTGCTGCGCTTGGAACGACAAGGAGCCGGCCGGGCCCGCCCGCGCGGGCGGGCTGTGGGCCACACACCCGGCTATGGCCGCGTTCGCGGCACCTGCACGCGGGCGGGGACGTAGGTTCTGCGGGCGACGGCGGTGATCGTGGCGGCGACGAACACCGCGGTGAACCCGGCCAGGATCAGCCAGTCGTTCCAGACCGGGTGGTCGAACGTCGTGCCGTAGGAGGCGAGCAGCGGGCGGCCGAGCGCGGACTGGCCGCTCGCCCACAGCGCGTGGACGCCCATGCTGTGGCCGAGCGCGTCGAACGCCCAGCGGTCCGGCATCAGGTAGCTGACCCACCGCCCGGCGAGGACCATCGCCGACAACGGCACGATCGCTCCGGCGAACAGCACCTGCGGCAGACAGGCGGCCGCCGCCCCGACCATCGCCCGCGACAGCTGGGAGACGACCGCCGAGACCAGCAGGCCGAGGCCGGCCGCCGCCGCGGACGCCAGCAGCAGCGTCACGAACGCCGCGCCGAACTGCCCGCCCTCGGGCAGCCGGCCGAGCGCGCCGAACACGGCCAGCACGAGGGCGTCGGCCACGGCGAGCGCGGGCAGCAGCACGGCCGTCTTCGCCAGCACGTACGTGCCGGCGCCCAAGCCGGCGAACCGCTCGCTGCGGAGCACGCCCAGCTCGGTGCAGACCTGCGGCAGCCCGTAGCCGAGCCCGATGAAGAACCCGCCGAACACCGTCCAGAACAAGATCGTCACGTCCCCGACGGGGCTCGGGTGCGCGGGGCTGAAAGCGCCGGACGGGAACAGCAGCAGCGACAGGATCAGCACCACGGCGGGCACGCCCGCCAGGACGGCGAGCAGTTGCCTGGTACGCAGGAGCCCGTCGGTGTTCCGCTTGGCGAGCAGCGCCCACTGCCTGGCGGGGCGCAGCACCCGGGCGGCCGCCCAGCCCAGGGGGCCGCCCGCGGCACCGCCCGGCGCGCGCACGTCGCCTGGCGCGTACCCGGACATGACGGCCGCGCTGGCCGCCGGATCGGCGGCGGGAGCGCCGCTCGTGCTCTCATCACCGTCGGGGCCGACGGGCCCGGGCGGGCCCGCCGAGTGCGGCCCCGCGGTGTCGGGCACCAGCTGGGGCGGCCCCGGCTGCGGGGGCACGGACGGTATGGAGACGCCACCGGCCGTTCGGTAAAACTGGAAGAAGCGCCTTGACCAAGCCTCAGCCGGATCGCCGAGCCCAGCCAGCCGCTCGTAAATTTCCTCGAGACTGTCCGCGCCGAAGTAGCGGCGGGCATCCTCCGGGGTGCCGTAGAAGGCGAGATCCCCGCCCGCGGCGAGCACCGCGATCTTGTCGCAGTGGTCCGCGTCCAGCGAGCTCTGGGTGGTGAACACCACGGTGGCGCCGCGGTCACACCGGTCGCGCAGCGCGCGCATGACCTCCCTTTCGTGCGCCGGGTCCAGCCCGGCCGTCGGCTCGTCGAGGAAGAACAGCCCGGGCCTGGACAGCAGCTCCGACGCGATGGCGGCGCGCTTGCGCTCGCCGCCGGACAGTTCGCCCACCGCCGTGGCCGCCCGGGCAGTCAGGTCGAGATCGCGCAGCACCTCCCCGACCGCGGCGTCCGGGTCGGCTACCCCGCGGAGCCGGGCCGTGTAGCGCAGCGCCCGGACGAGCGGCAGCGCAGGCGGCAGCGTGTTGCCAGCCGGGACGTACCCGACCGCTTCGCCGCCGCGGACCACGGCGCCGGAGGACGGGGAGTGGAGCCCGGACATGGCATCGAGCAGCGCCCGCCTGCCACCTTCGCTGCCGCTGATGATCGCCATCAGCTCGCCGTAGCCGACAGTTAGCGATATATCACGTAGAGTTACCGTCGCCGACCGGGTTCGCTGCCCGATCGCGCGCACCTCGATGGCCGCCCGCACACTCACTATTGTCCCTGGTTCCCGCGCGTGTCGCGGGGCGGGGTCGGCGCTGGCGCGTCAATACTGGGTCTGTGACCGTATTCGCCTTGCTGGCCGGGGTCGCGATCGGCGCGGTGATCGGCTACCTGCTGGCCCGCAACCGCTTCGCCACCGCGGCGGCGACCGCGCAAGAGCGCGCCCGCTCCGCCGAGGAACGGGCCGCGCTGATCGAGCGCACAGCCAGCGAGAAGACCGCGCTCGCGGACGGGAAGCTAGCGGAGCGCTTCGACGTGGAGACGCTGGTGGGCCCCATGCGGGAAACGCTGGCCCGCGTCGAGCAGCAGCTGCGCGATTCGGACCTGGCCCGCACCAGGTCGCACGAGGCGCTCGCCCAGCAGGTCGAGGTCGCCCGCCGCGGCGCCGAACAGCTCCGCGAGCAGACCCAGGCGCTCGTCACCGCGCTGCGGCGGCCGGAAGCCCGCGGCCGCTGGGGGGAACTGCAGCTGCGCCGGGTGGTCGAACTGGCCGGGATGGCCGCGCACTGCGACTTCGACGAGCAGGTGGTCACCGAGGGCGGGCTGCGCCCGGACATGGTGGTCCGGCTGGCCGGGGGCAAGAACATCGTCGTGGACTCCAAGGTGTCGCTGGCCGCCTACCTGGAGGCGGCGTCGGC